>VOFI01001222.1_pt1 | contig 44000 bp, 44 predicted proteins | sample 5384131 | NCBI WGS metagenome assembly VOFI01 (sample SAMN12384728, study PRJNA508395) | human gut metagenome | isolation source: healthy gut H | host: Homo sapiens | reverse complement strand
GAGAGCATTATCAACTGATTTTGGTCTGCGTTTTTGTGTAAATGTGAGATTTTGCAATATTCTATTGACTTTATGTCATAAAATGATATAATTGAATGAGAATGTTATCAGAGTTTATTTTAAGGAGTTCATTAAGAAGAAAAAGCGGTGAGAATTTTGAAGAAAGCAGTTACACTTATAGATATAGCCAAAGCCTGTGACACAAGTAATGTCACTGTGTCAAAAGCCCTTGCAGGAAAAAGCGGAGTTAGCGATGCTCTCAGAGAGAAGATAAAGCAGGTCGCTGACGAAATGGGTTATGTGGGCGTGAAAAGCACTCAGAACAGGGGAGGTAATACTATCGGTGTGCTTATCCCATCAAAATTCATCAATCCTAACGGTTCATTTTATTGGGCATTGTATAACGCTCTTGTAACAAGGCTCAAAAAAGAGAATATGTTCTGCATAATGGAAAATTTAGATCAGGAGGACGAGGACAGGCTCATGCTCCCGCATTGTATCGAGGACAAGCAGGTTTCAGCACTTATTTCACTGGGACAGCTTTCAAAGAATTATGCAAAGCTTCTTAATGACAATGTGAAAGATCTTGTACTGCTTGATTATGTGCCGTCCTTAGACTTGGACGCTGTTGTGACAAATGGCTACAGCGGAGGCTACAAGCTTACTTCATATCTTATAAAAATGGGTCACAAGAAGATAGGATACATAGGAAGTAAATTTGCCACAACGAGTATTTTTGACAGATATATGGGCTATGTAAAGGCTATGATAGAGCATGGCTATGAGGTCAACGAAAAGTGGCGTATCGACGATCGTGACAAGCGTGATTTTATCACCATGACTTTCCCTGAGGACGATATGCCAACGGCTTTCGTGTGCAACTGCGACGAGGTGGCTTACCGTGCAATAAGACAGCTCCGTGGCATGGGATATAACGTGCCTGAGGATATTTCCATTGTGGGATATGATAACTATTTGATCTCCGAAGTTTCAGACCCGACTATCACGACTATAAACGTTGACGCAGATTATATGGCAGACCTTGCGGTAATTTATGGATAGAATGGAAGAACCTGACGGCAAGCCAAGGATAATAACTATCGAGGGTGACCTCGTTATAAAAGACTCTGTGAAGAGAATATAGTGCGGTTTTTTATTAGTATAACAAAAAAGATCAACATGGTTTTGTTGATTTTTTTTGTTTTGCTATTGACAAATAAGTAATTTTAAGTATAATATACCTGTACTTATTAAGTGCACCTTTCTAATCTATGATTTTCTATTGTTTGCGACATGACCCCGTTGGTTGTGTCGGTTGTCTGATCTTGGCGACAGTCTTTGTTAAGACTGTCGCCACTTTTTGTGCATATTGCTAAAATTCAGGTCTTAAAGTTTATGTTTGTTTACAAAATTGAGATTAAAAAGATATTAATTTCTAAAAAGATATTGACTTAATTTTATTTAGACTGTATACTTAATATTGTCGTTGAAGACAAATTAATTTACTTAATAAAATTAAGCTAATTCGGAGGTTATCAAGTATGAAAGCAAAGAAGATATGTGCCGGTGCAATGGCACTGGTTTTGTCAATGGGAACAATGAGTGCGTTCACAGGCTGCGGAAACTCTACAGATTCAAGCAGCAAGGCTGTTACACCTGAAGTATCGCAGGCTGATATCAAAGACTCATTCGACGCAAAGGGTGCAAAACTGGAAGTTCTTACGAACAGAACTGACAGAAAAGAGGACGGCAAGCTCGACGCTCTCACAGACAAGTTTGAGAAGCTTACAACTGCACAGTTGAATACACTGCATACAAGGACTACGATACAGATGTAGCAACAAGAATGGGTACAGATGATTACGGCGATGTTCTTTGTATCCCTTCAAGCCTTAAGCTTGAGGAACTTCCTACATATTTTGTATCTCTCGGAACTTATGATGAGTTCAAGGACACATATCGCTGGTCAGACAAGAAGATGACAGCTGACGGCAATGTTTACGGACTTGGGTAGGCGGAACAGCTACAGGCGTTCTTTATAACAAGAAGATATGGGAGCAGGCTGGTATAACAGAAACTCCTAAGACTCCTGACGAGTTCCTTGCAGATCTTCAGCTCATCAAGGATAACACAGACGCTATCCCTTACTACACAAACTTCAAGGATGCAAGCTGGACTATCACTCAGTGGCAGAACCTTGTTATTTCAGCAGCAGGCGGTGCTGAAGCTGAAAACAAGCTCCTTCAGGATAAGAGCGATCTCTTTGTAGAGGGCAACGGCTATTATGAAGTATACAAGCTGATGTATGATCTGTTCTCAAAGCCTGACCTTCTTGAAGAAGACCACGCTAACACAGAGTGGGAGTCATCAAAGGTATGGTTCGGCGAGGGCAAGATAGCTACAATGGTAATGGGTTCATGGGCAGTTTCACAGTTCATGGAAAAGGCTGAGAACCCTGACGATATCGGTTATATGCCTGTTCCTATCACTGCGGCTGACGGAAAGGTATACGCAGAGGAAGGTCCTGACTATACTCTCGGCGTAAGTGCAAACTCCAAGAATCAGGATCTTGCAAAGGCATATGTTGAGTGGTTCGTTTCTGATTCAGGTTTCTCTGAGCAGGAGGGTATGATCTCAACAGTTCAGAACAAGGAGCTTCCAAGCACACTGTCAGGATTCAAGGACGCTGTATTCTTCGAGAAGGCTGTTTGTCCGGATGACCTCGTTGGTAAGTTCGACGAGATCGACAAGGAGTCAGGCGTTGGCGTATGGCAGGGCGACGAGGACAACTTTAAGATCAAGCTTGCTGAGGCAGCATTCGCAGGCAAGGGCGACGACGGTTTCAACGAGATCATCGCTGATGTAAACAAGAAGTGGGCTGCTGCAAGAGATAAAGTTCTCGGCTAAGACTTAAGATAATCCCTTATCAGGTACAGGCATTGTTCCTGTGCCTGATAATTGTGTTCAGGAGGACCTCAAATGCAAAACGGCAATAGAAAAGGCATTGCACAGTGGTCAAAGACTTATGCGGGTAAAAAGTTCTATACTTCTATACTGTTTCTTGCACTGCCGATAATCCTGCTTGTAACGTTTACCTTTATCCCTGCTCTGGATATGGTCATATTCAGTTTTCAGAACAGAGATCCATACGGCACTAACCCTACATATGCAGGCTTTTCAAATTATGTAACGATATTCACCGACAAGGACTATCTTGAAACTTTCAAGAACAGCCTTTATTATCTTGTTGGTTCATTCATTCAGCAGGCACTGGCTTTGCTGCTGGCGTCTATCCTCTGCTCAAAGATAAGAGCAAAGGGACTTTTCAAGGGAATACTTTTCTTCCCTTATCTTATGAACGGCGTTGCGGTATCTATCATATTCCAAAGATTTTTCCTCAAAGGTCAAAAGGGTCTTACCCCTGACGGAACGCTCAACACTATCCTTACCACACTGGGCCTTGACCCGATACTGTGGTTCGATGTTGACAGGCCTTTCTTGCAAACTGCTGCTTGGTGTTCATTTCCATATGGAAATACATAGGCTTTGATATCATCATGTATATCGGTGCTATCCAGTCTATGAGCCCTGACCTTTACGAGGCGGCTGACCTTGACGGTGCTAACCCATGGCAGAATTTCAGATATATCGTATTTCCAAGCATAAAGCCTATCATCTCATTGCAGCTTATCCTTGCTGTAAAGGGTGCTATCTCAGTATTCGAGATACCATATATCACAACAAAGGGTATGATGGGCACTACCACATTCGTTATCAAGACTATCAACACGGCGTTCTCGCTGAAAAAGGTGGGTCTTGCTTCGGCAATGGGTATCGTGCTGCTTATCATAACGATAATCGTAACGTTCATACAAAAATACTTCTTCCGTGAGGACGACAAGACCCCTAAGGAGAACAAAAGGAGCAGAAAGGGGGCTGTGAAATAATGGCACAGAATGAAAACAAAGATTCAAAGCCGCTTTATATCGGCTCAAGGGTACTGAACATTATCAAGTATGTTTTTCTTATACTCTGTTGTCTTATAGTAATAGTACCGATACTTGTTGTGCTCATAGGCTCGCTGAAAACCTACAAAGAGCTTTCAAACACCACGGTGTTCACTCTTCCGGAAGTGCCTCAGTGGGAGAACTTCAAGACAGCGTTTTTTACACAGAACATTCTTCTTGCATTCAAAAACACGGCTATAATCATTGTTGTATCCTGCGTTGGTTCGATAATAACAGGTACGATGACGGCTTATGTCGTTCAGCGTTTCAACACCTATTTTTTCAAGAGTAGTAAAGACAGCGTTCCTTATTGCAACGCTTCTGCCTAATATCACAATGCAGGTAACGGTATTCCAGATAGTTTACAAGCTTGGTCTTTACAGATCTATGCTTGCACCTATCATTTTGAATATCGGTACTGATATTATTTCTATCTATATTTTCATTCAGTTTTTGGGACAGATATCATATTCCCTGGACGAAAGTGCTATTATGGACGGTGCTTCTTATCCAAGGGTATATTTCAGCATAATTCTCCCTAACCTTAAGCCTGCAATAGCAACAGTGCTTATCATCAAGTTCGTTGGTATCTACAACGATTTCTACACTCCAAAGCTTTATATGCCTGATGATGACCACGTTGTTATCTCAACTGTGCTTTACAATCTTATGAATGCCACTTCTGTACAGTGGGAGGTAGTTTTTGCGGGAATCGTAATTTGTATCATTCCGACTCTTATTATATTCCTCTTACTGCAAAAAGTACATCTACAGCGGACTTGTTTCGGGAGCTGTAAAAGAATAAGCTTTATTCCCATTTTAATTTCCTTACCATAGCGGGCGGGATGACCTTTAGGAGGTCGATACCGCTTTTGCTTTATAGGCAAACAAAAAAAGCGATGAGCCTTTTGCAAGGTCATCGCTTTTTTATATAGAGAGTATTGTTATCTTGACTTTGTTGAATTATTCTGCAAGAAGCTTTTCTGCACTTGCAAGCTTAACTGCTGTAGCGAACACGTCGGCTGCAATTTTAAGCTCGTTCTCAGGCGGGAATGTAGGAGCAATTCTGATGTTTGAATCATCAGGGTCCTTTCCGTAAGGGTATGTCGCACCTGCACCTGTGAGGACTACGCCTGCCTCTTTGCAAAGCTGACAAATTCTCTTTGCACAGCCGTTAAGAGCGTTGAAGCTTATAAAGTAACCGCCGTTTGGCTTCTCCCAGCTTCCGATTCCCAGAGGTGCTATCTCCTTTTCGAGAGTGTCAAGAACTATCTTGAACTTAGGCTCGATTATAGCTCTGTGCTTCTTCATATGCTCCATAAGATTCTCGTATGTGCCGAAGAACTTAACGTGGCGGAGCTGATTTATCTTGTCATAGCCGATAGTCTGAACTGTCATCATAGATTTGAGGTACTTGATGTTCTTTTCAGATGAAGCTATCATTGCAACGCCTGCACCAGGGAATGTTACCTTTGATGTTGATGCGAGCATATAAACTCTGTCAGGGTTGCCTGCCTTTTCGCACTCGTCAAGAATGTTGAGCAGTGTGTCAGGTGTATCAGAAAGGTGGTGGATACAATATGCGTTATCCCAGAATATCTTGAAGTCCTTAGCCTTTGTTGTCATGGCTGCAAGACGCTTTACTACCTCGTCAGAGTATGTTGTGCCTGTAGGGTTAGCCATTGGCAACACCATTACCCTTGATAGTATCGTCCTCAGCAACGAGCCCCATATCCATTTTTGTCCATTGTTTTACAAGCTCAAAGCCCAAAAATGTCTGTCATATCCCGAACAGGGCAGAGCCACTTTACTTTTTGTGTCCTTCCAAGGCTTTTCACCGTCGCCTGTGCCGCTTGCTGATGATCCGTTTTTCCGTTTTTTGGTTTTGTTAGAACTAACTGAGCCTGCAGATACAGAAAACCGCAGTTTTTTATTGCGATGCAAAAATATGAAACCAAGCAAACTGTTAATAAAATGTTAAATTTAAGAAGAATACGTTTACATATAAATTTTAAACGTTTTCAGCAAAAATAGGGGCTTGAAATTTTTCTGAAAGTGTGTTTTAATAATAACAGCGGCATTTTACCGATAAGGTAAGCCGAATGATATCGCCTTGAATAAGCGGGAAAAGTTTCGCATTTCTATTCGGGGAAGAATAAAAACAAGGGCATGACCTGACGGTCAGCCTCAGTATTTTTTATATTATGAAAGGTGGATTTTAACATGAGCGTTAAAGTAATCAACGGACAGGCTATCCCAAATATGCCTTGGCAGGATAAGCCGGCTGACTGCAATGAAGTGATCTGGAGAGATAACAGAAACCCTATCATTCCTAGAAATCTTCTTCCTACATCAAATTCTATCTTCAACAGTGCGGTAGTTCCTTTCGAGGGCAAGTTCGCAGGCGTATTCCGTGTTGACGATAAGGAAAGAAACATGGCTCTCCATGCTGGTTTCTCTGAGGACGGTATTCACTGGAACATCAACCCTACAAGGATCATGTTCGAGCAGGCTGAAAAGTCTACAGAAGAAGTAAATCAGTGGGGCTACGGCTATGACCCAAGAGTATGCTTCATCGAGGACAGATATTGGGTAACATGGTGTAATGCATATGGCTGGAAGCCAACTATCGGCGTAGGCTATACATATGATTTCAAGACATTCTATCAGTGCGAGAACGCATTCCTCCCATTCAACAGAAACGGCGTACTTTTCCCAAGAAAGATCGACGGCAAGTATGTAATGTTCTCAAGACCTTCTGACTCAGGTCACACACCATTCGGTGATATGTATATTTCACAGTCACCTGACATGAAGTACTGGGGCGAGCACAGACACGTTATGGGACCTCTCAAGGGCTGGGAGTCCAAGAAGATCGGTGCAGGTCCTATTCCAATAGAGACAGACGAGGGCTGGCTCTGCTTCTATCACGGTGTTCTTGAGTCTTGCAACGGCTTTGTATACAGCTTCTCAGCTTGCATCCTTGACAAGGAGCAGCCATGGAAGGTTAAGTACAGATGCGGCGAGTATCTCATCAACCCAAGAGAGATCTATGAGTGCGTAGGCGATGTTCAGAACGTAACATTCCCATGCGCAACACTTTGCGACGCTGAGACAGGCAGAATTGCTATTTACTACGGCTGTGCTGACACTTGCGTAGGTCTTGCTTACACAACTGTTGACGCTGTTGTTGACTATGTAAAGAGCCATTCTTCTATCTAATTTGGTGATTTGATAGACTAACAGAATAGTTTACAAAAGAGCAGAACTTCGGTTTTGCTCTTTTTTGTTGTTAGGACATAAAAAAGACGGCTTTGAAAGCCGTCTTTTTTGAATTATAACAAATAGATGCGTAGTACATATAGACGATGTATTTGTGCAGTGGCAATGGTCTATATTTTTTCAGGTGCGTCCTTTTCGTATTCGGCGAATTGCTTTTCCATATCAGCTTCGCTTTCGCCAACTGAGCGCAGTATCTCTTTGAGAAATACTCTGTCCTCAGGCTCTCTTGAAAGCTTTGCACTGTGCTTTTCATAGAAGTATCTCATTTTAAGCACGCTGATAGGGGAAAGCTCCTGCTTTTCTGCGGCTTCGTATGCAGAGTTCACGTCTGTAATGAAAAAGCCCATGCTGTATTCAGGAGCCTCCTCGCATATAGCTTTAAGCATATCTGCTATAAGATCTTCACGGACGTACACCACTCTGCCTGCAGAGTGGAGCATTCGCATTGTGCTGTTGTAGTCTGATACCCTGAGTGTTTTAAGCTCATCACGGCTCAGACCCAGCCATGAAAGGGCAACGGCTGCTGCAGCCTCAGTATTGGTTTCATGCAAAGCTTTGACCTTATCCTCTATCTGAGAAAAGGAATAGATATATTTTTGTTCCATATTTATTGCCACCTTATGCCTTTATCTTCCTGTATTCCGCCGGAGAGATGTTCTCATGCTTTTTGAATACAACATAAAAATACGAGCTGTCGCTGAAGCCTGTTTCCGAAGCTATCTCCGCAACTGTCTTTGAGGAGTAGGTAAGAAGCTCCTTTGCGTGGCTTATGCGCACTGTGTTTAAATATTCCATTGGTCTTATGCTGAAATTTTTTCTTGAAAAGTCTGCAAAGGTGCTGTTCTGATACCCCTGCCACAGCCGCCATATCTGCGAGCTTTATAGGCTTTGAATAATTCTCCTCGGTGTATTTCATGACCCTTGCGACGGCTTCGGAATTTACACGGCTCTTGTATGGGAACTTATCGTCCGAAAGCTTGCGGTATTCAAGAAGCATATCGTAAAGCTGTGCGGAGGCATAATAGTTGCCGTATGCCTTGTCGCTTTTTATGGTGTAATATGCACTGTCAAAAGCTTGTGCATACGCTCTGCGCCACAGTTTAAGAAAACATGAAATTTGTTAAGATCCCATTCTTTCAGCAGTTCGAGAGCCTGTTTGCCGTCAAAGCACACCCAGTCAAGATACCATGAATGAGTCGTGGCTATATTCGTGGGGACAGTGCGGTGGTATATAGAAAATGCTGTCAGGCATTATTTTTACGGTCTTGCCGTCTACCGTTACCTCACCTTCGCCCTCGATACAGACGAAAAGCTGAGGATAATCATAGCCTTCAGGTCTGCTGACAGGAAACTGCCAGCAGCTCACGCCTATGCCAATGATATAAAATGGCAGAGCTATTTCAGTTCCTATAACAGGATAGAATTGTTTCTGCATATATTTTCCCCCATATCCGAAGCAGAAAAAACTGCAATATATGAACATGATAACTACACGTTTTATTATAGCAGTGTCGCAATATGTTGTCAAGCAAAAGAATAAATTGCGATAAAATATGAACCAACTGTTGACTTTTTATCCCAACCGTATTATAATAATAGGGAAATGGTGCAAAAGTGCCAAGTCTTATTTTGTGGGACGTATCTGAAAGGAATTTGTATTATGGAGAACAATGTTATTATTCTTGCCGGCGGACAGGGCAAGAGAATGAAGACCAATATGCCAAAGGCTTTGTGCAATGTTATCGGTGAGCCTATGCTGGAGTGGGTACTGACAGCCTGTGAAAATGCGGAGCTTGACGATATCTGCGTTGTAAAAGGCTACGAGGGTCAGCAGATAGAGGATTATCTTGACGCAAGAAAGTCAAAGGCTAACATCTGCACTGTTATGCAGGAAGAGCGACTTGGAACAGGTCATGCTGTTATGCAGGCGGCTGATTTTCTTAAGGCTCACGCTGAGGGAAACACACTTATACTCTGTGGCGACGCTCCTTTTATCGATGCTGAAACTATCAAGGGTGCGCTTGAATTACACACTGAAAAGGACTGCGGTGTAACTGTTGTTACATCAAGAGTTGAGAACCCTACAGGCTACGGCAGGATAATCCGCACTGAGAACGGCATTTCGGGAATCGTTGAGCATAAGGACTGCACACCTATGCAGCTTGCTATCACTGAGATAAACTCAGGCTGTTACTGGTTCAAGACGGCTGATCTGCTGGAAGTTCTTTTTTTGACATCAAGCCTGAGAACGCTCAGGGCGAATATTATCTTACAGATTGTATCGAGCTTCTTATTGCAAAGGGCAAAAAGGCTGACGCATTTATTTCTGCAAATCCTCATGTTGCACTGGGTGCAAATGACAGACGTGGTCTGCTTGCACTGAATGACATTGCAAGATATGAGATAATAGGAAAGTGGCTTGACGAGGGTATCGAGTTCTGCTGCACAGACGGCGTTTCTATTGGAAACAATGTTACTATCGGTCACGGAACAAAGATACACAGCGGCGTTATCCTCAGAGGAAACACCACTATCGGCGAGAACTGCAACATCGGCAACAACTGCATAATAGAGAACACAACGGTTGGAAACGGCGTAAACCTCAACAACGTTCAGGCTTATGAGTCCGTTATCGAGGACGACGTTAAGATAGGACCTTATGTTCAGCTCAGACCTAATTCACACATCAAGAAGGGTGCGAAGATAGGCGACTTTGTGGAGATAAAGAACTCCACTATCGGCGAATACACAGCGGTCGCACATCTTACATACATCGGCGATTCTGACGTTGGAGCAAACGTAAACTTCGGCTGCGGCGTTGTAACAGTAAACTACAACGGCGACAAGAAGTTCAGAACTGTTATCGAGGACAACGCTTTCATAGGCTGCAACACAAACCTTGTTGCACCTGTAAGAGTTGGCAAGGGTGCATACACAGCGGCAGGCTCTACTATCACAACTGATATCCCTGACAACGCACTTGCTATCGAGCGTGGCAGAGAGACTATCAAAGAGGGCTACGCCGAGAAGAAACTCAAGGCGAGAACAGAAAAGTTCGAGGCTATCCACGGCAAGTCTGAGGAGAAGTAATATACCCAAATATAAACAAGGCCCTGTCTTTCGTAAGGCAGGGTCTTTTATTTGTTTAGCTTTTTGTTGTTTGTCCTGCCGAGGATATAATCGGTGGAAACGCCATAGAAGTCGGCTAGGATAAGGAGGTGTTCCACGGGGATAGTTCTTGCACCACGCTCATATCTTGAATACACTGTCTGACTGGTAAAAAGGATTTCGGCTATCTGCGTTTGGTTCATGTCGCTATCTTCTCTTAGATCCCTTAATCTCTGGAAATACATAAAAATTCTCCTTGTTTTTTGTATAAATTGTAGAAAGTGATTTTAGTACCTATTGGTACTATTGACTTTACCATATTTTTGTGCTATGCTATACATATTAAAACCGTATGGTCTTAAAATATGGTAAGAGGAGAAGTATATGTATGTCTAAAATTCTTTCGATTGATAATGATATCATCACTATTGGCATGGACGGAGGAACACTCAAAGAAGTGAGAGCTGTTGACCTTAATTTCGTACCTCATGTTAATGACGAGGTGGAGATTTTTGAAACAGAAACTAAAACCATTGTTTCAAAGCTTGAAAAAGAGCAGCCGAATCCATTGCCTTATTCGCCAAATGGCATTAACATCAACGTCCAGAATACTCAGGAAATGAAGAATGAGCAATCTTCAACTCTGGCAAATGGAACTATTGCAGTAAATAAAGTTGTATATTGTTTATTGGCATTTTTCCTTGGTGCAGTTGGCGGTCACAAATTCTATAGTCATAGAATAGGTGCAGGCGTGTGCTATCTGCTTTTCTGTTGGACGGGTATTCCAGCAATTATTGCTCTTATAGTCTTTTCTGCTGATTTTATTCATTTTTCGTTTGACAAACAAAATCTCATATGCTATAATAAAGCCGACAGTAAAATGTCGGCTTTTGTTTATACCCCGTCTTGCATAAAGACGGGGTTATTGTGCGTGGATAGAATAAGCTGTCGGGGCTGACATATTATAAAAGATAGGAGAACTTACAATGGATATATTCGAGAAATTAAAGAAATTGTCTGCCGAGAGGGAAACGGCTATGGGCAAGCCTGAGTATATTATCGTGGGGCTTGGAAACCCCGGCGTGGCTTATGAGAATACTCGCCATAACGCAGGATTTCTTGCGGTGGCGGCTATGGAAAAGAAATACGGCTTTTCGGTGAATACACATAAGTTCAAGGCTCTTGTGGGACGTGCCGTTATAGGCGGAAAAAGCTGTCTTGTCATGAAGCCTGAAACTTTCATGAACAATAGCGGTGAGGCTGTCAGCGACGCTATGGACTTTTATGATATACCGCTTGAAAATGTTATCGTGGTCTATGACGATATTTCACTTGACGTGGGCAAAATGAGGATACGCAGAAATGGTTCGGCTGGGGGTCACAATGGCATAAAAAGCATTATCGCACTGTGCGGCGGTCAGGATTTCCCAAGGGTAACGTGGGCAAAAAGCCTCACCCTGATTACAACCTGGCTGACTGGGTGCTTTCAAGATTCACTGACGAGGAAATGAAAAAGCTTTCTGATGTGGATAAAAACACCTGCGAGGCTGTGGAGCTTATGGTGCAGGGCAAGATAAACGAGGCTATGAACAAGTTCAATTAAGCATATTTTTTTTCGGAGAACAGCAAGATGAATATTTTTTATGAAATGGCGAGCCGTCTTGGCTTTTATAAAGATGTGAAAAACTGCCTGCTCAAAGGGTTTACCCCTTGTGCGGTCACGGGCGTTTCAAATATACACAAGGCTCAGACCGCAATGGCTCTAAGCAGGCTTTCCCCCTGCCTTGTTATATGCGACGACGAAGCGTCTGCCATTAGAATGACAGGGGATATAAACGAAATGGCTGGGGAACAGCTTGCCTGCGTTTTTCCTGCAAAAGACCTGAACTTTGCATACATGGAGGGCGTTTCAAGAGAATATGAGCATAAAAGGCTGGAGGCTCTTTCTCTTATCACTCAGGGCAAATGCAAGATAATCGCCGCAAGTATGGAGGCTTGCTTGCAGGGAACTATCCCGCAGGATAAGCCGAAAGAGTTTTCCTTCGAGATAAAAACAGGGGGCGAACTCAGCCTTGAGGAGCTTACGAACAAACTGCTTGCAGGCGGATATACAAGAACAGATCAGGTTGAGGGTCAGGCACAGTTTTCTGTGAGAGGTTCTATCGCCGATATTTTCCCTGTGCAGGAGTCACGCCCTGTGAGAATAGAGCTTTGGGGCGACGAGGTTGACTCTATATCATATTTTGACCCCGAAAGCCAAAGACGTACCGACCCAATAGACGAGATAGCGGTTTTCCCTGCCTTGGAGATAATTTTCCCTGACACTGATGACCTTGTGACAAAGCTTGAAGCCTTGTCGAAGTCTGTCCGTGGAAGCCGTACCGATAAGATAAGAACGAATATTTCAAGGGATATAGAAACGGCTCAGAGCGGGATCACGCTCACAAATCTTGATAAGTATTATACCGTGTGCTATGAAAAGCTCACAACAGTGTTTGATTACTTTGAGAGCGGTGTTTGCCTTGTGTCGGAGTATACTAACTGTATCGAAAAGGGCAAGGCGGCTCTTGCTCAGCTTTCAGAGGATATGAAGCTTCTTTATGAGGACGGCATACTTTTCAGAAAGCTGGAGGGCTTTTATCTTGATATACCACAAGCGGAACTAAAAATAACACAAATGAAGTCGGTGTTTCTTGACAGCTTTATGCGCTCTAACAACGGCGTGAAGTTCAAAAAAAGCTTATCAATACCGACTGCCGACAAACGGCGGCTTGGGGCGGTAATATCATAAATCTTGAGGAAGAACTCAAAAACCTCTGCTCTCAGGGGTATTGCACTGTTGTGCTGGCAGGCTCGGAGAAGACGCTTCCTATTATAAATAAAGACCTTAATGATGCTGGCATCTCTGCGGAGATCCTCACTGAGGACAGCGAGATAATAAAGGGTAAAGTATACCTGCGCACGGGCTGTCTGTCAGGTGGCTTTGATTATCCTGACATAGGCTGTGCGGCTATCACTCAGATGAAAGCCATGAGTGCAAAGAAGCGTAAATCCAGTCACAAGGCAGGAGAAGAGATAAAAAGCCTTTCGGATATACAGACAGGCGACCTTGTTGTTCACGCTATGTACGGCATAGGCAGATTTTCAGGAATAAAAAATATAGAAACGAACGGTGTAACAAAGGATTATATCACCATAAAATATGCAGGCACGGACGTGCTTTATGTGCCCGTTACTCAGCTTGACCTTGTGTCAAGATATATAGGTCCTAGAGATGACGGGGCAGTGAAACTTAATAAGCTCAACTCTATGGAGTGGACAAAGACACGAAACAAGGTAAAGTCTGCCGTAAAGGATATGGCGGAGGAGCTTACAAAGCTTTATGCTCAAAGACAAATGGCAAAGGGTTTTGCTTTTTCCCCTGACAACGATTGGCGGATTTTGAGGAGCGTTTCGACTATCAGGAAACTGACGATCAGTTAAGATCTATACAGGAGATAAAGACGGATATGGAAAAGTCATCCCCAATGGACAGACTTCTCTGCGGAGATGTGGGTTTCGGCAAAACGGAGGTGGCTCTCCGTGCGGCGTTCAAGTGTATGCTCGATAACAAGCAGGTGGCTATACTTGTGCCAACAACTGTTCTTGCATGGCAGCATTATCAGACGGCGATAAAAAGATTTGAGCATTTCCCAGTGAAGGTGGAGCTTTTGTCGAGATTTAGAAAACCAAAGGAGCAACAGCGGATAATAAGAGAGCTTAACCGTGGCACTATCGACCTTATCATAGGCACGCACAGGCTTGTGCAGAAAGACGTTAAGTTCAAGGATTTGGGTCTTGTTATCATAGACGAGGAACAGCGTTTTGGTGTTGCCCATAAGGAAAAGTTCAAGGAAACTTTCAAGGGCGTTGATGTGCTGACACTTTCAGCTACCCCGATACCAAGAACGCTTAACATGGCAATGAGCGGTATCAGAGATATGTCGGTCATAGAGGAACCGCCTATGGACAGACACCCTGTTCAGACCTATGTTATAGAGCATAATATGGGCGTTATAGCGCAGGCCATAAGCAAGGAGCTGCGACGTGGCGGTCAGGTGTATTATATCCACAACAGGGTGGAAACTATCATGATGACCGCAAATAAGCTTCAGGAAATGCTCCCTGACGCAAGGATAGCGTTCGCACACGGACAAATGCCTGAGGAGGAGCTGTCGGAAATATGGCGGCAGCTTTGCGACAGAGAAATAGATATCCTTGTCTGCACCACCATAATCGAAACAGGTGTTGACGTGCCGAATGTAAATACACTTATAATAGAGGACGCTGACAGATTAGGACTTTCACAGCTTTATCAGCTTAGAGGACGTGTGGGAAGATCAAACCGCCGTGCTTTTGCGTACTTCACTTTCAGACGTGGCAAGGTACTCACGGAGGTAGCGGCAAAAAGGCTTGATGCAATAAGAGAGTTCACACAGTTCGGCTCAGGCTTCAGGATAGCGTTGCGTGACCTTGAAATAAGAGGTGCAGGCTCTATACTCAGCGGTAAACAGCATGGACATATGGAAGCGGTGGGATATGATATGTATCTGCGACTTCTAAATGAGGCTATAGCCGAACAAAAGGGAGAGGCTCTGCCACCGTCACCTGAGGATTGTTTGGTGGATATATCCATAGACGCATTTATACCTGACCATTATATAGAAAATCTGTCACAGAGGATAGATTGCTATAGGAAGATAGCTTCCATAGGCAATGAGGAGGATTCCAGGGACGTTATCGACGAGCTTATAGATAGATACGGCGACCCGCCGAAATCAGTGCTGGGATTGGTGAACGTTGCACTTACGAGAAATACTGCTTCAAAGCTTGGCATAAAGGAAATAACACAAAGAGGAGATAAGGTGCTGTTCTTTGTGAAAACCGCAGAGGTGGAACAGATACAAGCGTTGTATGGAGCTTTGACAAAAGGGCATAAAAGTGATAAAATAAACAAGTCGCCTCGAGAGAGAGCGATAAAGGAAGAAGCGAAACGAAGGTAAAAGGTTCGGGAGAACAGAAGAGACCTGAGGAGTAGCTCAAGAAGAACTTCACAAAAGAGTTCAAACGAATTCATAAAGGATTCACAAAGAAAAGTCTTGACAAAGCTTAGCTAATATGATATAATAGATAAGCTGATTTAAGACAGCGCATTAGAAAGCACGAAAAAATCGGAAGCCAAAAAACTTTTTTGAAAAAACTTCAGAAAAGGGGTTGACAAAAGATAAAAAGTGTGATATAATGTAAAAGTTGCACGACACAAAAGAGTGTAACGAAACAGCATCTTGAAAATTGAACAAAGACGAATAGTACGAAACCCTTGAGAGATTCTTTTGAGAAAAAAAATTAAAGGTCTAACATAAAGAAGTAAAAGAAATGTACGTTCAGTGAAGTGAACTGAAACAGGATAACAAGAGCAGAGATGCTTTTGATATACAACTTTAATTAAGAGTTTGATCCTGGCTCAGGACGAACGCTGGCGGCACGCTTAACACATGCAAGTCGAACGAGAGAAGAGAAGCTTGCTTTTCTGATCTAGTGGCGGACGGGTGAGTAACACGTGAGCAATCTGCCTTTCAGAGGGGGATACCGATTGGAAACGATCGTTAATACCGCATAACATAATTGAACCGCATGATTTGATTATCAAAGATTTATCGCTGAAAGATGAGCTCGCGTCTGATTAGCTAGTTGGTAAGGTAACGGCTTACCAAGGCGACGATCAGTAGCCGGACTGAGAGGTTGATCGGCCACATTGGGACTGAGACACGGCCCAGACTCCTACGGGAGGCAGCAGTGGGGAATATTGCACAATGGAGGAAACTCTGATGCAGCGATGCCGCGTGAGGGAAGAAGGTTTTAGGATTGTAAACCTCTGTCTTCGGGGACGAAAAAAGACGGTACCCGAGGAGGAAGCTCCGGCTAACTACGTGCCAGCAGCCGCGGTAATACGTAGGGAGCGAGCGTTGTCCGGAATTACTGGGTGTAAAGGGAGCGTAGGCGGGATCGCAAGTCAGATGTGAAAACTATGGGCTTAACCCATAAACTGCATTTGAAACTGTGGTTCTTGAGTGAAGTAGAGGTAAGCGGAATTCCTAGTGTAGCGGTGAAATGCGTAGATATTAGGAGGAACATCAGTGGCGAAGGCGGCTTACTGGGCTTTAACTGACGCTGAGGCTCGAAAGCGTGGGGAGCAAACAGGATTAGATACCCTGGTAGTCCACGCCGTAAACGATGATTACTAGGTGTGGGGGGACTGACCCCTTCCGTGCCGCAGCAAACGCAATAAGTAATCCACCTGGGGAGTACGACCGCAAGGTTGAAACTCAAAGGAATTGACGGGGGCCCGCACAAGCAGTGGAGTATGTGGATTAATTCGAAGCAACGCGAAGAACCTTACCAGGTCTTGACATCGTATGCATAGCTCAGAGATGAGTGAAATCTCTTCGGAGACATATAGACAGGTGGTGCATGGTTGTCGTCAGCTCGTGTCGTGAGATGTTGGGTTAAGTCCCGCAACGAGCGCAACCCTTACTGTTAGTTGCTACGCAAGAGCACTCTAGCAGGACTGCCGTTGACAAAACGGAGGAAGGTGGGGATGACGTCAAATCATCATGCCCCTTATGACCTGGGCCTCACACGTACTACAATGGCTGTCAACAGAGGGATGCAAAGCCGCGAGGTGGAGCGAACCCCTAAAAGCAGTCTTAGTTCGGATTGTAGGCTGCAACTCGCCTACATGAAGTCGGAATTGCTAGTAATCGCAGATCAGCATGCTGCGGTGAATACGTTCCCGGGCCTTGTACACACCGCCCGTCACGCCATGGGAGTCGGTAACACCCGAAGCCTGTAGTCTAACCGCAAGGAGGACGCAGTCGAAGGTGGGATTGATGACTGGGGTGAAGTCGTAACAAGGTAGCCGTATCGGAAGGTGCGGCTGGATCACCTCCTTTCTATGGAGAACAGAGAAGATGAAACAAACTTCTCATAAAATAATTCTCCGGTCAGCAAAGGTTTAAGAAAGTAGTTTTTGTTCAATTTTGAGGATGCTGGAAACAGTATCTTTAAAACAGCACAATGGAGTACCTAGTCCCTGCATATGGGGGTGTAGCTCAGCTGGGAGAGCACCTGCTTTGCAAGCAGGGGGTCAGGAGTTCGATTCTCCTCATCTCCACCAAGGGACGAAGGAAGAACGAACAGCTTGAGGTAAGCCAATATTGCGGTGTTGCAAAGCAGCAAGGCGATTTTAAGAGCCTAGCAATATTGAGCCGTTATGCGAAGCATAATGGGCGCATAGCTCAGGTGGTTAGAGCGCACGCCTGATAAGCGTGAGGTCGGTGGTTCGAGTCCACTTGTGCCCACCAGCAAGAGAGATCTTGCAAGGAACGAAACTTGAAAATTGAATAATGAAAAGCAAAAGTAATGCAAATGAGGAAAAATGAACGACAATAACGAAAGTTAAAGTCGGGTAAAAAACCTGCAATTAGCATAAAAATTAAGAGGATTAGACATAATTCAAAAATGGTTAAGCTAAGAAGAGCGTAGGGAGAATGCCTTGGCATTAGGAGCCGATGAAGGACGTGATAAGCTGCGATAAGCTGCGGGGATCAGCAAGTATGAATTGATCCGCAGATTTCCGAATGGAGCAATCCGTATGTGTATGCACATACATCATATACTGAATCAAATAGGTATATGAGGGGAACCGCCTGAACTGAAACATCTAAGTAGGGCGAGGAAGAGAAATCAACCGAGATTCTGTGAGTAGTGGCGAGCGAAAGCGGAAGAGGCTAAACCATAGGTAGCAATACTTATGGGGTTTCGGACAGCATTTAGTATTGATAATTTCTAGTTGAAACGTGTGGGAAAACGTACCGAAGAGTGTGAGAGTCACGTAAGCGAAAGAGAAAGTCAGCGAGCTGTATCCAAAGTACCGCGGGGACACGTGAAACCCCGTGGGAAGATGGGGGGACCATCCTCCAAGCCTAAATACTACCTAATGACCGATAGCGAATAGTACTGTGAAGGAACGGTGAAAAGAACCCCGGGAGGGGAGTGAAAAAGAACCTGAAACCCTATGCTTACAAGCACCGAGAGCACGTCAAAGTGTGATCGGGTACCTTTTGTAGAATGGTCCGGCGAGTTATTGTATGCGGCAAGGTTAAGTGCTTAAGGCACGGAGCCGAAGCGAGAGCAAGTCTGAATAGGGCGAAAAAGTCGTATGCAATAGACCCGAAACCGAGTGACCTATCCATGTCCAGGCTGAAGTGGAGGTAAAACTCCATGGAGGGCCGAACACACGTCCGTTGAAAAGGGGTGATGAGGTGTGGATAGCGGAGAAATTCCAATCGAACTCGGATATAGCTGGTTCTCCCCGAAATAGCTTTAGGGCTAGCCTCGTGAAAGATTACCGGAGGTAAAGCACTGAATGGGCTAGGGGTCGAAAGATTACTGAACCCTATCAAACTAAGAATGCCAGATAATTGATTCACGGGAGTCAGACAATGTGAGATAAGTCTCATTGTCAAAAGGGAAACAGCCCAGACCCACAGCTAAGGTCCCTAAACATTGTTAAGTGGAAAAGGATGTGGGGTTGCATAAACAACCAGGATGTTGGCTTAGAAGCAGCCACTCATTAAAAGAGTGCGTAATAGCTCACTGGTCGAGTGACCCTGCGCCGAAAATTCAACGGGGCTAAACAATGTACCGAAGCTTGGGATTCTAAAGTAATTTAGAGTGGTAGGAGAGCGTCGAATAAGGGGTGAAGTCAGAGCGGAAGCGCTGGTGGACTTTATTCGAGTGAGAATGCCGGAATGAGTAGCGAGAATTATGTGAGAATCATAATGGCCGAAAATCTAAGGTTTCCTGAGGAAGGTTCGTCCGCTCAGGGTAAGCCGGGGGCTAAGGCGAGGCGGAGACGCGTAGCCGATGCACATACGGTTGAAATTCCGTAGCCACCGAAAGATTTAAGTACAGGGACGCTTTAGAAGTGATGTAGCCGGGCGATGGTTGACCCGGTCGTAAGGGATCGAAAATGAGTAGAGAAGTCATCATGGAAAGAGACAAGAAAAGCTGTATGAATATCTTAGGTGCCCGTACCGCAAACCGACACAGGTAGATAGGAAGAAGATTCTAAGGCCAACGGGAGAAGGGTTGTTAAGGAACTCGGCAAGTTGACCCCGTAACTTAGGGATAAGGGGTGCTCAAGTGATTGAGCCGCAGAGAATAGGCCCAGGCGACTGTTTAGCAAAAACACAGGTCTCTGCTAAATCGAAAGATGACGTATAGGGGCTGACACCTGCCCGGTGCCGGAAGGTTAAGAGGAGATGTGAGAGCATTGAATTGAAGCCCCGGTAAACGGCGGCCGTAACTATAACGGTCCTAAGGTAGCGAAATTCCTTGTCAGGTAAGTTCTGACCCGCACGAAAGGTGTAACGATCTGGGCACTGTCTCAACAACCCGCCCGGCGAAATTGTAGTACCGGTGAAGATGCCGGTTACCCGCGACTAGACGGAAAGACCCCATGGAGCTTTACTGTAGCCTAATATTGGATTTCGGTATTTCACGTACAGGATAGGTGGGAGACTGGGAAGCACAGGCGTCAGCTTGTGTGGAGTCGACCTTGGGATACCACTCTTGGAGTGCTGGAATTCTAACCTGCGGCTTTGAAGCAAGTCGGGGGACATTGTTAGGTGGGCAGTTTGACTGGGGCGGTCGCCTCCTAAAGAGTAACGGAGGCGCTCAAAGGTTCGCTCTGCATGGATGGAAACCATGCGTCAGAGTGTAAACGCAAAAGCGAGCCTAAGTGCGAGAATGACGGTTCGAGCAGTAACGAAAGTTGGAGTTAGTGATCCGGCGGTATGTGAATGGAAATGCCGTCGCTCAACGGATAAAAGCTACCCTGGGGATAACAGGCTGATCTCCCCCAAGAGTTCACATCGACGGGGAGGTTTGGCACCTCGATGTCGGCTCATCGCATCCTGGAGCTGAAGTCGGTCCCAAGGGTTGGGCTGTTCGCCCATTAAAGCGGTACGCGAGCTGGGTTCAGAACGTCGTGAGACAGTTCGGTCCCTATCTGTCGTGGGCGTAGGATATTTGAAAGGAGCTGTCCCTAGTACGAGAGGACCGGGATGGACGCACCTCTGGTGCACCAGTTGTCACGCCAGTGGCACAGCTGGGCAGCTATGTGCGGAACGGATAAACGCTGAAGGCATCTAAGCGTGAAGCCGCCCTTAAGATAAGATATCCCTTCTGTTTACAGAGTAAGACCCCTTGAAGACTACAAGGTTGATAGGCTCAAAGTGTAAGCACGGTGACGTGTTTAGCTAGCGAGTACTAATCGGTCGAGGGCTTAACCTTATTGGTTATGACTACTCCTTTTAACCAACAGCTTTTTCATTATTCAATTTTGAGGATTCGTTCCTCTTCACTTAGTCGGTGGCGTTTGAGTTGAGGTCACACCTGTTCCCATGCCGAACACAGTAGTTAAGCTCTTCTTCGCCGAAAATACTTGGATGGTAACGTCCCGGTAAGATAGGGTGCTGCCGACACCTTACTAAACAGAGAAGATAATCTTACACTAATGTAGGTGTACGGAAGTCCTTTTTTGTTGCACAAAATCTTTAAGTAGAAAAAATCACAGCACCCGTTATGAGTGCTGTGATGAGGGAGCTGTTCGATAAATGGGAAACTATTTATGGATTGTCTTTGATTTCAATTTCTACTGAATAATCAACATCTTTTGAGTTGAGGTCTGCAAGCAGAATAGTATTATTATCAAAAGAGACTATTTCAATGTTGCCTTTTCTTTTGCATTTATCAATAAGTAAAAATTTCTTTCCATTTTGATCTGTACAAACAGCATATAACAGCTTAGGCACTTTGAGTTCATAAACTAAATTCGTAATATACGGCTGTACCCATTCTTCATTTCTTTCAGAAATTCTGATACGTAATTCTTTTGATTCATCACTGATGCGTTTTTCAAAATTCTGCTGCATATATATCTTTTTGAATTTTTTGTTGTTATAATAATCCATAATCAATACATATGGCAGGAGCCACAAACCATAAGGAAATCCAGATATGTGTTTTTGCTTTTTTTTTGCTTTGATATAATGTGGCATATGTAACAGCTATCAAAAATACTCCGATTATTCCAAGCGTTATAGTCATGAGCCATTCTTGCATAACAGTTTTTCCTTTCTGAAAAATTCAAATAATAGTGCTGCGATAAGTGAATTGCTTGATAAATGGAAAGTAATAGTTGAGATAAATCTGATTAACATATATTGAAAACTGCTTTTAAATAGGCAGATATTCCGCCTGAAACAATGATACAAATTAAAGCAAGAGCTATATATAAAGCGATTATTACATACAAGTTTCGTTTCCCTTTAGTGATTGTTTTCCGAAAAATATAAATATATGATGGTAAGGATAATGCCAACCATATCAACAACTCAATGCAGCCAAATAATATTGAAACATCTTTTTCAGAGCCTAAATTATAACTATATCCTTTTGAATGACCTGTTATATCAAGAAAAATCCAGCCAAAGCATATTGGAAACGAAAATGCAATAATGCTTGTCCAAAGGAAATTAAGGCAATATATTATTCTATTTTTCATTCCTGTACTCCTTATCAACTGCTGATTTGTCAGGCAGTTTTCCCGACTGATTTTTAAAACCATTATACCACAGCTAATCAATGGTTCGTCCTTTGTTTGTATTATTTCTTAGCCAGATCTTTTATAACTTCTCCTGCCACGATAAGTCCCACCACTGACGGAACAAATGCTGTTGAACCTGGAATATCACGGCGCACTGTGCATTTTCTTGCCGTACCAGGAGGACAAATGCAGTCCTGACGGCATGAAATAGCCATATCTTCTATCGGTCTGATAGGCTGTTCCTCTGAGTAAACAACTTTAAGCGACTTTATGCCTGCCTTTTTAAGCTCTCGTCGCATGACTTTTGCAAGAGGGCAGACCTTTGTCTGATAAATGTCTGCCACACGGAATGCTGTAGGGTCAAGCTTGTTGCCTGCACCCATTGAGGATATAACAGGCACACCTGCGGCGTCTGCTCGCTTTATTATCTCCAGCTTGCCTGTAACAGTGTCAATGGCGTCGATAATGTAATCATACTGAGTAAAATCAAACTGATCCGCTGTGTCAGGCATATAAAAACACTTGTATGTGTTCACCTTTATGTCAGGGCAGATGTCGTGAACACGCTCCTCCGCCACGTCTACCTTGTATTTTCCTACTGTTTTTCTTGTGGCAATTATCTGACGATTGATGTTGGTCAGACACACTTTGTCATCATCTATAAGGTCAAGCTCGCCTACACCGCTTCGTGCAAGGGCTTCAACTGCATATCCGCCTACACCGCCTATTCCGAAAATCGCAACCCTGCTGTTGCTGAGCTTTTCCATTGCTTCTTTGCCGAATAAAAGCTCGGTTCTTGAAAACTGATTTAGCATATAAACCCTGAATACTGTTTTATTCTTCTATGATATCATATCTATGCCCTTTTTCAAGTGCATTTTTTTGCCTGCTTTTATTAATTTTCTGATTGATCCTATATGTATTATATAATATCTTTGTTACAGTTTTCGACCGCATTTTCGTTGCGTTTTTATCGAAAATGTGCTATAATATTATATATGACAATACGCAAAAAGTAATAAAAAGGATTGGTAAAAACATGGACATTAACAAGACCCTTGCGGAAGAATTTAAGCTCAGACAGGAGCAGATAGACAACACTGTGGCACTCCTTGATGACGATAAAACTATACCGTTTATTGCACGATACAGAAAAGAGCTTACAGGCTCGCTGGACGATCAGGTGCTTAGAGAGATTGCTGACAGGCTCACTTACCTGAGAAATCTCGAAAAACGTAAAGGCGAGATAATTTCTTCTATCACCGAGCAGGAGAAAATGACAGACGAGATAATGTCTGCTATCGAAAATGCAAAGACCCTTGTGGAGGTGGAGGATATCTACAGACCTTTCAAGCCGAAGCGTAAAACAAGGGCTTCGGTGGCAAGAGAAAAGGGGCTTGAGCCGCTTGCTGAACTTATCTTGACTCAGGATAAGAAATGCGACCCGCAGGTCGAGGGGTCAAAATTTATCAACGAGGAAAAGGGCGTAAAGTCTGCGGACGAAGCTTTGCAGGGTGCAATGGACATAATCGCAGAGGATATCTCTGACGACGCTGACCTGAGAAAATACATAAGAACGCTGTTTTCGCAGATAGGCGCGATAAGCTCAAAAGCGTCTGACGAGAACGCCGAGTCAGTGTACGAGAACTATTACGACTATGCCGAGGCTGTGGGAAAGATAGCAGGTCACAGAGTTTTGGCTTTGGACAGAGGCGAAAAAGAGGGCGTGCTAAAAGTATCAGTGAATGTCCCAGAGGGCGCCGTGTCAAGATATGTGAAAAATAAGTCAGAGTGCGGACAGCTTGTTACGGCGGCTTGTGAGACTTATTTATCCGTCCATAGAGCGTGAGATAAGGGCGGAGCTTTCGGCAAATGCTCAGGAGGGGGGCAATAAAGGTGTTCTCCTCAAATCTCAGACAGCTTCTTATGCAGCCGCCTGTTAAAGACACTGACCCTTGGTCTTGACCCAGGATATGCTCACGGTTGTAAGACCGCTGTAGTGGACGCTACGGGCAAGGTGCTTGACACTGCGATAATCTACATTACTCCGCCAAAGAAGGATACAGAGCGTGCTAAGCGTATTCTGACGGGCTTTATAAAGAAATATGGTGTTACGACCATCTCCATAGGCAATGGTACTGCTTCAAGAGAAACGGAGCAGTTCACAGCCGAGCTTATCAAAGAAATTCCGCAGAAAGTTTCTTACATGGTGGTGTCTGAGGCAGGCGCTTCCGTTTACTCCGCTTCCAAGCTTGCGGCTGAGGAGTTTCCTGAGTATGACGTTTCACTGCGTTCAGCAGTATCAATAGCACGCCGTTTGCAGGACCCTCTTGCAGAGCTTGTAAAGATAGACCCAAAGGCAATAGGTGTTGGACGTAGGCGTTGACCTTAATACGGCTTCATACTCATTGTTGTCATACATATCGGGCATAAATATGACAGTTGCAAAGAATATTGTTTCCTACCGTGAGGAAAACGGAGCTTTCACCGAAAGAAAGCAGCTTATGAAAGTGCCAAAGCTTGGAGCAAAGGCATTTGAGCAGTGCGCAGGCTTTTTGAGAGTGCGTGGCGGAAAAAATCCGCTGGATAACACGGCTGTTCACCCTGAGTCATACAAGGCAGCACAGGCGCTTATTGACAGGTGCGGGCTGAGCCTTGCGGACATGGGTGACGTAAAGCAGATAGCTGAGAAAGTCAATGCAATGGGTATGAAGAAGCTTGCCACAGATATCGGCATTGGTGCTCCCACGTTAAAGGACATAGTAGGGGAGCTTGAAAAGCCTGGTCGTGACCCTCGTGACGAGCTGCCGCCACCGCTTATGAGAAGCGGCGACATCATGGAGCTTAAAGACCTGAAGCCGGGCATGGAGCTTATGGGCACTGTCACGAAGACGGACTTGTACACATTTCTCAGATGTGCGACAGATATATAAAGCACCCTCTTGAGGTCGTAAAGGTCGGTGAGGTAGTTAAGGTTTGGGTACTTAACGTTGACCTGAAGAAAAAGCGTATTTCGCTTACTATGAAAAAAGCCTAAGGTGTAGGGATCCAAAACGAAATAAGCTGGAAAAGTCCTAAATAAGTGGGACGTTGGTCTTACACTTTTGCGGCAGACTGAAGGGCTGTTAGAACAGCCCTTTTTTGTTTGCAGCAAGGTGTGGTCTTGACGCAGGAAGCTGTGAAACGCCTTATGGCTTGACCTTATGGTATAATTATGGTAATATAAAATCGTACATAGACTATGTTATAAAAGGACGTGAAAAAATGCGGATCGCAGTTTGTGATGATAATGCTGTTTTTCTTCAGTTTTTTAAATCTATGCTGGCAAATGAACTTGAATCAAGGTCGGTCAAAGCTGAAATAGAAACGTTTACCAAAGCTGAGAGCTTTTTTTACTGCCATGGTAAAAAGCCTTTTGCGGCTATATTTCTTGACCTTGATATGCCTGAAATGACCGGTTTTGAAGTCGCGCGGCAGCTAGGTCAGAATGGTAATTGCTTCGTGATCTTTGTGACAAGTCATCAGGAGCTGGTTTATGACAGCTTTAATTTCAGACCGCTGAATTTTATCTGCAAAGATCCTGACGCCGATGTTATGAAGGATAGGCTCCATATGGTAGCAGGACAGTTGACGGACGCACTTAAGCAGGAAAAGACAGTGGTTTTGGAGAATAGGGAGCAGGGAAGGATCTCTGTAAAGCTTCGGGATGTAACTTATATAGAGAGCAATAGCCACAGCATCATATATCATTTTGCAAATAATAAGGATACTATTGCAGTCAGAGATAGCATTGACGAGATAGAAGAAGCTTATCGTAAATTTGATTTTATACGGGTGCATAAAATATATCGTCAATCTGAAATATGTTTTTAACATAAGCCGTTCAAATGAAACAGTGATCTTCAAAAAGCGGCTCAGAGCTTCCCATGAGCCGAGGATATAAGAATGCAGTTGACGACGCTTTGACTGAATATCTGAGGAGAAAGTGATGACTATTACATTGTGGACGATATTTGAGATCTTGATAAACTTTTATCAGGGCGGTCTGGAAACATGGTTTATATATAAATTTCTTACGCCAAGATCTCATGAAAGGGCTAAGATATGGGCTGTTATATTTGCCGTTTGTGAAGGCTGTCTGGTCACTGCTTTTAATTATTTCACTGTATTTGAGGGCTTTGGAAGTGCTTTGTACTGGGCAAGCCTGCTTGTTTTTGCGTTTTGCTTTTTAGTGACAATGCAGTAAAGAAATTTCTTTCCATATCCCTCTCGCAGGTTGCGATCTTGTTGATAACGTCATTGGAACTAAATGTTGTATCGTCATTTTTTAAAATATCCCTCAGGAGCTTGTGGTCGAACAAAGCTTGCTTAGATTTGTGACGCTTATAATGATCCAGATATCTATATTCATTGTATTTAGATTAATACTGATGGTATTTAAACACACAGATGATTATACGGCTTCAGATTGGGTTACGATAATTGCAGTGCTTATTATTTCGTTTTCTCTCGTTATGGTAATACATGAACTGTCCCTTTTGGCAGACGATGCCATAGGCTGTATATAAATCTGTCATATATGCTTGTCTTTGTTCTTAATATACTTATATTCTGGATAATAAATTCTTTGATAGAAAAGAATCGGAAGCTCAAGGAAATGGAGATAGTCAAACTAAGAGAGCAGTATCTTGAGCAGTTTATCGGAAATGCCGAGTCGCAATATGACGCCATGAGAAAACTAAGGCATGATATAAAAAGACAAATATGAAACGGTCAATGAACTGTTGAAAGTCCAAAAAATAGATGAAACGAGAAAATTTATCTCAGAAAGCTTTGACCTTATCGAGAAGTCGGAGTCCTATGTTAAAACGAAAAATAATATTGTAAATGCTATCGTTAACGCAAAGCTTACGATGGCTTCTTCCTTGGGGATAAAAATATCATGTATAACAGTTTCAGATTTTGAGGGAATAAAGGGAACTGACCTTTGCGACCTGTTGAGCAACACGTTGGAGAATGCTATAACGGCATGCAAGGAAATAGACGACGACGCAAATAAATTTCTGTATCTGAAGATCGACCGAGAAACGGATACATATACGTTTTTGATAAAAAATTCAATAGATCATTCTGTTATGGATAGTAATCCAAGGCTTACGACCACAAAGGCTGATAAAAAACAGCATGGTCTGGGAACCTCAATAATCAGAGAGATAGCAAGAAAATATAACGGCAGATGCGATTTCTATGAGTCGGAGGGAATGTTTTGCTGTCTGGTAACATTGATGGCAGATACAACGGTCCTGAACTGATCGTTCGGGCCGTTGCTGCATTTCGTGACAAAACCTGCAACTCATTCCAAAAAGCTTGACATATTGCTGTTATTCTAGTAAAATTCAAATTAGGGTAAGACAAAAAGCGAGGCGGTAGTTTATGGATCTTGTTGTATCGGGTATACTTAATTTTTTGACCGAGCAGGAAGCTATCGGCAAAGCAGATGAGGTACAGGATTTTTATCGGTATGGCATAGAAATAACTATCTCATCAATATTAAACATTGTGCTTGTATTGCTTATGGGAGCATTGACAGGGCATTTGCTGGAAAGCGTAATATATTTGGCAGTGTTTATTGCTGTCAGGGTTATTACCGGAGGGTATCATGCAGATACATATTTCAGATGCAATCTGCTGATGTGTTCGACATTTATTGCCACAGCTTTTCTTAATGACAAGGTATGCGGATATATAAATATATGGGTGATAGTTGCCTTGGTTGTGTTTGAAGAGATAATAGCTTTTGTATTCTGCCCTGTGGAGAACAAAAATAAGCCTATAGAAAAAAAAAAAGCCAAAGTTCAAAGCGATGGGAATGATAGTTTTTCTGTTGCTTGATCTGTTTGGCGGGGCGATCATCAATAGATATCAGACGGTTGGATCTATGATCTTATTAACAAATCTATTAATTGCAGTTTTAATAATATCAGCGAAGATCAAAGAAAAGAGGTGTGATAAGAATGAGATCATTTAAGAAATTGCTTGCCAGCCTTATTGCCAGAGCAACTAAGAGAATGGGTATAGCTGCCTGCGGATGTGCATCAATGTATGGTGGCTATCAAGCTAAAGAGCCAAAAAACATTTACAAGAATTAAGCGTAAAGCTACAAGAATTACGATAAGCATTACAAAGACTTTATCATTTCCCCTTTAAATCTTGTGATACTTGTAAATGAGGTAACATTAGCAGGAAAATAACTTCCTGCTGGTGTTACCATTTTTTTATTTGTAGTGAGTTCAAGCTTTTGACAGTGAGTAAATTTGCTTTTAGGCACAAAAAATTACGCCCTACAAAAGGATGCGTTGTACTATTCGGTTTTCAAAGAACGGGCGGAGGCTATAGAGAAAGCCCCCTCACTTTCCATGCCGAAAAGTTGAGGGGGCTACAACCAAGTTTTTTAATTTTCTAAAAGATTTTTGAGCTTTGCTCTGATTTTTGTCGAAGGCATAAATAAAGAGCGCCCAGCAAGGTTTTTACTTGCTGAGCGCTCTTGAAACTGTGCCGGAGATCGCCGTCCCCGTTCGGTTGGGGATACACGGTCAGAATGTGGGTGTCGCTTGCCGCCTTTCGGAAAGGGACTTGCTGTCAAGCCCACTTTCAGGAAAATAGGCGGTGGCGGAATGATCCGTCACCGCCTATTGTGTTTAGGCTATTTCGATTTCGGAAGCGTCGGCTTATTCAACCTCGGATTTCTTTCTCTTTTTGCCGCTTACGCCCAGCAGAGTCAGAACGCCGCCGCTGACGTACAGAGCAGCCAGCCAACCGATGTGGTCTGAGGACACTTGGTGGAGTCGTCATTTCCTGGCTTATTGGTGTTATTATCACTGCTGCCTGTATTGTCGGTGTTGCCGCCGTCGGGGAGCTTGTCGATGACCGTATTCTCGCTGCGCTTGGCGCCGCAAACGGTGCATTCCTCGTGTTTGATGCCGGTGGCCTCCTTGGTAGCGGCCTTGTCGATCACCCACTGGAAGCTGTGTGGTGCCGTGTCGGCCTTGTCGCCGCACTCGCACTCATGCCAGTGGTTGGTGCCGTCATACTTCCACTCTGTACCGTAGCTGTGGGTATGATTGCTGCCTGTTGCAGGGATCGGTGCGGTTTCAAGAACCTTCTTGCAGACGGTGCATTCCTTATGCTTAGCGCCGTCGGCGGTTTCGGTAGCTGCCGTGTCAACGATCCACTCGCTGGCACTGTGAGCCGCAATATTGGCCTTATCGCCGCACTCGCACTCATGCCAGTGATCGGTGTCGTCATACTTCCACTCGGTGCCGTAGCTGTGGGTATGGCTTGGAGACGCATCCTTATAGGTGGCCTCGAGCGTCACATTATTGCCGGGCATGGTGAAGGTGGTGGTTGCCTTGGTGGCGTCTGCCAGGGTGACATTGCCACCCAGCACGACCCACTTGTCAAAGACCTTGCCTGCCTCCGGTGCGTCCGCCGTAACGGTCACAACGGTGTTCTGCGCGATCTTGTCTGTAATGAGTGTCCCTGCGGCAACGGAGGCCTTGCCCTTGATGACCGTGACCGTGTACTCGGTCGCAGCAGAGTTCCTTACGAACCTTGTCTCGCCGCAGTCGGCGCGCTGGCAGGTGTAGAGAATTCCTTCGCTCTTGCCCTGTTTTGCGGGTTTGCCGCCGTCCCAGTCGTGGCTGAGCTTATTAACGACATGACCGTAGCGGATAATCTGTCCGCAGCCGGCTGTGCACTGCTGGTCACCGCTATAGCCTGAGGTGGTGCATCCTGGCTTAACCTCATTGATCAGCTTGCAGTTATCGGCAATTTCGTGGAGGGACGGGGTAGAGACGCCCTTATGCGCGATCCTGTCGCACGATGTGCAGTACTGGTTGCCAGAATAGCCCCTCTCTGTACAGGTCGCCGTTCTTACATCCCGCAGTTCAAGGGGACCGCTATGCCTGAAGTCGCCAGTCTCGCCCTTTACGGTGCCGCCGCAAGCCGTGCAGCGGTAGTCGCCCTCATAGGCGCGGTGTCGGCAGTCTCCCGATTTGGCGTTATAGCGTTTGCCGCCATGGCTCGCGTCTGTGGTTGCCGAGTTGGCCGTGCCGTAGTAGTACAGCGGCTGCAGTGGACCGGTATGACCGGCGTTTGCAGGTGGGTAGATATCCGAACCGGCACTGATGACATGGCCGCAGTCTGCGCAGGCGGTGTCGCCGGTGTAGCCCTTACGGTCGCAGATCTGCTCCTTCGCATTGAGCACCGTGGTGCCGCCGCTGTGGTCACAGCCTGCATAGACAGGCTCAAAGAAGAAACTGCCGCCGCCGGGGGCACCCATGGCGCTGAACTCTGGGATCGTGCAGCCCCACTCGAGGGCGGAGCCGTTGGTCACCAGCTTGAACAGGGTCTTCGCCTCGTTGGCACTCCAATTTTTAGTAACAGGTAATCCCGTACCGCTGGTGATGTCATACTCATTGTATTCGCGGCGATACTCCACCTTCCAGCCGATGGCTTTCTGACCGGTTCTCTCCTCGGGATAAAGCCTGATCTTGTCGCCGGGCTTGACGATCATACGGGTTGCCCGGCCATTTTTCACCGTCACAAGTGCGGTGTCCTTTGTCCAATGATCGGCTCCTCCGTCATCATCCTTGTCGATTTTCGTCTTTGTATACTCGCAGACGCTGCATTCAGCCTCCATGCCGCCTCTGCCGCCTGTGGTATCGGGGTTTTTGACCACATTCCAGCGGCCCAGCTATGGGGAACCATGATGAACTCCTCGCAGCCGGGGAACCTTGCACTTTTCGGGGTGGGCATAGCCGGACTCAAGGATGAGCTGCTCCACCGTCTTGGTCGAGCCGCCGATGTTGAAGGTATACTCATAGATACTGCCGAAGCCGGTGCAGTCCCAGTTCCAGCCGTAATCATGGACATGGCTCTTCACAGGAACGATATAGTCGCAGACGGAACATCTGAGCACATCGACTCTGCCGCCGCCCACTGTGTCATAGCTAATGTCAAGCACAAAGGTATGCGGGAAGATGCGCTCCTTGGAGCCGGTGGTCATATAATGCGGTTCGTAATAGCCTGCTTCAAACAGGCACGGGAGCTTGTGGCCGTCGCATTTCGGGTCGCCACCCACGACACCGTCATGGGTAACCCCATGCTTATCGACCCAAGTGACATTGTATTTCGGCGTTCTCTCGCTGTCTTCTGTGAAGCACTTATAAGTACACCCACTCTTAAATCAGGCAATAGACCATATTCGATGAATATAAAATAACGCAACATGAGGCTATGTCTCCGAAACTATTAATGGAGGCATAGCTATTTTTTCTCTTGAAATAATCTCTCCGATGTGGTATAATGATAACTGATACATAAAGCATGACCAATTGTGAGGTGATTGCTATGAATATTGCTATCGTTGATGATGAACCTGTATTCTTAAAACAACTTCATAACAGATTAAGAGAAATGAAACTCCCCGACTGCGAAATACACGAATTTACAAGCGGGAGAGACTTATTGAGTTTCTATGTCAAGGGAATGTATGAAGTCATCATACTCGATGTTGAAATGCCCGATCTGACCGGATTGCAGACCGCTGAAAGAATCAGACAGATAGATGGTTCAGTTATTATTTCTTTCCTGACGAATTATGCCGAATTTGCCGTTAAGGGCTACGATGTGGGAGCGTTTCGCTATATATTGAAAAATCAGCCAGACTATGTATATACCAAACAGCTAAATTCTATCATTGCTGAGTGCCAGCAGCGATTTAGAACTTTCACTTTCAATAATAAAAATCTGTCATTCAAGTTCAGGCTGACAGATATTCTTTACTTTGAGGGACATAGAAGAAAGGTATCACTATTCACAGTTAATGGTGAATTGGAGTACGGCGGCGATTTTTCAACTGTGTGTGGCGAGTTGTTAAAGTACAATTTCGCTATTATAAACCGTGGAATACTTGTAAATCTTGACCATATACAGAATATTACCAAGTACGATATTATTCTAAGCAACGGCAGAAAAAAATCCCCATAGGCAAAACATATAAAGATGAGATAGTTGCTCGCTATCTTAACTATGCAACAGGGAGATGATCGAGTTGCCCGTATTGATTGAAAATATCATTGAGATTGTCAATGTAGCAATTGAAATGATGTTGGTATTCTTATACTTTTCCTTGTTGAGTAAGGCAAAAGTTAATAAAGCAGTTCTTTATCTGTCGTATCTTCTTTCTACTGTAATACTGTCAGCGACAGTTTTGTTGACAGATAATATTTTAGTGTATCTGATTACAACCATTATTCTTATTAGCTCCATGTCCTTTATTTGTTATGATGATTCAATCCGTCATAAAATATTTTGGAACATATTGTTTTTACTGATTATATCTATATCTGAACCTATTGTGATTGGATTACTTTGCATTGCTAATATGGGAACACCAGATGAATTCTTAGAGTCTGGTTTAGGACGTTATCTCGGAATGGTAGGCACAAATATAATTTATTTATGGCTTATAGGATTGATGCACCGCATAATAAACAAAAAAATTCGTGAACTGCCGATAAAATATTGGATATTGATAATAGTTATTCCAATCATAAGTATTTTTCTTTTTACAAACAATGCTTGATGGATTTGTTGGCAGCAACACTTATAGTTATGTTTCTTTGGGCGTTTCTCTTGCAGGAATTATCTTTATAAACCTTGCTATGTTTAATTTCTTTGAAAGTTTTGAAGATAAGATAAAGTTAAAATACCTTGAAACAATAAAGCAACAGGAACAGGAAAACTATAAGCTGCTTACCCTGTCATACAAGCAAGTACGAGAGTTTAAACACGATATTGAAAATCAATTTTTAGTTCTGAATGATATGTTGGAAAACAATGATACTGATTCTGCTAAGGAATATCTTGTCAAGCTAAGCTCATTTGTAAGGCTTGCTAACAGACTCTGCTATACTGGTAATAATGCCGTCGATTCTATTGTGAACATCAAGGGTTCTCTTGCTCAGACATACGGTATAGAGTTTATTTGCAAGGTCAATGTCATAACAAATATCAAGGCAGACGAATTGGAGTTGTGCCGTATCATCGGAAACGCTCTTGACAATGCAATAGAAGGTTGCCAGAGAGCTGGTGTATCACATAAGCATATTTGGATAAGCCTAATGGAAGAACGAGAGAAGCTATTTATTGTCATTACAAATACATCAGATAAGGTAGATACATCTGTTTTAACATCAACAAAGAAAGAACAAGGGCTTCACGGCATAGGGATAAACAGTATCAAATCCTCCGTTGATAGATTGGGTGGGTTAGTAAGTTTCGATTATGATGACGGAATTTTTAAGCTGAACATTATGGTTCGTAATTGTTTACAAATTTAACTATTTGCATTTCGGGACAAGAAGACGACATTTGGGGACACTTTGAGACCTTTTTTCTCAAAACCTATTGAAAAAATTTGCAACTTGTGTTATGATTTTTGCAGGAAGTGATTCAGAAATGATTTCAAAACTTGCAAAAAGCATAGCACACTTTTTTGTGGTTCAGAACATAACGGAAGAATCCAAAGAGGTGATCTAAAAATGGAGCATAGCAATACCATTTTCCTGCTGATTGCTCTGTTTTCCCAGAACCGTATTTATGGGGTTGACAGTTTGAAGAACAGTCATCTTAGTTGTATGTTCACGCTTGTCATGGTGATGATGGTTTTCTCTTACGGCATTTGCAATGTAAGCGGACATATTACGCCAATATTCAGCATCAGTTTCATAATGATAGCATTACCAATCATTCTATGTATTGCTCCCGTTCCGCATCCGAATAAACCGATGTCAGAGGAAAAGAGTGTCAAGCTAAGGAAAAGAAGCTGCATCTTAGCTGTTACCCTATCCGTTGTCACGATTGCACTGCTTGTATTCCAATATCAAAAACTAAGCCTTTATGTATCAAGCGGAATGCTGCTGTCAGCAATCATGGCACTGCTCGGTCACTTTTTGAATCGGGGTGATAACAGTAAACGATGATAAGGAAAGAGAAAAACGGAGTATTTTGGCGATTGTAATTCTTGCTCTTGTAAGGCTGGTGCTGTATATCTCAAATGGCAGCGTTTGCGGTATTACGTTTTATCAACCGAAAGAGCCTGACTTATCTGAACTGTTTGAAAGGAGGGATTTGTAATGAAAAAGCTGATGAGCATAGCAAAGAAGGCTTCTACGGCACTGGCGGCTCTTGCGCTGGTGGTAGCTACCACATCAGTTCCGAGTGCTTGCTTCCATTGGTTCGCACAACCTGTAGAGCCAGAAGAGCTGAGAAACTATGTAAACAAGAAATAATTGGCAACTGTGTGTTGCAGAAAGGAGGTATGAAATGGTTAAGAATAAGATTTTGAAACGTATCGTGGCAGGTCTTAGCTGTATTGCGTTATCTACAACTATGCTTACGAGTTTACCTGCTTTTGCCGATGATTATGTTGACGAATATCAATATTACTCAACGTTAGATCCTAATGGTGAAGAGTACCAAGAATGGAAATCAAATCTGGCAAGTTCTGCTGTAAGTGTTCCCCAAAATAGAATGCTTAAAAGTATTCTCAAAAATAATACTTTAATAGCAAATGACTACATTGAGTTCAACACTGCAAGTAATGGTCACTATACTATTGGTACAATAGGAGGAAACCCTAACAGTTCAACTGATGATAATAAAAAGATGCTTTTCGGTCATCCGGGTGGAGGAACATCAAAAACAACAATTGTTGTTGGTGAAAGCATAAATGAGTTTACATCATCAAATGTAACTTATGATGCTGATGGTTCTAAAAGTGTTTCCAAAGCTTCTTATGATGGTGTTGATGTCACACAAGAACTATCTATTATTGAGAATTCGGCGACTGGACGAGATGATGTTGTTAAGATTAAGTATATCGTCAAAAATGATACAGAATACGCCAAACAAGTGGGCATAAGAATTATGATGGACACTATGCTAGCACAAGGTACATTCTACAAATCGGGAGACAGAAAACCTGATAAAGTACAATTTACTAATTGGGGAAATGTAACAAGTACGCTATGGGATTATGTGACTCAGCCAGGACGATCTAATGGAGATAGTGCAGTATCCATCACATGGAACAAAGATACTTTCACCAGTGGTGAAACACGAGAATTTGTTACCTATTATGGATTGAGTGAGTTAGAACAGAATTTAATTCCTCCGTTAGCATTAAGTGTATACGCTGATAATAAGGTTAGTATTTCCAATTTTAATTATGATGATATAAATGCAAATGTATATTTGGATAATATTGGAGATGGCGATGCGACAGATGTATCGATAAAAATCACTGCTGATAACCTTGAACCAAAGTATGGAACCTCACTTACACACAATTATTCGGTAATAAAGCCAAGTAAAAGCTATTCAATTCCTTTGAAATTTATAGTTCCAACAGATTCAAAACATAATTCTGATATAAATGCAAAATTGGATTTTGAATTATCATACAAAGTTGCCAAGACCGGTGATACAGAAGTAAAGCGAATAACCAAAAACATAACAATTCCTAAATTGAAAAGAGCCGTTGTAGTAGTACCGGGAATAATGGGAATAGATCTTGCAAAAACATCAAATGATGAAAGTGTATGGGGATCTTGGATTGAACAGCCAAGTAACTTTGATGATGTTAAAAAAATTCACAATGCGTTCCAGTCGCTCAAATGCGATTACTACGGTAATAGTAATATTGAATTATATCCTGTTAATAATTATGGATATGATGATACTTATAAAGGAATAATTGAATCACTAAATAATGATACTGATATTTCTGATAAGTATGATATCTTATTTTTCCCGTATAGTGATTATAATGAGGTAGTTTTTGTTGCACATAGTATGGGTGGTATTGTTACAGAAAAATACATTTCGGAATATGGTGCTGATAATATTTCTAAACAAATAACTGCCGGAACACCATTTTGGGGTGCGCCAACGATGCTTTGCGTTTTAAGCACTGGTGATTTATCATATATCATAGGAGGACTCGGGGTAGCAGAATCATTATTTACTTCATTTGAACTTCCAAGTGTTTTGGTGAATTTAGGCAGTTGTTATGATTTGTTGCCAAATAAAGATTATACAGATGACTGGCAGTGGATATATTCATATAAACGAACTTATGATCATTGGTATGATTATTTTATAGATAACGGCAATTTTACGTATTTTACATTTGACGAATTTGATGAGCTGATTTCTGATGATTATAATAATTATCTTTGGATAGATGGAAAATATAACCATAGCCGCATAAAATCCCAAAACAATACTAATAATCTGAAAAGAATAGCATTAGTAGGAAGTAATAGAAATACCATTTCAACTATTCAACATTGTCCTGGCGATAGAGGATTGCAATTCGTTCCAGAATATGGTATTGGCGATAGTGTAGTTCCAATTGAAAGTGCAACAATGAATTTTAATCACGATCTTTTGGATATAAAAATCTTTGATCAAGATCATATGGGGTTAATACAGAGTCAGGAATGCATAGATGAGATATTAAAAAACATAAAAGATACAAAATCATTTATGAAGCTGCCCATGAGAACAAAAATGGCAAATAACAATCTTACATCTAATGCCATAGAAGAAACCAAGACACTTTCAAATAAGCTTGCTATTTCAGGTTATTTTGATTTATTCTTTTCAAACGAAACCTGTTCATATTATTACACAAATTCAGAGGTTCATGAAGGGAATAATTTTAAATTTGACCCTTTAACATCAGTTGAATTTGCTGATGATAATTATGATTGTAAAATCAATTCACTTGCTGATCAAAACACTGATATTATGTGCAATATTGATGGAAACATCTATTTGTATACCAATATCTCTGTGAATAGTGGATCTGTATTATTCTTAAATTTATCAGATGGTTCATTTTTTATTAACATTGATCTTGATAATGATGGTGAAATAGATACAACTGTTACGCCAACTATCAATCCAGGGGTAATTCAAGATGATGAGAAATCACCTGAAATAACAGTAGAATCTTGCAATGCAGGTATTAGTAACTCAAATACTATAAATCCCAATATAGTTATAACTAACAACTCTGACAAGCCTTTAAAAATGAGTGATATAACTATAAATTATGTATTTAATGCAGACAATAAAGAAAACCTTGAATACCATTGCGACTGGCTTGCTGTAGATAATCAATACTTAGGTAATACTTCGGTTTGTGAATTTGTTAATGACGATTACGGAAATACATATGCAAAAATCAAATTTAATACCGATGTTGAACTTCAACCTAATAAACAGTTTGTAATCCATTTTAGACTAAATGCAGCAGATTGGTCTAATTGGGATACATCGAATGATTATTCAATGGGAACAGAACAGCTATTGCCAAATGATAAAATAATTGTTTTTTATAATGAACAGCTTATAAGCGGTGTCCAGCCTTGAAGTAGAGGTTGAAGCAATGAAAAAACAATTATAATTATAATTATATCATTATTAGTTACGGCAGGCACTTTTGTTTTATCTAAGTATCACAACAGAGATAAAATGATGACTCAAATGAATAAAGATATACAAGATTATTATTATATAAGCTGTCCAAATGGAAATGAGCTTGACATCAAGCAAAAGAGCAGTAATGAATATCAATACTCTATTCTTAGTTATCCTTTTAGCACAACAGAATACACTAACAAATTTACATTCAGATTAAAAGTGAGTCTTGATCAGAAATTCATATTTGAAAAAATCGGCTTATTGACAGGCACAAGCGGAGTAAACGCAAATACAGACTTTCCTAATTGTCTTATTAAAGAAAATGATTCTTCTCAATATCAACGTTTTTTTCTCCCCACGCCAGAAGAAGATAATGATGTTTCAACAATCCTTGGCGAAGGCAAAATATATGTATCATTCAAGAATGCAATCAATTCATCAGATATATCATCTGTAATAGATGAATATAGTGAATACGGAACAGTGACATGGCTTTGGGTCGATACTTACAATGATTCTGATTCAACACTACCAACGATTCAAAATCCTCAAAATGACGAAAGAGGAGTGTATGGTATCCCGTTGTTCTATGCTGGCGAAAAGCTCATTTCACCATTAGATAAGTTTGTTAATATAATAAATGATAAACACGCTTATTTGGAAGACGAATTTGAAAACATAAGAAACGGTATTAATACAGGTAAAGATACTATTAAGCAATCTGATATTAATATTATAGGTATTGTTTTATTGTCCCAAAAAGATTTGAACCGTAGTGCCATAATAAACGAAATCGCCATAAAGGGAAATGTCTATGTAGTTAACTAAACTATAAATTTATTGTTATCTTGTTTTATTTCCAAATACTATATTTTTCGTTCCACACAAGTCTGAATAGGCATTGTGGGGCACACCACAACAGGCACAAACTCTATTGGAACTGAATAACCGCAAGCCCTCGGAAATGCTCTTGTAAGCGTTTCTGAGGGCTTTTTCTTTTCAGCGGTTAGAATTCCGCTCCGCAGGCTCGGATAGTGATGTGTGGCATTTCCGTTCGCCTGACGGTCAAGCTGAGGTCGGCTCGGTGATGCCGTGACGGAGTTCATACTCACGCACACGGCGGTAGAAAGTATTTGCTGACATATTCATTCTCCGCATAAAGTCCCTGCCCGTGATGTGCTTGGCTCTCCATTCCCCATAGAGCTGACCGAACCTCGTCCAGTCGGTGGGGATAGGCTTTCGCCCGGTGTACTTGCCCTGAGCTTAGCGATCTCGATGCCCTCACGCTGTCGCTGTTTGAGCTGCTCACGCTCCAACTGTGAGAGTGCAGCGAACACGGTGAGCATAAATTTGCCCGCAGGGAGTGTCGGTGTCAATTTTCTCCTTGTGGCTGATGAGCGTTACTCCCTTGTCTGTGAGGGTGTCGATGATGTTCAGCAAGTCCTTTGTGGAGCGTCCCAGACGGCTGATACTCTCGATGTAGAGGGTGTCACCCTCACGCACATAGTCAAGCATTGCCCTGAGCTGAGGGCGGTCGGTGTTCGCTCCTGACAGCTTCTCGGAGAAGATGCGGTCAACCTGATAACTGCACATGATCTCCTGCTGTCTCGCTGTTTCCTGATGCTCCGTAGAAACACGGATATAACCTATTTTGCTCATAGTTGTTGTTTCCTTTCTTTATTCAAGTGTATTTTTATTTCTATGTTTAGCCTGTGTCCTCTGACGGCTTTTCTCACGCTCACGCTTCATCTGCTGTTCGTTGATGTACTGGCGCACCTGTCGGGTGTACTTCTTCGCCGTTTCACGCTTGGTGAGGAATGCGGTATGCTCGACATTAAGCCTGTTCCACTTCGATTTCAGCTTGTTGGACTTCTCCAAAAGGTCAAGCATCGTCGGCGGTTTGCCGTCAACAGCATACTTCTTGATATGCTCCTTGATGTACTTGACCGTCTGCTCGTAGTCCTCGATAGTGGCGGCATTTTTCTTCTTGAAACGGCTCTGCGACCAGCCCGATTTGCCCTGATACTCCTTGTAAACAGGCTCCAGCTCGTCACGGTGCTTCATCTTTGCAATGAGCGTGTCGATAGCTGTAAACTTCTTTTTCAGATCGGCACGCTCAGTTGTGTGGTCATCGGAGTGAGGTGTATTGAAGAAGAATCCAGACAGCTCGCTGAATGACATAACGCCACCAGCTTCAAGGTCTGCGATGATTTCGTTTGCTCTGCCCATACCTCTGATAGCTTTCCACGGATCTTCTTTCTTTTCAGGTGCTTTACTCTCCGTAGGTGTGGGCTGTGGTGTCCGGGCAGACGGTTCAGGCTTCGGATTGATAGCAGTTGCGTTAAGCATATCAAGCTGTGCCTGCCGTCTTGCTCGTCGGGCTGCAAAGAACTTCTCCACCTGTTCCGCAGCAGCTTTTCTCTTTGCGGTTTCACTTGTTTCGGTGATAGTTTCAGGCTCGGCAGATTGTTTCGGCTTTGTCGGTGCGGTGACTGTCTGTGTCGGCTTCGGCTCGGTCTTTGGAACAACAGGCTTCGGCGCTTCGATAAGCATATCGGGAGTGACATTCGCCGCTGACAGCTTTTCCTGTATCTCCGCTATCTGCTCGGCTATGCGTTCGGGGGTGAAGTCTGCGCCCAGGGTGTCGGCTCTTGTAAACTTCTGTTGACCGTCACCTGATAAACGGAATTTCAGCTTGACCTTATTGCTTGGCTTGTAAACATATTCGATACTGCACTCCGAACATTTTTCAATCGCACAGCTCCTCTCCGATCTGCATAGCTTGTTCGGGCGTGACTTCACCGGGGCAAAGCTCTGTATCATGTGGTAGGCAAGGATTTGGGTGCGTCCTGTTCCTGTGTTTCGGACGGCTCGGAAGTCCTCGCTTGCTCCTGCGCTATCGGCTCGGCAAGCATAAGAGTTGACATATAAACCGTCGATGGTCTTATCATCTCTTGTGATGTAAGCGATCGCTGCGCTGACTGTTGCCCTGATCGTATGGATAGAAGTGTATGCCAAATTTCGTTTACCCCTTTCTTTATCTCGGTAATATCCTCGGCATAGATGTGACCTGTGCTGTAAAGTCGGACAAGTAATTTCGGAACGGTCGGGCGTGAGATCAACCCTCGCCCGAACACAATCACGGATATACTCGGTCTTGTTCTTGTAACCGTACTGCTCACACTTGGAAAGAATGTCCTGCATTTCCGATTCGGTGAAACGAACATTGAGGGTGTAGGACTTCTTCTCCTTCTTGCGTTTCAGGTACTTGCGTTCATCGTCGGTAAGCTGGCTCTCGTCCTTGTCGGCAAGGCACTTGTCAAGGTCGGCTCTGACCTCTTTGTCAAGTGCGTGATTGATTGCTCCCTCGTAGGTCATACCCTCAAACTCCATAGCCTTGTGTTTGGGCGGTCTTCCACGCTTCTTTTCTCGGTTTTCATAGTGGTGTCTCCTTTGTTTGTATTTCGGCGTTAGCCGATTTTCTTGACCGCTGTGCGGTCGTTTCGGGGCTTGGGGTGTCCCCTAACAAGCATTTGGTATTTTCGCTCGCTGTGCGGCGCAAAATACAATGCTTGTTATTTTTGTTGCGCTGTAGTGGCGTTGTTTTTCAGAAAAGTTTACACTTTGTTCATGACGGTTCTCCCTTGTGCCTAAATTCAACAGCATATTTCTATACAGAATGTGAATAGGTCACGGCGGCACTCGGATAAAACCCCCTCTATATATACAAGCACGTTCAATCAGGAAACGGGCATGATTTTTATAAAAATAGTTGCTCCGTGATAATAATTCTCCGTATTGAATAAATCAGAAATGGTGACCTATGCAGTATGCAGTCAATGTGATATGGCTCGGATTTGCAATGCTCGGTCTGCTTTCTGCAAAATTCCCCATAACAATTTCACGAATGAAGAAGTTTTATGGCGCACTCAACTTCTTGCGCAATGCGAATAGACTTTTGCTGTCCGAGAATGCTATAATATTAGCATAGGGTATTATCCCTAAATCCAATACATTGGGAGGTGATGAGAATGAGTAAGAAAGCTAAGACCGAGGTTGATGAGAAGTCCGCTGTTATCATTACGGATGCTGTTCTTGCGGAGAATCAGGCAAAGCTCGACAGCTACGAAAAGTCTATCAAAGCTGTGCAGGAGCGCAGGCGCAAGGTCATCATTGATAGCAAGCTCTACACCTACGATAAGCTCTCACAGCTTTACGGCGGTGCGGAGGGACAGGCACTTCTCGATGCTGTGACTGCGGAGCATACGCTGATCGGCAAGCTGACAGCAAGCGGTATGACCTATGAGCAGATTGGTGAGCTGGCTGACGATAGTTCTGCCGATGCTGACAACAGCTCGGACGAAAGCTATTCCGAAAAGTACGCTAAGCAGATGAGCTTTTCAGAAACAGATCATTCCTATTCGGAGTAACATATATTCCGACAACAAAACGATTGCTGTGTAAGGGACGGCTCTGCCGTTCCGTACAGCACCTGTGCAGGCGTAACGCCCCTGCAACAAAAAAGCCATTGCGTGTAGAGATAGATAATCGCAGGCGGAAAGGAGACACTTGCCAAGAAAAAGATACAGGATTTACTTTGGCTGAGCTGAATGAGAGATATAAAGATAAGCCGACCAGCAAAGCCGTGTACGAAGTGGACGGTCAGCGTTATGCTGTGACAAGTCATTTCGTGGGTGAAAAAGACCTTGATAAGGTGCTTTATGAACTTGCTTTCAAAAGAGCGTTTCAGAAAACCGAAAAGAACTAAAAAGTTTTGAAAAAAGACTTGCCATATTCGGTTTTCTGCGCTATAATAGTTGTATCATCGAATATGGTTTGCTTTGATTGGAAAGGAGTTATTATGGCAAAGCAAACTACTTACAATGTCGGGATCTATGTGCGTTTGTCGCAGGAGGACGAACGTGCGGGCGAATCCCTTTCGATTGAAAATCAGAAGAAGATGCTGACGGAATATGTCAGCAAGCAGGAGGGGTGGAATCTTATCGAGATATGCGAGGACGATGGCTATTCGGGAACAAGTTTCGATAGACCAGGTATCAAGCAGATTCTTGATGATGCAAAGTCGGGAAAGATAAATCTTATCCTCTGTAAAGACCTTTCACGTTTCGGAAGAAATTATATCGAGGTCGGTCAGTATATAGATTACATTTTTCCTTCATTCAATATCCGCTTCATCGCCCTGAGCGACAATGTAGACACGCTTGACAGAAACAGTTCGGCAATGGATCTTATGCCTGTGATGAATTTATTCAACGAATGGCACGCCGCCAACACGTCAAAGAAGGTACGCAGTGTCATGGCAGCAAATTCTCGGCAGGGCAAGTATCTGGCGGCTTCAGCTTCTTATGGTTTCAAGGCAGATGATGAAAAGCATACGCCCTTGATTGATGAAGATGCCGCCGTTATCGTAAGACGTATATTTGAGCAGAGGGCAAGAGGGTTAAGTCCGAAGCAGATCGCTATACAGCTTAACAAGGACGGCATCGCAACTCCCTCGGATCATCGTTATCAGCTTAAAGGCAAAGATAATCCCCTTGTGACTTCACATCTGTGGAATGATTGTATGGTGCGTGGCATTCTTAACAATGAGATTTATATCGGAAATCTCGCACAGCAGAGAGTGACAACGGTATCCTACAAAAATCACAAGCAGATACGCAAGGACAGGTCGGAATGGATAGTGATTGAAAATAATCATGAACCTATCATTTCAAGAGAGCTGTGGGACAAGGTTAGAGAGGTTGACGCATCGGTGAGTATCGGCAAGACAACAAAAGAAGGCGTGATTCTTCCGCTGTCAGGATTTATGTACTGCCCAGACTGCGGTTACAAGATGAAAATGAACAGAACCATGCACACCTCTAAGAAGCGTGGAACATATGAGACTGTCAGCTATCGCTGTGGTACTTATGTTAGAAGCGGAATGGACGGCTGCACTCCTCATTCCATTTTGGAAAGAGTAATTTCACAGATTGTTGTTGACGATATTAGAGCAAAGGCACGACTTGCCGTTGAGGACGAGGACGCACTCCGTGAAGCCGTTAGAAAACGCAGACAGGCTACTGCCGATGCGGAGAGCCAGCATAACAGCAAGGAACTCCATGAGGGTGAGAAAAGGCTTGCACAGCTCGAAACGCTTATCAGTAAGACCTATGAAGAAAAGCTCCTCGGTACTGTACCCGAAGAACTCTGCGTGAAAATGCTGAATCAGTATCTTGATGAGCAGAAGATGCTGAGAGAGAAAGTCGCTGTACTGAAAGAAAAGTGCGAAACCGCTGAACAGGCTGAAAAGGATATTGACAGATACATTG
>VOFI01001068.1_pt1 | contig 44000 bp, 52 predicted proteins | sample 5384131 | NCBI WGS metagenome assembly VOFI01 (sample SAMN12384728, study PRJNA508395) | human gut metagenome | isolation source: healthy gut H | host: Homo sapiens | reverse complement strand
GCAGACCGGGAGCCTGTTTTTCTGTCTGCGGGGCGCCCGTTCCAACGGAGAGGACTTTGCGCCGGCGGCCTATGCACAGGGCTGCCGCTGTTTCGTCAGCGAGGGGACGCTGGACGTGCCGGAGGATGCGGACGTGGTGTGCGGGTATCGGATGCCCGTCAGGCGCTGGCGCAGATCTCGGCGGCGTTTTTCGGCTTTCCCCAGCAGGATGTGACCATCATCGGCGTCACCGGTACCAAGGGCAAGACCACCGTGGCGGAGACGGCCTGCTCCGTCATGAACCGCATGGGCCTGGCCTGCGGCGTCATCGGCTCCAACGGGGCCGCCTACGCCGGGAAGCACGTGGGGACCAGCAACACCACACCGGAGAGCTACGAGCTGATGCGGCTGTTCCGGGCCATGCGGGACGAGGGCGTCCGGTACGTGGTGATGGAGGTGTCCTCTCAGGCGCTGGCCCGCCATCGAGTGGACGGCATCACCTTCGATACGGCGGTGTTCACCAACCTCTCCCCGGACCACATCGGCACCGAGGAGCACCCGGACTATGCCCACTACCGGGACAGCAAGAAGCGGCTGTTCGCCCAGTGCCGCCACGGCATCTTCAACGCCGACGACCCGGAGGCGGAGTACATGATGGCGGGCAGTCCCTGCGAAAAGAGCACCTATGCCATTCACCGTCCGGCGGATCTCCGGGCGGAGAGAGTGAACATCCTGAAGGCCGGGGACCTGTTCGGTATGGAGTTCACGGCGGCCGGCACCACCTACCACATTCGGATGCCGGGGGAGTACAACGTCTACAACGCTCTGGCGGTGGTGGCACTGGCGGGGCGTTATACGGACCGCACCTGCGAGTTGGCGGAGGCCCTCAGCTATGTGACGGTGCCGGGCCGGTTCGAGGTGCTGCCGGATGTGATGCCGGGATGTACCGTGGTGCTGGATTTTGCCCATAACTCCATCAGCATGAACGCCCTGCTGCAAACGGCCCGCAGCTACGATCCGGCTCGCATCATTGCCGTGTTCGGCACCGGCGGCCGCACCAGAGTGCGCCGCCACCAGCTGGGGGAGGCGGTGGCCAAGGGGGCCGATTTGGCCATTATTACCACCGACGACCCGGATCGGGACGACCCGGCGGAGGTCATTGCGGACATTGCCACCTGCTTCGGCCCCGGCAGCTGCCCCCATGTGGGCATCGTGGACCGCCGGGAGGCGGTGCGCTATGCGCTGGAGCAGATGCGTCCCGGCGATATGCTGCTGCTGTGCGGCAAGGGCCGGGAGGGCTACCAGCTGGTGCAGGGGAAGAAGATCCCCTACGACGAAGAGGAGACGGTCCGCTCCTGCGCCCGTGAGCTGCTGGAGTCCCGCCCACAGGCCCTGTGACCGGGATGAGGAAGGCTTCCTACAAGATAAAAAGAGACGGTGCGGCATAGCCGCACCGCCTCTTTTTATCGTTCCTGTTACTTTGTCAGCGTGGCAACCCACTGGCTGTACTTGGCCAGATTCTCGTCCCGCTCCGTCTCATCCTTGCCGATGGTGAGAATGTAGACCTTGATCTTAGGCTCCGTGCCGGAGGGCCGCACCAGAATGGTAGTGCCGTCCGCCAGCTCATACCGCAGCACATTGCTGCCGGAGAGTTCCATAGCAGTCTTTTCACCGGTGCGGCAGTCGATGACGCTGCCGTCGGTGTAGTCCTTGCGCCGCAGCACCTCTACCCCGGCGATGTGGGTGGGGGGAGCGGCCCGCAGGGACTTCATCAGTGCCGCCATCTTCTCCAGCCCGTCCAGACCCGGCATCACCAGATTATGGGTCTTTTCGCCGTAGAAGCCGTACTTCCGGTACAGGGCCTCCAGCGCATCGAACAGGGTCATGCCCTGCACGGCATACCATGCCGCCATCTCCGTCAGGATCAGGGAGGCGGTAACGGCGTCCTTATCCCGGACATAGTCGCCTAGCATATAGCCATAGCTCTCTTCATAGCTCATGATCACATGGCCCAGCCCCTGAGACTCCAGCTGGTTCTTCTTCTCCGCCATGAACTTGAAGCCGGTGAAGGTATCGCAGCAGGTGACGCCGTTGGCCTCGGCCACCTTCCGGGCCATCTCCGTGGTGACGATGGTCTTGAGGAAGTAGGGATGCTCCGGCAGCTTGCCTGCCCGGCGCATGGCCCCGATGAGGTAATCCAGCATCAGAACGCCTGTCTGGTTGCCGAGACCTTATAGCCGTTATAAACTCCATCCGGCGGATGCCGGTTGGGATTGTGGCTGGCGGTGACATTGATGCCCGCCTGACAGTCGTATTCCCGCACGGCGAAACTCAGCTCCGGCGTGGGCCGCAGCGACTCGAAGATACGCACATGGATGCCGTTGGCGGCGCAGACCTCTGCGGCGGCTCTGGCAAACTCCATAGAGTGGTTGCGGCAGTCCATGCACAGGGCTACGCCCCAGCGCTTGGCCTCCTCGCCCTCAGCGCAGATGACGTTGGCAAAGCCCTGAGTGGCCCAGCGGATGACGTGGATGTTCATCTGGTGCAGGCCCACCTTCATGGTGCCACGCAGACCGGCGGTACCGAATTCCAGCGGCCCATAGAACCGCTCCCGAATCTCCTTCTCATCGTCCCGGATGCTCTCCAGCTCGGCGTGCTCCTGCTCGTTCAGGGCAGGGGATGCCAGCCACTTTTCATATTCCTGCATATAAGACATGATGGATGCTCCTTTCGGTTTACTCGTCTGCCTCGTTGGGCATGGGCATGGAGACCAGCAGATTCTGGGCGTCCTCCGCCATGGAGGCCGGGACATACAGCCCCACGCCGAAGCCGGAGAAGCCGTTGATGACCTTTCCGGCGCCGCCCTCCTTGTCGTAGTATTTGAAACATGGGATCCCGTAAGCCGTCAGCAGGGAGATGGTCACGTCTGCGTCGGCAGGGGAATCGAAGGTGTGGGCAAGCAGGACTGCCTGCTCCCGCTCACCGTTTTCGTCAGTGGGCCAAGCGGGGATATTGGGGGAGATACCCCAGTAACTCAGTTCCATGGATAGGCCTCCTTTATATATGTCCTTGTATTATATCACGAATTTTCTTAAAAGGGAAGTGTTTCATTTGTGATATTTTGTTCCGGCGGAGATTTGATACGCCCGATAGATCTGCTCCAGCAGCATGATCCGGGCCAGATGGTGGGGGAAGGTCATGGGGGACATGGACAGCCGCCAGTCCGCCTGCCGCTTCAGGCTCTCGTCCAGCCCCACGCTGCCGCCGATGAGGAAGGTCAGCTGCGTCTTACCGGCCACGGCCAGTTCCTCCATTCGACGGCTCAGCTCCACGCTGGAACAGGGCTTTCCCTCGATGCACAGAGCAATGCGCCGCAGACTGCCAACAGCCTGCGGCGGAAAGCTTATGTCCTATCAGCAGATGTGAGCCTCGGTCTCCTCCGGCTCCGGGATCTCCTCCACCCGGATATCGGCGCCCAACTGGCGGAGCTTGCCCACCAGATCCTCGTAGCCACGCTCGATATACTGTACCTGCGTCAGCTCCGTTTCGCCCTGAGCGGCCAGACCGGCGATGACCAGAGCCGCACCGGCCCGTAGATCACAGGCCTGCACCGGCGCACCGGTGAGTTGTGTGACGCCCTCCACCACGGCCACCCGGCCGTCCACCTGGATCTGAGCGCCCATGCGCCGCAGTTCCTCCACATACTTGAAGCGGTTGTTCCATACGCCCTCCGTCACCAGACTGGTGCCTTGGGCCAGACACAGCGCCACCGTGATCTGGGGCTGCATATCCGTGGGGAAGCCGGGGTAGGGGAGGGTCTTGACGTTGGCCCGCTGCAGCGGCCCGCTGCGGCGGATGAGCATGGTGTCGTCCTGCTCCTCCACCGTGACGCCCATTTCCATGAGCTTGGCGGAGATGCAGTCCATGTGCTTGGGAATGATGTTGCGGATCAGCAGCTGTCCGCCTGTGGCGGCCACAGCGGCCATATAGGTACCCGCCTCGATCTGGTCGGGGATGATGCAGTAGGTGCCGCCGCTGAGGCGCTCCACGCCCTTGATGCGGATGGAGTCCGTACCGGCGCCCTTGATGTCGGCGCCCATGGAATTGAGGAAGTTGGCCAGATCTACGATGTGAGGCTCCTTGGCGGCGTTTTCGATGGTGGTGGTGCCGTCGGCCACCAAACAGGGGACGGCCACCGTGAATGATATACTTGTTCAAAACAGGCATCCTCTTTTTACATATAGCCGGGACAAGGGTCCGCAATGTCTTTTTTGTTACAGTTTTGTTCCTTTCCCGTCAGCCCAGCCAGCGGAAATGTCCTGTCGCCGTCATGCGGGGGATGTCGTTGCGCTCCACCGCCTCGTCGATGGGGTTTCCGTGGTGGATCAGGAAGGGGATACCCTGCCGGTTCCGCCGATCCGAGCACAGCCCAATGTGGGCCCGGTCACCGAACACCACGATGTCTCCCGGCTGCCACTGCTGTCCGTCCGACAGATCGCAGGTCAGCACCTGTGCGTGGCGGCGGAAGAAGGTATCCAAGGTGTTGACCCGGCGGAAGTCGATATTGGAGTCGGGGGCGGTGATGTGGGGATACGCCTCCGGACAGGCGGCGATGTCCGCATCCACCAGCGTCTTCAGGTCATAGCCCGCCGCCTGAAAAGCCTGCCAGATGACGTCGGTGCAGACCCCCAGTCCGTCGTCGGGATAGCCCCCGGCATAGTACTTGCTCTGATAGTGGGGATCCGTGGCGATGTAGGCCCGTGCGCCCAGCACCACATCCGTCCAATCGTCCACGCCGTCGCCGTCGGCGTCGTTGGGGCTTTGCAGGTCCGTCAGTCCCAGCTGCTGGGCGGTGTAGGACCGCTGCGGTCCGAAGCGCCACAGGGTATATCCCGCTGCCGCCAGTACCGGGATCATCAGCAGCCACAGCCACCGAAAGCGCCGCCGTCTGCGGCCGGAGTATCGCTTTTCCATCCGTCATCCCTCCTTGTTGGGGAGAAGTATACCAGACGTCTGGCGAAAAATCCATTACATTTCCGTCACCGACAGCTGCTCCGGGGAAAAGTGCAGCCGGAAGGAATTGCGGTAGAACTCGATGAGCCCCTCCTGCTGGAGCCTGCTCAGCTCACGGGACAGGGCGCTGCGGTTCACCGCCAGATACGCCGCCATCTCCTCACGGGACAGGGAGAGCCGGAAGCAGTCGGATCCCTGACGGCTGCGGCAGTCTTGCAAATACAGCAGCACCCGCCGCCGCAGGCTTGGCTCGGAGAGATAGGTGACCCGGTGCCGCATCTGCCAGAACTTCTGGGCCGATTCCCGCAGCAGATTCATCCGCAGCCGGGCATGGCCCTCACAGTGGCGCTCACAGCCCTCCATGATCCGCTCCAGCGGCAAAAACAGCACCTCCGCCCCCTCCGGGGAGAGCACCGATACCGGGCTTGCCTCGCCTGCTGCCATGAGCATTTCCCCGAACACGCCCCCGGCGGTGTGGCGGGCCACCAGCTGCATGGCCCCGTCCTCCCGGTACTGTACGGCATCCACGGCCCCCTGCAGGACGATGCCCGCCTGCAGGACCGTGTCCCCGGCGTGCCAGAGGAACTCCCCCCGGCCATAGCGGCGCACGGAGCCGCCAAGGCACGTCAGCAGATGCCGCAGCTCCTCCGCCTCGATGCCGGAGAAGAGAATGGTTTGTTGTAACAGAGGGATGTCCGGCTGCATAGACGGCTCCTTTCGTTGCACGGGCAACGTAAGCCCAGCGATAGTGTGGTAAAATAGGGAAAAACTTCTGGAGGTATAAACCCATGAACAAGAAAACACTCTGGATCACGGAGACCGCCGTGATGATCGCCCTGCTGGTGGCGCTGCAGTGGGCCACCAAGCCCTTGGGACAGTTCGTCACCGGCTCCTGCGTGAATCTGGTGCTGGGGGTATCGGTGCTGGTGGGTGGCCTGTGGTGCGGCCTGACGGTGGCGCTGGTGAGTCCCTTCTTCGCTTTTCTGCTGGGCATCGGCCCGGCGTTTCTGCCCATTGTCCCCATGGTGGCCGTCGGCAACATGGTGCTGGTGGTTATCCTGCACCTTCTGGCAAGCCGTGACAAGATCGCTGTACGCAGCTATCTGGCCGTGGCTGTAGGAGCCGTGACCAAGTTTCTGGCCCTGTGGCTGCTGATCGTGAAGCTGGTGCTGCCTACACTGGGACTGGCGGAAAAGCAGGTGGCGGCAATCTCTGCCAGTTTCTCTTGGCCCCAGCTGGTGACTGCCGCCATCGGCGGCGTGCTGGCCGTGACCATCGCCCCCCTGATCCGCAAGGCCCTGCGCTCCAAGTAAGAACGTATCAACCGTCTTTTAACGGAAAACAGCCTGCCGGTGTTACCGGCAGGCTGTTTTTGCTTGCCAAGATCGATGCTTGAAAAATCCTTAGATTTTCGGGCAGCGCTATTACCGCTCCCGCCACATCCGCGGGGAGAGCATCACCAGAATGGGCATCAGCTCCAGCCGCCCCAGCAGCATCAGCAGCGACATGACCACCTTGCTGAACCCGGAGAAGGGGCTGAAATTCCCTGCCGGGCCCAGACGGCCCAGCCCCGGTCCCACGTTGCCGAGACACGTCAGCACGGCGGTAAAGGACTCCGTAAAGCCCAGGTTGTCCCAAGCCAGAAGGGTGGCCCCACCCAGCAGCAGGATCATATATGCCACCATGTAGGCCGCCGCCGAGGAGATCACCCGGTCCTCCACCAGCTGTCCGTCCACGGTGATGACGGAGATATGCTTGGGGTGCAGGATCTTTTTGATCTCCCGGTGTAGCAGCTTTCCCAGCAGCAGGATGCGGGAGACCTTGATGCCGCCGGAGGTAGACCCGGCGCAGGCGCCGGTGAACATGAGGATCACCAGCAGCATCTGACCAAAGACCGGCCACTGGGCAAAGTCCGCCGTGGCGAAGCCGGTGGTGGTCACGGTGGACACGGCGTTGAAGACGGAATCCTTCAGCGCCCGACCCAGCGGAACGCTCTGCTGCACCATGAGACTGGCGGCGATAAGGCCGATGGATCCCAGCGTCAGCAGGGTATACAGCCGCAGCTCCTCGCTGTGCAGCGCCGCCCGGATGTGTCCCCGCAGGGAGATGAAGATCAAAGAGAAGTTGATGCCCGACAGGAACATGAAGATGGCCACGATCCATGTGATGACACCAGCAGCGGCAGCAGCAGGCACCCGGCTTCCACCCAGAGGGTATAGCCCATGATGTTCAGTATCAAACGAAAGTTCATGTCACTTATCCTTTGCACATTCCGTAAATATTATAATAGGGAATAGCCGTATCGCAAATGGCCATAAGTATTCAAATTATATTCCCCCGGACTGTCCCTGTCAAGTCCGGCCCGATGCCCCCTCCGGAGAGGGGAGGGGACTGCGTGGGACGAAAATTTTTGCACAAAAAACATCGCCGCAGGAGGGCAGGACGCCCGGCCCCCATGGGATGAAAAGCCATGTTCCATGGAAAAATCTCACAATTCCTGCGGAATTGTATACACTTTCGTGACTTTTTCAGAAAACTAATGATAATTTTTCACTGCAACAAAAGATTTTATCCCATTGACTTTGGCTGTGAATTATGTCATTCTTAACATAATTCAATCATATGCGCCGGAGAATGGGGCGCTATTCTCCGTGCCGACGAAAGGAGTGTCCTGCTTTGAGCAGACTGGATATCAAGACACCCAGCCGGGCCCAGACCGTGGTGGAAGGGCTTTACCGGGATATGGAGCGGCGCATTGCCGCCAGCCCTCCGGGCCTGTGTCCGGTGGATATGTCCCTGTCGTTTCTGCAGCTGTGCCATGCACAGACCTGCGGCAAATGTGTCCCCTGCCGGATCGGGCTGGGGCAGCTGACGCTGCTGATCAATCAGGTGCTGGACGGCGAGGCTACCATGGGACTACGAGGAGCACGTGAAGCACAACCGCTGTCTGGCGGGTCTGCAAAATCCCGTTCCCTGTGTGGCACTGTGTCCCGCCGGCGTGGATATCCCCGGCTACATGGCGCTGGTAGGGGAGGGCCGCTGCGCTGATGCAGTGCGCCTGATCCGCAAGGACAATCCCTTCCCCACGGCCTGCGCCTATATCTGCGAGCATCCCTGCGAGGCCCGTTGCCGCCGGAATATGGTGGACGATGCCATCAATATCCGTGGCCTGAAGCGCTATGCCGTGGACCACGCCGGGGTGGTACCCCAGCCGGAGTGCGCTCCCGCCACCGGCAAGAAGGTGGCCATCATCGGCGGAGGCCCCAGCGGTCTCAGCTGCGCCTACTACCTGGCCCTTATGGGTCACGGGGTCACGGTGTACGAGGAGCGGGAGCAGCTGGGCGGTATGCTGCGCTACGGCATCCCCAGCTACCGCTTCCCCCGTGAGAAGCTGGACGCCGAGATCGAATCCATTCTGTCTCTTGGCATTGAGGTACATACCGGCGTCACCGTGGGCCGGGATATCTGGCTGGAGAAGCTGGAGCAGGAGTATGACTGCATCTACATCGCCATCGGCGCTCATCAGGATAAAAAGACCGGCATCCCCGGCGAGAACAGTAAGAACGTCATCTCCGCCGTGGAGATGCTGCGTGCCATCGGCGACAACGAGATGCCGGATTTCACCGGCAAGCAGGTGGTGGTCATCGGCGGCGGCAACGTGGCCATGGACGTCACCCGCAGCTCCATCCGACTGGGGGCCGACAAGGTCACCTGCGTCTATCGCCGCCGTCAGGCGGACATGACGGCGCTGCCGGACGAGATCACCGGTGCGCTGGCGGAGGGAGCCGAGCTGATGACGCTGGCCGCTCCCGTCCGCATCGAGGCCGATGAGGACGGCGCCGCCAAGGCCCTGTGGGTCCAGCCCCAGATCATCGGGGAGGTGGACAAGGCAGGGCGTCCCCGTCCCGGCAAGGCGGCGCTGGAGGAGGTCCGCATCCCGGCGGATGTCATCGTGGTGGCCATCGGACAGGGCGTCGAGATCCAGGGCTTCGATCAGGCCGGTGTCCCCATCCAGCGGGGTGCCTTTGTGGCGGGCCTGTCGGGGCAGGTGCGGGATATGGACAGCGTGTTCGCCGGCGGCGACTGCGTTACCGGCCCTGCCACTGCCATCCGGGCCATTGCCGCCGGCAAGGTGGCAGCCGCCAACATCGACGAGCATCTGGGCTTCCGCCACGAGATCACCGTGGACGTGGAGATCCCCAGCCCCAAGCTGAACAACTCGCCCCCCCACGGGCGCATCGATACCACCGAGCGGGAGGCCTGTGAGCGCAAGCACGACTTCGAGGATATCGAGTGCGGCTTGACCCAAGAGGGGGCCTGCGCCGAGGCAGGTCGCTGCCTGCGGTGCGACCACTTCGGCTACGGAATTTTCAGAGGAGGTCGAAACGAAAAATGGTAACATTGACCATCGACAATCGGACCGTTACCGTGCCGGAGGGTACCACCATTCTGGAGGCCGCCCGCACTGCACGCATCGAGATCCCCACCATGTGCTATCTCAAGGAGATCAACGAAATCGGTGCCTGCCGCCTGTGCATCGTGGAGGTGGAGGGTCAGGAGCGCCTGATCCCCTCCTGCAACAACGTGGTGGCCGAGGGCATGGTGATCCATACCCACTCTCCCCGTGTGCGGGAGGCCCGCCGGGTGAACCTGCGGCTGCTGCTGAGCCAGCATGAGATCCGCTGCACCAAGTGTACCCGCAGCGGCAACTGCCGTCTTCAGCAGCTGGCCAACGACTATAACCTGCTGGGGGAGCACTACATCAAGGACCTGCGGAATATCCCCACGGATTTCAGCAATCCCGTGGTGCGGATCGAGAACCGCTGCGTCCGCTGTATGCGCTGTGTCCAGATCTGCGATAAGGTGCAGGGGATGCACGTATGGGACCTGATGGGTACCGGTTCCCACACCACCATCGGCGTGGGGAAGTACCGCACCCTGGGGGAGTCCGACTGCACCTTCTGCGGCCAGTGCGTGGTCCACTGTCCCGTGGGTGGCCTGCAGGAGCACGATGACACCGGCAAGGTGTTCGATGCTCTGGCCGACCCCAATAAGATCACCGTGGTGCAGATGGCCCCCGCCGTCCGGGTGGCCTGGGCAGAGTACTACCATCTGACGCCGGAGTTCGCCTCGGCGGAGCGCATGGTCACCGCCCTGAAGCAGATGGGCTTTGACTACGTGTTTGATACCAACTTTACTGCCGACCTCACCATTATGGAGGAGGGCAGTGAGTTCGTGGACCGCTTTACCCATCGGGAGCGGTACACGTGGCCCATGTTCACCTCCTGCTGTCCCGGCTGGGTGCGGTTCCTGAAGGGCCAGTTCCCGGATTATACCGACAATCTCTCCACTGCCAAGAGTCCCCAACAGATGTTCGGCGCTCTGGCCAAGAGCTACTTTGCCGAGAAGATCGGTGTGGACCCCAAGCGCATTTTCGTGGTGTCCATCATGCCCTGCACCGCAAAAAAAAGCGAGGCGGCCCTGCCTACCATGCGGACCGTCAGCGACGATCCCGATGTGGATGTGGTGCTGACCACCCGTGAGATCGTGCGGATGTTCCGGGGCGAGCAGATCAACCCCGCCACCATGGAGGAGACTCCCTTCGACAGTCCGCTGGGTACCGGTACCGGTGCGGCGGTGATATTCGGTGCCTCCGGCGGTGTGATGGACGCCGCCCTCCGCAGCGCCTATTATCTGGTCACCGGCTCCAATCCCGACCCTGATGCCTTCAGCGCCATCCGTGGCGTGAAGGGTTGGAAGGAGGCCACCTTCACCATTCCGAAGGTGGGCGACCTCTCCGTGGCGGTGGTCAGCGGCCTCTCCAACGCCCGCCAGCTGATGACCGATCTGGAGGAGGGAAGGGTCCACTACGATTTCGTGGAGGTCATGGCCTGTCCCGGCGGCTGCGCCGGCGGCGGCGGACAGCCCATCCACGACGGCACGGAGATGGCCGAGGCCCGTGGAAATGTCCTGTGGAGCATCGATAAGAAGTCCCCGGTGCGGTTCTCCCATGAGAACCCGGAAATTCAGACCCTGTACCGGGAGTACCTGCGTGCGCCTCTCAGTGGCCGTTCGCACCACCTGCTCCATACGGATCACGAGGGCTGGAAAGTGTTCCATGGATTGAAATTCTTGCAGATATAACAGCTCACTTTTGAGCAGTCCGAAGAAATTCTCTATCACAGCGTTGTCCAGACAGTTTCCCTTGCGGCTCATGCTCTGGCGAACACCTTTCTCTCGGAGCATCTGTTGATATTGCCTATGCTGGTATTGCCATCCCTGGTCGGAATGAAGGATCAGCCCGGTTCCATCCGGGATCTTCTCAAAAAGCCTCGTCCAGCATGGTGGTTACCATGCTGAGTACAGGACGATTCGATATGGTATAACTGACCAGATCGCTGCTGTGCAGATCGAGAATCGGGGACAGATAGAGCTTTTCTCCGAACAGGCTGAACTCCGTCACATCCGTGACCCATTTCTGATTCGGCCTGTCCGCATGGAAGTCCCGATTCAGTAAGTTTGGTGCGATTTTGCCGACTTCGCCCCTGTAAGAACGATACTTCTTCGTTCGGACACGGCAAACCAAGCCCAATTCCTTCATAAGCCGCTGGACCGTCTTGTGATTTAAGGGCAGTTTGCGGTTACGCAGTTCTGCTGTGATCCGGCGATAGCCGTATCTTCCTTTGTTTTCATGGTAAATTGCCGTGATTTCTTGTTCTGCACGCAGCCGCTGAACTTCTGCCAGCAGATCTTCTTCTACCTCCTTTGGCAGCTGCTTTGGCGGACGGCCCTTGCTGCTGCGGCCACGCCGTTCGATGGCGAACCCTTCCGGACCTTCGGTCAGATAGATTCGTTCCCAATCCTGAATCCGGCGATGACTATTTACCTCAAATCTTCGCACGGTTTCGCTATAGCTCAGTTGCTCCTGCTGCATGGTTTCCACGACCAGCTTCTTGAATTCTCGCAGTTGCCCCGGACGCACAGCAGCTCGTCCGCCATGTCGTTGAGCAGCTTGGCCACGGCGGGCGGCTCATAGCCCTCCGGCAGCGGGTTTCGTGGGCCGTGGTACAGCAGGTCTCCCAGCAGCACCAGCCGCTGGCAGCCGGTATCCCGATAGAGCTCCAGCAGCCGCCGGGTGTAGGCGGCGGAGCCGTGGAGGTCGGAGGCGATCATCAGTTTCATGAGAAAAACTCCTTTCGGTGGAGAATATGTCTCATTCTACCAGCCTTGGAGGAGAAGGGCAAGCTTTTTCTGCCCCTTACGCCCGTTCCCGCCGCACAAGACCCAGCAGCAGGCTCACTGCCAGCATCACCGCCGCCACACTGACCCAGCAGAAGCCCATATCGTACAGGGGCAGCTTCCGGCAAAGCTCCGTCACAGCGCCCAGCGACAGCTGTGCGGCATCCAACGCATAGATGACGCTGACGGTTCCGGTGCCTGCCACCACCAGAGAGTAGACCCAACGATTCTTGACCCATAGGCTGTGGGTCAGCCCCAGCAGGATCAGCACAATGGCCACGGGGTAGATGGCGTTGAGAATGGGGATGGAGATGCTGAGGATGGCGTTCAGTCCCAGATTGCACACCAAAAAGGAGAAGCCTGTCATCACCAGCACCCACTGGCGGTAGGAGAGCTTTCCGAAAAGGGTGGAGAAATACTGGGAGATGGAGTTGATAAGCCCCACGCAGGTGGTGAGACAGGCCAGCGTGAAGATGGCCGCCAGCAGCACGGCTCCCGGTGCGCCGAACAGCTGGTAGACGATGCACCGCAGGGTCCATGCGCCGTTTTCCTGAATGGCATAGACTCCGGAGCTGCACATCCCCATGTAGGACAGCATGGCATACACCAGCGCCAGAATGGTTCCGGCGAAGATACCTGCCAGAACGGTGTGCCGCATCCGATCCCGTTTTTCCGTCATGCCGAAGGAACCCAGCGTGGTGGCGATCACCAATCCAAAGTTCAGGGCGGCGATGGTGTCCATGGTCTGGTAGCCCTCGGAAAAGCCCTTCAGGAAGGGGGCGGCATCATAGGCCGTCTGGGCCGGGGCCACGTTCACCTCTCCCCGGAACAGAAAGCAAACGAACAGGAACACCAGCAGCACCAGCAGACTGGGGGTCAGGAAGTGGCCGATGCGGTTCACCAGCTTCCCCGGTGTCATACACAGCCACAGAGCCACCAGAAAGAACGCCAGCGAGTACACCAGCATCCACACGGTGGTATTGGCGCCCTCCGGCAGATAGGGGGCCACCGCCATCTCGAAGGGAACAGAGGCGGCACGGGGGATGCCAAGACCGGGCCCGATGGAGAGATAGATCAGCAGGGTGAAGACGATGGCGAAGCGCTTGCCCACCTGTTGCCCCAACCGGTCCAGCCCGTCGAAGCGGGCCACGACTACCACTCCCAGCACCGGCAGCACCACCGCCGTGGCCAGAAAGCCCAGCATGGCCACCGGGGTGTGGCTCCCGGCGTTCTGCCCCAGAAAGGGCGGGAAGATCAGGTTCCCCGCTCCGAAGAACAGGGAAAACAGCATAAAGCTCACCAGCAGCATTTTGTTCCTACTCAGTTTCATGTCGATACTCCTTGTTTTTTTCAAAATTTCCGCAAAAAAAGACCCGTCCCAAATTCCTTTGAGACGAGTCTTGCTATACAATACCCGCGGTACCACTCAAATTGCACGACGAAAAACGTCCTGCCACTTCAGGCTCCATCAAGCCCTATGCACTCACGTAGCCTGCACGGAGTCTCCTACTGACAGATGCGTTGGGGGACTCAGCTCGGAAGGGATAAGAGTTCTGGCGCTGTCCGCCGGGCTTCCACCGTCCCCGGCTCTCTATGCGACGTGCTTCCAGCTCCGTCTTCGTCATCGCTTTTGATGTTCACTTGTCACGGACATCATACCATCCCATAAAGAACTTGTCAAGAGGGAAAATCTCACGCCGACGCATCCTCCTTCACCGGCTCCTCGCCGTGAAGCTCCCGCCGGATGGCCCGGAAGCGCTGGGGGACCTCCTCCTCCGCCATGCGGATGGGGACGTCCGTGGTGCCGGCGGCCTGCGCCGTCTCGTAAAACCAGCACTTGTATTCCACCGTCTCCAGCGTGTGCTGCATCTCCCGGATCTGATCCAGCAGAACCTGCCGCTGGTGGTGGAACATCTGCAGCCGGGTGTCGATGGTGTCGTCTCCCTGCATGGCCAGCTGGATGTATTGCCGGATGTCACGGATGGACATACCGGCCTTTTTCATGCACCCGATGACCTGCAGCCACTCGAAGTCCGACTCCCGGAACAGACGGATTCCGCCGGAGGAGCGCTCCACAAAGGGCAGCAGCCCCTCCTTGTCATAGTAGCGCAGCGTGGATGCCGGGATATCCAGCAGCTTCGCCATTTCACCCACGGTATAGACCATTTTCCAATTCCTCCGAAAAAATTTTGCAAACCCCCTTGACTTAAAGTGTACTTTCAGTTTTAGAGTATAGATAAGCTTTAAGAGCATCATACAGCGTAGGAGCGTTACTGTCAAGACTCCGTTTCTCGGAGCCGGTCAGCGACGAAGCATACAGCAAACTGTAAGGAGGAGAGCCATATGGCAGTCAAACAGACGGCGGGGCGGGACGCCCTGGGGGAGTTCGCCCCGAAATTCGCAGAGCTCAATGACGATGTCCTGTTCGGTCAGGTATGGAGTCGAGAGGACAGGCTATCCCTGCGGGACCGCTATCTGGTGACGGTGGTGGCCCTGATGGCGCAGGGCTTGACGGATGAATCCTTCCGCTACCACCTGCTCAGCGCTAAGAAAAACGGTATCACCCGTGAGGAGATCGCAGAGATCGTCACCCATGCGGCCTTTTATTGCGGCTGGCCCAAGGCGTGGGCGGTGTTCCGCATGGCCAAGGGGATCTGGACGGAGGAGGATGCGAAATGATTTTGCAGGAGACCTATACGCTGGCAAACGGTATAGCCATCCCCAAGCTGGGGCTTGGCACATGGTTCATTGACAACAACAAGGCGGCGCAGGCCGTCCGCACGGCGGTGGAGCTGGGTTACCGGCTCATCGATACGGCTCAGGCCTACGGCAACGAGCGGGGCGTGGGCGAGGGCATCCGCACCTGCGGCCTGAAGCGGGAGGAGCTGTTCGTGGCCAGTAAGGTGGCGGCGGAGCACAAGACCTATGAGGACGCCGCCCGCTCTATTGACGAGACGCTGGAGAAAATGGGTCTGACGTATCTGGACCAGATGCTCATCCACTCTCCCCAGCCGTGGAGGGAGTTCCGGGCCGAAAAGCGGTATTTTCAGGAGAACAGGGCCGTCTGGCGTGCGCTGGAGGATGCTCAGGCAGCGGGAAAGGTGCGGGTCATCGGTGTCTCCAATTTTCTGCGGGACGATCTGGAGAACCTGCTGACCGGCTGCCGGGTGCGTCCGGCAGTGAACCAGCTGCTGCTGCACATCGCCGGTACGGACCTGCCCTTGCTGGACTACTGCACCCAGCAGGACATCCGGGTGGAGGCCTATTCCCCCATCGCCCACGGCGAGGCCCTGAAAAATCCGGCCATCACCGCCATGGCGGAGAAATACGGCGTTTCCGTGCCGCAGCTGTGCATCCGCTATGTCCTGCAGCTGGGAGCGGTGGCCCTGCCCAAGACGGCGAACCCCGGCCATATGCGCTCCAACGCCGCCGTGGACTTTGCCATCTCCCCGGAGGACATGGAGACGCTGCGGAGCATGGAGCACCTGACGGATTACGGCGATTACAATGGATTTCCGGTGTTCAGCGGCAAGCCGTTGGCGTGAAAGGAGAAGAATGATGCGTAAACTGAAAAAATGGAGCTGCCCCATGCGGCAGCGCATGGTCTGTCAACGGATTTGTGGTTGCCTATTTTTCTGCCAGCGGCGAAACGGCCCGTCTGGCCAAGACGCTGGCGGGTGTCATCGGCGGCGATCTCTTCGAAATTCGTCCCCAGACGGCCTACACCGCTGCCGATCTGGACTGGAACAACGCCAAAAGCCGCAGCAGCGTGGAGATGAACGACCCCAAGAGCCGCCCGGCCATGGCGGAGACCCCTCGGTTGGCGGGTTATGACACGGTGTTCGTGGGCTTTCCCATCTGGTGGTATCAGGCGCCCCGCATCATCCAGACCTTTCTGGAGAGCGCCGATTTCTCCGGCAAGACCGTGATTCCCTTCGCTACCTCCGGCGGCAGCGGCATGGGCAAGACTGTGGAGCTCCTGCGACCCTCCTGCGCCCCCGATACCCGCTGGAACGAGGGCAAGCGCCTGTCCAGCCATGCCTCCGCACAGGAGGTCTCTGCGTGGACAAAGAGCCTGTCCCTGTAAAGCAGTTTCCCTTGAAAGCCTATCCGTCTGAGCGGATGGGCTTTTTTCTTACCCGTCGTTGACGGAACCGGCAAAACACGGTACAATAGCTTCATCTAATCATGTGAAAGGAGCCCGCCGCCATGGAACACACCAACCGCACCATCCGCCCCTTGACCCAGCAGGATCTGGAGGCCTATCTGGACATCTACCTCAACGCCTACCCGGCCTATAAAACGCTGGACGAAGCGTGCCGGGAGCACTACCGGGAGAAGCACCGTCTGGAGCTGCGGGAGGACCGTCAGGTGCAGACGGTGGGCCTGTTTGAAGGGGACGTACTCATTGCCACCATGAAGCTGATCCTCTTTTCCATGAACTGCTTCGGCCGGATGCAGACGGCCTGCGGCCTGATGGCGCTGGAGGTACACCCCCTCCATAAAAAGAAGGGGGCGGCGCTGGAGATGATCCGCTACTTCGAGGACTACGCCCGCCGCCACGGCGCTCTGCTGACGCTGCTGCTGCCCTTCCAGATCTCCTTTTACCGCCGTATGGGCTATGGCTTTGCGGGGAAGCTCTACGAGTACCACCTGCCCACCGCCGTGCTGCCCAAGCCCGAAGGGGAGGCCCGCCGCCATCTGCGCCTGCTGCAGCCGGAGGACTTTGACCGGGTGCTGGCCTGTCACAGCCGCTTCGCCGCCCAGAACCACGGCATGGTGGAGAAGTTCGAGGAGGAGGTTCGGGCAGCCCGCACGGATGTTCAGGTGCGCCGCATCGGCTACTGCGCCGACGACGGGACGCTGCGGGGCTATGTGGCCTATCGCTTTGAGAGCGCCAGCGACACCAACTATACCCGCAACCGCTTGTCGGTGGAGGAGCTGGTGTACGACGGCGGCGTTGTCCTCCGGGCGCTGCTGGGAGCACTGAAGCTTCAGGAGGATCTGGCCCAGACGGTGCTCCTCCGCACCGGGGAGGAGGACTTCCACCACCTGCTGGAGGACCGACTACGGCTTCCTGCAAACCAACGTCTCCGCCATAGGCACCATGTTCAAGCTTCTGGACCCGGCGGCCTTCGTGACCGCCACCGCCTATCGCGCCCTCCCGCAGGGGACGCTGACAGCGGCCTTCTGCTACCGTGATGAGCTGGCCCACCGGGACTGCCGCACAGTGCTGCGCTTCGACGGCGGCCGCTGGTCCGCCCTCCCGGAGGAAGCACTCGCCGAGGTAACGGTGACGTGCCGGCAGGGGGATCTGGCATCCCTGCTGATGGCCTCCTGCGGATTGGAGGGCATGGTGCGGCTGGGAGCCGTCGCTGTCACCGGCCCTTGGCAGCAGCTGGCGCAGCTTCTTCACTACGGCCAGAAGCCGTGGCTGAACTCCGACTATTGATTCCTCCGTTTAGTTTACTCAGCCGTCTGGCTCACCCCGCCGGTTGACGAAAAAGAGAGTGTGTTCCATCCGGAACACACTCTCTTTTCGTATCGGGTATCATTACACGGAGAACAGGATGTCTGCATAGGTGGGATAGGGCCAGTAGTCGGCCCCACCAGCGGCTCCATGCGGTCGATGATGCTCCGCATCTCCTCCAGCCGGGAGGCCACCTGATCCCGGTAGTACCGGGCGGCGTCGATGCCGGCATCGGCGGCGGGAGCGGCCTCCAGCGCCCGGCTCATAGCCTGACAGGCGTCCAGCAGGTCGCCGCTGAGAGTATCCAGCTGCTGAACCAGATAGCTCTCCACCCGGCAGGGAGTGGTCATCTCCGCCTGCCGCTTCCTCACAACGCCCTTGGCCAGATCGCCGGTGTAGCGGGTGACGGCGGGCAGGATGCCCCGCAGGGTCATATCCCGCAGGGTAGCGGCCTCAATGGCCGTGACCTTGCAGTAATTCTCCAGATGTATCTCGTACCGGGCGTGCATCTCCTCCGGTGTCAGGATGCCGAAGCGGGAAAACAGCGCCACATTCTTCTCGTCGATGTAGGCGGGCATACAGTCCACGGTGTCCCGCAGATTGCTCAGCCCCCCGGCGCTTGGCCTCCTGTACCCAGTCGTCGTCGTAGCCGTTACCGTCGAAGATAATGCGCTGGTGATCCCGGAAGGTATCCCGCAGCAGCTCCTGCAGGGCCTGATGGAAGCTCTCCGCCTTCTCCAGCCGGTCGGCAAACTGCTTCAGCTCGTCGGCCATGATGGTGTTGAGCACCACATTGGGGCTGGCGATGGACTGGGAGGAGCCCAACATCCGGAACTCGAACTTGTTGCCGGTAAAGGCCAGTGGGGAGGTGCGGTTGCGGTCGGTGGTATCCTGTGGCAGCTCCGGCAGGGTGTCCACGCCGATCTCCAGCTTCTTCTTGGTGATGTCCACATAGGCCGTGCCGTCGATGATGGAGCGGAGGATGGCCGTCAGCTCGTCGCCAAGGAAGATAGACACAATGGCGGGAGGTGCCTCGTTGCCGCCCAGCCGGTGGTCGTTGCCGGGATAGGACACGCAGCAGCGCAGCATCTCCTGATACTCGTCCACGCCCTTGATGAAGGCCGCCAGAAACAGCAGGAACTGTGCGTTCTGACTGGGGGTGCGTCCGGGCTTGAGGAGGTTCTCACCGGTATCCGTGGCCAGCGACCAGTTGTCGTGCTTGCCGCTGCCGTTGACCCCGGCAAAGGGCTTTTCGTGGAGCAGGCACACCAGATCGTGGCGGTCGGCCACTTTCTTCAAAAACTCCATGGTCAGCTGATTGTGGTCGCAGGCGCTGTTGGCGTCGGAATACACCGGGGCGATCTCATGCTGAGCGGGCGCTACCTCATTGTGCTCTGTCTTGGCCAGCACGCCCACCTGCCACAGCTCCTGATCCAGCTCGTGCATGAAGTCCGCCACACGGGGCTTGATGGCGCCGTAGTAGTGGTCGTCCAGCTCCTGCCCCTTGGGAGGCTTGGCACCGAACAGCGTGCGCTTTCGCCGCACGCTGCGGCACTAAAGTTTTTACAGAAACAGCTTCAAAAGCTGCGGTGTCACATAGGCCTCTATCACCGCCGCTGCCATCAGCAGGGGGATGATGTGCATGACGAACAGGCGCAGCAGATCCTTCATCAGGGGACCCATAACGCCCTTTTCGTTGTGCCGGACGTAGTCTGTGACCTTGCGGCAGAGATAGATGCCGCTGCTGAGGGCCAGGATCAGGGCTGGCAACTCGAAAATGCCGTGGGGGACGATGCCCGCAAAATACGCCAGGCTCCGCCATCTGCTGGGCGAACTGCAGGAACAGCTGGTCGGCCAGCTCCGGCAGCAGCAGGCTGCCGGCAAAGCCCAGCAGGATCAGTGCGCCGAAGGCGATGGCGGTGATGCGGAGGGAGTAGCGGTACTCCGTGCGGTAAAATCCGTGCAGCCGGGTGCGCTGCTGTTCCAGCCAGTCCATCATGCCCCCAGCATGGCGAGACCGGCGTTCAGGCGGCGCAGGGTCTCATCCTTGCCAAGGATGTGGCAGATCTCCACGGCGCCGCCGGGGGTCACCAGCTTGCCGGCCGCGGCGATCCGCACCGGCCACATGAGGGTGGCGTTCTTCACCTCCAGCCGCTGCGCCAGATCAACCAGTGCGTCGTGAATGGCCTCGTCCGTCCACTCCGTCAGGCCCTCCAGCACGGGGATGACCGCCTCCAGCATGGCACGGGAGACGTCGGGGTTGGTCTTGGATTTCTTATTGGTATAGTAGTCCACGGGATACTCCGGCAGGGCATCGAAGAAGTCCACCTTCTCCGGGATGTCCGTGAGCTTCTCGCACCGGGCCTGCAAAAGAGCGGCGATGGCGGCGGTGTCAAACCGGGGGTCTGTCACCGTCTGGCGGATGTAGGGCTCGGCGGCCTTGGCGAAGGCCTCCGGGGCCATGCCCCGCAGATAGACGGCGTTGAAGTGATCCAGCTTCTGCCGGTCGAAAATGGCGGGAGACTTGGAGATGCCCGTCATGTCAAAGGCCTTCACCAACTCCGGCAGGGTGAACAGCTCCTGTTCCGCCAACTCCCCCTTGGGGCTCCAGCCCAGCAGGGCCACATAGTTGAGGATGGCCTCGGTGAGATAGCCCTCCGCCTTCAGGTCCTCATAGGAGGGGTCGCCGTGGCGCTTGGACATCTTGTTCTGCGCGTCCCGCATGACGGGGGAGCAGTGGACGTAGGTGGGGACGTCCCAGCCGAAGGCCTCGTACAGCAGGTTATACTTTGGGGCGGAGGCCAAATACTCGCTGCCCCGCACCACATGGGTGATGCCCATCAGGTGGTCGTCGATGACGTTGGCGAAGTTATAGGTGGGCAGACCGTCCCGCTTCAGCAGCACCTGATCGTCCAGCGTGTTGTTGTCCACGGTGATGTCTCCGAAAATGGCATCGTGGAAGGTGGTGGTTCCGGCGGGGATACGCTGGCGGATGACGTAGGGCAGACCTGCCTCCAGCTTTTCCTGCACCTGCTGGGCCGTCAACTCCCGGCAGGGATCGTCGGCCCGGTCAAACTCTCCGGAGTCCTCCTCGGACTCCGTTTTTTCGCAGAAGCAGTAGTAGGCGGCGCCCTTTTCCACCAGCAGCCGGGCGTACTTTCCGTAGGTGTCCCGGCGCTCCGACTGGATATAGGGGCCCACGGGGCCGCCTACGTCGGGGCCCTCGTCATGGGTCAGGCCGCACTCCGCCATGGTGCGGTAGATTACGTCCGTGGCGCCCTCCACCAGGCGGCCCTGGTCGGTGTCCTCGATCCGCAGGATGAACGTGCCGTCGGCGTGCCGGGCGATGAGCCAGGTGTACAGGGCCGTCCGCAGATTGCCCACGTGCATATAGCCGGTGGGAGGAGGGGGCGAACCGGGTGCGCTGCTGGCGAAAAACCCGCCGGTATGCCTGTCGGCAGTCTCCTATGCGGCGGCCATTCCTAACGAGTTCTCCATGGCCTATGCCTCGGCGGTGCTTCATGGCCGTGCGGAGGTGGTCACCGACGAAGCGGAGCAGGTGAAGGCCATGCTGCTGCTGTGTACCACCTATGACCCCAAGGGCATGGGCCGGTTCAGCGAGTACATGGAAAAATATATGTCGGCCACCCGTGTGGTGAAGATCGTACCGGAGACGGTGACGGGGAAGAGTTACGCTGCCCCGGAGAAGGAGCCCCACGGCTGCGGCGGCCACCGCTAAAGAGGGCGGTTGGAAAGCAGACGATCGGGGAACAGCTGTCGGAGAAAGAGATGACGGAAAAGTCAGACGGCTGAGGAAGGGCAGCTGCTGCCCTTCTCGGTAGCCTTGTCGGAAGAAAGAATCGGAAGAGGATCGTTTGGAAGAAGAAAATGCAGTTTTCTGATCGAGACAAATAATCTGGACAAAATTCCAACTGATATAGGACAGATATAGGACGAAATTTCTGTCAGAGATCAGGACAAAAGGAGGCGGAAAAGTGGACATTTTATATGCGCTGGAAAAAATTCGAACGCCCTTTTGGAACGGCGTCATGAGTGCCGTGACCCAACTGGGCGGCGAGGTGATCTTCATTGTGGCGGCGGTGGTGGTGTTCTGGTGCGTCAGCAAATGGGAGGGGTACTATCTGATGACCATCGCCTTCTGCGGCACGGTGCTGAACCAGTTTTTGAAGCTGATCTGCCGGGTGCCGAGGCCGTGGGTGCGGGACCCCAACTTTACCATTGTGGAGAGCGCACGGGCGGAGGCCACGGGGTACTCCTTCCCCAGCGGCCATACCCAGAACGCCATAGGGCTCTTCGGCGGCATGGCCCGGTGGGGCGGCCGCCGGTGGGTGCGGCTGGGGCTGACGGCACTGGCGCTGATCATCGCCTTTTCCCGGATGTATCTGGGGGTACATACCCCGGCGGACGTGGGGGTGTCGTTGGTACTGGCGGCGGCGCTGGTGCTGGGACTGTATCCCCTGATGCGGCGGGCGCAGGAAAAGCCCCGATACATGGGCTATGTGCTGGCTGCCATGCTGGTGGTCAGCGGGGCCTTTGTGGTGTTCGTGGAGACCTGCGGCTTTCCGGCGGATATGGATGCGGAGAATCTGGCCAGCGGCATCGGCAATGCATGGAAGATGCTGGGCGCTGTGGCGGGTATGACGTTGGCTTGGCTGCTGGATCGGCGGTATATTCACTTCGAGACGCAGGCCGTCTGGTGGGTGCAGGTACTCAAGGTGGTCGTGGGCATGGCGCTGCTGCTGGCCATCAAGAGCGGCTTGAAGGCTCCGCTGCTGGCGCTATTGGGCCATGAGGGGTTGGCCGGCGGCGTGCGGTACTTCCTGCTGGTGCTGGTGGCGGGAGCCGTCTGGCCGCTGGTATTCCGCCCTATGAGTAAGTGGGGAAAAGGGAAAAAGTGAGAAAATAAAACAGCTGTAAGGCAGAGTTACCTTACAGCTGTTTTTCTTGTGAAGAAATATATTTCTCGATGACTCCGGAGGTTCGATTGCCCTGAAATGGGCAATTTTGCTGGCGGAACCAATCAAGGGACACGGAGCAGAAACCACTGAATTTTATTTCCTTGCGATTTTCGACCCGTAAACGGGAAACTTGTGTTCTGTTTACACGGATTCCCCCTATTAAGGCATCTGCTTGCACAAACTCCTCGATCAAGACATCTGCTTGAGGCTCACTTGGCTGCTCGTCGATGGAAGGGAAAGCTTTCAGGGCGCACCTTCGCCGGCAGGGCTGGTGGTTTCCGCATCCAAAGAAAAAACATCCCCGGCGCAGCTGTACCGGGGATGTTTTTTTATGGGTGAATAGGGGGAAGGGACGGCTTAGAAGCAGCCCTGCGCCATCATGGCTTCCGCCACCTTCTTGAAGCCTGCGATATTGGCACCGGCCACCAGATCGTAGCCCAGACCGTATTCCTCAGCGGCCTCGGCAGACACCTGATGGATGGTCTTCATCATCTTATGCAGCTGGGCGTCCACCTCTTCGGCGGTCCAGACCAGACGCTCGGAGTTCTGTGCCATCTCCAGAGCGGAGACGCCCACGCCGCCGGCATTGACGGCCTTGGAGGGGGCCACGATCATATGCTTCTGGGCCCGCAGGAAGTTCAAAGCGTCGTTGGTGGTGGGCATATTGGCCACCTCGATGTAGTACTTCACGCCGGAGGCGGCGATCTTTTCGGCAGAATCCATGCGGACGTCGTTCTGCATGGCGGAGGGCATATTCACATCCACATCCTTGGCCCCCCAATGCTTGGCACCGGCCACGAACTCGCAGCCAAAGCGGTCGGCATAGGGCTTGCAGTGCATGGGATCCTTGGCACGCATTTCCAGAATGAAGTTCAGCTTCTCCTCGGTGTTAATGCCGTCGGGATCGTGGACATAGCCGTCGGGGCCGGACATATAAGTGACCTTGGCACCCAGCTCAGCGGCCTTCTTCATGATGCCCCATGCCACGTTGCCGTAGCCGGACAGGGCGATGCGCTTGCCTTCGATGGTGTCGCCCTCGTGTTTGAGGACCTCCTGCAGATAGTAGACAGCGCCGTAGCCGGTGGCCTCCGGACGGATCAGGGAGCCGCCGTAGCTGAGGCCCTTGCCGGTGAGGACGCCGTTCTCCCAAGCGCCCTTCAGGCGGCGATACTGGCCGAACAGGTAGCCGATCTCACGACCGCCCACGCCCATGTCGCCGGCGGGGACGTCCACGTCCGGCCCGATGTAGCGGTACAGAGCCGTCATGAAGCTCTGGCAGAAGCGCATGACCTCGGCGTCGGACTTGCCGGCGGGATCAAAGTCGGAGCCGCCCTTGGCACCGCCGATGGGCAGGCCCGTCAGGCTGTTTTTGAAGGTCTGCTCGAAGCCCAGGAACTTGATGATGCCCTCGTAGACGTTCTTCTGGAACCGCAGGCCGCCCTTGTAGGGGCCGATGGCCCCGTTGAACTGGCAGCGCCAGCCACGGTTGGTATGCCACTGGCCATTGTCGTCACACCACACCACCCGGAAGGTGAACATACGCTCAGGCTCCACCATACGGCCCAGCAGATCTACCTTCTCGTACTCAGGGTGCTTTTCGATGACCGGCTCGATGGAGGAGAAAACCTCCTCTACGGTCTGCACGAACTCCGGCTCGTTGCCGTGCTTTGTCCGAACGTTTTCCAAAACACTGGCCAGATATGCGTTCATAATTTGTTCCTCCTAAATCCTTGTTCCGTTACTTTCACAGGAAGAATGAACCCTGTTAAGGTCATGATAACACCAATTTCCGGTTCCCGCAAGGGGGTCCGGGGGAAAAGGACGGGCGGGGGTTACTGAAAAATACCGGCGTTTTTTGTGCAAAACGTAAAAATAAGCTGAAAATTTATGAGAGCGCAAGAAAAAATGTTAGAATGGAGAGAAACAGATGGGAGCGAAAAGCAGGAACTTTCATAAGCAGAAGTGCAGACGGATATTGACATTTGCCAAATTGCTTATATAATATATTGAGGCTTGGCCAGTGCATCCAAGCGGTACTTAAAAACAAAGGCGTGCCGTCCGCCCAAAGGCGGCAGCCGGGGCGTGGCTGCGCCCGGCGGATTGGAGTTTCAAAGATGACCTATTCCATGACCGTGGCGGGCCTGCAGCGGGAACTTCCCATCTGCAAGGTTGCGGATGATCTGTATATCGGTGCATTCATCTGTTTCGGTGATGCGGAGCTGACGGTGGCCTGCGCCCGTGACCTGCTGAAGCTGGTGGAGAATGAGGAGTACGACTACCTCTTCACTGCCGAGGCCAAGAGCATCCCCCTGATTCACGAAATGGCCCGGCAGTCCGGCGCCAAGAAGTACTTCATCGCCCGGAAGGGCCCCAAGGCCTATATGCCCGATCCCATCCATGGCCGACATGATCCGTGGCAAGCGCATCGTGCTGATGGACGATGTGATCTCCACCGGCGGCAGCCTCCATGCCATGGAGGAGCTGGTGAAGCTGGCCGGAGGCATCGTGGTGGACCGCATCGCCGTGCTGGCCGAGGGCGACGCCCAGCAGCGCAAGGACATCCAGTATCTGGCTCCGCTGCCGGTGTTCAACGCCGACGGTACGGTAAAGTAAGAATAGCCTGTGAAAAGAGGGAGGACGCTGCGGCGTCCTCCCTCTTTTCAAGGGAAAATGTGATACCCCCCGGAGCCGAAGGCTCCGGGGGGTATCACGCTATGGGGAGGATGAGGAGGTCAGATATAACGCTGACTGGAGACATCGAACACACCACGGGTGGTGATCCGCAGAGAAGGGATCACCGGAAGAGCCATGAAGCTCAGGGTCATGAAGGGGTCGATGCCACGGGAGACGCCCAAACCGAAGGCCTCGTCCTTGGCATCCTCCAGAGCGCTGTTCACCATCACCAGACTGTCGTCGGACATGATGCCGGCGATGGACAGCGTTACCTCGCCCAGCACCTGACCGTTCTCCATGACGGTGATGCCGCCACGGTTCTCCACGATGCGGTTGGCGGCGGCGGCCATATCCTCGTCGGTGGCACCCACCACGATGATGTTGTGGCTGTCGTGGCTGATGGAGGTGGCTACGGCGCCACGCTTCAGGCCGTAGCCCTTGATGTAGCCCAAGCCGATGTGGTGGGTGTTCTTATGCCGCTCGATGACGGCGATCTTCAGAATGTCCTGCTCCGGGTCGGCGTGGTCGGCGTAGCCGGCATCCTGAGTGACGATCTCGCCGGGGATCATACCGATGACGGCATGGGGGCGGCCGTCGGAGAAGTCCTCCGCCGTCAGGTGGGCCACATGGAAGGTGTCGTGAGCCCGCTTCACCAGATAGGGGTCGATCTCCGGGGCGGGGAAGTCCCGCAGCTGACCGTCGTACATGAGGACGCCACGTTTATAGACCATCTCGATCTCGAAGTGTTGGAAGTCGTCGATGATGACGAAGTCGCCCAAATAGCCGGGGGCAATGGCACCACGGTTGTTCAGCAGGAAGTACCGAGCGGCGTTGTGGCAGGCGGCCTTCACGGCAACGATGGGGTCGGCCCCCAGAGAGATAGCCTTTTTGACGATGTAGTCGATGTGGCCCTTTTCCAGGAGGTCGTTGGGGTGCTTGTCGTCGGTGCAGAACATACAGCGATCCACGTACTGGCTGGTGAGCAGGGGCATGAGAGCCTCCAGATTCCGGGCGGCCGTACCCTCACGGATCATGATGTACTGGCCAAGACGCAGCTTATTCATGGCGTCCTCCATATCGGAGCACTCGTGGTCGGAGTAGACGCCGGCGGCGATGTAGGCGTTGAGATCCTTGCCGGAAAGGCCCGGCGCATGGCCGTCGATCTTCTTATGGTGGGCCTGAGAGGCCACGATCTTCTCCACCACCTGACCGTCGCCGTTGACCACGCCCACATAGTTCATCATCTCCGCCAGTCCCTGCACACGGGGATGGTCATAGAAGGAGTCGATGGCACGGTAATCCAGATTGGCCCCGGACTCGTCCAGCGGCGTGGCGGGGACGCAGGAGGGCAGCATGAACCGCACGTCCACCGGCAGATCCTCCGTGGCCTGCAGCATATACTCGATGCCGTCGGTACCCATGACGTTGGCGATCTCATGGGGGTCGGTGATGACGGTGGTGGTGCCGTGGGGCAGAACCGCCTTGGCAAACTCCGTGGGACTCACCAGAGAGCTCTCCAGATGGATGTGAGCGTCGATGAAGCCGGGCAGCACCAGCTTGCCGGACACGTCCACCTCCACCTTGCCGTGGTATTCGCCCATACCTACAATGAGACCCTCTGCTACGGCGATGTCCCCGTGACACAGCTCATTGGAGAATACGTTGACGTAAGTGGCGTTTTTCAGCACCAGATCCGCCGGAGCCCGGCCCGCCGCCACGTCGATGACGTGGAGCTTCTTATTGAGCTTACGGTTGATCTTGCCGGCATAGCTTTCCTTGACAGACATAAACGGCTCCTTTCTCCCGCCAGGCGGGATGCGTTGGGTGGTATCTCTTTTATTGATTCCTCATATTATCACAGCTTATAAGAGTTGTCCACAAAAATTTTTGTAAATTTTGCATTTTTCTTGACAGAGCCCACAGGAAAGGATACAATATCGATATATGATATCGAATGACGATGTAGGAGGAGAGCTATGACAGGAAAAGCGGGCGCACCGCTGACGGAGGCCATGTTCTACGTGCTGATGGCGCTGCGGCGGGGAGAACTGTGCGGCACGGAGATCGCCGCATGGACGGAGCGGTGTACGGAGGGGCGGGTCCGTCTGGGGCCGGGGACACTGTATACCATCTTGGGGCGTTTTCTGGAGGAGGGCTTCATTCAGGAGACGTCGGTGCAGGGACGGCAGCGGAACTATCGGCTGACGGAGAAGGGGCAGCGGGCGTACCGGAATGAACGGCTGCGTCTGCGGCTGTGTCTGGCGGATGCGGAAAGGGAGGATGCGGGGGAGAGACTATGACGGGAAAATTGAACGAACCACACGGGACAGAGCGGTGCTCTGTCCCGTGTGGTTTTCAGCTTTGCAGCGTGTCGGCAAAGCCCTGTGCAAAGAGACGGGCGGCGTAAAGGGCCTCGTCCAGCGAGTTGCCGGCGGCTCCCACCTCCAGCAGCATGGCGCCGGGGCTGACGAACTGGTTATAGCGGTAGTTCAGCATCGTAATAGGCCGCATGAGGGTAGGATAGTCGGCGCTGAGGTTCTGCTGAATGGCTATGGCCAGCTTCAGATTCTCCTGCCAGCCGTCGTAGGCGTTGCCCATAATAAAACTCATCTGGGCGGCGTGGGGCTCCTCGGCGCTGACCAGCTTGTACTGGTTGCCGTCGGCGTCGGAGACGGCGTCCCGGTGGACATCCAGCACGAACACCAGAGAGGGGTATTTCTCCATGTAATCCTCCACGGAAGCCAGACTGTGGGGATAGGCGTCGTTGTAGTCCGGCACGTCGTGAAGGGTGCGGTCGTGGAGGACGGAAATGCCACGCTCCGACAGGGCGGCGGCGATCTCGTCGCCTACCCGCACCACGTTGCAGGCATCGTTGTCGGTGCGGAAGCTGCCGGTGGGGGTGTATTCCTGTCCGGCGGGCATGGTGTAGGCTTCGCTGCCGTGGCTGTGGACGATGAGTACCTGCGGGCCGTCATCGCCCAGCGCAGCGCCTGCTGGGGCAGGCGGCTGCCCTGCCGCAGCTGCTGGAGGGCTGCGGCGGCAGAATCACTCCCGGCGGTGACGGCGGCGGCCCACAGAGTCAGCGCCGCCAGCAGCAGGGACAGGAATCGGCGTATATGGATCTGTTTCATTGGTATCACCTCACAGACAAGCCTATGCGGTGAAGGAGGGAAAGATGCAGGGGAGGGGAGAATATTAGATGTCGTAAGAAACAGGGATTTCTTGCTATTTATAGTTGGATGTAGTATTATAATAAACAGTAGACAGAAGATATACCGGGCGAAGGGATAGATAGAATGAATCGTGCAAATCTGGAACAGATTTTTGGACGCTATGTGAAGCGGTTTCCGGAATTGAATACCGGGGGACATGACGAGGTATATAAATGGGAAATCGCAGCGCAGTTCCGCCCGATGATAGATAGGGCTTTGGCGGCTGATGATACCAGTTTTCCCAAGCGGCTTGTGGATGTGGTGCAGTTGACGGAACAGACCATCGACAATCGCTATGAACTTTCCTTCTATGCGCTGTCGGACTATGCCAAGCGTGAGCCGACGGCGGTGCGTCAAGCGCTTCGTGACTTGCTGGAGCCGGACGGCGGCGACTTGCAGGTAAGAAACCATCGATTTACAGGATTCTTGAATTTTTGCCAGACCATGCATGAAAAATATTATCGGGATCGGTGGCGCTATCGGGCAGGAATCCGGCTTCCCATGATGGTAACGGGATTCTACGACCCGGAGCATTATTATCTGTATAAGGCGCTTCAGGCCAAGAGATTCGCTGATTGTGTGGAGTTCTATGACAACTGGGGCAGCGGCACCCAGATGGACTTGCAGGTCTATCACCGGATGTGCGATGAGCTTGTAAAGGCCATCAGGGATTGTCCTGCTTTGCTGGAAACAAACCGGGGCAGGGCAGATTATGCAAGAGGTCCTATCCATCCGGACGAAGCACTGCATCTTCTGGCGTTTGACACCATTTACTGCTGCTCGGTCTACGGCCTGTTTGATGGTATCCATTATACCATGAGGAATGGGCAGGAGAGAAAGGCCTATCTGGCAAAGATAGACGCCGCAAGAGCCGCAGCAGAGGAACGGGCAAAGGCGGAGGAGCAGGTGGCGAGGTTGGAGCACGCAGAGGAGTTCTTTGAAGAAAGACTCTCTGCGGGCAGTCCCATTGCGCACAGAAGCTTTGGTGTTGGGAGGGTCATAGGGCGGCCCGGCAAATATTTGATCGAAGTGGAATTTCCCGAAAAGAGCCGTTCCGTTACGCTGGTATGGCGTGATTGCATCAAATCGGGGATCATTTCCCTCAAAACGGGAGTCGATAAAGGGGAATATGATGAATTGTCGGCCCTGCTGTCCCGTGCCGACAGGATATGGCAGGAAGCTGCCGCTGCTGAGGAAAAGCTTGCAGCTTATGCAGAATACCTATAAGGTGAGACTGGACGAGGTAAGATTCTTCCCAAATAGTATACCAAAAGCGCCGCCGGAGATATCTTCCGGTGGCGCTTTCCATGATATGCAAATTTTTTCAAAAGTCTTATTGAAAAAATGAAACGACTGAATATTACACAGTAGTGTAAGGCAAACATACGGAGCGGGACATGAACACACAATATAAAAAGGGTGTGCTGCTGCTGTCGACAGCGGCGGGCGCACTGGCCGCAGCCGGTGCAGGCCTCCGAAACGGTAAAGACGCTGGACTTGACGAAGCAGGCATAGAAGATGGGGTTCACCGGCCCGCTCATGAAGCGGTCATAGAGACGATCGTGGGGCGGGGGAAAGGGGCGGCCCTCCCGGACGGCGGCGATAGAACGGTCGATATCCGGCTGAGCCTTGGCCACGATGCGTCGGGCTTCCTCCGCCTGCGGAGCGTCAAACATGGCGATGTAGTTTTCCGGCATGACGATCTGGGCTGTCCCCATGTCCGTCAGGCCCTTGGTCTGACAGAGGGAGCGGTTATACCGGCTGGCGTGGCCGATCTCGCTGCCGCAGGTCATGATGAACCACACCTGCGCTGCGCCGGGGAACTCCGTCTCCAGCAGCCAGTCCCGCACCAGACGGGGGATGCGCCATGCGTAGGTAGGCGTGACGATCACAAGGCGCTCGTCCGTCTCCACGGGGGAGGTGTCGTGGGAGCGGATGCGGTCATTCATGCTCAGCAGCGATTGGTTCAGAGCCTCCGCCATGCGCTGGGCCACATATTTGCTGTTGCCGGTGCCGGAAAAATAGAGGATCATATGAAAACTCCTTCGCAGAATGTTTTTAACATTGTAGCAGTCGGGAGAAAAATGTGCAAGCAAGCGCCTGCACATTTTTTGTTGTCTTTTTGCGGGGGAATCGGTATAATTGAGGGAGGAAAGATAGTCGTATATTGTGATGACAACGTGGTACGGGTGAATGAAAGGGGCAGCCTTGGAACGTGTATCACAGGAAATCAACAGGAGGATGATGGTATGGATCCTTTTCTCGCAAGAACTATGGTTGAGAGCCTTAGCAAAGGAATTAACCCGCTCAGCGGCAGAGTGCTTCCACTGAATGACAGCTGTTCAAATGAGAGATCCAAGATGCATTGATCGAAATTTTGGATCATTGCACGATCGAATCTAACGAACAGTACCTATTTCGTATTAAGCAAGAAAAGGTGCAGGAAAGAAAGCAGCGTAGGGAAGAGAATAGAAAAAAATATCCACGTTGTATGGAGTTTTGGAGTAAAGAAGAGGAGAGGCAACTTATCCAAATGCATCATAGAGGAGCTAATATCTACATGATTGCAAATGTTTTAAAACGGACGCCGACAGCTATTGAAAATCGCCTAAAGAAAATACAGGAGCGGCCGATTTACAGGAACAAGAAAAGCAAGTAGTAATTCATACGATCCAATGAAACAGGAGGAGAGAACCATGATTTTTGTTTGCTATCCCAAGTGCAGTACCTGCCAGAAGGCGAAGAAGTGGCTGGATGAGCACCACATCAGCTATGAGCTGCGGGACATCAAGGAGGAGAACCCCGGCTATGAGGAGCTGGCTGCGTGGCATCAGCGCAGCGGGCTGCCGCTGAAGAGATTTTTCAACACCAGCGGGCTGCTGTATAAGTCCATGGGGCTGAAGGACAAGCTGCCGGGCATGAGCGAGGAGGAGATGTTGCAGCTTCTGGCCACGGATGGGATGCTGGTGAAGCGACCGCTGCTGGTGGGCGGCGATTTCGTTCTGGTGGGCTTCAAGGAGGCCCAGTGGGCGGAGCGGCTGGGGAGATAATGCGAAAGAGGGGCGAAATGTGATGGATGTACAGCGGGCGAAAGAACTGCTGGCCGTTTTAGCAGACGGCATCGACCCTTTGACAGGAGAGGTACTGCCGTACGATCATGTGTGCAACAAGGGGGAGATCGTTCGGGCATTGAACTGCGCCGTGGAGGAGCTGTCCCGCAGAAAGAAAAGACCGCTGCCGGAGAACACGGGAAAGCCGTGGACGACAGAAATGGATGATGAACTGTGCCGCTTATTTGATGAGGGAGTGAAAAAGAAGGACCTTTGTACGCATTTTGGACGTACCTCCGGGTCCATCGAGTCCCGATTGGAGCGGCTGGGGAAGCTGTAACGGCATAACGATTTTTCCGCATGACAGACGGCGAAGCGCTCCTTGGGATGGACTATGGTGTGGGCGCAGGCGGTGGACGCTGTGGAAGTGCTGCGTTACAATGGGAGAGCATCAGGAAAAGGGGGCGGGCAAGTGCTGAGACAACTCAAATACTTCCAGTCCGTGGTGCGGCTGTGCAGCTTTTCGCAGGCGACAGAGGAGAACGACCTCTCCCAGTCCGCCATCTCCCAGCAGATGCAGGCACTGGAGCGGGGGCCCCGTCAAGATTTGTGCGCAAAATTATTTGCAGGCTCCGGCGGAATGAAGTCAGCCGGCAATGGAGACGTCGTTCAGAGCCGCCTCTAAGTGCTTCATGTTCATGTACTAAGCCCCATTGGGTACCCGCCACTGTACAATTTTCTCGGACATAGTTTGCTGTCTCCTTTCGAATGTTTGTGTGGTAACTTCATTCTGCCAGAGCCTGCAAGCTATGTCTTTTTTTATGCATTTTCCAATTTGCGCAACTTATTGTACATTATCAGGACAAAATATCCGACTAAATCAGCATAAAGGAATTTATAGACCCGTTTACGGGTAGTAAGAATCCCAAGGCATAGATAAAAACCCCTTAAGGGGTAGCCCGAGAAAGGAATGCGGTCGGCAGACCTTTCGGGCCCCTTAAGGGGCTTCGTCCGTAATGGGCCCTTATAGGGCCTGGTCAAAACCTCCGGCTTAGCCGGAGGTTTTGATTTCTTACAGCAGGCAGCTCCGGCTCACGCCCAGCGGGACGTTGAAGCCCAGCGCCTGATACATGGCCTCGTCACAAGGGGCGCAGCACACGGTCAGGCTGCCCACGCCCCGTTCACGGCACAGTGCCTGAGCGCTGCGGGTCAGCTGCCGGGCGATGCCCTGTCTCCGGAACACCGGCTCCACGTACAGATCCTCCAGCACCGCTACCGGCCCGCAGCAGAAGGTGGAGAAGTTCTCTGCCACGGAGCACATCCCCACGGCCCGGCAGCCCCGATATGCCAGCAGGAAGCGGATATGCCCCTGTTCCACGGCGGCTCGCAGCCGCTCTGCGCTCTCCTCCGTCAGCAGCGGCTCTCCGATCTCCGCCAGATAGCCGTTCTCCAGCTTCCGCAGCTGCCAGTCCGCCGGGTTCTGCAGCAGCTCCACGGTGATGGACAGCGCCTGCTCCGGAGGGCGCAGCATCAGCGGCTCGCCCCACTCGTCCCGGCCATTGGGCCGGAAGCCCAGACGGCTCCAGAATCGGATGCGCCGGGGGTCGGCGGCGTTCAGCTCTCCATACTGCGCTCCCCGATCCGCTGCCCAATCCAGCAGCAGACGGGCGCAGGCGGTGCCTGTCCCGCCGCCCCGGAACTCCGGCAGCACACAGAACTCCATGACGAAGCACTTGCCGCCCTCCGAAGGGTACAGTGCCGTCAGGGCAAAGCCGATATCCCGGCCCTCCCGCCGGAACAGCAGGTAGTAGCAGCGATCCCCATCCCGGTCATGGATCCGCTGTACGGCGGCCCGGTATTGGCTGTCGTCCAGAAAATATGCCCTGTCCTCCTCCGCCGGGTCGGGGAAAATATCCCGTGCGTGATAGGCGTGCAGCTCCTGCCAGAAGCGCTCCACCTCCTCCGGGGTCACGGCCTCCCGGATGTGAATGGTCTTGTTCATGATGGTTTTCTCCTAAATAAATTGGGAGGGTCAGGAAACGTACACCCTCCGGATACGTCTCATGTTCATAAAACATCATCCTTTCCTGATACATTGTATATACACATCGCCGCCGCAGCGGGATGGCATACCCTGTTACAGCTGTACCGGCACCGGAGCGTCCAGTGTCACCGTCTCCGGCGTCACCCGGCAGGTGTAGGCCACGATCTCCACACCCTGGCGTGCCGCCTCCCGCAGGGCCTCGCCAAAGGCGGGGTGGGTAGCGTCATTGGGCGCAAAGTCCAGTACGTCCGCCATCTGGATCACGAAGAAGGCCGTGGCCCGGTGGCCCTCCTCCACGGCCCGCATCAGTTCATGCAGATGCCGGACACCACGCTCCGTGGGGGCGTCCGGGAACAGGCAGTGGCCCTCCCGCTCCAGCGTCACGCCCTTCACCTCCACCAAGTGCAGCCCCTCCGGCCGCTCCAGACAGAAGTCCAGCCGGGAATCCCCGTAACGGTACTCCGGGTGGACGGCGATTCCCGGCTCCTGCTGGCGGATCCACTGGGCAAAAATGCGGTTGGGGGCCTGAGCGTCCATGTTGATGAGCCGGTGGCCCTTCTCCACGGCGATGAGGTCCCACGCCGTCCTGCGGGCCGGATTGGTCCCACGCTCCAGATAGACCGTGGCCCCCCGCACCAGCAGCTCCCGGCAGCGGCCTGTGTTCTTCACATGGCACACCACCGTCTCGCCCTCCAACTCTACATGCGCGATGAACCGGTTGGGCCGCTCCAAAAAGTGCGCCTGCCGCACCTCTCCGTATTGCAAGTGTATCGCCCCCTTTGTCCCATTATAGCACACAAAGATACGTTTGAAAAGGACATTTTATCCATTCATCCGCTTATCAGATACAAATGTCTGCAATTTTTCTTGACGCCCGATAAAAACTGTGTTATACTGGCACGCAATTAAACTGGGGGAATGTATTTATGAAAGCGCAAACCAACCGGCTGACCTTCAGCCAGCAATTCTTCATCGCCACCATGCTGTTCGGCCTGTTCTTCGGGGCAGGAAACCTGATTTTTCCCATTTTTCTGGGCAGTCAGGCCGGACGCAATGTATGGCCCGCCATCGTCGGTCTGCTGATTACCGGCGTAGGCATCCCCCTTCTGGGCGTAGCCGCACAGGGCATCAGCCGCAGCAACGGCCTGCAGGAGATGGCCGGGCGGGTGAGTCCCCGATACAGCATCTTCTTCACCTGCGCTCTGTATCTGACCATCGGTCCCTTCTTCGCCATTCCCCGCTGCGCCTCCACGTCTTTCACCGTGGGCATCGAGCCGCTGCTGGGTGAGAATGTCAACGCCACGGTGCTGCTGGCGGCGTTCTCCTGCGTGTTCTTCGCCGCCGTGCTGTTCTTTTCTCTGCGCCCCGGCAAGATTTTGACGTGGGTGGGAAAGCTGCTGACGCCGCTGTTCCTGCTGGTGCTGGCCATTCTGGTGGTGACGGCCCTGCTGCATCCCACAGACCGCATCGCCGACGTGACGCCGTCGGCGGTCTATGCTGCGGCTCCCTTCTTCGCCGGTTTTCTGGAGGGCTACAACACCATGGATGCTCTGGCCAGTCTGGCCTTCGGTATCGTGGTCATCAACGTCATCCGGGGGCTGGGCGTCACGGAGCCCGGCGCTATCGCAAAAAATACGGTGCTCTCCGGCATTTTCAGCTGCCTGTTCATGGGCGGCATCTATGTGGCCGTCACCATCGTGGGGACCCGGAGCCACTCCCTTACCGTTTCCTGCACCAACGGCGGCGAGGCCTTCGCTGTCATTGCTGAGCACTATCTGGGGCGGGCCGGGCTGGTGGTGCTGGCACTGACGGTGATCCTGGCGTGTCTCAAGACCTCCATCGGTCTGGTCACCAGCTGTGCCGAAACCTTCACCGCTTCAGTATTTTTTCCCTGCTGGTCACCAACATCGGCCTTAACGCCATCATCGCCATCTCTCTGCCGGTGCTGATGTTCCTGTTCCCACTGGCCATCACACTGATCCTGCTGGCGCTGCTGGGAAATCTGTACGGCCACGATACCGTGGTGTATCGGTGGGTCACGGGCTTCACGCTGGCGGCCGCCCTCTTCGATTTCGTGAAGGCGCTGCCCAAGGCCATTACGGAGACCCCTGCTGTCTCCGCTGTCATCGGCTTCGCTGACAGCTACCTGCCCTTCTTCGAGCTGGGGTTGGGCTGGATCTGCCCTGCCGCTGTGGGCCTGTTCGTGGGACTGATCTTCCATCGCACACGCCGAAACCGGCCAGCCGCATAAGAAATCGATTTTTCTGCGATCCATTCAGGCTGGCCCAATATTGGCGCAGCAGCCTTTCTGCATTCACAAAAAGTTTACAATTCCAGACCTTCCGATTTTTCGTTTTTTCTAAGTAACAATAGAAGGAGAATTTCACCCGGGTGAGGTTGCCCCTGGTTCGGTATGGTACGGTATCCGCGCCGACGAATCCAGATGGCCTTCGACAGAGTATCTATGAGAGCATGGGTACTCTCCGCCATACGGCAATCCGCTCGGAAGGTCCTTCCATCTCTGACCGTGCTCCCGGGAGCACGGTCTCTTTTTATGCTAACAGGGAGGAGGCGAAAAAGATAGTTTACAGTATATGCTGGGCAAGCTATACCTTGCTGGTAAGGAGGTTCCCCGCGACGAGGAGAAAGCCGCATATTGGCTGACCCAATCCACCGAGCAAGGCAATCAGTACGCCAAGACGCAAAAGGCACTGCTGGACAAGCTCCACCAGAACATCGAGTGTTACCGTGATGTGGAGCTGACCGAGGACAGCCGCATGACGCTGGGCCAGTGGCTGGATCGCTGGCTCACAGAGTACAAGGCGGGTACGGTGCGGCCCGGTACCCTCAAAAGCTATCGCTGCTATATCGAATACTACATCAAGCCGTAGCTGGGCGACAAGCAAATCTCCCTCATCTCTCAGCAAGACATCCAGCGAATGTACCGTCGTCTGAAAACGGAGGGGCGCATCCACGAGCATCCCGAGATGGATCATCAGCTCTCGGACTCCATGGTGCGCCACATTCACTCCACCCTCCACGCCGCACTGAAAGATGCGGTGCAGGCGCATGTCATTCCCAGGAACCCCACCGAGGGGACAACGGCACCCAAGCCCAACTACAAGCCTAAGCGTATTCTCACCCGTGCAGAGCTGGACGCCTTCCTCGCAGTAGTAGAGCAGGACGAGGTGTGGCGGGACTTCTTCCAGACGGAGCTGATGACCGGCCTGCGCCGCGGCGAGATCTGCGGCCTACAATGGAGTGACTTCGATGGGAATACCGGTACGCTGAAGGTATGCCGAACCCTCCACAGCCAGCGGAAGGGCGAATACACCGGGCGAATACACCGTCGGCGAGACGAAGACCAATCAGGGAATGCGCACCATCATCCTGCCGCACAGCGTGACTGAAATCCTACGGCGGCGAAAAGCGGACGCCATCAGTCAATGGATCTTCCCAGACCCGGTGAAGCCGGAAGATCCCGTCGACCCCAACGCGGCGTATCGCCACATGAAGACGCTGCTCCAGCGGGCGGGGCTGCCCAGCATCCGCTTCCATGATCTGCGTCACACCTTCGCCACCCACGCCCTCACCAGCGGCGTAGATGCCAAAACGCTGTCCGGCATCCTGGGCCACACCAATGCGTCGTTCACGCTGGACACCTACACCCATGTCACATCGGATATGCAGAAGCAGGCCTGCGGCATCGTGGGCGGCTTCATGGAGGACATCTTCGGAAAGGAGCTGAAACCGTGGCAAGAAAGCGAAAAGCCGGTGACGGAACGGTAAGACAACGCAAGGACGGTCGGTGGGAGGGCCGCATTGTCATCGGCTATGACGATAACGGCTACCCCAAAACGAAAAATGTTCTCGCTAAAACAAAATCTGAGTGTGTGGAGAAGCTGAAAACGCTGAAGGATGCCCTTGCGCCGCCTGCGCCGCCGAGGACCAGGGCGGATATGCCATTCGGGGACTGGATGGAGCACTGGTATGAAACATACAGCAAACCCGCTGCCCGTCCCGGCACACGGCGGATCTACGAAAGCTACCTCCGGCTGTACATCAGCCCGGGACTGGGTCATATCCCGCTGAACAGGCTGACCGCGAAGGATATGCAGCAGTTCTTCGTCTGGCTGAAAACGGAGGGGCGTGCGGACCAATCGGACGGTAAAACGGGGCTGGCGGACTCCCAGCTCCGCAACATCCACAGCCTGTGCCGGCGGGCACTGGAAAAGGCAGTGTCGGGAAACCTGATTCCACAGAACCCGGCGTCCGGCTGCAAGCTGCCGCCCGCCCGAAAAGGAGAAATGAATCTCCTCTCGCGGGAGTCCATGCAGAAGCTGCTGATCCAGGCGAAGGAGGAAAAGTACTACGAGTTGTTCCTGCTGGAATTTGCCACAGGACTGCGGTTGGGAAAGCTGACGGCCCTGCAATGGGAGGACCTGAATTTGACCACGGGCGAACTGCGAATCAGCGAGCAGGCGGTGGTCATAGGCTCGGAGGTGGTGGTCACCGAGCCGAGAACAAAGGCGGCGGTACGCACCCTGCTCCTGCCGCCCAAAGTGCTGGAGGTGTTCAGAGAGTACAGAAATAGAAACCCCTCCAGATGGCTGTTCCCGTCCCCCAAGAAGGAGGACTCTCCTCTGCTGCCCTCGGTGGTGCGCCAGCGGCTGCACAGGCTGTTGGACCACGCGGGCTGTGAAAGGGTGCGCTTTCATGATCTGCGGCACACCTTTGCCACCAATGCCCTCGCCCACGGAATGGACATTAAGACGCTGTCCACCATCCTGGGCCATGTCTCCGCGGCTACCACGCTGAACACCTACTCCCATATCACGGAGGAGATGCGTCGGCAGGCGGCGGCGAAGATCGACGCAGGCATCGCCAAAGCGCAGCCGCTGCCGGCAGAAGAAAACGCACTACAAGAGCGCACGATGACCGACTTCCAGGCAAGAAAGCGATGGAGCAGACGGACGGCATAACAGGAAGCAGTCCACCCCGCCTGAGGGAAATCCCCGGCGGGGCGGCTTTTCGCTGTCTGTGGGCAAACATGTGGTCAAAGGGGTGCGGCGCAGAAAGGAATGCTTAGATTTGTGCTGTAAATACACCTGTTTGCGGCATATTTGACAATATGCAGGAGGAATAGTCCGCAGAAATCTCGGGTGCGCTCAGTTGCGCTGGCAGAGTCAAAGAATAACCTCACACATTTGCCTTCTGGAGATAGAACTCACTCTCCGCAACTCGTGTCACAAAATCATATTCCAGCCGCGTTGCCTTTGAGGGGGAAATATTGTAACGCTTAAACACCGAGCGAAAATATGCAAAGAACTCCCTGTCTTCCTCTGTCATCGGGGCAACCCAGCCGTTCTCGGCACCATGGGCTTCGATTTCCGCTAACTCTGCCATACGCTCTTTATCCATGTTAGTTGCTCCTTTCGGTGAACTTTCGCCTGCCCTCAGCGGGAATCGTTTTGGATTACCTGAATTGTAACTCTAATGGTGGGGGTGTGCAAGTGGTTTTCTGGGAGGTAGCAACGCGAAGTGTGTGATGTCACAGACAAGGAACACCAGTAACAGCCATTGCATTCCCGTAATTCGGGCGATATTTTAAGGGAATGCGCACCGAAGTAAGGGAAAGTATCTGCGCCCTGCGAGGAAAACACTGTTGACTTTCGTCGTAATTTTATCATGAATATTTTTCGATTGGCACTCAAAGCGAGGACTTTCCGCAGGGCGGACAAGACCGAATCTTCCTTGCCTGACGAGTGGCACGCGCTCTCTGCTCTGCTTCGAGTACATCAAAAAGGCCTTGCCAAAGATTCGGGTTCGGCTCATGCTCTGCGTAGTCTTCGAGGTGCCGCCGAATATCATCGGCAGCCAACGCAAGAAACGTATCGTCCAGAAACCGAATGTGGCGCTTAATATAATCGGAAACTACTGCGGGCATACATGTGTTTCTGCCCATCGCATACCGCATTGCCGACAGCAGGATCAAGCGAAAGTCAGCGTCACAGATTGGTGCGAGCAGGTCCTGAGGGAACAGCAGAAACTCCTTGCCATTATTCATGCATACGCGCAGTGGTCGCTGCTCATCCGTTACCAGATTCAATAGGCTGTTGGCTTGATCCTTCAGCTCATCAATGGTGATCGATTCGTAGTTCTGAAATGAGTTTACTTCATAATTCTTTATTTGACCTCCAATCAGTTTGTCCTCGCTATGAGGTGTTGGCATTGTAGCTCTGACTGCTCGGAGGTTCAACTGTTTCTTTTGTGGCTCGAAAAGAAATTTAATAGAGTCGTAATTCGTGCGGATTTATCATTTTCTTGCTTTCCCTGCCCAAATGTGCTATCATTATAAACAACGCTGTCAAGTGTTGGAATAGGCCTTGGCAGTATGGCTGCAATAGACCGAATGCTCTGCCAAGTAGCAGAGTATTTTTTGTATATTGGTGCGGAGGAGATATCTATGTCTGAGAGTTATAAAAAACTCTGGAAGCTGCTCATCGATAAGGACATGAAAAGAAAGACTTGTGTGAAAAGGCGGGCATCAGCCCAGCATCCGTCACCAAAATGGGACGGAACGGACATGTTACCACGGAGATACTCGTGAAGATTTGTGTGGCGCTGGATTGTAGAATTGAGGATATTATAGAAATTATTTAGAGTATACAAAGTAAAGGAGAAAAGTGAGGTATGGCTTTTTCACAAAAACTGAGTTTACGCGCATATAGTTTCTCTTTTAAGAAGTGGAAGGGGAAAAATCCAGAACAAACATTACCGCTCAACGCAAAAGTCATCTTCAATCGTTTACAAGACGGAGAAGAGCGAACCTATGAATATACATCCGCGTTCGATTTAATCGTTGACTTCATTGGTGCCAACATGGATGTAGATGATAAAGAAGTCCGCCAACAGCTTTTCAATTGCTCATTTGATAGCACGAACCAAGGGGAAACGGGCACATATCGGTATTTGATTTTTACTGTTTACGCAGGGTATTATGGATATGCATCTAAATTGGTAAACAGGAAGACCAAAAGTACAGTTCACAAAAAGAGTCGGGATGAGGCCGATGTCAAACCTTTTTATGTTGTAGTGGTCATTCCAAAAGATACTGAGATAAGTAAGGCGCAGAGAGGACTTATTCTCTTTCAGGAAATTGGAATCTATGGCGTAAAAACCGTAACAACGAAGGCGATGCAAGAATTCTTTTCAAAAAAATTGGGACTAACTTTCAGAACTCAAAATCTGGCCCCGGACTTTTATCTAAAAAAATTATTTGAGAGTGGCATGATACAAAAAATCAAATTAGCACGAAATGTTCAAAGCAATGATACAGCTGATAAACTTTATGGCGCAGGATACGGCCGTGAAGAACGTACCCTGGTACCAATCAAAATCACCAACCAGATGAATACAAGGCAGCCTGTTCCATCTTTCAAAGCCTGTTTATCCTGAGCAGACAAGTTAGGAGCATAGATTTGTAATTGTGCTTCATCCACATTTACAAGCTGCAAGGTTTCATGGCTCTGTACGGAAAGATCAGTTTCAAAGGGCAGTATATCACCGGCACCTGGCATAAATACAGAAAGCCGTGTAGTGGACACCCTTTTTACTGCGTCATTTTCCCCTCATGTTTTTACGGCTTCTGATGGGATGCCAACGGTTTCATTTGTAACTGCATAGTCGCTGAAATAATGTTCATCCACGTTCAAATCTTCTGCGAGAGCATAAATGATGCTTTGAAAATTTTGCTTGTCATAAGTCTTAAAATCTGTGGAATAAAGCAGATACTCTTCTGGCAACAGTTCTTCTGCGGTTCCCTCACCGACAATCCCCTCAACCGTACCAGATGCGTAGCCGATATAGCTGCTTTCCAGAATGCCCGTCAATACAATGTGCGGAGTCTTCTTTCATTTTTCCAAACGGTTTCGGGCCGCTTTGTATTAACTCCACAGGATAGCCTGGCCCATCGTCTGTAACTGATAGATGCAAGAAGTTTCCTTTCCGTTCCAAATGAATTTCAATTTTACTCTTTGCAAACCGAGCCGCATTTCCAATTAGATTTTCAGCAACGGTTAAAACCAATCCATGATCTAATTGTATTGTCCCCTTATCAGGTGCGGAAACAGACGGTTCTAATGCTCCTGCAAGAATTTTTGCTGTTTCCTCTAATTCAGAATGTAGCAGTGAATAGGAATACTCGTTTATCCGCACCGGCATTTGTTCTAATCGTTGGATGCTACTCATAGCTTCTGCATACTGTTCAATCCGTAATGTATAGCTTTCCAATCTGTCAATGGCTTGTTCATCTGCTGTTCCCTGCCGCAGTAATTTTATAGTTCCCTTTAAGACCGTGATCGGATTGCGCAAGTCATGGGAAAAGGCGGCATTTAGCCTTTTCCGTTCTTCTGCCTGCCGCCACAGTTCCTGATTTGATTTCAGAAGTTCTTCGCGCATAGTATCAAAGGCGGTGCAGAGCTGCCCCAATTCATCATCAGAATGGACAGGCATAGAAAAGTCAAGGTCATGGTTCCGAATCCGTGAAATCCCATTCCGTAGCGTGGAGATCGGCTGTTTCAATTTGATATGATAATATAATATGCCGGATAGAGCCAGCCCGCCCATAGGGAGAACAATGCAGGACACAATTTGAATGATTCCAAGCATGGACAATATATTTTGCTGGGTCTCTGTGGGGGTTTCCATTTTAACGATTGAACCGTCTGCTAAAATTTCTATTCCACCGGAGGGAAAGTTGCTGCTGATTGAATTGCATATCATAAAGACTAAGCCTAACATCAGGAGAGCCACCAAAACACAGGAAGCAGATAGGACGAGAAAAGTTTTCTTTAATTCCATATTTTTCAGACGTTCCACCGATAACCACACCCCCAAACTGTATCAATATAACTGTGAAGCGTACAAGCAGCCAGCTTCGCCCGGATTTTCCTGATATGTTCCATGACAGTATCACTGTTACCCTCGCCGTCAAGTCCCCACACTGTTTCATAAATACGCTCCCGGTCAAATACCTGTCCGGCATTCAGCGAAAGCAGCTCCACAATATCAAATTCCCTTTTTGATAAAGCAACAGGTTCACCCGCCACTGTGACGGTTCGGGCTGAATAATCAATCGTCAGTTCACCAAAGAAGCGAATTGTCGCTTTATTCCTGTGTCGCTGCTCCCTCCTCAGATGTGCGGCAACTCTCGCCCCTAATTCGTCCAAATCAAAAGGCTTAATGATATAATCGTCGGCACCTGCCTGAAAGCCGATGATTTTATCGGCAGATTCGACCCTTGCCGTCAAAAAGAATGGGGCAAGTAATAAGCTCCCGAATTTTCTGACAAAGGGTCAATCCGTCTATGTCCGGCATATTGATGTCGAGCAGGATTAAATCGGGCTGTCTTGCTAATTTTTGAAGTGCTTCATTTCCGCAATAAGCGGTCAACACCTCATATTGAGAAGAAAAATAACTCGCCATCATATCTACAATTCCCGGTTCATCATCAACAATAAGAAGCCTTTGTTTCATGCTATCATCTCCATTTGCAATTCATAATATTTATCGTAACAGCCAAATCTCAAAAAACGCTCAAACTTTTGCCGTCAGGAAAGTATAAAATCAATAGACTGATAAATTTATTATAATATTACTCTGCTGATACAGCCAGTCCGTAAATTCTTTCGGGCTGGCTGTCTTTTCTTTTACAGCCTTTTTTCTCTTCAATGCTTCTTTCTTGAACGCTTCAAAAGCAGTCAGCATTTCTTCCAGCTGGTCAGCCGGGAATCCCGCTGTCCTCTTCGCTTTGTTGATCTTATTGCGCCAGTTCTGGCATTCATTTTTATAAAGCAGGTCATAGTTATTTTCTCTTGCCCTCTCGTCAAATTCCCGCTTGTTTTGAAGCGCCTGTGCTTTTCGGCAATTGTCGCTGCACAGCTCAAAATACCGCCGGAAGCAAAGGCTTCTTTCAGCCAATAGGTAAAATATTTTCCACAACCGGTTGTCCGCCGGAACCAAAGCCCCCAGTCATTCAGCCTGTTCAGATAATAGGTAATCAACGGGTAGAGGGCTTGCCGCAGCGGAGAAAGCCCGTATAAGTTCCAGTCTCTGTCCGTGTCACGCTCAAAGTTTATCAAAAAAGTTCCCAGTGGGCGTGTCATATCACAAAAGCACCTCTGCGTTTTGGCTCCCGTTGGCTCCCGTTCAAACGGAAGCGGATCTGCTGTTCTTCCCCAATCAAAAATCCGTTCTTTCATTTTTCTTCCTGTCCAGCGTCAGGACAAACAAAATCCTTTCAAAACATGGCTCATGCCGTATAAACTTGATTTGTCCATC
>VOFI01001015.1_pt1 | contig 44000 bp, 42 predicted proteins | sample 5384131 | NCBI WGS metagenome assembly VOFI01 (sample SAMN12384728, study PRJNA508395) | human gut metagenome | isolation source: healthy gut H | host: Homo sapiens | reverse complement strand
TGCGCTGGCGTACTGGGTACCCTTGACGGTGATGGGGAACGGCATATAGCCAATGTCGTCGGCGTGGTCACCGGCGGCCTGCATCTGCACGATGGCCCAGCTGCCCAGAACCATGGCACCGATCTGGCCGTTATTGATGCGGGGCTTGGAGCCCTCCCAGTCGGAGCAGGCAGATTGGTATGAGGCAATGTTTTCCGCCTGCGCCAAGCGTCCTGGGTCATGGGCTTTGGCGTGCCGACACCAGGTCATGGGCCCACCCAGCCCGGTAATGCCTACGCTTTCCGGGTGTACCAGTGGTTCGTGGATACCTTTCCGCAGTCGAAGTTTCACTATGTCAACGGCGGCATCGGCGGCACCAGCTCCCACTATGGCGTTGCCCGTGCCGTGACCGATGTGCTGATGTACCAGCCGGATTGTGTGGCGGTGGATTTCAGCGTCAACGATCTGGAAGTCCCCTTCCGGCAGGAGACTTATGAGGGCGTTGTCCGCAAGCTGCTCACATGGCCCTCCCCACCCGGCGGTGGTGCTGCTGAACAACATTTATTACGATACCGGCGAGACGTCACAGGACGAGCACAACGCCGTGGGCGACCACTACTGTGCCCCACGTCAGCATCCGGGACAGCATTTACAAGGATCTGCGTGCCGGTAAGTATGCCAGCCGCACCCTGTTGAGCCCCGATGGGCTGCACCCCAACGATTACGGTCACGGTCTGGTGGCAGGGGAGATCATCAAGCTGCTGGAGGAAGTCAACGCCCACCGGGAAGAACCAGAGCAGGAGCCTGCCTTCCCGGCACCGCTCACCGCCAACGCCTACGAGAACGCCCGGCGGCTGACCATCCGGGAGCTCTCCCCCAAGCTGGAGGGTTTCCGGGCAGACCCGGAGGAAAAGCTGGGGCATCTGGACCACTGGAAAAACGGCTGGATCGGCCAGAAGCCCGGGGATAAGATCACCTTTGAAGTGGATGCCTCCTGCATTGCAGTGCAGTACCGCAAGACCATCCGCCGCCCGGCGCTGCGGGCACAGCTGGTGCTGGACGGCGACACCGCCCACGCCGCTGTGCTGGACGGCAACTTTGATGAGGATTGGGGCGACTGCCTGTATCTCCAGCCCATTCTCCACCATGGTGAGCAGAAGAACCATACCGTGGAGATCACCATTCTGCCCACAGAAGATGAAACTCCCACGGAGTTCTACCTCATGGCTCTGATTACGGCATGAGGTAGAATACCCCTCCAAGACTTGATTTTTGGTGTGCGGCCACGCAAACCAATGCCGTCAAGCCGGTGAGGATAGGGCGATTTTATTTGTCGGAGAGTAAGTGCACGGTTTCTGCACGGATTTTGCACGGTTTCAAAACGTGCAGAGGGCGCTTTCGTTGCAAAATCCGACAAGGAATGCAGAAATTACCGGGTGAAAAATCACGTTGCCTAGTTTAAAAATAACGATAACTCGAAACTTCCATAAATTGAGACAAACCGGCGGCTTGCTCTCTTAATCAGTGGGCCCAGGGTTCGAGTCCCTGGAGGTGCACCAAACCATGAAAATCCGAACCTTTTCTCGATAGGAGAAGGGCTCGGATTTTTTGTTTTCTTCGGAAACGAGAACAATGGCTCTTCCCTTACGGCTGTGTGTCCAAAACCTTATCAGAAGAAAGACCGTATCACGAAGGTCACAACAGTAAGAGTGCCGTAAGGCAGAAGGGACGCAAGATTATGAAGTACGATGCAAGAGCCTGTCAGTTTAACATGGGCACCGGCTGTGTGGAGCTGCTGCTCCGGGATGGGCGCAAAATTTCCATCAACTGCACCGGTGTCGAGGATGCACTGGATGTTACCATGGCGCAGAGGTCTGAACTGGACTACCTCATCTACAATGACCCGCTGGCGTATGCAGAGCTAATTTTGAACGGTGAGCCAGAGGAGTATCTGAGAAATGCGGCTGGAAGTCACGGATTAGAGGACTGAACGCAAAAACAGGGTGCGCCCTGCCGGACGCACCCTGCAAAAAATCCACACACGATAAGTAAGGCAGGGAGTTCCCCGACGGGAACTTCCTGTTTTTCTTTGGTTGCGATATGAGCCTGTTCCGCCTGCCATGCAGCAAATTCCCGTTGACCTTCCTCGCTGTTCCAGCAGGCAAGGATCGCCGGATAGAATGCCCGTGCCAGTCGTTCGATGGCTTCATCGGGGTAAGGGGAAATATTTGTGGACTTTTTCTTTTTGTTCAAACGCACACTCCTTTGGATTTCTGTTGACAGCATACAATGTGCCTGTTGTTATGCTGTCTGCTCATCCTCTGCGAGCGCAGATTCCAGCGAAGCAAGGTACTCCTTGTGCTTGTGGATGATTTCGAGAATGACTTCTCGCTGTGCTGTGTCTGGCATAGTTCTCAGAAGATAGTCAAACTCTGTGCGGAAACGTGTTGTAACGTGTTCCAGTGCGACATAATCATGCCGCACTTCTTCCGGGTAAGCATCGCTGTCGTAAACCGATTCGATTTTCTGAAACGGCAATACAGGTGCCTTTCCCGGTTCCCGGATGATGCCATCGGCATCCGGTTTCGGTTCAACTTTCAGTTCCGGGTGCAGGATTTCCTGCAAGGTCTGTGCGCGGGCATCATAGTTGGCTCGTGCAAGGCGGTGCATATCAGCCTTGCTGACTTTTTTTACCTGTTTGTTCAGAATCTTCTCCCGCATACCGGGAATCAGGGATTCAGCAATTTCAACACCTTTCATGTACTTCGATGCGCGAAGTACAGTTGCCTTGCTTACACCATTTTCCTCTGCGATTCGTTCGCAGGTTTTCATGGCTTCACCGGAGTTATCAGTTTGAGAACTCCGGTGAAATCGGCCATTTTCATCATGCGATTCTTTGCGGGCTTCGCCATGAGAGGATTTTTCCGCTTCATATTGCTTCCCGATGAGGAACCGCTTCTGCTCCGGGGTGAGGTTGCGCCGCCCCAACTGATTCTTGCAGATCCATGCGAGGACTTCTTCTCTGCTTTCAAATCGGAGCGGCATGGTGGAAAAGCAAATCTCCGGGTGCTTCTGGAGAATTGCATAACGATTGTGGCCGTCAACGAGGGTGTTGTTCCAGACGATCAAAGGAGAGAGCAGCTTGCCTTCCTTGAGGATGTTTTCTTCAAGCTGCTTGTACTCATCGTCCGTCAGCGGCGGGATCTGATTCTGGAACTCCGGGTCGATTTTCAGATTGATCATACGCACAACTCCTTATCTCTCGTGATGTTGCGTCCGTTCGTCCTCCCGGAAGAACAGGGCAACATTCTGTTTTGCATCTTTCAGCTTGAGCAGTTCGATCTTGGCTTCCTTGTACTGCTCATAGAACTGGGCCTTTTCGGAAGCAAGAGCGCAGTATTCCGCTTCCAGCTTGTTCGGACTTGGCAGTTTAGTGATGTTGTTTGCCTTGAGATAGGCTGCTGCTGTCCGGTATGCTGTCAGCTCTGCACGATGCTGTTCTTCAAAGGTTGCGGGGGATTTGGCAGCGTTCCGTTTCTGCGCGAGCGGTCGGTACTGCTTGTAGGAAGCAGCATAACGGCGCAGTGTTTGGTTGTTTGCCATGCGGGTTTCGAGGTCTTTCACTACGGCCAGCGATTCATGGAACTTGGTGTCAAGCTCTGCAATTCTCTGGTCGAGTGCGTCCTCGTTGAGCAGACCTTTCTCCTGCAAAAGAATCAAGGTCTGCGCCATGGCTTTGAGGTTGTGCTTCTTCGCCCAACGCTCATAGCCGATGCCCTTGCCCTGCTTCAGTTTTGCCTGAATGTCCACCAGCTTCTTGATTCGGTCCGGTTTTTCCTCAAGATTGCTGTGGAGGATAATGGGCTGGCTCTTGGCATTTTCTTTCAAGGTGGCAAGCACGAGTTCTTTCTCAAACTTGTCACCGAGGCTGTGCGCCCGGATAAACTTCTTTCTTCCGGCTGGCAGGTAGCTGAGCCGCCCACGGCTTTTCTTGACCGTGATGCCGTACTGCTGCAAGAGCCTGTCCGAGAAATCTTCAAAGCTCGCTGCATTGTCCAGCACATCCGAGATCTGTTTCCGCAAAGTCTCCTTTGCGGTTTCAAACCCGTTTGTGTAGGCTGCTGTCCGGCGGCAAGCAGGGCAGCGTTTTCACGGTCGAGTTTCATTTGACTGCGCCGTTTCATCCAGTTCACGCTCGCTCACACGCTTTTTCGAGCTGAGCAGGTCGATCTGGTCCAGCTTGGCATCCTGACACATTTCCATGACTGCGACACGCAGGTGCCGCATGGTCTGGGCTGTGCTGGAATGCTTCATGCCCTCACGCCAGTCACGGGGCTTTTGCATATAGGGCTTGCGCTCCACTTCTCGTGTCCGGACGCTGCCGATCACGATGTGGACATGGATATTTCCCGAATGGTTGTGTCCGTCCGGGTGGGTGCAGACGATAGCAGGATGACCGGGAAAGTTCTCTTTGCAGAAGTTCAGGCCGAGGGCCTGTGCCTTTTCCATCGTCAGCCCATTTTCGGCTGCATCCCGCGGGTCGAAGCTGATGATATACTGGTGACTCTTGATGTCATCCGGGTGGTTGTTCTTGTCGTACTTCCGGTTTGCCAGCAGGCAGGCCATTGCAAACGAGGCTTCGCCGCATTCAAGGGTGTCCAGAATGTACGATTCCCGCAGCTTGGGTCTGCTCTGTTCATCCAGAATTTTCTTGCCGGAAAATTCATCGTGCTGGTAAACCAGATAGGTCTCAGCGGCAGAGTAGTCCGAATTTTTAGAGGCGATATGCTTCAGCGTTGCCATACAGTTTACCCAGAACTTTCTCGGCGTTGAGCCGGAAGGCAGTCAGGTCTGCAAGTTCGTCCAGAAGTTTCGCCCGGAGCTGTTCGGTGTCTGCTCCGCCGGAGTTGAAGTGTCGTGCGAGTTGGTTCAGGTTGCCGCCCACCCTGCTGCACTGGGCAAGCAGAGTGGAAACGGCAGTCAGGGTTTCTTCTCCGCCGCCGGCAACGACAACGGTGCGCTCGATCTTCGCATTGTGCAGCGCACGGCGGATGAGGGTGGACAGGGAGAGATGAAGGAGTTTTGCTGTGCATTGGAGTTCCATCTTTTCAGTTTCCGTCACACGGAACTTGATGATGTGCGTTTTGTTGTTCGGCGTGTCGTGGCGGTGGGTCGTGCTGGGTTTCGTTTTGACATTCGTTTTGTTCATTGAACCTCCTGTCGTTTCGCTAGCTCCTCGGTGGAGCTATGTAAGCACGACACGCCGTTCTTTCGCACCGCAAGGTGCGAATATGAGCAGGGTTTGGGGCAGGTACGCCCCAACAAGATCACATCAAAACTCGCAAGAGTTGCAGATGTGAAGTCCCGGTGGAGCACAACATTTTCAAGAATTGAAAATTTGTGGCCACGGGACGGTTCTTGCTCTCCACCGCTGCGCTCAAAACGCATTTCCGAAAGTTTGTTTCCGAATTGTTAAGACGCAAAAATAAGTAGAGAGTTGTGCTGCTCATGTATGTGGATCGCCGTTTGCTCCGAACGCAGTTCCTGCCCCTGTTTGTGCAGCGGCGTTGTCCGGCTCGCCCACAGAAAGTGTGAGGTCATGGCACAGTATCACGTTCAGACGGCTTATGAAGGATTCAAGGTACAGTATGAAGAAAAAAGCCGGGCGCAGTGCGGAACTACGTCCTACTTCTTTCAGCACAAGAATAACACTTTGAAGTTGTACGGTCAACAACTAAAAACAAATTGTGGAAGATTGAACAACTACATAAGATTTTATTTGTGAAAAAGAAAAAATACCGCCCACGCACTGAAGTGGTGGGTCTCACGGTGATAACCAACCACTTTCTGTGGCTGTGTTCAAAATGAACACGACCACATCTTGTAGATTATTCTAAACCAATCCACAAGAACGGTGGGATTTACAAGAAAAATACCACCGTATGTAGAATTCGTCAAGAGGGTTTTGAGAGATTTATGCCAGTAAAGTGGAGAGAGTAGGACTTATTTTATCCTGCAATCCCTGCCTTACGCCTGATTGATCTGGCCCAGGATGCCGTTCAGCTGCTCCTCGGTCAGAACGTGGAAATCGATCAGCGTGTTCAGCTGGATTCCCATCATCATGGACAGCGAGGAAGCGTCATCGTCCTTTTTCCCGGTCGCGCCGCCTGCGGCGGAGGCCATGCGCTGCAGGATCGGCCCGATGATCGCAGCACCGACCGGGTGGGTCATGACCTGCTTCAGGGTGGAGGCTGCGGTAAAGTGTACCGGCAGCGGCTGCGCTGCCTGCCATTCCAGCGAACCGGTCAGGCGCAGATCCCGGCTGGATGCACCAACGCAGATCTGGTAAGTGCCGCTTTCTGCATAGAAATCATGCAGCTCCGGCTCATAATAGGCAAGGCTGCGCTTGTCCAGCGTGAACTGCACATCTTTACTCTCACCGGGCTGCAGGGATACCTTGGCAAAACCCTTCAGCTCCCGGACCGGGCGGTGACGCTCACCCTTGGGCGGGGTTACATAGAGCTGCACGGTTTCCTTGCCGGAGACGGCACCGGTATTCGTTACCGTGACGGTAACCTGCACGTCTTCGCCCTCGCGGACGATGCTGTGGCTCAGCCGGAGATCGCTGTATGCAAAGGTCGTGTAGGACAGGCCGTGACCGAAGGGGAACAGAACGTCCGCCTCCTTCGTGTCGTAGTAGCGGTAGCCGACAAATACGCCCTCGGTGTAAACGCTGGTCTCCCGCTCGCCGGGGAAGGAAAGATAAGCCGGGGTGTCGCTCAGCTTCCGGGGAAGGTCTCTGCCAGCTTGCCGCTGGGGTTGACGGCTCCGTACAGGAGATCCACGGCTGCTTCTCCGGCACCGTCACCGGCAAGATACAGCTCCAGAACCGCTGGGACATCGTTGAGCCACGGCATTTCCACGGCAGAACCGTTGTGCAGGACGACCACAGTATTCGGCTGTACCGCAGCGACTGCGGCGATGAGGTGATTCTGATTTTCCGGCATGGCAAGGGTGGTGCGGTCGTAGCCTTCGCTCTCGTACCGCTCCGGGAGTCCGGCAAAGATCACGGCGACATCTGCGTCTACGGCAGCGGCCACCGCGGCCTGTTCCAGCGCAGGATCCACGGTATCCTCATCGGTGCGGTAGCCCTGTGCATAGGCCACACCGGGGGCGTGTTCCAGCGCACAGCTGACCTTCGCACTGTTGACATGGCTGCTGCCGCCGCCCTGATACCGGGGATGCTCCGCGAACTCGCCAAGGAACACCGCCTTGCAGCCCTTTGCCAGAGGAAGTACGCCCTTCCTTCGTTCTTCAGCAGAACCGCAGAGTTCTCCGCAACAGAAACTGCCATCCGGTAGTCTGCGTCCCGGTCAAATATGGCGCTCGCGTTTTCAGTTTTGGTCACAGAATCCACGAACCGCAGCAGGTTGCGGACGGCAGCGTTCAACTCCTCCTCCGAGAGCGTTCCTGCCTTGATGGCAGAAAGGATCGAGTTTGTGCCGCGGCCGCTTCCGCCGGGCATTTCCAGATCCTGTCCGGCGGCGATGCCCTTGGCGCGGTCTTTTACTGCGCCCCAGTCGGTCACCACCATGCCCTCATAGCCCCAGCGTTTGCGCAGGATGTCGGTCAGCAGTTCCTTGTTCTCCGAGCAGTGGGTGCCGTTGAGTTTGTTGTAGGCGGCCATCACGCCCAGCGGCTGTGCCTTTTTGACCACCGTTTCAAAGGCGGGAAGATAGATCTCGTGCAGGGTGCGCTCGTCCATCACGCTGTCACTGACCATGCGGTCGGTCTCCTGATTGTTGGCGGCAAAATGCTTGATGCAGCTGCCCACACCGTTGCTCTGGATGCCCTTGACCAGCGCCGCCCCCATCTCACCGCTGAGATAGGGGTCCTCGCTGAAATACTCAAAGTTGCGTCCGCATAGCGGGCTGCGCTTGATGTTCAGGCCGGGGCCCAGCAGCAGAGCCAGATTCTCGGCGCGGCACTCATTGCCCAGCGTGTTACCCAGCTTTTCTGCCAGAGCAGTGTCAAAGCTGGAAGCCACCGCCGCACTGGACGGGAAACAGACCGCCGGGATGCTTTCGTTGATGCCCAGATGGTCGCCCTGCTCGTCCTGTTTGCGCAGACCGCTGGGGCCGTCGCTCATCATCACGGCGGGCACACCGAGCCGCTCCACCGGCTGCGTGTGCCAGAAATCCGAACCAGAGCAGAAGTCTGCTTTTTCCGCCAGCGTCATCTGCTGGATAATCTTTTCAATATCCATTCTATAATGCCTTCCTTTCGCTTGAGGGCAGTCCACGGCCTTGATTTTCTTACCCAAAGTATAACAGGAGAACCGCAGACAGTACGGATGAAAAGTCGTGAAGCAAGATGAATTTTTTAAATTGTCATAAATAACACGATTTTTTGACCGATAACACAAAATTTTGCACCCTTATTCCGTGGGATTCTCTTTATAATAAGAACAGAAATCAAACGGAAAAAAGGAGATGCGGATGATGCAAGCAACAAACCTGAAAACGAATCATCTGACCCAGCCTCTCGGTATAGATGCCGGGACGCTGTTTTTATCGTGGCAGTGCGCCGAAGGCGTGCGCCAGACTGCCTACGAAATCGAAGTGACCGCCGGAGCCGAAACGCTGTGGGCAAGCGGAAAGGCTTTGGGCAGTGTGATGCACACCGAAACGCCCAGCGCTGTACCGCCCAAGACGCAGGGACGGTGGCGCATCCGCCTGTGGGATGAAAATGACCAGCCCGGTGCATGGAGCACCGCTTCCTTCGAGACCGGGCTTTGCACAGGCACTGGCAGGGCGTGTGGGTCTGCCCGGAAACAGAAGAGCCGGACATCGACTGCACCGATGCCATCAACGCCTTTGCAAAGCCCAACTGGGAGCAGAAGCAGGCGGCGCTGGAAGCCTCCGGCAAGGGGCAGGCGCAGCCTTATCAGCCCCACCGCCCGGCAAGCTATCTGCGCAAAATGTTCACCGCCCCGGCGGGGCAGCGCAAGCGGCTGTACATTACTGCCAGGGGCTGTATGCGGCATGGCTGAACGGCAAGCGGGTCGGCGACATGGTGCTTGCCCCCGGCAGCTTTACTGCGGATAAGCACCTTGGGGCACAGACCTACGATGTGACCGCGCTTGTCCGTGACGGTGAAAATGAACTGCTTATCGCATTGGGCGACGGCTGGTACCGCAGCACCTCCGGTGTGGATGGTGACCGTGACCTGTTCGGCAGCGAACTGGCTGTCCTGTTCCAGCTGGAAGTGGACGGCAAGGCGGTCTGTGTTTCGGACAGCAGTATGGAGGCCACCCAGCAGGGTCCCATCTGCCAGAACGATCTGCAGCAGGGCGAGGTGTACGATGCCCGGCTGGAAGGGGAACTTTCCGGTTGGCATGGCGTAAAGACCGAGCCGAACACCCTGCCCATCACCGGCATGAACACCGTGCCCATCCGGGAGCAGGAAGCCTTTGCGGGCAGGCTGCTGCGCACCCCTGGCGGCGAGACCGTGCTGGACTTTGGGCAGAACATGGCTGGCTACGTGGAGATGAAGCTGACCGCCCACGCCGGGCAGAAAATCAAGCTGCTGTGCGGCGAAGCACTGGACGAGAACGGCAACTTTACGCAGGAGAACTTTCAGGACCGCAACCGCCACAAGGAGGGCGGCACGGCACAGCTGCTGGAACTCGTCTGCAAAGAGGGCGAGAACCACTACAAGCCCAGCTTTACCATTATGGGCTTCCGGTATGCAAAGGTGGAAACGGACATCGACCTGACCGAGGCGGAGTTTACCGCCCACGCCGTCTATTCGGAAATGCCGGTCACCGGCAGCTTTGGATGCGGCAATGCCGATGTGAACCAGCTGGTGCAAAACAGTGTGTGGAGCCAGAAAGGCAACTTCTGCGATATCCCCACCGACTGCCCCACCCGCGAGCGCGCCGGTTGGACCGGCGATATGGGCGTGTTCATCGAGACCGGTCTGACTTTGATGGATTGCTACCCGGTGGTGGAAAAATGGCTGGAGGAATGCCGCCTGAACCAGTATCCGGACGGCCGCATGGCCAATATCGCGCCGCCGAACGGCCGTCCCAGCTTCATGACGCCCATGCTCTGCATGTCCGCCGGCTGGGGCGATGCTGCCATTCTGGTGCCCTACGCCCTTTATAAGCGCACTGGCGACCGCAAAATCCTTGCAGATAACTACGAGATGATGCAAAAGTGGTATGCGTTTCTGCTGGGTCGTGCCCAGCAGACCACCCAGGAGCAGCAGACCGGGGCATACGCCAAGTACACGGTGCTGAACGGCTTGGACTACGGCGAGTGGTGCGAGCCGGGCATTACCCCCATGCAGGCCATGATGAACCCGCGCAAGAGCGTGGGTACGGCGTATCTGGCTTATTCCGGGCGGCTTCTGGCAGAAATTGCGCAGGCGCTGGGCAAGGCAGAGGACGCAGCGCAGTACCGCGACACCGCAGAAAAGGCGGTCAAGGCATACCGCGCCGCCTTTACGGATAACGGGAAAATTACTTCTGACCGCCAGTGTGAATACGTCCGCGCCATTGCCTTTGCGCTGCTGGGCGAGGAGGAGAGCCAAACTGCTGCGGATACCCTGAACCGGATGGTGGTGGAAAACGGCTACCACCTGAACACCGGCTTCCTGTCCACGCCCTTCCTCTGCGAGGTGCTGGCAAGGTACGGCTATGCCGACACCGCTTACAAGCTGCTGTTACAGGACACCGCACCCAGCTGGCTCTATGAGGTCAAACAGGGCGCTACCACCGTATGGGAAACATGGACGGGCATTGATGCAAACGGCCACCCCAGCGAATCCCTGAACCATTATTCCTACGGCGCCATCTGCGGCTGGCTGTTCGGCGGCGTGTGCGGCGTCCATCTGGCAGGGGAGACCCTGACCATCGCCCCCACCCCAAATCCTGCTCTGGGCTGGGCAAAAGCGGTGTACGATTCCCCGGTGGGGCGCATAGAAAGCGGCTGGCAGTATGAGGGGGGGACACCGTACAGTATACGATTACCGTGCCCTGCAATCTGGAAGCACAAGTGATTCTGCCGGATGGCCGGAACCTGACACTCCAGCCGGGCACCCACACCCTGTAATGCAAAAAGTTCCCCGCAAAACACAACGCCCCACACCGGAAGGAGAAACCGGTGCGGGGCGTTGCTTTTATGGGGGAGAATGAAGAAGAAAAGGATGAGAGAATGGCAAATCAGAATTTTTGTGCGAGGTATTTCGCACTGAGCTGGAAGCTCTTGACGGGGGAATTGTCCACCCAGTTGCGGTGGCTTTCCAGAATGACGGCATCCACATCCATGGCGAGGGCCTGCGCCATCAGGCTGTCCAAGTCCATATTGCCGGTGCCCAGTTCCATGCTGTCGGTTTTCAGAATGGGGGTGATGGCACTGCCAGTGATGCGGGTGCCCCGGTCGTTGATGTGCCATAACTTCATGCGGGAGCCGAGCCGCTGCATCCATGCCAAGGCGTTTGCACCGCCCTCGGTGAACCAGTAGCTGTCAAACTCAAAGTTGACAAATTCGGGATTCGTTTCCTCGATAAAAATATCGTAGGCGCGCTTTTCCGCATTCACATGCCGCAGCTCGCAGTTGTGGTTGTGGTAGAGCAGATGGATGCCCTCGGCTGTCAGAGTCTCGCCGGCTTTGTTCAGCCGCTGCGCAAGCTGGTGCATAACGGCTTCATCGCCGTAATCAAACCGGTACATTCCGGTAATGACCACATACTGTGTGCCGAAGCTCTTGGCTTCCTCGGCCACTGCGTGGGCGTCCCGTTCCAGAGAGCCAAGGTCGGTGTGCAGGCTGACCACCTTCAGACCGGCTTCCTGCACTAGCTTGTGCCAGTCCAAGTTGCCGCCCTTGCCCACCGGCATCCCGGCGGCTTTGGTCAGCAGCTTTACCACAAAACCGATGGGGTGGATCATAAATCCACACAGTTCAATGCCGTCGTACCCGGCGGCTTTCATGGCAGCAAGGGTCTCTTTTGCCTGCTGCTCGTTGCTCAGTACAGTGCCCAGCATAAATTGCTGCACGGCTTTGATGGGCATGGTTTACCCCTCCAGTTTGAAAGTCTTGCCCGGCGTGATGCCGTTTTCGTTAAAACTGTCCACGCAGACGTAGTATTCCTGCCCGGCGGTCAGGGTGGAAAGGGTCACTTCGTCTGCGGCATACACCAGCCAGCTCAGATAGAGCTTATCGGGCGCAACGCCGTAGCGGACGTTGTAGCCCTGCGCTTTTTCGATGTGCTTCCAAGTAATCTTTGCATCCAGTGCATCTACGCGAGCCCCGGCGGCTTCGGCCTGTGCGGGCTTTGCGCCCTCGCCGTTGCCGAACACCCGCAGACCGCTGATGCGCAGCAGCTGTCCATAGGGCAGTTCGCCGCCGGTGACCCGGACGTACCGGGCGCGGATGCCGTCGGCATATTCGTAGTAGCCGTTGGAGCACTCGCGGGCAACCGTTTCGCGGGTCGTCCAGTCTGCTCCGTTCACACTGGTCTCTACCGTGTAATGGGAGATCTGCGGGCGAGTCTCGATGTGGCGGGTCTTGCGGTCGTCGCCGTAGCTGTCGGCAGGGAAGTCCACCACCAGCTTCTCGTCCGCCATGTTTACCTGAATGGCGCGGACATCGCTGTCCTTTCCCAAATCAACACACAGCCATTGGCCCGGTTCTGCGCTGGCGGCACTCCACCAGCTGCGGCAGTCCTCGTTGACTGCCAGCTCCGGACTGCTGTTTTCTGCGGTGCTGGAAGCCGTGACCGGCTTTTTGTAGCTCAGCAGCATCCATTCCGGCTGCTGGCTGGCGGCATCGAATTTTCCAGACGGGATGCAGTGTGGGTAATCGGCAAAGTTCTGGTTGCAGTAGAGAACCCCGTCCTTGTCGAACCCGGCAGGGAACAGCCCCACCCGGCGCTCAAAGTCATAGTTGACGGAAATACGCATGGTGGAGGCGTGCCACCAGTTGCCATAGCGGTCGGCAATGGTACTGCCGTGGCCTGCGCCAGTGATGAATCCGCCGGGCTTTGCAGAGAACGGGTTGGATGCCTGCCGCACAAAGGGGCCCAGCGGAGAATGGGAGGTGTATACACCATCGGCGTAAGTGTTGTATTGGGTGCCGGGGCAGGCGTATTGTAGGTAATAGAGGCCGTTATGCTTTGTCATAAAGGCACCCTCAATGTAGGGTTTGCCGATGGCGTTGAACATGGCAGTCAGACTTTCGGCACTCAGGCCGGGGATGTTTGCCATCTGCGGCGGCAGATTCAGCTTGCCGGTTTTGGGGTTAGAACTGCTTCATAGACTGGTACAGCACGCTGGCTTCCCGGTCCACAATGCCGTTGTTGCCGGGGCGTTCGTAGCCAAGGGTAGTTTCATTGCCGAAGATCAGCTCCTGCTTTTCACCGATGGGGGTCATGGTGTCCGGGTTCAGCTCCACCCCGTAGATGGGAGAGATGTTGGAGCAGCCCCAGTAGAAGTACACCCGGCCATCGTCATCGCAGAACAGATCCGGGTCCCAGAAGGCAAAGGGGGCAGACACTTCGGTAAACGGCTCAGTCAGGGGGTCAGCGGTGCGCAAAATGGGGCAGTTGCGCCCCTTGCGGCTGGCGCAGAAGTAGAGGTAATTGCCCACCTGCCGCACATCCGGTGCGTAGTCATAGATCAGCAGGTCGGGGTCTGCATGGAACTCCCAGTTCAGCAGGTCGTCCGAATACCAGAAACCTGCCGACATGGAAACGAACAGATAATATTTGCCCTTGAAATAGACCAGTGTCGGGTCTGCGCCCTCCCGGAAACCCGCTGTGCGCGGGCCTTCCTTCATGTGCTGGTAACGGTAGCCCAGATCAAGAGGATTACAATAGGTTGTTTTCATCAAAGATCACTCCTTAGAAATGCCCTGCAATACACGGTTCAGTTGCTTGATGTCCTCCTCCGAAGCACCCGCCTGCATCAGCATGGATTCAATGGTCATCCGCTGCATGGCACGCTCCATCATGGCCACCAGAGCCGGGTTGTCTTTCACGGCAGCGGCAACATCTCCGCGGGCAGCGGCGGCTTTATCAGAAATCTGCTTCAGGATGGGACCGGCTTTCGGGTCTGCCATGGCGGCAGCCATGTTGTCCTTCACCGACCAGCAGCTTTCGTCCAGCTCCCCGTCAAACCAGTTGGTCACGTTCTTGCGGTTGTCCATGGCGTAATCCGGGTTGAGGGCGTCCACCTTGTTCACCAGGATCACGCTGCTGTGCTCACCGGAGCGTGCCTCAATGCTGTGCTTGCCGGTAATGGGCAGCTGGAAGGTGAACACCTTGTCGCCCTGCTTGGTCTCCACCAGCTGACCGTCCTTGTACAGCGAGACCTCCGGCAGATTGGAGTAGACCTTGATCTCGGTCACATCCTCGGCGCGGTCCACATAGCGGCTGCCGCACAGGTGCACGAACGGCTCCTTGCTCCAATAGGCCTTGTAGAGATAGAAGGGGTCTTTTTTCAGCTTGCGGTCAAAGGTGACAAGTCCCTTCTGGTTCTCGCCGTGCTTGCCGCCCTCATCGCGGCCATCGGCGGCAAAATCAAACATATTCCACACATGGGTCGCCCACAGCCAAGGACGGTCGGCAATCATCTTTGCGATATGCTCATGGTAAATGCACTGGTAACTCTCGGTGTAGTCGCCCTTTTCCGGGTGGCTGCTCTGGTACTGGGGGGTTTGCGTCTGCGCCGTACTCAGAAAAGCCGATGCAGCGGTCAGGGTAATCGGCATGGTACTTGTCAAAGAATTCATCGTTCTGCTCCAATTCGCCCAGATACCAGCCGAAGTAGAGGTTGTAGCTGTTCACATCCGGGATCTCCAGAATGGGGCTGGTGGTCTCCAGCATGAACACGTTTGCCATGGTGGTCTTGCGGGTTGGGTCCAGCTTGTGCGCCAGTTCGTTCAGCAGACGGTGGTTTTCCAGCAGATCCTCGTTGACCGCAGAGGCGGCGGTGATCTCGTTAGAAAGGCCCCACACGGCAATGCAGGGGTGGTTGTAGTTCTGGCGGATCAGCTCCTCCATCTGGGTCAGGGTGTTGGCACGGCCGTTGGTCATGTGCATGGTGATGTAAGGGATCTCTGCCCAGATGACAAGGCCCTTTTCGTCGCACAGGTCATAGAAATGCTGTGCGTGCTGATAGTGGGCCAGCCGGATGGTGTTGGCCCCGATCTCCAGAATGAGGGCCATGTCCTCTCCCATCATTTCGTTGGTCAGGGCAATGCCTGCGTCCTTGCGGTCCTGATGGCGGGAAACGCCACAGCGGGTAGCTGCGTCCATTCAGGAAAAAAAAGCCCTTCTGGGGGTCAAACTCAAATTTCCGGCAGCCGAACCGGGCAGACGCTTCCTCGCCATTGTCCAGCTTGGCAGAAACAGCATACAGGAACGGGTCGTCGATGCCGTCCCAGAGGTGTGCATTGTCCAGCGTGAAAACAGCCTTTGCGGTGCCGTTTTCCACCGGGGCGGTGATGCTCTGGCCCTCCAGCGCAAAGTTTACGCTCTGTGCGCCCACCACGGCGGCTTCCACAGTAACCTCGGCGGTCTTGGCAGCAAGGTCGGTGACGATGGGGGTCACCTTCAGCGCCGGTGCGCCGTTGGTCGGCAGGGCAAAGTGCTCTGCCGGAACGATGTGCAGAGTTACATCGCGGTAAATGCCGCCGTAGAAGGTGAAGTCTGCCTTCTGGGGGTACACGGTGTCGTTGTCGCTGTTGTCCACGCTGATCGCCAGCAGATTTTCCTCTTTGAGATGTTCGGTCAGGTCAACCCGGAAGGTAGAATAGCCGCCCTTGTGCTCGGCCAGCTTTTCCCCGTTCAGGTAAACGGCGGCGGTCATGGCTGCGCCGTCCAGCTGCAAAACAGCCTTGCCGCCTGCCGGGATGGTGGGCTTTTTCAGGGCCAGCGTATACCAGCAGGTGCCGCGGTAGTAATCGTTGCCGCCGTCCTGACCGTCCACCGCGTTCCAGGTGTGGGGCAGGGTGACAGCCTCGCCCATAACAGCAGCAGGGGTGCCGGGGTTCTCCTTGGTAAAATGCCAATTGCTATGATTCAGCAGGATGGTCTTGCTCATGGTAAAAACTCCTTTGTGAAAGATAGATAGAATCAGCAAAAACCGAAAGAGCGGTTTGCCCTTTCGGTCCTTGCGGGTGTTACTGCATATTCTCTGCAATTACTTCATGACGAAGGGCTTCTTTCTTATCTGCGATGCGCTTCTGGACGTTGACCATTTCTTCCTTGGTCAGGGGGCAGCCGATCATGGCGAGCAGGGTGACGACCCAGCCCAGCATCGGCAGACCGTACTTGATGGCAAGGGTCATCCAGAAGATGCCGGAGGTGTAGGCATCCGTGGGCTGAGGCATGGTGGTGGTGTAGCCCAGAACGGCCACGGCTGCGGTGGCGATGACGGCAGCCACCGAGGTGATGAGTTTGTCGATCAGGCTGTAAGTGCCGGAGACCACAGCCGGGATGTAACGGCCGCTGCGGTCCAGCTCGTAGTCGATGGTGTCAGCCATATAAGAGGTGTTGGAGGTGGTGATACACATATTGGAACCGTTCTGCAGCAGGGTCAGCAGCACATAAACGATCATGTTCCAGCTGCCGATCACACCGATCTGACGGGTATCTGTGAAGATGAAGAACAGGATCAGCACAGAGGTGATGGCCATGCTGATGCAGGTCCAGGTCACGATGCCCTTCTTGCTGCCCTTTTTTTGCCCACATATTTTGCGCCGAAGGCTGCAAAGAAGATAGAAGGCACCATGCTGATGACGCCGAGGGTGGTAGCAAGGCTCATGTTGCCGATCAGGATGCCGTTCAGCAAGGTGTTGATGATGGCCTGACTGCCTACCTGCTGCGCCAGCTTATCGGAAGCGTGGGAGGCAACATAGCACTGCAGGGGCTTGTTGTGTTTGAACACCTCAAGAATATCCGCAACCTTCAGCGGTTCGTGATTTTTGCTGATGCCCTCAAAGTTTTCGGGCTTATCGTAGGCGGAGATGCCGGCGCAGACGATCAGGGTGCCGATGCCGGCAATGATCAGGACGATGGTGCAGACCGTGCTGAGGAAGCCCTGATTGAAGGTGCCGCCGCACTTGGGCAGGATGACGGTGTAGATCAGCATGCTCATGCCCATGGGCACGGCGTAGTTCAGGGCAGTGGACCAGACCCCGATGGTGGGACGCTGCCGGGGATCGTTGGTCATGATGGCAGGCAGGGTCTGGGCGGTCATGTTGGTGACGGTGTAGCCGATGATGTAAATAATGTAGGTCAGGGCAAACACCGGCAGGCCGAAGCCCTTGCTGGAGCACAGGTTGAACATGCACAGCAGGCCGACTGCTTCGATCAGGTAGCCGCTGATCAGCAGAACGCGCAGCTTGCCGAAACGGGTGTTGACGCGGTCGTAGACAAATGCCAGCATCGGATCGGTGAAGGCGTCCAGAATGCGGGCCAGCATCAGGATGAGACCCACGGTTGCGGTGGTGATGCCGTAGCCGATGCTGGCCGAATAACTGGCCATACCGATCAGAGAGTAGACGCTCATACCCACAAAGGCGTTGCAGGCATAACAGATGATCTGCCAGAGCTTTGCACGGCGGTACTGGACACCGTCTACCTCACTGGCGCTGGGTTTCTTTTGGAACATAATGATTTTCCTCCTTTTTGTGTGAACCGGTTTCCGCTTTTCCTGACACCAGAATAACAGAATGCAACAGATACTGCAGGATGAAAAACTTTGATTAAGGATAAAAATTCGTGCAGTTATAGCTCAACGAAAAATCTACCAATAACGTGAAAAATTATCCTTTTGCGCCGCACAGACCTGTTACAATAGGCACAAGAGAAAACACTGCTTCTGGATAAAAGGAGAACCATCATGCAGAAATTTGAAAAAGGCTTTTTTCATCGGTGCTGCAACAGCAGCCCATCAGGTAGAGGGTAACAATACTAACAGCGACTACTGGGCACAGGAGCAGCTGCCCCATTCCAGCTTTACAGAGCCCAGCGGCATTGCCTGCGACCATTATCATCGGTACGAAGAGGACATCAAACTCCTGGCCGATGCCGGGCTGAACGCCTACCGCTTTTCCATCGAGTGGGCACGGGTGGAGCCGGAGGAAGGCAAATTTGATCCGGAAGCCATCGAACATTACCGCAAGGTCATCGCCTGCTGCAAGGCGCAGGGCGTAGAGCCCATCGCCACCCTGCTGCACTTTACCAGCCCCAAGTGGCTCATCTGCAAGGGCGGCTGGGAAGCGGAGTCCACCGTAGAGGACTTTAAGAACTATGCAGTCTATGTCATGGAGCAGCTGGGCAGCGAGCTGCGCTATGTCTGCACCATCAACGAAGCCAATATGGGCCTGCAGCTGGCCGCCATCTCCAAGCGGTTCCGCCTGATGGCCGAACAGGCTGCCAAGAATGCCGCCGCGGCCGGAAAGTCTGCCGAGGGTACGGTGCAGGTGGGCATGAATTTCCAGAAGATGATGGAAAACATGAAGTATGCTGCCATGGAGAATGCACAGGTGTTCGGCACGCCCCAGCCGCAGATCTTTGTCAGCGAGCGCACCCCGGAGGGCAATCTGCTGGTGCGGCGTGCCCATGCAGCCGCACGGGATGCCATCAAGGCCATCTGCCCGGAAGTCAAGGTGGGCCTGACCCTCTCGCTCCACGACTTGCAGGCACAGCCCGGCGGCGAAGCCTTTGCCGAGGCCGCATGGCAGGAGGAGTTTACCCACTACCTGCCCTACATTAAAGAGGACGATTTCCTTGGGGTGCAGAACTACACCCGCACTCTTTATGGCCCGCAGGGGCAGCTTCCGGCACCGGAGGGCGCAGAGCTGACCCAGATGGATTACGAGGTCTACCCGCAGGCACTGGAGCACGTCATCCGTAAAGTGGCAGAAGCATTCAAGGGCGATCTCATCGTCACCGAAAACGGCATTGCCACCGCCGAGGATGCCCGTCGTGTGGCGTTTATCCGGCAGGCACTGGACGGCGTGCAGCACTGCATCGCCGACGGCATCCCGGTGAAGGGCTACTTCTACTGGAGCCTGATGGACAACTTTGAGTGGCAGAAGGGCTACGCCATGCAGTTCGGCCTGATCGCCGTGAACCGTGAAACCATGGAGCGGACCGCAAAGCCTAGCCTTGGGGTGCTGGGCAGTTACGCAGAAAAATAAGCTGCAATAGCAAAAAAACAGGCTGCGGAAGATGCTTCTCGCAGCCTGTTTTGGTTCAGTGGGAAAGATGCAGACCATGGACACCATTTGCAACCACGGCGGCAATTACGTTGATGTGCTTTTGCGCCAGTTTGGCGTCGGTGTTCAAAAGCCCGGAAAGACCGTTCATTACAAAAATCAGGATGGCACCGACATTTTCATATTGGGACGGCTCGATATTGTCACCTTTGATTTTTTCCAGAATGGCATCCCGCAAATGCTGCGTAAAGCGGTTCATCGCGGATACCGGAACCACACCGAGGTAATCCGTTGCCTGCTGGAGAGCAGCAAACATTTCCTGCACAAAGGCCTCCGGTTCATCCAGCAGCTGCTGTGCGCCGCGCATATTGTCGCAGACGAGCTGGACTGTCTGCCGCTCCATTTCGGCGGTGAGTGCATCCAGCGTTTCATAGTGGGAATAAAAGGTCGTTTTGTTGATCTCGGCGCGTTCGGCAATTTCCTTGACCGTGATCTTTTCAATGGGCTTCTCCCGCAGCAAGTCGATAAACGTTTTCTGAATGGCACGCTTCGTTTTTTTTGACCCGGATATCCATACAATTCCTCCGTCAATGTATTTTTTAAAGGATGCTTAACCAACGCTTGGAACGTGATCCGTTGCTTAAACACCGGACACGCCGGAAACTGCTGATTGCAGCTCCTGAGGCACAGTGCTATTATAGCACCATAGGGATGGATAAGCAACTAAGAGTTGCAAATCTGATTCGTAAATACGATAAATCATCGGGAGACCATCCACGATGAAGTGGAATGGCTGAAGCAGAGTAACATGATCTGAGAAAAAGGAGAATGAAAATGATGGATTTCAACAGTGTCAAAGGTAAGGTAGCAATCGTCACCGGCGCAAGCCGCGGCATCGGCCGCGCCATTGCCGAGTGCTTCGGCGAAAATGGGATGAAGGTGGTTTGTGCAGCCCGCAGCGCAGAGCAGGGGCAGGCTGTGGCAGACGGCATCTGCGCCAAGGGCGGCGATGCCATTTTTCTCCAGACCGATTGCAGCAAGGCTTCTGCCATCAAGGAACTGGTGGACAAGACGGTGGCACACTACGGTAAGCTGGATGGCGTTGTCAGCAACGCAGGCATCGGCATGGGCGGCACACCGCTGCATGAGTATGAGGTAGAGGATTACGAGAAGATCTTCTCCCTGAACAGCGAGGGCGTCTTTGCCGGAATGAAGTACGGCGCAGAAGCCATCCTCAAGAGCCACAGCGAGGGCGGCTTCCTCATCAATGTGGCATCGGTGGCGGGTCTTGTACCCCAGCGCGGACAGGCACTGTACAGCGCCACCAAATTCGGCGTGGTGGGCATGACCCGTGCAGCGGCACTGGATTACGCGGAATACGGTATCACCGTCAACGCCATCTGCCCCGGTTACACCAAGACCAGCATCTTCGGTGATGCACCGGCTGCGGCCATGGACTTTTTTGCATCCGACTGCCCGGCAAAGCGGATGGGCGACCCGGAGGAGTGCGCCGCACTGGCACTTTTCCTTGCCAGCGGTATGGCACGGTACATCACCGGTGCAGCCATCCCGGTGGACGGTGCACTGTCTGCCGGGCACCAGAGCGTCAGCAGCTGGAAGCACCCGGAAATTTTGACCGACGGCAAGCTGAACAGCCAGAGCACCATTGCAGCCCTGATGGAAAACGAGTCCGCAAAAGCCGTTGTGGAGCAGTACCTGCCCGGCTTTGCCGAGAATCAGCAGGCAAAAGCCGCCTACGGCATGACCTTTGGCAAGATCGGCCCCATGCTGGGTCTGCCGGAAGCAGCGCTGAAGGCACTGCTGGATGCGCTGGATAACCTGTGATAGCTGCCGCTCTGAAAGCCCCATGACCGGGGCTTTCGTTCTGCCTGCGTGCGGTTGATTTTTGGAGGAGATCATGAAGAACGAAGCACTTTTCCGTACCGGCTCTGTCTGGAAGTCCATTTTTTCCATGGCAGTGCCCTCCATCATCATTATCCTTGTCATGGTGCTGTACAACATGGCAGATATGTTTTTTGTGGGCTGTCTGGGCGACACCGCACAGGTGGCGGCGGTCTCCGTTGTGGGACCGGTGTTTTCGATCCTTGCGGCGGTGGCAACGATGCTTGGCGCAGGCAGCAGTGCCGTCATTGCACGCTGCTTTGGCGCGGGTGAGATCGAGCAGGGCAAGATCTGCTCCTCGCTCTGCTTCTGGACCAGCTTTTTCTGGGCGTTCTGGTCAGCATCGGTCTGCTGGTGGGCAGAGTGCCGCTTCTGGGAATGCTGGGCTCGAATGCAGAGATCTTCCCCTACGCGGAGCGGTATCTTCAGGTCCTGGCACTGGGTGCGCCGTTTTTTATCCTGTCCAACAGCATGGCGATGCTGGTGCGTGCAGAGGGAGCGGCAAAAGAGGGCATGATCGGCAATCTTCTGGGCACGCTGATCAACTGCATTTTTGACCCGCTGTTTATTCTGGTGCTGAACTTCGGTGTCAGCGGTGCGGCTGCCGCCAGTGTGCTGGGCAACCTTGTGGCGACTGCCTGCTATCTGCGCTACATCGTCAAGCACGGCACGGTGCTGACGGTTGATTTTCGTCCTGCCCTGAAAAAGCCGCAGATGCTGGGCGAACTGCTGGCCATTGGACTGCCCAACGGCATCAGCAGCCTGCTGGCCGGGTTTGCATCCTCCTTCAGCAACCGGCTGTTGGTGACCCACGGTACGGCGGCGGTCGCAGCTATGGCAGCGGCAGGCAAGACGACCATGGTCATCAGCATGATCGCCATGGCGATCTGCATGGGCTGCCAGCCGCTTCTGGCGTACAGCTACGGCGCAGGCGACTCAAAACGCCTGAAACAGCTTTTGAAGGACCTGATCCTGCTGACCGTTGTTTTTGGCGTCCTTGCCGGAGCTGCCAGCTTTGCCGGACGCAATGCGCTGATCGGGATGTTCATCAAGGAAGAAGACACTTTCCGTCTGGGAACGCAGCTGGTGGTCTATCTGGTTCTGGGCAGCCCGGTGATCGGTCTGACCTATCTGGCAACCAATCTGCTGCAATCTGTGGGCAGGGCAAGCGGTGCGGTGGTGCTCTCTCTTTTGCGGCAGGGGCTGCTGCTGATCCCGCTGCTGTACCTGATGAATGCGCTTTGCGGCGTGCAGGGCATTGCGGCGGCGCACCTGATAGCAGACGTTGGTGCTGCGGCTATCTCTGCGGGCATCCTGCTGCACTGGCTCCGGGCCTCGATGGAAAAAACGGCGGAAGTATGATATACTGTTTTTATCAATGAGCCGGAGGGGTTACACATGGATGTTCTCCAGAATATGATGCTGCTTTCCGAACTTGTCCAGTGCGGCGGCAATGTTTATACATGGTGCTATGATGCACAAGGTGTGCTCTTGCGGAGCAACTGCCCGGACGAGGCATTCCTTGCCAGCGCATTTGAGCTGTTCGGCTGCAAACAGCGGATGCTGGAGCATGGGAACCGGGACGATGTGCCCGTTACCTTGGGAACGGCGCTGGGGCTTTTGTGGGGCGCAGCCTTTGAAAAGGAAGAGGGAAAACTGAAGCGCGTCTGGGTCATCGGGCCGGTGTTCTATCAGGATGTGACGCTGCGCGGGATCGAGGACGGACTTAAATATTACAGCAAGCTGGAAATCAGTGTGGCATGGACGATCCATCTATACAAAGCTCTTGAAAAAGTCCCTACCCTGCAAAACACCATTATGAACCGCTATCTGCTGATGATGCACTACTGCCTCACCGGGCAGCGGCTGGAGCTGAGCTGTGTCAACAGCAGCACAGCGCAGGAGGAGCGGCTGAAAAGCTCTGCCATCCCCCACGACCGGCATAAGATCTGGATGGCGGAGCAGGGAATGCTGCAAATGGTCCGCACCGGAGATATGAATTACAAGCAGGCACTTTCCAATAGTATGAGTATAAGTGCAGGTGTGCCGGTGCAGAGCAGCGATGTGCTACGCCAGAGTAAGACCTCCATCATCGTGTTCACCTCGCTGGTGTGCCGTGCTGCCATTGAGGGTGGTCTTTCCCCGGAGGAGGCGTACTCGCTGGGGGACAGCTACATTCAGGCGGCAGAATCGGCAAAATCGCTGGATGAGCTGAGCCCCCTTGCAATGATGATGTACGATGATTTCATCCGACGTGTCCACAAACACCGGACAAACCCGAACCTCAGTAGACAGATCCAGAAGTGTGTGGATTATATCGAGATGAATCTGGACAAAAAGATCGTAGCGGAAGATCTTGCCGCCCTGGTGGGCTACACGGAATATTACCTCACCCACAAATTCAAGGAAGAAACCGGTCTGAGCGTGACGAACTATGTAAAGTTTGCAAAGGTCGAACGTGCGAAAGTTCTGCTGAAAAGTACACCGTTCAGCGTCCGGGAAATTTCCGAGCAGCTTGGCTTTGCCACCCGCAATTATTTCAGCGCAGTCTTTCAGCAGGTCACCGGAAAAACGCCCATGGAATTCCGGGAAACATAAAGCAGAACAGGCATCCTGCGATACCGTTTGGCGGTATCGGACAGGATGCCTGTTCTGCTATGATGAAAAAGAATGGAGAAAGATGGCTTAGTTGAGGAACTTTTCGTTCAGGGTCACGCCAAAGTCGTGGGCAATAGCACGGAGGTCGTCGTCGGTGATGGTCTGCCGGATGATGCCGCCGCCCATGGAGAGCACCTTGACGTAGATTTCTGCGCTCTTTTCAATCGTGTGGGCCAGACCAAAGGTGATATCAAAATCGGGGCCGGAAGCAAACAGACCGTGCTGTGCCCAAATGGCAGCCTGGTATTTTTTCATCAGCTCACTGGTAGCCATGGCAATGTCAGCACCGCCGGGCACCATCCAGGGGCAGACGCCGACACCCTCCGGGAAAACGACCGGGCATTCAGTAGCGCTCTGCCACAAAGCACGGGTAAAATCACGGTCCGTCAGCGGCAGGATGTAGGTCAGGGCAATTACGTTGGTAGCATGGCAGTGGTAGATCACGCGGTTGGCACCGTTGGTGGCGGCCTTGCGCACGCTGTGGTTCATAAAGTGGCTGGGAAACTCACTGGTGGGCTTTGCGCCGTCCTCCAGGCCCCAGACGATGCGCCAACTGTCGCCCTTGTCGTTGATCTCCACAATACCGATGCTGTGAACAGGGTCCGGCTCCACGTTGCGGAAAAACTTGCCGGAACCGGTGGTGATGAAATACTCCCCCGCCAGATTATCTGCCTGCACGCCCATGTTCACCCATTCGCGGGGCTGCTCGTCAAAGAAGGGACGGCACTGTGCCACTTCCTCTTCCTTCATGCGGTAGGTCAGGTTGCCGCCGTTGCGCTCATGCCAGCCCTGCAGCCAGCCGTCGTTGCACATACGGATAAAACCTTTGACAATTTCAATATCCAGAATACCCATCTTCAAAAACCTCTCTCATTCAAATGCGCTTGCTCAGCACGTTCTGCTCGTATTTCTTTACTTCCTCAAACCATGCACCGTCCACCGGCACACCGTTTCGGCGGCAGTATTCGTCCCAAATTTCCCCAAAGGGCAGGGTCTTCAGCTCCTCCTGCCGCACCATCAGCTCGGTAAACTGATTGGTGTCCTGCAGCTCTTTCAGCACCGTATGCGGGGTGCACAGGGCAGACAGCAGAGCCTTTTCCACGTTGCGGAAGCCAACCGTCCATGCGGAGATACGGTTGATGGAAGCGTCAAAGTAATCCAGTGCAATATTCACCCGGCCGTCCAGGCCGCCGCAGCGCACGATCTCCTTGCAGATCTCCTTCGTTTCATCGTCGAACAGTACCACATGGTCGGAATCCCAGCGGATGGGGCGGGTGACGTGGAGGGCAATCTCCGGGAAGAAGGCCAGCAGGGCGGGAATCTTATCGCTGACCACCTCGGTGGGATGGTAGTGGCCGTTATCCATCAGCGGAATGCACTTTTCCCGGTTGAAGGCGGCGTAGCTCAGGGCAAACTCGGCACTGCCCACGGTGTACGCCTCCACACCGATGCCGAACACCTTGCTCTCGATGCAGGGCTTCACCAGCTTGAAGTCGTAAGGCTCGCTTAAAAAATCTCGTCGATGCTGGCCTTGTAGCGGTCGCGGGGACCTTTGCGGTCCGCCGGTACGTCCTTAAAGCCGTCGCCCGTCCAGATGTTCATGGTGCAGGGCTGCCCCAGCTCCTCGGCCAGATACTGGCTGATGCGGATGCAGGACTTGCCGTGTTCCACCCAGAATTTCCGGGTCTCCTCATTAGGGCTGGCAAGGGTCAGCGGGTCGCACTTGGGGTGGGAGAAAAAGGTGGGGTTGAAGTCTGCGCCCAGCCCTCTTGCCTTGCAGAAATCCACCCATTTTTTGAAGTGCTTCGGCTCCAGCCTGTCCCGGTCCACCCACGGGTTTTCTTCGTCAAAAATGGCATAGGAGGCATGGAGGTTGATCTTTTTTTTGGTGCCGGGGCAGAGGGACAGCACCTTGTCCATATCTGCCATCAGTTCCTCCGGGGTGCGGGCACGACCGGGGTAGTTGCCGGTGGTCTGGATGCCGCCGGTCAGGGGCTTGGTGGGGTCGGTGTCAAAGCCCCGGACATCATCTCCCTGCCAGCAGTGCAGGGAGATGGGCACGGTCTTTAACCGGGCAATGGCAGCTTCGGTGTCCACGCCAATGGCGGCGTAGCGGGCTTTTTGCTTCTGCGTAACTCATAGGGTTCCTCCTTCTTAAATCTGCATCTGAATTTTCAAATTGCCGATGGCGGTGGCCTCGATGGGCAGCGCCACCACCTGTTTTCCGGTGTAGTGGGCAGTCAGCTCGTTCAGGGTAGCGTTCTTTGCGCCACCGCCTGCGATGTACAGCTTATCCCAGTGCTGCCCGGTGAGAGATTCCAGCTCCCGGAAGGCTTCCCCGTAGCAGTAGGCCAGCGAATGGTAGATGCTGTTGATAAGGTCGGCGTCCGTGGCCGGGGCTTCGCCGGTCTCGGCAAGAGCCGCCTTGATCTCCGCGCGCATATCCTGCGGGGCAGCGAAGCGGGCGGCGTTCACATCAAAAATGCGGGTGTAGGTGCTGGCCTTGGCCAGCTCCACCATCTCGGCAAAGGAGATGCCCAACTGCTTTTGCACACACTGGATGATCCACAGCCCCATGATGTTTTTCAGGTAGCGGATGTACCCCACGCCGCCCTCGTTGGTGAAGTTTGCCTTGCAGCTATCCGGGCTGGTGATGGGCTTTGCCAGCTTGACCCCCAGCAGACTCCATGTGCCGGAGGACAAAAACGGCGCGTCGCCCTGCTCCATGGGAATGCCCTCCACCGCGCTGGCGGTGTCGTGGGTAGCGCACAGCACCACCTTGGTCTGTCCGCCTACTTCGGTGGCAATGTCCGCTTTCAGCGCACCCAGCACCGTGCCGGGTGCGGTCAGCTTGGGAAACATCGTTTCCGGTAGGCCCAGAGCCTTGAGAATCTCCGGGTCGTATTCCCCGGTCTGTGCATTCACAAGGCCGGTGGAGGTGGCGTTGGTGTACTCTCGCGCCTTTACGCCGCAGAGCTTCCACAGCAGATATTCCGGGATCATCAAAAGTCTTCGGCCTCTGCCAGCCGCCCGGCTTTTTGTCGGCATACAGCTGATAAATGCTGTTGAAGGGCTGGAACTGGATGCCGGTGCGTGCATAGAGCTGCGCAAAGGGCAGAATGCTGTGGACTTCGGGGATCACTGCCTGCGTCCGGTCGTCCCGGTAGGCGTAGACAGGGTAGAGGGGCTGGCCGTTTTTCAGCAGCACATAGTCCACCGCCCAGGTGTCGATGGAAAGGCTCTCAATGACCGGATATTTTGCAAAGGCCTCCCGGATGCCCTGCTTCACGTTGGCAAACAGGCTGTCGATGTCCCATTCCAGATGACCGTCCACCCGCCGGACGCTATTGGGAAAACGGTACACTTCCTGGGTGAGGAGAACGCCGTTCTCCATCCATCCCACAATGTGCCGCCCGCTGGACGCACCAATGTCGATGGCAAGATAATTTTTTTGCATAATGCGCCTCCTGTATGGCTTTGACTGCTACCAGTATAGCGGTATGATGCGGGCAATTCCATCCCAAAGGTGACGCATTCTTTGTGAAAAGTCTACTCTTGCACGGCAAAGACCGGTGCGCTATACTGAACACAGAAAGTGAGGAACCGGAAAATGTTGACTTATAACATGGATGTGACCCCGGAGAGTGTATGGAAACGCACTACCCCCAGCGAAGCAGAGCTGGCACAGCCCTATTACTGCACCGAGGCGGGAGTGTTTTACGCCCAACAGCATTTTTCCACCGCCCGGACCGATAAAGAAAGCTATCTGCTGTTCTACACCCTCCGTGGGGCAGGGCTCATCGAGCAGGGGGAAAGCCATGTGGAGCTCCGTACCGGGCAGGCACTGCTGTTGAACTGCCGCACCCCCCCAAAGCTACTGCACTGCCCCCGGGCAGGACCACTGGCACCACTACTGGGCGCATCTGGACGGCGCGGGGGTCGCCGCCATGGAGCCGCTGCTGCTGCCGGGCAAAAAACTGACCCCGGTGCAGCTCACCGGGGTCAAGATGCAGGAATTTTGAAACACTTTTAGGGCAGATGGAGCGCAGCACCGTGGACAGCATGGTGACCATGGGGCTGGCGCTCCACGAGATGCTGGCGCTGTGCGCCCGGAGCATCCTTGCAGAAGCTGAAACCACCAGCACACGGCAGGTCATTTTGCAGGCGGCGGAGACCCTGCGCAAACATTACCAGAAGGAGCTTTGCCTTGCCGACCTGCTGGCAGAGGCGCACATGAGCAAAAGCTATTTTCTGCGGCTGTTTCGGCGGTATATGGGCACGACACCGTATAATTACCTCGTCAATTTCCGCATCACACAGGCAAAGGAACTGCTTGTCCTCACCGACCACAGCGTCAGCGAGATCGCACAGGAGGTATGTTTTGGCGATGCCAGCAACTTTTCCACCCGCTTTGCAAAAGCCACCGGGCAAAGTCCCCTGCAATACCGCAAAAGCGCACTGAAGCCGGTGGAGGGGGCAAGGTGAGCGGAGGAATTGTGTCAAAATGACACAATTCCTCCGTTCACCTTCAAAGAACCATGAGATGTGAATGTTTTGCCTTTATGGGAGTTCATGTTTTTTACTGAATCTCGTGAAAAGCGTATAAAAAGCTTGCAATCATCTGTAAAATGTGATATATACATTATACGAAACATTGCTTTGAAAGAACGCTCCACCGTTCAATGATGTATAAATGGGAGGTGCCTGCCATGACCGCTGTGATCTATGCCCGCTATTCATCGGATAACCAGCGCGAAGAATCCATCGAAGGTCAGATCCGGGAGTGCACTGCCTATGCGGAGAAGAACGGATTCGCGGTGGTCAAACACTACATTGACCGTGCCGTCTCTGCAAAAACGGACAACCGCCCGCAGTTCCAGCAGATGATTAAAGACAGCGAACGCGGCATCTTTGATGTCATCATCGTCTGGAAGCTGGATCGCTTTGCCCGGAACCGCTACGACAGTGCCCGGTACAAGACCCAACTGAAGCGGAACGGCGTGAAACTGGTGTCGGCAACGGAAGTCATTTCGGCTGGCCCGGAGGGCATCATTCTGGAATCGGTGCTGGAGGGCTATGCCGAATATTACTCGGCTGACCTGTCGGAAAAGGTCGTGCGCGGCATGACCGAAAATGCTCTCAAGGGTATTTATAATGGCGGCACGATTCCGTTCGGCTACATGATCGATGAGACCCGGCATTACCAGCCCGACCCGTTGTTGGCTCCGTATGTGGAGCAGACGTTCCAGAAGTATGCGGACGGTGCGACCATGACTGACCTGCGGGATTGGTTAAAGGCACACAACATCAAAAATTCAATGGGCGGGGAGATGTCCTACAATACGATTCAGCGGATGTTGAGTAATCGCCGGTACATCGGCGAGTTGCGTTTGCGGGATGTGGTACAGCCCAATGCGATCCCGGCTCTTGTGTCAGAGGACCTGTTCAACAAAGTACAGGAAAAGCTGGCGAAAAATAAAAAAGGCCCCTGCCCGTCATAAGGCAGAGGAAAGCTATCTGCTTACCACCAAGCTGTACTGCGGTAAGTGCGGAGCGCTGATGTTTGGCGAAAGCGGTGTCAGCCACACCGGGAAGATGTACACCTATTATAAGTGTGCTGCTGCCAAGAAGAAAAAGACCTGCGATAAAAAGGCCGTGCGGAAACAGTGGCTGGAAGATCTGGTGGTCAACGAGACCATGAAGCTGGTGGAAGATGACGCTTCCATGAATGCCATCATCGCCAAAGTGATGGAGCTGCAAAATCAGGAAAGCACGGATTTGCCCATCTATGAAAAGCAGTTGAAAGAAACGGAAGTCGGCATCACCAATATGCTGAATGCCATCCAGATGGGCATTCTGACAAGCTCTACCAAGGGACGGCTGGAAGCGCTGGAAGAACAGCGGAAGGAGCTGCAAGCCCGCATTGCCGAGGAACGGCTTGCCAAGCCGAAGATGAAAGAAGAGTTCGTCCGCTTTTGGCTGCTTCGCTTCCGCAAGCTGGACATGACCCAGCCGGAGCAGCGGCAGGCACTGGTGGACACCTTCATCAATGCCATCTATCTCTACGATGATAAGGTTCTCATTACCTTTAATTATAAGGAAGGTACGGAAACGGTCGCTTTCGGGGAAGCCGTGAAAGCGGAGAAAAGTTCGGATATGAGTGCGCGAGGTGCACCAGATATTGAACGTCAAATCGTAAGATTTGACGTTCTTTTTTTATGTAGGAAAGCGGCTGCACACTTTCTGCACACCGTTTGCACATTTGCCCGAATCAGGGGCTTTTCTGCGCAAGGTTTGCACAGCCTGCTTTCCTTTGCATAAAAAGAAGAAATTTTAGGCGAACAAGGCTCTCGTCAATTCTCTGCGTTCGTCTGCGTCCATCAGCCGGATGGCTTCAAGGATCTCCTTACCGGAGATTTTTGTTGCCGCCGGCTTTTCGTTTTGCCGGGGCTGAGGTGCTGCTGGGGTCAGGTCTTGGGAGTAGAAGTTTGCCTCGATCTTCTCGGTCAGCTCCAGCCGGGGCGTCCTGCGTGTGGGCGTAGGTGTCCATCAGGACGGCAGCAGTTGCATGACCGGTGTTTCCCTGCACCGATTTGAAGTCACCGTCCGACTGCAAGAGCTGGTAGGTGGCACTGGAGTGCCGCAGACCGTGGAACACGATCTGCTCAAACTCCGGGTGCTCGGTTCTCCACAGACGGTACCATTTCGTCAGCAGCTCCGGTGCAATGGGCAAGCCGTCCGGGAGCCGGAACAGCTGCCCGCAGTTGCTGTACTTCTCTGGGGCGTTCTGCTCGTCCTGTTTGAGCTTTTCCAGCCATGCCAGCAGTTCTTCCTTTAAGGGCTTTGTCATATACAGGACACGGTTGGACTTCTTGGTCTTGGGCTTTTTCAAGATGAGAGAGGATTTGCTGCCCTCACGCCTGTCCGGGAAGGTGTGGTAGACCTGATTGGGGTCGAGCTTTTCCAGAGCGTCCTTGTTGGCTCGCTGCATGGTTTTGCTGACCGAGATGGTACCACGACCGGCGGCATCAAAATCCAAATCACTCGACTGTAAGCCGAGAATTTCGCCCTCACGGAGCGAAAGGATCATGCTCATGTGCACCGCCAGATGCAGGGCAGGGTTCTCGATGGTCTGCAAGGCTGCCAGCATGGTTTTCTCGTCCCAGATGGTGCGTTCCTCGATGTTGACCTTGGGGGCATCACGGGGCAGGGGAATCTTGTGGATCAAGTCCCATTCCACCGCATAGGAAAATGCGGTCTTGAGCAGCGTGTGGACTTCGTGGATTGAGGTGCTGGACAGCAGCCGCTTCTTTTGCTTGTCGGTCAGGGTCTGCTTTACGCCGTGGACGTACTGCCCGCAGGGGGTCTTGGCAAGGGTGGCATAGAACTTCTCAATGTCATAGGTGCGCAACTCCTGCACCTTCCGCTTCCCGATATAGGGAACAATGAGGTTCTGCACCATCGCCACGGACTGCGTGTAGGTCTTGGGGACCATTTGTGTTTGGTGGACTGGATCGGGTCCACTTGTACAGCATTTCCTCTACCGTCATGGTATCGGGGACGAGGAACGTGCCGTCCAGCAGTTCTTTCTCGACCGTGATCTTTCGCTCCTGCGCCTCCTTCTTGGTCTTGAAACTTTCCCATCCCTCGCAGGGCTTGCCGGAATGGTCTTTGTACTTGTAACGGACGGAGTAGGAATCTCCGCGCTTCAGAATAGATGCCATAGATTACCTCCCTCAGACCGCCGCAAACCAGTTGTCGAAGCTCTGCTTGTTCACCCGGATGCTGGTGCCAATGCGCAGCACCCGAAAATCCTTCGTGGTGTTGCACAGGTTGTACGCCGCACGGGGAGAGATCGCCAAAAGCTGGGCGATTTCCTCCACCCGGTAAACAAGAGGTTCGTGCTTGGCTGCTTTGGTCTGGTCAGAAGATTCAATGGCAGGGGTTTTGGACGCTTTCATTGTAACCGGGTTCGAGTCCATTTGCAAGGACTTATTCGTATAATTTTCGTATTTCACAGTTTCGGTCATGTCAGGCCGATTCATATTCATAGGCAGACCTCCAATTCATTGTAACCGGGTGCCGGGGCAGAAAGTGCCAGCTTTCTGCCCCAAACGCTCCCGATGAGGTTCAGATTTCCGAGTGCCCCTCCTGTGTGCGGGGTTGTGTCGTTGGTTTGTTTTGTGCCTGTTCTGCCTGCAAGCGGCTCAGCAGTTGCAGAACGGAATCTCGTGCTTTCTCCTTGACCTGCTCCTTGCCTTTCTGCCGGACTTCCGGCTTCAGTAGCTTTTCCTGCAGACGTGCGGTGGTGGTCTGCATGGTCTTGAGGAACTTGTCCAGCACGGTGTCCAAACGGTGGGCGGCGTATTCTCTCGTGGCCTGCGGAGCCTTTCTCTCCGGGGACAGCACCCACTTCTTCGTGTCCTCGATCATCCGCATATCTTCTTTGCGGGTCTCGGTGCGTACCACGTCGGTCACGATCTCCACCGCCTTGTCGTAGGCTGCTGCTGAAACATCTTCTAGCAGGGTCTCCATGTCTGAAACTTTCAGGGTCAGTTCGTCCAGCTTGTTCTGCTGGGCGGCAAGCTGCTCCTTTTGCTTGGCAAGGATAAAGTCCTGCTTCTCCAGATATTTGCGGTTGCCGTATTCTGCTTCTTCCTCCAATTCCAGACCGTGCCGCTTGGCGATTTCAAATAGCATCTTCCGGCAGGCGGCATCAAAGGTGATCTTGCGGTTGTTCCGGCGGCTGAGGGGCTTGTCCGGGTCGGGCAGTTCAAATCCCAACGCTTCCAGTGCCTTTTCCTGCTGGGGTGCTACTTCTCCGTACTTGTTCTCGCAGTCGAATACATGACGCTCGTGGATGTGGGGCGTGCTTTCATCCAGATGCAGTGCCCAATCCAAAACGTGAACGTGTTCGCCAAACTTGGCCTTGAACTCCTCAATGAACTCGGTGACGATGTTCAGCAAGTCCTCTGCGGAGGCGTGTTCATCCAGCGTTCCCAGCTGGTAGATGGTTTCTTCCGGGCAGGTCTTGCGGCTGGACAGCAGGTCAGGAATGGAGCGATTACGCTCCGTGTGCCGAATCTTGGCATTGCGCTCGTTCTGACTTTCCACAAAAGCCGTGTAGTGGGTTTCGTAGAACTGCCGTTCTACATCCGAGAAGGTCGCCGCCAGATCATCCGGGTCTTGTGGGTCGAGAGCCGAACGGAAACCGTGAAAGCAGTCCCAGTAGATGTTGCCCTTGGCTCGTTCCGGGTCGATATGCTCACTGTTGGCAAGGTTGAAACTGCGGTCGTTGTGCTTGGGGTTGTAGGTGCCGTGGGTTCCGGCTCGTCCGTTGTGTCGAGTTAATTTCAGATAGACATTCCTCCGTTTCAACAGCTTGGCGTGGAAAAACGCAGCAACGAAGCTGCTGGATCTGCCGCCGTTTTGCGCCAGATAATACCCAGTAGGATATGACGCACAGCATCATATCACTGGGGCAAAGAGCTGCGCTCTCTGCACTCTTGCTCCGGGCAAGCGACAGGCAAAGATTTGCGAATCCCTGCCCATCAGCTCGTCCGGCTTTTTCAGTTGGCCAAATTGACCAACTGATTTTGCCTGTTTCCAAAATGGTAACAGGCAGATAGACGGTCTGATAACGGCCATCCTGCCCAGATTCCCATTTTAGGGATTTGGGTGGAAGCTGGTAAGTGCCGCTTTCCGGCATTTACCACTACGGGTTGGTTGGTGGTCGTTTTGACCACCAACCAAAGCCCCTTATATGGCGCGTTTTCGGTCAATCGCTGCGTACGTGCGTACAGAGAAAGCCGACTGCTGCGTACGCACGTACGCAGCAAAACACCCAAATTCTCCTTTATAAGGGGTCATACTCGCCAACTGTTGGGAGTAAGGTCGGGCTGCACAAGGGCTTCAATGCCGACAAAGCCCCGGACACGCCGCCCGGACGAGTTGACGATGTTGTTGGTGGATTCCAGATTGTACCTGCGCTGGTTGGCAATCAGCGCATCGCTAAATCCTCTGGCCTTGATCGCATTCAGGCTGTTCTCCTCGCACCACATCTTGTAGATCTCATACAGCTCTTTCGAGCTGGTGCAGGCATCCGCCTTCAGGCGGATGTAGCCCTCGGATTCGAGGAAATCGAACACGTTGTTGTTGTCCCGCTTCACCAGCTCCCGGTTGCGCTTGGCACGGTCACTCTCGGTGAACTGGAAGCCATTCTTCACCAGCCGCTGCAAGCCCCTCAAATGCCCACAGCAGGATGCCCTTGACCTCTGCCGCCATCTTCTCGGCAATGTCCGGGTCATCTACACGGGACTGGGGCTTGTCCTTGGTGGTCAGAATGAGCTGACGGCGGTAGAAACCATCCGAGCGGTCATACAATGCTTGCAGGTCGCCATTGCTGAACGCCAGCAGGCGGGCATACATCCAGCCCTGATAGCTCTGCTTGCCCTTGCGCTCCAAGTCCATCTGCCCCTGTGCGGTCACGATGGACTTGACATAGTTGGTCTGACGCAGGGCTTCCATCCGCATATCATCGTCCACGCAGAGCAGGGTGTGCTCCAAATCGGCACGGGCAAAGCGGTTCTCCGAGATCTTGCCGATGCTGCCATCCTTCATGTTGCAGCCGAACAGCCGGGACAGCACCACGCCGATTTGCGACTTACCTTCACCGCCGCTGCCCTTGATGACCATCATGCGCTGCCCCTTGTTGCTGGGGATCAGGCAGTACCCGATGAACTCCTGCACTGTGGGGATGTCCTCCGGGTAGAGCAGGTCGGACAGAAACTGCAGCCAGTGGACGGGCTGGACGGCTTTCGGGTCATACTTGACAGGCAGGCGGTTGCGCACGATCTCCGGCTTGCCCTCCTGAAAGGTACCGTCCAGATACAGGGTGCCGTTTGCCAGTGCGATGCGGTCGGTGACAGGCGGAAAGTCCTCCACCTGTGCCGCCAGCTTCAGCACGTCCACCACATTGGTGACTTTCTTGGCAAGGTTCGCCCCAACGTATTCACGCATCATCTCGAAGATCTCACACCGCAGGGGCATGGGGTCCACCATTCTGCCATCCGGGGTGAAAAATGCACCATTCGAGTAAAGCAGTTGGTGGGTGCTCAGAAAATCGTCACAGAACAGGGATTCGTTGAAAAAGCCCTTCTTGAACCATGCGGGGGTAAAATTACTCATAGGCATTCCATCCTTTCGTTGACGCTACGGAAAACGATGTGGTCAATTTGACCACATCGTTTTTTTCCGCAACTGGGAAATCAACGTCCTGCCGTTCTCCCTGCATGGCTTTCCTGCCCCCCCCTTCCGGCGGCGTTTTCCGGCTCTCCTTCTCAGGGTCATCGCCGGGTATCCCATGCAGACGGTCATGCGGTTTTCAAGGTCCAACGGGCAAAACGGCAACAAAAAAGCCGTCACAAAACAGACCAGCTCTGCCTTCGCTTTTTCTGGAAGGTCATGCTAGTCGGTTATGTAACGGCTGAAAGTTAAGATGTTCAGCCCCGCAGGGTCTGAACGAATATGTAAAAATATGTTATATTCAATTGTTGGGATAGATTACCACAAAAATCGAGCCGTGTCAACAAAAAGTTTTGAGAATACGTCACTTTCGGCAGCTTGCAAGAAAAATCAATGAAAACTTTGGCAAAAAAGAGAGGGCTGGGCGGTGCCAGCCCTCTTGACAAGGCAATGAGGCACATCAATATGGGCTTGCAAAATTTATTAAGGGAATGCGGTGATAGTAGGACTTATACAAATCAAAACACCGCCCGATTCTGGTGAAGGAGAACCAGAATTGAACGGTGCAAATGGAAGAAGGAGAAAAGCGTAGAAAATCAGACGATGCAATCTGGGAGCAGCGCATGGAGCTGTGTCAGCAGTTCTTCGCAGGAATCGGAATAAATCACAAGGGTAAGCGGATTGCTCAGGTCGAGACTGTAAATGCCAAGCAGGGATTTGGCATCAATGGTATATCGCCCGGAGACTAAGTCCATCTCATAGGGATATTTGGACAGCAAATCTACAAAGTCCTTGACCTGATCGACCTGCCGCATTCTGATCTGTAATTTTGTCATAGGGTATCCTTTCTTTTTACATCAGTGGGATAGAGGCAATGCAGTTCTGAATTTCCACCATGGAGGGCATTGCAGGGATTGCGCCGCCCTTTGTCGTGGTCAGACTGCCCGCTGCATTGCCGAAGCGGACGATTTCTTCAAGCTCAAATGCAGGGAGGGTACGCAAATCCTCCGCAGCTTTTCTCCGCAGCTGGTAGTGAATTGCGCCCATGAAAGCATCGCCTGCACCCGTCGTGTCCACGGTAGGCACATCATAGGTGGGAAGATGCCCTGCGCCCACAGCGTTCCGGTAATAAGCACCCTTTGCACCCAGCGATACCAGCACAAGAGATGGCCCCATTTCGAGCAGGGCTTGTGAGCCGCGGGCAAGGTCGCTTTTGTTTGTGATAAGCTGCATTTCTTCCTCGGAAACTTTCAGAAGATCCGCAAGCTTGACACCTTCCTGCATCTGGACAACGGCATCTGCCGGGTGCTCCCACAGAAGCGGACGGTAATTGGGGTCAAAGCTGACCAGCTTGCCCTGCTGCCGTGCATACCGCGCAGCTTCCAACGTGGCGGTGCGGCTCGGGTCGGCGGTCAGAGAGACAGAGCCGAAATGGAAGATGGCAGCATCGTCGATCAGATTCCTGTTGACTTCTGCCGAAGTCAGCATCACATCGGCACCGGGGTTCCGGTAAAAGGTAAAGGAGCGGTCTCCCTTGCTGTCAAGCTGTACGAAGGCAAGGGTCGTGGGAATCTTTTCGTCAATCACCAGACCGGACACATCAATGCTGCTTTCCACAAGGGTCTGGCGAAGAAAATCGCCAAATCCATCTTTGCCGACTTTTCCGATGAATGCTGTTTTGCCGCCCAGACGGGCATTCATGGCAAGGACATTGGCGGGTGCACCGCCGGGATTCCGGGCAAACAATTCGATGCCCTGTGCATTGGTTCCGTTCGGGGTAAAGTCGATCAGGCTTTCTCCCAAAGCTACAACATCAAACATGGTATCACCTCAACCTGTTTTTTTAGCGTTCAGTTCGGACATAATCTGGTTATACGAACGCTTACTGATTCGGTAGAAGAACAGGACAATCGCTGTTATCAGCCACAGCACACCGGGAAGCAGCGAGAATGCATAGTGCATCGCATTCTGCACGGCAGCATTCTGCACCTGATTGGGGGCAAAACTCAATGTACTCAGCACACCAGCCAGCGCAGAGGTGCCAATCGCCATGCCCAGCTTGTTCCCCAGTGAAACGAATGCGTACTGGAAACCATCGTTGCGGACACCGGTTTTCCACTCGCCATACTCCACGCAGTCGGGAACGATGGCGTAGATGGCGGTATTGAATCCGCAGAAGAAGAACTGGGACAGTGCAGCGAATGTATAGAACGGAATGGGAGAAGAAACTGCACTGAAGAAATAGAGCGCAATCAGGGAAACGCCGGTTCCGGCAGCGAAAAGGGAAGCGGTGTGCCCTTTGTTGCCCAGCTTTTCAAACACGAAGGGGAATGCCGCAGCACCCAGAATGGAGGGAACGATCAGGATCATCGAGTAGATGGTAAACAGATTCTCGTTGCCTTCCACATATTTGAAGTAATAGAGCAGGTCGGCATTGCGGCCATACAGCGTCACACCGAACAGGAACTGACCCGCCAGTGCAATCAGGTAGGGCTTGTTCTGAAGCGCTGCATCCAACTGCTTTTTCAGTGAGACTTTTTTCCGCTCCGGGGGCTGGACGACCTCTTTGGTTTTGGCAAAACAGAACCAGTGACAGAGGGTGAAGATACCGCCGTAAAGGACGGTCACCAGAAAATATCCCCGTGCTGCATTATCACCGCCAAAAGCAGAGATCAAAGGCAGGGTGATGATGTTGATGATATTGATGGCGATCATGGCACAGACGGAGCGAGAGGTGTTGATTTTCGCACGCTCCTCGATGTTCTGGGTCAGGGTGCCGCAGAGCGTACCATAAGGGATGTTCACGCAAGTATAGCCCAGAACCAGTACACAGTAAGTAATGTACATATACAGGCTCTTAGCACTGTCTGACCATGTGGGGTGCGCCCAGAACGTCAGCACGAGCACCACAGCAGTTGCCGGTGCGCCGAACAGCAGCCATGGACGGTAGCGTCCCCAGCGGGAACGGGTGCGGTCGCTCAGCGAACCGATCACGGGGTCATTGATGGCATCCCAGAAGCGGGAGACCAGCATCAGGAGGGACACTGCCGCCATGCTGATGCCGCAGACATCGGTGTAAAAAATCATCAAGAAGTTGCCAACGAACATCCAGCTGAAGTTGCAGCCCACATCGCCCATGCCGTAAGCGATTTTACTGATCAGAGGGACTTTGATGTTCGTATCCTGCTGTTTCGGCTCTGCTGTGTAACTCATACGACGCGCTCCTTTCTCCTCTTGACGCGATGCTTATAATTTCTGGCAGAACTCTATTCTCTCTTTATTCGGGCCTTCGACCATGAAAAAGCGAACACCGTTTTCCCAGAACGGCAGTGACTGGATGCTGGAATGCAGCAGGTGCATCCCTGCCTCTTTTGCCGCAGCAAAGGCGGCTTCGATATCGGTCGTTGCCAGAGCTACATGGTCGATTGCTCCGGCCTTTTCCGCCGCACGATGGTTTTCATAGGTTTCGATCATCAGATCGCCAAGCTGAAGAAACGCAACGCGCTCCCCGGCGGCTTTGTTCACCGTTTCCAGCGCAGAAACAAACCCCAGCTTCTTGTAAAATGCAATGGTCTTGTCGAGATCATTTGTTGGGATGCCAATGTGCGCCACACCGGTCAGAACCTGCGGAAAGCTCATACCTTCGTTTCCTCCGCAATCTTCACCACTGCTTTGACGATGTTGGCCTTGTCCGAAATGCTCTTGTCCATGGCATTCTGGATGTCGTCAAAGTCAAAGATGTTGGTCACAATGCCCTTCAGATTGATTTTGCCGGAAGCAACGGCATCGATCGCCATGGGGTAAATGTGGCGATAACGGAACACGGTCTTGAAGGTCAGTTCCTTGTCCAGTGCAAGGCTCATAGGCAGGGTCATCTCGCCGGATTTGGAGTAACCAACCAGAACGATGTTTGCGCCCTTCTGCGCCATCTCAATGGCCTGGCGGGTAGTGATTTCTGTACCAGCAGTCTCGATAACGAGGTCGCAGCCCAGACCATCGGTCAGGTCGAGAATCGTCTGGACAGCATCCTTTTCGCGGCTGTTGATCACACCGTCTGCACCCAGTTCAAGAGCCTTGTCCAGACGCTTCTGCATGATATCAACAACGTAAACACGGGAAACACCCTCGGCTTTCAGCGCCATCATGGAGACCAGACCAATGCAGCCAGCACCCATGACCACCGCAGTCTGACCGGCATGAGCACCGCCCTGATTGGCGGCGTGGAAACCAACGGCCAGAGGCTCGATCAGCGCACCTTCCATGGTGCTTACGTTGTCCGTAGCTTGAAGCAGAGGTTTGCTTCATGTGCCACATACTCCTGAAAAACACCGTCTACCGGCGGGGTAGCGAAGAACACGACATCCGGGCAGAGGTTGTATTTGCCCTCACGGCAGAACTTGCAGTGACCGCAGGTCTTGCCCGGCTCCAGCGCAACGCGGTCGCCGACTTTCAGATGCTTGACAGCACTGCCAACTTCCACGACTGTGCCGCCCGGCTCGTGGCCCAGCACGAACGGTGGCTTGACCACATAATTGCCGATCGCACCCGTTTCATAGTAGTGCATATCGCTGCCGCAGATGCCAACGTATTCCAACTTGACAAGAACTTCGTCCTCTTTGGGTGTGGGGATCGGGCGGGTGGTGTAGCCCATCTTGCCGATGCCGTTCATGACTGCAACTTTCATTGTGCCTTTCATAAGATGACCTCCATTTTTATTTGTTTATTAACTTTTATAAAGTGTTTATGAATGTGACTACAAATTAACACACCGCACAAAGTCAAGCCCTTTTTCGCGGATTCGGAGAACTGCACAAGGAAAAAGCGGCGGAATTGTGCAAAAAAATCGAGGACGGCAGGTGCCGTCCTCGATGGGAAGGTTTATAGGTTCTGAATAAAGGCTTCGATATGGAGCAGAGCGGCTCCCAGCGCAGAGGCTTCCAGCCTATAGCGGCTGAACTTCAGGTAGGAACTGTCCGGCTCAAACGTATTACGCTCGACCAGCATTTCCCGGAGCGGTTCGCCAAACTCTGCCAGAAAGCCGCCAACGTAGCCGCCAACAATTACATCACAGTCAAAGGTCATGCGCAGATTATTGACTGCTACAGCAAGGTAAGAAAGGTATTCATTCCATGCCGTTTGCAAAGCTGCATTGCCGGAGCGCAACCCGTCAAAGAATAGTGCAAGATTTCCGTCGGTCAGCTGGGAGAGGACTTTTGCAGAGCAATAGGCATCCAGACAGCCCTTTTTTCCGCAGTAGCAGGGGCGGCCATCGGGAACGAGCGTGTTGTGCCCGAACTCTCCGGCACGAAGATGGTCGCCGCCATAGAGCGCTCCACCGGTCAGAATCGCACCGCCGACACTGTTGCTCAGAGAAAGGTAGACAAGGCTACGGGGAGATTCGAGGTCGCGCACTTCAGCAAGTCCGGCAGCGTTCGCGTCGTTGATGAACCGGCAGGAGAATGGGATGTAACGGCTGAATTCTTCGGTAGGAACATTCCGCAGACCCAAGGCATGAGAGTAAACCAATGTCTGCCCCTCTTTATCCAGAATACCGGGCAGCGAAATGCCGACGCCCAAGATTTTTTCGACCGGGCAGCCCTCTTTTTTCAATCAGCCCCTGCACGATTCCGGCAAGCATTTCCGCATAGGTGTCCGACCGCTCATAAAGACGCTTTTTACGCTCATAGTGGAGAAGGTTACCGGACAGATCGACCAGAACTGCTCCGACATGATTCTGGGTGATCTCCAGTCCGACCGCAAGTCTGGCATTCCGCACGGGAGCAAATGCTCTCGCCTTGCGCCCACCGGTAGATTCAAAGGTGCCGACATCCTGCACCAGTCCCATCGCCATCAGTTCTTTGACATTCTGCAATACGGTCGGCCAGCTGTTGTTGACTTTTGCCGCAAGCTCCGGCTGCGAGATTCGGTCGCAGGAAAAAATGCTGCGAATCGTTCGGATGCGGTTGATTTTTTTAACATCACGGTTATTTGCGCCGCTGCCGGTCATGGGCTCACTCACCTCCAAGAGCAGATTCAACATTCGAAAGAAGATTTATAAAGCTCTTTCTTATTATAGAGAATCTGGAGAGATTCTGCAAGGGAAACATTTACAAAAAAGCGTTAGCCGAAAAGAGCGAGTTGCTTATGGATAAGAAGCGATGCTACCAGCTTATGGCAAACCATAGGTCGGTGGGCACCGTGTTCTTTATAGGGACTTAATCTTCCAGCCTGCCGTGGTCACAGCCAAGTGACAGGTAGTGCTCCATCTCTCCTCCTAGCACAAGCTGTGCATACTCCAAAGGCTTATGGTAGAGCAGCCAGTCAAGTTCTGCCCGTTGTTTCGGGGGTGTTGCCGTACTTGTCCTCGATGGCGACGCAGTCGATGGCAACGGCAGAGCCATCAGCGAATCGGGCTTCTACCCGGTTAGTGTCCATGTTGTAGCGGCAGGAAAGCAGTTTGTTCATGGTGAACCTCTTTCTATATAAGGTGGTGTCTGCTCGATTGTCCAAATCCCTGCCATGAATCGTAGTTGTTGATGTACATTTGATGCTTAGTCTGAACAGGCAAGATTGTAGCTGCCGTGTCGGGCTTGAACCCGGCCGTTTTTCCGGCTTTGCATAAAAACTCAATGCCTGTTTAAGGAGCTGATTTTGGCTCTGCACATTTTTGCACACTTTTTGCACACCGGAACGGCTGGATAACGGATGCAAGAGGGAATAACAGGTGCAAAGGATGCAGCAGATGCAAAACGCAAATTTACGATAAAACGATAAAAACTTAACGAATCTGCGCAATTCTGAAATTGAATTGTTGCTTGGCGTAATTCTGGGGCCCAGGGTTCGAGTTGAGGTGCAATTGTTGAACGTTGGTTTGGCGTTCTTTTTGTTATCAACCCCCGAAAAATCGGGGTCTGCACGGTCAATGCACGGTTTTTGCACGGTCGGCTTTTTTTCGTAGGAATCCTCTGCATAGGCTGGAATTGCTTTGAAATGCGTGGTAAATTTTGCATCAGGTCAGCAGTGCCAGACGGAGCTGCGCCTTTACTTCGGGGTCTGCATTCTTCAGCAATTCCAAGAGAGCCGTCATGGAGATGGTGGGTTCGCCTGCGGCGGGTACAGCCTGCGGGCTGGGGCTTTCCTGTTTAGCATAGAACCCTTCCTCGAACTTCCTGCCCAGTTCTACACGAGAGGACTGCTGGATATGGGCATAGGTGTTCACCAGCATATCTGCCGTAGCGTGTCCTGTGGTGCCTTGAACGGCCTTCACATCGCCGCCGGAGATCATCAGCTGATAGGTCGCACTGGAATGCCGCAGACCGTGGAACACAATACGAGGGAACTCCGGGTGTGCATCCTGCCATTTGAGGAACTTTTTGCGAATCAGCACAGGCTCCACAGCCAGACCGTTGGGCAGACGGAACAGCATTCCGCTGTCATGGTAGCGTGCCGGATCTTTCATCTCGTCTGCCGCCAGCTGATTCAGCCACTTCTTCAGTTCCTCTTTCAGAGCAGAGGTCATGAAGATGGTACGGCAGGAGGACGCCGTTTTGGTGCTTTTCAGGATGAGAGAAGTGGTGCTGCGCTCCAGCTTGTCCGGGAATACCTTAATGATACAGCCATCGTCTACTTGGTTCAGTGCTTCTTTTCGCACCCGCTGCATGGACTTGTTGATACGGAACGTTCCGATGCCATCCGCTGCGTCAAAGTCAATATCTTCCGGGGTCAGACCTACGATTTCGCCCTCTCGCAGTGCGCCCACCAGCGTGAGATGGACTGCCAGATGCAGGATGGGGTCCTCCATGCTGTCCAGTGCTGCCCGCATTTCCTCTACCGTCCAGATGGTACGCTCCTGCGTGGACTTCTTGGGGCTGTCCACAGGAACAGGACTTTTGATCAGGATACCCCACTCCACGGCATACTGGAACGCTGTACCCAGCAGCCGATGAACCTCATGGATGGTTGTGCCAGAAAGAAACCGCTGCTTCTGCTTTTCGGTCAGTTCCTGCTTCTTTCCCTCGATATACGAACCGCAGGGTGTTTTACTCAGGGTCGTGTAGAGGTTCTCCATGTGGTAGGGCTTGAGTTTCTGCATCTCCATGCTGCCGATATAGGGGATAATCAGGTTCTGGATGGTGGAAAGGTTGGATTCGTAGGTTTTGGGTGCCCACTTGTGCTTGCTGCACTGCTTGGGCAGCCAATCCATGAGGAACTCTGCCACCGTCACAATTCGGTGGTGCTGTTGCACAGGTTGTAAAGCAGAGCGCAGGCTGATGGCCAGCATTCGTGCAATATCGTTCACCGTGTACACCAGCTTCGTGGTTTCCGGGCTGTCAGTCGGAGACTTGACGGCATTGGTTTGAGTGACCACCTCCATTGTAGTGGGATTCAAGTCCTTTTGCAAGAACTTTTTCGTATAATCGGAAGATTGCACAGGGACGTTCATAGAATTACGGTCAAAATCCATAAGCATTGCTCCTTATATTGTCATATCATCTAAAAAATTCAGATTAAAGTTCTACATCCTGCCTACGCCTGTGGTTTCGTTGCTGCACATTCATGGTGCGCTCCTGCTTGGGGGCAAGAATCTTTTTCCAGAAAGCCGCGCACCAGTTCCGGCGCACGGTGGAGGGCATCCAGATAGGGCTTCACCTCGTACCAGAGTTCATGATACTTTTGACCCCAATGAGCAGCTTCCTTCTTGGCGGTGGAAAGTTCTTCTTTCAAGCGGCGGTTCTCCACATCCATCATATAGCCGTGGTCAGCTTGCTTTTTTCAGCTTGGAGAATTCTTCTTCGGTCAGCGAGTAGTTACCGAGAAAGGTGCGCTTGCCGATATAATCCAGATCGCGCACATGAATGAGGGCTTCTTTTGTGAGCGTGGCTTTTTTCTGAACAGCGGCAAGTTCCTTCTCCTTTTTGGAGAGAGTGGTGCTGGTTCGGGTAAGCGACTGTTCTTTCTGGTCGATTTGAGAAGTCAGGCTGTCCA
>VOFI01000926.1_pt1 | contig 44000 bp, 25 predicted proteins | sample 5384131 | NCBI WGS metagenome assembly VOFI01 (sample SAMN12384728, study PRJNA508395) | human gut metagenome | isolation source: healthy gut H | host: Homo sapiens | reverse complement strand
GCGAGAATCTTCCATCATATAATTCACGGCATTGGATGGAAATGAATGGTCTGTTGTGAAATTATAAAGCTTTTTATCATCTTCATCAAACACCACTACTCCTTTGCCGAATGTTCCTACCCATAATTTTCCGTTTTTGTCCCGTATGATACCGTGTACCATAATATCGGGTAACTGGGCGTTTAATTCTTTCTCGTACGACAATTGGTTATTAAAATAAGAATAAATTCCCGTTTGGGTACCTATCCATATCTTGCCGTTTATATCCTCACTGAAGGAGCAGATATCGAGGAACTCCGAGCCTTTATCTCCTATCCGGGTGATACGTCCGTCTTTGGGAGTATAAAGCAATATGCCATTTTTATAAGTGCCTAGCCACAGTCGTTCTTGTTTGTCTTGGTAAATCACATTGATATGTGTTTGTGGGTGCAGCCGGCATTCGTGTAAAGAGAAGTTTTTTGTTTTCTTTCCTTTTTCATAAATTCCTAATTCACCTTCTCCTCCCAGCCATATTTGGTGATTATCTGCCCATAATCCCCATACTTGTTTATTATTGATCTTACCTTGTTTTTCAATAGTATAGGCAATGGTGTTGAATAATGGCTGTGCATAACTGATAAAATCCACTCCACCGCGGTAGTTGCCAATCCAAATATTTCCGAATGAATCTTGTATGATGCTTCGTGCATTGGGTCCGGATAATCCATGGTTGTCATTTGTTACCGTAATATTGGAGAATATACAACCTTGTTGATCCTGGGTGATTCCAACTACATAATTACTAGATATTCCGTCTTCTACTCCCAATCTTTTAATCATATATGGCTGGGCAGTAGCTGGAATTAAAACATCTAATAACATATATATAACATATGTAATTCTAATACAATTGATTATATTAAATTTATGAACCATAGAATATTTGACAATTATGGACTAAAAACTCGTTATGAATGATTTTTCTACCATTCTTGCTTAATTTTTAATCTTTGTTTTTTCATAACATCTTTTATTTTTGCATCGTTTTAAAGGATATCTTATCTAAAACATTTGTAAATCTAGTAAAAAACTTTAGATGAAACAATAAGTTGATTAGTTTTTTTTGGGGTAAAAAGATTGCCACAAAATATAAAGAGTTTATAAACCTTATTATCTAATTTTAAAAAAGGAAAAAACAATGAAATCTAACTCATTTATGAGAAATCGTAAGGCATTTACTACTGTCTTATTGTTTTGCACTGGTTTCATAGCTTCTCACCCCTTGGTTGTGTCAGCTGCCGATAAGGTTATGGCTGTTCAATTAATACATCAACAGCAAACTATAAAAGGTATTGTTGTTGATGCTTCGGGTGAGCCTGTGATTGGTGCGAATGTTGTTGTAGAAGGTACTACAATGGGAACAATTACTGACTTTGAAGGTACTTTTTCTATTTCAGTACCTAAAAATGGAAAAATAAAAATTTCCTTTATCGGTTACAAAGATCAAGTCTTGACACCTCAATCTGGTAAGAATTTAAGAGTTGTGCTCGAAGATGATTCACAAATGTTAGGTGAGGTACAAGTCGTAGCGTATGGTGCACAAAAGAAAGTTTCTATAACAGGAGCCATTTCTTCAATGAAAGGTGAGGATTTGCTAAAAACTCCTGCTGCGTCTATGTCGAATGTATTGTCTGGTCAGATTACAGGTATTTCTTCGGTGCAATATTCTGGTGAACCCGGTGCTGATGAGGCGGATTTGTATGTGCGTGGTATTGCTACTTGGAATAATGCCAAACCTTTGATTCAAGTGGATGGGGTAGAACGCGAATTTTCGCAGATTGACCCCAATGAGGTAGAAAGTATTACGGTATTGAAAGATGCTTCGGCTACAGCCGTATTTGGTGTTCGTGGTGCTAATGGTGTTATATTGATTACTACTAAACGTGGTGCTGAAGGTAAGGCTAAAATTTCTTTTTCAACTTCGGCAGGTGTTAACTTAAGAACGAAACAATTGGAATTTGCCAATTCTTATCAGTATGCGTCTTATTATAATGATTTACAGGTAAATGATGGTGGAGTACCTACATTTACAGAAGAGCAATTGATAAAATTCAGAGATCATACAGATCCTATTTTATATCCGGATATTAATTGGATTGATTACTGTATGAATAAGGCAGCGTTTCAGTCACAACATAATGTAAATATATCGGGAGGTACTGATAGAATGCGTTACTTTGTATCAGCAGGTATGTTTACACAAGATGGTATGTTCAAACAACTTGCAGCGTCTGATAATTTTAACTTTAACTACAAACGTTACAATTATCGTGCTAATTTGGATTTTGATGCGACTAAGACTACATTAATTTCTGTTAATATTGGTGGGCGTATTGAAACTAAACGTACTCCTGAGTCTGGAGAAGACCAGAATCAGCTGTTCCGTAAATTATATTGGGCTGTGCCTTTTGCTGGTGCAGGCATTGTAGATGGAAAACGTGTGGTTTCAAATGCTGATTATCTACCATTTACTGGATCTGACGGATTGAATTCTTATTATGGGAAAGGCTTCCGTTCTACAACAACAAATGTGTTGAATGTGGATCTTGTATTGGATCAAAAGTTAGATTTTATAACCAAAGGACTTTCTTTTAAATTGAAGGGTTCTTATAATACTAGTTATTGGACACAAAAAATAGCCAGTTCTTCTATGGCTGTATATACACCAGTTCTTCATGATGATGGATCTATTGGTTATCGTAAGAGTGGCTCTGATTCTCAGTTGTCTTATAGTCGTAATTCAAATGGTGAAGGTAAATCACGTGATTGGTATATGGAAGCTGCTTTGAATTACAGTCGCAAATTTGGAGATCATAATGTGACAGGTTTGGTGCTTTATAATCAATCAAAACGATATTATCCAGGAGGTACTTATGATGATATTCCTTCGGCTTATGTTGGCTTTGTGGGGCGTGCTACCTATGATTATAAAACTCGATATATGGCAGAGTTTAATGTTGGTTATAATGGTTCTGAGAATTTTGCTCCAGGTAAACGTTATGGCTTGTTCCCAGCTGGCTCTATTGGTTGGATTGTCAGTGAAGAGTCTTTTTTTAAGCCGTTAAAGAAAGTGATCAATTACTTTAAAGTACGTGCCTCTGTAGGTATGGTAGGTAATGATAATAACGGAAATAATAGATTTTTGTATCTTCCAGACGCTTATATTTTGAATGACGATGGCTATTTTTTCGGTACGAATGCTGGAAATAAGAAGCCGGGTGCTTATGAGGCTAGTAAATCGAATGCTGATGTAACTTGGGAAAAATCTGTTAAGCAGAATTATGGTATTGATTTTTCTATTCTGAATGAAAAACTAAATATTTCTTTAGATTATTTTAAAGAAAACCGTCGAGATATTCTTTCTTCTCCAGATTATATGCCGGGAATTTTGGGTATGGTTTTACCTATTATGAATGTTGGTAAAACTGAAAATAAAGGATATGAGTTTCAGCTAAAATGGAATGATAAAATCGGTGATGATTTCCGTTATTGGGCAAACTTCAATCTCTCTTTTGCGCGCAACAAAATTGTTTATAAGAATGAGATTGAAAAGAATGAAGATTGGTTGTATGAAACTGGCCGTACAATTGGTTCTCGTTTGATTTATAAATTTTGGGGATATTATGATGAAACTGCAGAGGCTAGATATCAGGAAGAATTTGGTAGACCTATAGCAGATCATGGTTTATCTTTACAGCCAGGTGATGCGGTATTTGCTGACTTAAACAGTGACGGTGTTATTGATGGAGATGATGCTAGCCGTGATTTGGGGTATGTGGATACTCCTGAATATACAGCTGGTTTGAATCTTGGATTTAGTTGGAAGGGATGGGATTTTACAGCGCAGTTTACAGGAGCGTGGAATGTAGACCGTATGCTTTCCGAATTCCGTCAACCGCTGGGAGATACACAAAATAAAGGATTGCTTCTTTATCAATATGAAAATACATGGCGTTCGTCGGCCGATACTTATACGGCTAAATTCCCTCGTATATCGAAGTTAGCTCAAGCGAACAATTATAGAGCTTCCGACTTGTATTTGTGTGATGCAAGTTATTTACGTTTGAAAAGTGTTGAATTGGGGTATAATTTTAATATGCCTTTCATGAAGAAAATAAAAATGAATCAGTGCCGTTTATATGTAAGTGCGTATAACTTATTCACATTGACGGATTTTATGTGGGGGGATCCTGAGTCACGTCAAAGTGATCGTCCAAATTATCCATTGACTCGCGTGATTAATTTAGGTTTAAAAGTTGGATTCTAATATCTTGAAATCTTATGAAACATTTTGAAAAATGGTTTATTATAGCATTTGTGGGAGCAACGCTTGCCACTTCATGTGTCGATGATATAAAATTCGGTGATGCTTTCTTGGAAAAAAGCACCAAGTGTGGCTGTAACTCAAGATACAATTTTCGGTAAAGCGGAGTATGCTCGTCGTTTTTTGTGGAATACTTATTCAAAGTTGTATTATGGTTTGGCCACAAACTGGAATGATGTGGATGGTAAGATGAATACTGGTATGTTTGAATGTTTATCTGATTGTTTTCATTCTCATAATTCATGGGATGGTTTGAATAGACATTATTATTCTGGTACTTATACTGCTAGTACAGAAGATGGTACAGCTGAAACACGTTTTGGTTTTACTAAAGAAGAAACTTGGCAGGCAATACGTAGTTCATGGATCTTTATTGAAAATGTAGATCGTGTACCCGATATGGACGGGAATGAAAAAGAACGATTGAAAGCGGAAGCGAAGGTAATAATAGCTTCTCGCTATTTTGATATGTTTCGTCATTTTGGTGGATTGCCTATAGTAAAAGCGTCTTTTGCGGCTGAAAATGAATATGATGTTCCTCGAGCTACCGTAGAAGAAACAGTGAACTTTATGATAGGTCTTTTAGATGAAGCGGCCACTGTACTTCCTTGGGATTTGACTGAGGATGGAGAGGCTAACTGGCAAGGACGTATGACTAAAGCGGCAGCTATGGGCTTGAAATGTAAAATTTTGCTTTTTGCTGCAAGTCCTTTATTTAATGACAATGAACCATATTGTACGGCAGAACCACAAGAAGCGGTTATCAATCATCAAGTGTGGTACGGAGGATATAAACCTGAATTATGGAAAGCATGTCTGACTGCTTGTGAAGAATTTTTCCAAGCCCTGCAAGTTAATGGGCATTATGAACTAGTTCAGGCTGTTGGTGATACGAATGATGCCTATAGAGCGGCTTTTAATAAAGCTTATTTCTTACGTGAAAATTCGGAATTGTTGATTTCTACCCGTATCATTGGTAAGTATAATTGGGATTGGTGGTATTATTGGGGCGATTGGGTGCCCAATGGCGGTTATACGCCTACATTGGAGTATATGGAAATGTTCCCTATGGCAACAGGCGAATCCTTTGACTTTGATAAGGCAGTACAGAATAATAATATGTTTTTTGAGAATAATGATTATAATAAACCTACTCGTGATCCACGTTTGTATGAAACAATTTTGGTAAATGGTGCTAAATGGAGTGGCCGTTCTGTGGAATTATGGGTAGGAGGACGTGAAAACGCTAATAGTACAAGTACTGAAACAGGACAGTATGCAACAGGCTTCGGTTTATATAAATTCTATAAAGAAGGTAAAGGAAGTCTAGCCAATAATTATTTGGAATGGCCTTATTTACGTATGTCGGAAATGTATTTGATTTATGCGGAAGCACTTCTGAAAAATAATCAACCGAAACTAGCTATAGAGATGGTGGATAAGGTACGTGCGCGTGTCGGATTAAAAGGGTTGATAGAGTCGAATCAAGACAAGAATTTACTATCTGATTCGAATGCTTTGATGGAAGAAATATTACGAGAACGTGCTTGTGAACTTGGGTTGGAAGATGTTCGTTTCTTTGATATGATACGTAATAAGCGTGCTGATCTTTTTGAGCGTCCTTTACATGGTTTGCTTATTGAACGTGCTGATGGTGGAAGTGGTTCATGGTCTGATAAACCGGAAGATAAACGGGGACCTTTTCCGACAAAATTTAAATATACTCAGTTCAAAATATCTAATTCAGCTCGTGCATGGTGGACAAATTTCAATTCAAAATGGTATTTGTCTGCATTTCCTGTAAATGAAGTAAACAAAGGATATGGATTGACTCAAAATCCAGGTTGGTAATACTTGATTTTTTATCTAATAAAAACTAGAAACAATGAAAAATAAAATATTAGCTTTGACAATACTTGCTTTTACAAGTATGAATGCCATGGCACAGGAAGAAGTTAATGTGACTGGTAAGGTGGTTGATAAGGTGGGAAACCCGGTATCGGGAGCTGCCGTGTCTGTATTGGGGCAACCACTTACTATGGTATCGACAGACGTTATGGGAAATTTTACAATTTCAGTATCAAAGGATGCTCAGCTTTGGATTCAGACGCCGTATGATGCAAAAAAAGTAGTAAAGGCGGAAATGGATAAAAAGATGACTGTTATAATGGATTTCTTTTCGAATAAAGTGAATTACGGTTTTGGATTGGAACAGACCTATACTGAGTCGACGGGAGCAGCTTCTACTGTTTATAGTGATGATATTGCAACTAGATCTTCATATACCGTAGGTAATTCATTGTACGGCAATGTGCTCGGATTGACTACTATGCAAAAAACGGGAACCATGTGGGAGCAAATACCTTCTATGTTCATTCGTGGGCAAAAAAGTTTAAATGGTAATAATGGTATATTGCTGGTAGTTGATGGTTTGGAGCGTGATAACGCTTATCAAGTTTTACGTTATCTTACACCGGAAGAGGTGGAGTCCGTAACGGTTTTGCGTGATGCAGCTGCAGTGGCTCTTTATGGTTATAAAGGAGCGAATGGAGTAGTGAATATCGTAACGAAGCGTGGATTATATAAGAAGCGTGAAATAAGTTTTGCTTATGATCATGGTTTTACTTATCAAAATCGTTTACCCGAAATGTCGGATTCGTATACTTATGCTAGAGCCATGAATGAGGCATTGGCTAATGATGGAAAAGCTGCTAAATATAGTCAGAATGAATTGAATGCTTTCAAAAGTGGCAAATATCCTTATTATTATCCCAATGTCAATTGGTGGGATGAGGTGTTCCGTGAAAGAGGATCATCAGATATTGCAACTTTAACTTTTCGTGGAGGCGCTTCTAAATTGCGTTATTATACAATGTTGAATTTGCAAAACGGTCGTGGCTTTTATAAAAATGCCAATGAGAATGATGGTTATTCAACTCAAGAGAAGTATTCTAAAGCAAATTTTCGTAGTAATTTGGATATTGATTTGACTCCTAAGACTAAAATGCAGGTAAATATTATGGGGATGTTAAATGAATTTAGTCGTCCGGGATATGGTTCTGATAATTTGATTGGAAAATTATATATGACTCCATCTGCGGCATTTCCTATTCGTACAGAAAATGGTTTGTGGGGTGGTAATGCAACATGGGATGGATATAATAATCCAGTTGCATTGGCTCAGGGTCGCGGTTATTCCAAGGGACATACATTGGGGTTGTGGGCAGATATGAGCTTAAGACAGGATTTGTCTTCTATCACGAAAGGTTTAGGAGCCTCTTTTCGTATGGGATATGATAATGTTGCTTCTTATTGGGAGGATCATTGCAAAGATTATGCGTATGGAAGTACTGTTGTGACAGAATGGAAAAATGGTGAACCGAGTGCTTTTTCCGAATATACAGGTGGCTCGGACAGTGAGATGAAAGGAGGAAGTAAACTTGATTGGCAGTATCGTTCTTTCAATTTTATGGCAAATGTGGACTGGAAGCGTCAGTTTGGAGAACATAAAGTATATACAACATTGATGTATACTTATAAATATGACAATAATGCCAATATAAACTCTAATCTTTATCATTGCAATTGGTCATGGTATACGCATTATGGGTATAAAAATCGTTATTTCTTCGATTTTGCATTAGTAAACTCAGCGTCTAATTTATTGGAAACAGGAAATCAATGGCATATTTCTCCTACAGTAGGACTTGCTTGGGTTGCATCTAATGAAAGTCTATTGAATAATTATTCATGGCTGAATTTCTTGAAGTTACGTGCTTCATTCGGCGTTATTAATACGGATAATATTCCTTATAACGGATATTGGTATGAAACCATGAACGGGAGTGGTGGTGGATATCCTATCCAAGATAATTTTAGTAATGGTGGAAGTTGGCAGGAAGGTCAATTGCCCTCAATAAATGGTACAACAGAAAAAGCGTATAAATATAATGTCGGTCTGGATGCTACTTTATTTGGTGGTCTAACGTTGACAGCTGACGCTTTTTATGAAAAGCGTCAAGATATTTGGGTATATACAGGTGGTAAGAATTCGTCAATATTGGGTGCAACAGCTTCTTATGCTAATGCTGGTGTGGTTGATAGTAAAGGTTTGGAATTTGGAGCAAATTATATAAAAAGCTTAGGTAAGGTTCGTTTCAATTTTGGGGGAACATTTACTTTAACTAAGAATAAAATTGTAGAGCAGTTGGAAGAACCGAAAGCTTATGAGTATCTTCGTGCTACTGGAAAAGCCGTGGGACAGATTTTTGGTTATCAAGCAGTGGGATTTTTTGTAGATCAAAGTGATATTGATGATAGTCCGTCCCAACAGTTCGGTGTCGTGAAACCAGGTGACATTAAGTATAAAGACCAGAATAACGATAATGTAATTAATGAATTTGATCAGATTCCTTTAGGTTATAATTCTAGTGTCCCTGAAATTTATTATTCATTCAATATAGGCGCAGAATGGAAAGGAATAGGGGTTAATTTTGATTTTCAAGGGGTTGGAAATTATACTTCATGGACTACATTGAATGGTTTGTATCGTCCATTGTCTAATGGCAATGCTATTTCAAATTACTATTATGAAAATCGTTGGACACCAGAAACTCCTAATGCACGATATCCTCGTTTGACTACTGAAACTGTTCAGAATAATACACAGTCAAGTTCCGTATGGTTGGTTGATGGATCATTCTTAAAATTACGTAATTGTGAAGTATATTATAAATTACCTCATTCAGTTGTCAATAAATGGCATTTGAACAGTGCTAAGCTATATGTAAGAGGGGTTGATTTGTTCTGTTGGGACCATATTAAAGAAATAGATCCGGAATCAATAGGAAATGGTATTCCGACCACACGTTCTATTAATATTGGTTTGTCTGTTGGCTTTTAATTTTTATAACTAAAAAAGTATGACTATGAAATTGAAAAAAATATTGTTAGGGTTAGCCTATATGTCGGTTATGGCTTCTTGTGCGGATTTGGACTATCATGAATATACTGTGTATGATAAAGATTATGTATTTACAGATTTTGGACGTACCGGAGCTGTAGTTACGAATATATATAGTTACTTGGATTATGATTTGCCTAGTGAGGTTTCTTATTGCTCTGCTTGTGATGAGGCGCAATTTGCGTGGAGTTGGTCTTCAATACATGATTGGATAAACGGTGCATGGAGCTCGACTAATTCTCATAGTCTATGGAATTATTATAGTGGAATTAGGGATGCTAATTTCTTTTTGGAGGAATCACAAAATGCCGATTTTTCTGAATTGAAAGAAGATAAAAATTATGTAGCTGAGATGAATCGCTTTAACCGTTATAAGTATGAAGTTCGTTTTTTGCGTGCTTATTTCTATTTTAATTTGGTACGTGCTTATGGCGATATACCTTTGGTTACGAAGGTGCTGACTGAAGAAGAGGCCAATCAGGTGAAGCGTACACCGGCTGCTGAGGTTTTTGATTTTATAATTAAGGAATGTGATGAGATAGCAGATGAACTTCCTGTGGATTATTCTAAATTAGAAAATGATGCCGCTAATGGAGAAAGCCCTGAAACTGGTCGTATTACTAAACAGGCAGTATTGGCTTTGAAGGCTCGAACATTACTTTATCAAGCAAGCCCTTTATTTAATATAGCTAATGATGTAAATTTGTGGAAACAAGCAGCTTTAGCTAGTAAGAAAGTTATTGATTTTTGTGCAGAGAATGGCATAAAAATGGGTAAATATTCAGAGTTATGGGGAACAGATAATTGGAAAGCGTCAGAAATGATTTTTGTACGTCGTATCGGAGATACTAGTTCGCCTGAATATACTAATTTCCCAGTAGGAATGGAAAATGGTGGGTCAGGTAATTGTCCTACTCAAACTTTGGTTGATGCTTACGAAATGAAAGTAACAGGAAAAGCATGGGATGAGCCAGAAAGTGGATATGATCCAAATAAACCGTATGATAATCGTGATCCTCGTATGGAAATGACTATCGCTGTAAATGGTGAGAAATGGCCAGATACTAATCCAAATCCATTGGAAATTTATATAGGAGGACGCAATGCACTACCTATTGCTGGAGCAACTCCCACCGGGTATTATTTGAAAAAGTACTTGGATAAGACTATTGATATTAGTGCTTCTACCAGTAGTGGAGGAAAACGCCATAATTGGATTACATATCGTTTGGGAGAATTCTATTTAAATTATGCTGAAGCGGTATTTAATTATTTGGGATCAGCTGATGCTGTTAGTACGGAATTCACAATGTCTGCCCGTGAAGCTGTTAATGTGGTTCGTAACCGTTCAGATGTGCAAATGCCTGAAGTACCTGAAGGATTGACTAATAACCAGTTTGTAGAGAAATATCGTCGTGAACGTATGGTGGAGCTTGCTTTTGAACAACATCGTTTTTGGGATGTTCGGCGTTGGAAGGCTGGAGATACTCAAAGAAGTATTGTACAAATGCAAATTACCAAAAATAATGATACATATACTTATAAACGTGTAATTAGTAATCGTTATTGGGATGATAAGATGTATTTGTTTCCTATCCCTGATTCAGAAATAAGAAAAAATCCAAATCTAATTCAGAATCCAGGTTGGTAATAGTAAATATTGTTGAATAATAAAGAATGGAACTATGAAATTCAATATAAAATATACGATAGCAGCTTTGTCAGTTTTTATGTTTACTGCAGGCTGCGATGATAAATTAGATGCTATTGATGTAATAGGATATACAGGTGTTCCGGTTGCTATAGAGACGGTAACTTCAGAGCCTCTTCCCGGTCAAATTCAACTTAGATGGGAAGTTCCGGCTGGTGACTTTTCCTATCTTAAAATATGGTATTATGATCCTTTGACAAAAGAAACTGTCTATAAGATTGTTTCAAAAGGAACTACGGAATTGTTGATAGATGAAACTCGTGCTCGTTTTGGTGAATATGAGTTTAATTTCCAAACATTTAACGCAAATGATGAAGGTGGCGAGATTAAAGTTGTAAGAGCACTTTCAGGAGTTGCACCTGCGTCTTATACTTTAGTGTCACGAAGTCAAATCAAATTAGTGGCAGAACAGTTAAGTACAAACGCTCAAGAACCGTCGGAAGGACCTATAAAAAATGCAGTGGATGGGGATAAAAATACTTTTTTTCATACGAATTGGCATGAAGCTATTCCTTATCCACAGTGGATTCAGGTTAATTTGAAAGAACCTCATGAAAATTTTCTCGTGGGTTACATAAACAGAACGGATAATTCTTGGACCACAAGTGGACGTCCTAGTGTGGTAGATTTACAAATTAGTAATAATGGTATTGATTGGGAAACTGTAGGTACATTGGACGGACTCCCTAGTTCAGCCGGAAGTGAATATATTTCTACTTTCTTTATGCCAGGTAAGACTTTTACTTATTTTCGTTTTAGTGTAACATCTGCTACTGGAAGTTCCTCCTATTGGAATATTGGTGAATTTATGATGTATGATGCAGAAGTTGCAATAGATGATCCGGAAACTGCGCCTTTGGATTAATAAATAAAAACAGAAGAGGAATTTGAAAAATAAGGACAATGGATAGCTGGCTGTATAACAGCCGCTATCACCATTGGAATATTTACTTGTGATGATTATAAAGATATTGTTTAAGATAGTAGATGTATGATAAAATTATTTCAATTACTGAAATTGTGTGTTGTACTTCTTATAGGGGGGCATTGTAATGCACAAGACTATCAATTGGTTTGGAGTGATGAATTCAATAAAGACGGTTGTTTGGATGAATCAATATGGAATTATGAACAGGGTTATGCTCGTAATGAGGAGTTACAATGGTATCAATCTGACAACGCTTGGTGTCAGGGTACCCATTCGTTCAGGTGAGATATGGCCTGATAACAACGGAGAGCATATCAATGCCCATGGGGGCGGAGTAATGTACCATGATGGAACATACTATTGGTTCGGTGAGAATAAATGCGATACTACCAGCAGTGCCATGGTGGGAGTAATGTGCTATTCTTCTCGGAATCTTACTGACTGGAAGAACGAAGGCGTAGCGCTTTCTGTTGTTGATAACGACAGCAGCGACATAGCGCGTGGATGTATATTGGAACGTCCTAAAGTGATATATAATGCGAAAACAGGGAAGTTTGTGATGTGGTTCCATCTGGAATTGAAAGGAAAAGGTTATGCAGCCGCCCGTGCCGGGGTAGCAGTCAGTGATACTCCTGCCGGTCCTTACCGTTTCATCCGTTCGGGACGTGTCAATGCTGGTAAGCTGCCTGTTGATATGGACGGACAGGCTGTTGCAGTGCTGGATACTCTGAATGCCAAGAATTATGAAAAATGGTGGACTCCCGAATGGACGGATGCTGTGAACAAAGGCTTGATAGTAAAGCGTGATTTGGATGGCGGACAGATGTCTCGCGATATGACTCTTTATGTAGATGAGGATGGTAAAGCCTACCATATTTACTCTTCCGAAGAAAACCTCACACTCCAAATAGCGGAATTGAGCGATGACTATCTTTCACACACAGGGAATTATGTGCGTGTGGCTCCGGCAGGACACAATGAGGCACCTGCTATCTTCAAAAAAGACGGAACCTACTGGATGATCACTTCCGGTTGTACCGGTTGGGCTCCCAATGAGGCTCGTATGTTCTCGTCTTCTTCCATCTTCGGACCGTGGTCTCAGCATCCCAACCCTTGTGTGGGACCTAAGTCGGAACTTACGTTTGGCGGACAGAGCACTTATATTCTGAAAGTGGAGGGGAAGAAAGACGCCTTTATATTTATGGCGGATATCTGGCGTCCGGAGCATCCCAGTGATGCCCGTTACATTTGGTTACCTGTTCAATTCAAGGAAGGAATTCCATACGTGGAGTGGATGGACAACTGGACACTGGATTTCTTTCAGTAATCCCTGTTGAAAATAGTCTGAAGGATGGAAAATAGTGCAATAGTCTGTTCTTGACTGATTATTGCATCCATCTTGCTCGATTTTACCCCTATGGTTGTCAATCAGATTTTTTATCTTTGCTATCGGTAAAAAGAGATAATAGGTATTAAAGATAGGTTTTTAGGAAGAAGGTTAACATACTGTGATGTGATAATAGAATTTTAGGTTAGGTTAAGTTAGAATTGAAGGCATATTTCGTGAGGAAATGTGCCTTTCTGTTTTCATTACCTTTCTAGGTTCGTATATTTGTAATGTCGAATTTGTGAAACTTAAAATAGAATATGCATGAAAAAGATTGGATTGTTTTTGTTGTTAGGTTTTTCTCTTTCGTGGCTGGTGTCTGCTTGCCAAGAACGTCAGCAGGAAAGACGGAAGGAAGTGCCTTTGGATTCTATTGTACTGAGTGACCCTTGCATTTTGGCAGACAGGAAGACGGCTATGTATTATATGACCGGAACCGGCGGTATGCTTTGGAAAAGCAAGGATTTGAAACTTTGGGAAGGACCGTTTCATGTGGCAAAGACTGATTCCGGTTCGTGGATGGGACCGAAACCAATGATTTGGGCTGCCGAGTTACATCCGTATAAGGGCAAGTATTATTATTTTGCCACTTTCACCAATCAGGCGGTGAAGATTGATACGGTACAAGGGAATGTAATAGAGCGCCGTGCCAGTCATGTTTTGGTGAGCGATAACCCGGACGGACCTTACGTTCCGATGAAGGATTCCACTTACCTGCCTGCTGATAAACCAACCTTGGATGGGACTTTCTGGGTGGATAAGGACGGAAAGCCTTATATGGTATATTGTTATGAATGGTTGCAAGCCTTGGACGGTACGATAGAGAAAATAGAACTGAAGCCTGACTTAAGTGGAACCATAGGCGAAGGGAAATTGCTGTTCCGTGCCAGCGAATCGCCGTGGAGCCGTGAAAAAGATGCGGATGGCAAGGACAAACCGAATAAAGTCACTGACGGTCCGTATCTATTCCGTACAGGAACAGGTAGACTCGGTATGATTTGGACTAGTTGGATTTATAATGTGTACACTCAGGGAGTGGCTTATTCTGAAAGCGGAACCTTGGATGGACCATGGATACAGGAGAAAGACCCGATTACTCCTCCCAATTTCGGTCATGGGATGTTGTTTCAGACCTTGGACGGTAAATGGTTGATGTCTGTACATAGTCATAAGGATGTAAACGGACGTTATATTCGTACTCCTCGCTTGTTTGAAGTCGATTTTTCCGGAGATAAATTGGTGGTGGGAAAACCATATATTCCTTGAAAGTGCTTTATCTTTTTTCGAGAGGAAAGGTAATTACTTTTGCTTTCAATGAAAAGAGATGTGTAGAAAGAGTTGGAGGGACAGCTTTATGAGTCTGTCCCTCCAAATAAATGACCGGGTTAATCCCAACCCGGATTCTGTTTCAGTACACCCTGAGCCAGGTCTACCTCTTCCAAGGGGATAGCCCACAGATAGTCACGGTTGGCGTTGAACTTGCGGGTTTCAATAAAAATGCTTTCTCCTTTTGCATTTACCCCGTATACTGGTTTAGTAACATCCTTTTCAGTTGTTTTATAGCTACGGGTATCAAACAGGTGCATTCCCTCGAAAGCAAATTCCAAACGACGTTCCAAACGGATAGCTTCGCGCATTTGATCTTTGGACAAGCCGGAAGGCAGAGGAGGAAGATTTACGCTGGGACGCTGACGGATTTGATTGACCGCATCATATACTTCCGTATCCGGAGCAGACAGATTTTCGTTACGAGCCTCGGCGAAGGTCAGCAGCACTTCTGCATAGCGGATATAGATAAAGTTGGTCCAGTCATAATTATTGATACCGTCATTGTCCGGATTGATATACTTTTTCATGCTATATCCTGTACGGGTATGGCTGCCATCTCCCATATTGTTCAGGTTGAAAGTCTTTTCTGCTATTTGTGACCCGTTCCACAGTACTGAGAAGCCTAGACGGGGGTCACGGTCGGCAAACGGGTCTTCCGGATTATAGAAAGGAGACTCTTTGATTGATTTGCCATCTTTGCATGGATAGGAGTCTATCAAGTCTTGAGTAGGTGATAAAGCTTCCCATCCTCCCATCATGACGGGAGCGAAGAACTGTCCTATATAACTGCCTTCATTGGAGTTTTTCGGGTTTTCTAGATATTCGCGATCAAAGATGATTTCGTTACATAACTCTGCTACAGGTTGGAACAAGTCACCATAGTTATCATACAGTCCATACACATTCATGCCCATTACTTTGCGTGCGGCAGCTTCCGCCACATCATATTTGTGTGCGTAGAAAGCAACTCTGGCTTTCAGTGCGTAGCAGGCTCCGGCACTCGGTTTTCCGTGGTCACTGTTGCTGCGGATATCGGGCAAGCTGGCTGCTGCTTTATCCAATAATCCTACTATATGATTATAAGTCTCCTCTTCAGAACTGCGTGAAGGAAGTTTCTCGTTCAGTTCCAACGGATGATCCAGCAGGGAGGCGCCACCCATATATTTTAATATGTTAGCGTATGAGAAAGCTTCGAGAAACTGTACTTCGGCTGTCAGTTGCGCTTTTTCTTTTTCATCCATCGGCACATCGCCTATATGCTCGTAAAATACCAGGCATCTGCGGATGCATTGATAGGCATTTTTCCATAATTGTAGGAAATGTGGGTTGCTGGAAGTTGCCGTACCAGCAGACAACTGTCCCTGTTCGGCTGTGACATGTACAGGAATAGCATTATCTGTGTAGCAGTCTGTCATGATAGTATGGTTTTCCGGTTCTATCAGATACAGATAAATTCCGGTTGCAAATTTCTGGGCATCTTCTGCGTTTTTCCAGAAAGATGCATCGGATAATTGGTCTTTAGGATTTCTGTCCAGAAAACTGTCATTGCAAGAGCTCAGACCAAGGCCGCATGCCAATATTAATCCTATAAAGTTATATTTTAGTCTCATAGTTGTCAGTGTTTAGAATGTTACATTCAGACCGAAGGAATAATTTCGGGTCAATGGATAATAGTTGCCGCTGATGGCTTCGGGGTCTACACCGTCGAAGCCGGAAATCATAAAGAGATTGTCGATACTGCAATACACTCTCAAACGGCTGATTCCGTATTTGGATATCAGCTGTTTGGGCAGGCTGTAACCTACTTGCAGGTTTCTCAGCTTGGCATAAGAGGCATCCTGCATCCAGAAACTGGAAGTCACGCGGTTTTTGGAGTCACTCATGGATAATCGGGGATAAGTGGCATTCGGGTTTTCCGGAGTCCAACGGTCCAGATGCTGTTCCGTTACTTTACCGCCATTGTAGAAGGCATATCTGATTTCGGCTACAGGAGCACTCTTTACATCAGCTGCACCTTGCAGCAGTGCACTTAGGTCGAAGTCTTTATATTGAACTGAAAGATTCAGACCGAAGTTGATTTTCGGGAAGTAAGAACCCAATACTTGCCGGTCTTTGCTGTCTACTACTTTGTCTCCGTTCAGGTCACGGTATTTTAAGTCACCCGGAACCGGAGTACCCATGCTCTGTGTAGGATGATTCTTGATCTCTTCTTCGTTTTGGAAGATGCCGTCGCATACGTAGCCGTAATATGCCCACAGTGGGTCGCCTACGGATTGCCCCGGTGTGTCACCGCCTTTCAAATCCATGATTTTGGTAGTTACATAGCTGAAATTGGCTCCGATAGAATAGCTCCAATCATTGATACGGTTGTTATGTCCCAGTTGCAGTTCGATACCGGTATTACGCACTACGCCGGCATTTTGCATCGGAGCGCTGACTCCCATCATGTTGGGAACTGGAAGTTGCAGTAATATGTCCCGTGTTTCCTTGCGGAACCAGTCTGCGCCCAATGTCAGTTTATTGCCCAAAAAGCGGCGTCCACACCTACGTTCCATTGATCGGTTTTCTCCCACGTAATATCTTGGTTAGCCATCGGGTTGGAAATGGAAATACCCGGAGTCAAAGTGTTGCCGAAACTATAGTCATAACCGAACAGATAGGTGTTCTGATACGGATAATAGTTAGAACTGTTGTCCGAGTTTACGGTTTCCTGATTACCTAGCAATCCCCATGATGCACGTAGTTTCAAATTATCCACCCAATCGGCTTTGAAGAACTCTTCTTCCGATATTCTCCATCCGATGGAGAAAGAGGGGAATGCGCCGAAGCGGTTGTTCTTGGGGAAGCGTGAAGTGCCGTCATAACGCAGGTTGGCTTCTAGCAGATAGCGGTCATCGTATGAATAATTCACGCGTCCGAAAGCTGAGCGGAGGGCGTATTCTATTTCTGTACCGTATGTTGTCTGTCCTGTCACTTCACCGGCGTTGATCTGGTCCAGTGAGTTGGAGTTGGGCAGGTTCTTACGGTAAGCTTGCAGATAGCGTGTCTGTTTATAAATTTGTGAGTAACCTAATAAGGCTCCTATTGTGTGTTTGCCGAAGGTTTTATTATAGTCCAGATAAGCTTGCAAGTTCAGTTCCATACTTTTGATGTCATATTCTGTGATGGAGTTAGTGGTTTTCTTTACCGGTGTGTCTGAACCTGCCTGATAGAATGTCATGGTATTTACGTGGGTGGGATTGTCGGTCAGGTTGAAAGTCGAGGCGGCGACTCCTCTCAGTTTCAGTCCGTCTATGATGTCCAGTTCCATTCCTACGTTACCTTGGAAATTGCTGTTTATCTCTTTGTAGGTTCCTCCTTCACGTGCATAGGCTACGGAGTTGTGCTCGTTTTTGAATAAAGCATAGTTGCCGTTGCTCAATTGGATGGGAGTAACCGGAGTCTCACGGAAAGCATAGTGCATCAGGTTGCTGATACCTGCCGCCGGAGCAGTCATATTACTGTGGTATACCGCCATATTTGTAGTCAGTTTCAGACGACTGTTTATCTGAGCGTCAATGTTGGCACGTACATTGAACTTGTTGTAGTTGGTATTGACTATCAATCCGTCTTTATCATGATAGTTGAATGCCAGCGAGTAAGTTACTTTGTCTCCACCGCCTTTGATACTCAAGTGATGGTTGTTGAACAGGCCGTTTTCACTTAATAGCGTACCCAGCCAGTCGGAATTGGGATAAAAGTCGGGATCACTTCCGTCTTTGAACTTTTGTAGGGCTGTTTCGTCATACGGACCTTTCAAACCGTCATTGGTGTAAGCTTCATTCATCAGCACTGCATAATTGTAAGAATCCAAAAATTTGGGCATACGTGAGGCACTTTGCCAGCCTACATATCCATCGTATGATACAATGGTACGTCCTTTGGTTCCCTTTTTGGTTGTGATAAGGATAACGCCATTGGCAGCACGTACACCATAAATGGCTGAGGCGGCTGCATCTTTTAATATAGAGATGTTTTCAATATCGTTGGGGTCCACGCTGCTCATGGTAGATTCTACACCATCCACCACAACCATGGCACTGGCATCTCCCATAGTTCCTAGACCACGCACACGCAGTACTCCGGCATCAGCTCCCGGCTGGCCGGTATTTTGGATAATGGTGACGCCTGGCATTTGTCCTGCCAGCATGTTGGTGACATTGGCACTGGTGCGGTTGACTAGCTTATCGGATGAGATGGTTGCCACAGAACCTGTCAGGTTTACTTTTTTTTGAGTACCGTATCCTACTACTACCACTTCATCTAAAGATTCTGTATCTTCTTTCAAGATAATGGTGTAACTGTTGCTGTTGCCTACGGTAATTTGTTGGTCGTTGTAACCGATATACGAAACTTTCAGTTTAGCCCCTACGGATACATTTAATGTGAATTTGCCATCCACATCTGTAATAGTACCGTTGGTGCTTCCCACTTCTACTACATTGGCACCGATTACAGGAGCTCCGCTTGTATCATTTACGATACCTGTAATTTGTTTGACATGCTGTTGCACGATGGCAGTTGACTGCGAAGCCCACAAAGGCATTGGGAAAGCCATTCCGGCAAATAGTGTAAGACACGCATAAAAAGAGGCTTTTTTCAAAATTACGTGTGTCTTTACACAATTTTCCCTTCTTTTCTGGTAGAATTGCATAGATTAATAAGGTTAAATTAGTAAATAGTTTGGTTTAGGGATCTTATTCCCTTTCTATTTCAGTTGCTGCAAATGTATTATTTTATAAGAATATAACGCTATCTTTTCTTTTATTTTTTTTTGTTATTCTTAATAAATTACAGGTTATGACTAACCTGCTGTAGTTTTTTGTGGGTTATTCTTGTTATTTTGTATCTAGCGAGGAAGTAGAATGGTACATATTGCTTGAGAAATCAAACAATGAAATTCATATGGATAGAAATGTTAAATATGTCCTTTCTAAGGATTATTTTTGTATCTTTCTCAAAAGGTGTGATGAAAACTGAATATATTTCGCTAATAGTTATCATTTATAATGAATAATCAGAATTTATTGTGTAGCTGATTCTTTTGCTTTTTTCTTTTACTGAAACTGTAGTTTAATAGGGAAGAACTTTTTGTTTTTTTCTATGCCAGTCTTTCATAAACTTCCATTTTTCCTCCATTTGACCGAATAAAGTCCCTCTTTTGAAAGATTTATATACCTGAAAATAGGTTCCTATACTATATCTTTGCATCAAACAAATTCAGGACTAATTATATGAAAAACAAATTTTTTATCACCTTATTTGCCTGTTTGCTACCTTGGATGGCAGGGGCGCAGCAGATTATTTCCAAACAAAACAATGTAGCCGAAAAAGATTACATAGCTTATCTCTTTACCTATTTTACAGGTAACCACATCAGCGAGGAAGCCGTATGCTATGCGGTAAGTACGGACGGATATACCTATTGGGCACTGAATGACAACAAACCTGTCATTGATTCCAAAATCATCAGTTCTACCGGTGGTGTGCGCGATCCGCATATCCTGCGTTGCGAAGACGGAAAGACATTCTATATGGTGGTTACCGATATGGTTTCTGACAATGGATGGGATTCCAATCGTGCCATGGTGTTGTTGAAATCTACAGACTTGGTGAACTGGAACCATTCTGTCATCAATATGCAGAAATGTTATGCCGGCCAGGAAAAACTGAAACGGGTATGGGCTCCTCAGACTATCTTCGATGCGGAAGCCGGAAAATACTTGGTCTATTGGTCAATGAAATATGGTGATGGGGCAGATGTGATTTATTATGCTTATGCCAATAAAGAATTTACCGACCTGGAAGGTGAACCGAAACCGCTTTTCATCCCTGAAAACAAGAAATCTTGCATAGACGGTGATATCGTATATAAAGATGGAATCTACCACCTGTTTTATAAAACCGAAGGACATGGAAACGGCATCCGGGTAGCAACTACCCGTTCACTGACTTCGGGACAATGGGAGGAAGAACCCGACTACAAGCAGCAGACCCCGGAAGCGGTGGAAGGTGCGGGAACTTTCAAACTGATAGGTCAGAATAAATACATCTTGATGTATGATGTCTATATGAAAGGTAAATACCAGTTTACCGAAACGACCGATTTGAAAAACTTTAAAGTGATAGACAGTGAGGTGAAGATGAATTTTCATCCGCGTCACGGAACTATCATCCCCATTACCCGTGCCGAGTTGAAGCGCATCACCGACAAATGGCCTTCAAAGGAAATGGGCAATATGACGATTCCCAACAATCCCGTGCTGCAAGGTTTCCATGCTGACCCCGAGATATTGTATTCTCATCAGACTAAAAAATATTATATCTATTCCACCACCGACGGACAGCCCGGATGGGGCGGATGGTATTTCAGTGTCTTCTCTTCGGATAATCTGAAGGACTGGAAAGATGAAGGGGTAATGCTTGATTTGAAATCCGATCAGGTGGCATGGGCGGATGGAAACGCATGGGCTCCGTGCATTGAAGAGAAAATGGTGGATGGAAAGTATTATAATATTTCTTCTATTTCAGTGGTAATCCTGTAGCCGGAGGCGGCAAGCAGATTGGGGTGGCGGTAGCCGATTCACCCATTGGTCCGTTCAAAGACTTGGGACATCCCATTATTACTGAATCTCCCGTGGGCCACGGACAGCAGATTGATGTGGATGTGTTTACTGATCCGGTTTCGGGAAAATCCTATCTGTACTGGGGCAATGGTTATATGGCGGGCGCCGAACTGAATGAGGATATGGTTTCCATCAAAAAGAATACCTTGACCGTATTGACACCGAAAGGAGGAAGTCTGAAAGATTACGCTTTCCGTGAAGCGGCATATGTGTTCTATCGTAATGGTCTTTACTACTTTATGTGGTCGGTGGATGATACCGGTTCGCCCAACTATCATGTGGCATACGGTACGTCGAAATCTCCGCTAGGTCCTATAAAGGTTGCTAAGAAACCGGTGGTACTGATTCAGGATCCTGCAAAGGAAATCTATGGACCTGCGCACAATGCAGTCCTACAAATTCCGGGTACGGATGAGTGGTACATTGTATATCATCGTATTAATAAGAACTTTATAGATCGTGAGAAGGGTCCTGGCGTGCATCGTGAAGTATGTATAGACCGTATGGAATTTAATCCGGATGGAACCATCAGGAAGGTTGTTCCCACGTTATAAAAGAAACATGACAATAAAGCATATACCATGAAAAAGACCTTATTATCTCTGGCAATCGCCTCATTGGCAGCAGGCCAATCCGTCTGTGCTGCCGTGGAAAAAGTATATAATGAGCCCGATTCGGTCTACATCTTCTCTTACGCCCATCCGGAAGACGAGGGACGCAGCGGACTGAAATTCGCATGGAGTCCCGATGGCGACAAGTGGCTGAGTGTATCCGACGGCTTTGCCTATCTGAAATGTGATTTCGGGCGTTGGGGGGCGGAAAAGAGAATGATTAAACCTCTTCTGGAAAAAGCGGAAGATGGACGTTGGTATTGCCGGTGGCAGCTTACCCCCAGCGGAAAAGTATGGGGTACTTCCCATTCTTCCGACTTGTTGAAGTGGGCTCCTCAACAATATGTCAATGCGGAGAAGCCTGCCATGCCCCGACTGGTCACTGCCCGGCAGATTGTCCTTGATAAAGATACCTTGAACGGTTATATGCAGAAAGTACCTTATGCGGATATAGAACAGTTGATTCGTTTTGCTGAGCATAAGAAATTCCGCGATATACAGAATAATGAGCGTACCGAACAGGATGCCGTCCGCTTTGCCGGACTGAAACCGGTCACTGCCACCATCCGGGTGGATGCCGGACGGGTGAAGCCTATTAGTGAGCATCTGATAGGTATTTTCTTTGAGGATATCAATTATGGAGCCGATGGTGGACTTTATGCGGAGCTGGTTCAGAACCGTGATTTTGAATATTCTGCCAAAGACGGTGCAAGAGATAAGAACTGGAACAGCACGTATGCGTGGAGTATACAGGGTACTGATGCGGAACTGTCTGTCAGTGAGGACAGTCCCATCCATGCTAACAATGCTCATTATGCAGTGTTGGAGGTACACCGCCCGGGTGCTGCCTTGGTGAATAACGGTTTTGACGGTATTGCCGTGAAAAAAGGTGAGAAGTATGACTTCTCTGTGTTTTCCAAAGTGCTGGATGATACGAAAGGTGGAAAAGTGCTTGTGAGGCTGACTACCAAAGATGGCAAGGAGATTGCGCAGGCTGCTATTCGGGTTTCATCTACAGAGTGGAAAAAACAAAAGGCTGTACTGACGGCAACGGCGGATGCTGCGGATGCCGTGTTGTCCGTTTGTCCGCAGATGGCTGGGAAGTATGCCTTGGATATGGTTTCTCTTTTCCCACAGAATACATTTAAAGGCAGGAAGAACGGGCTGCGCGCCGATTTGGCACAGACTTTGGCGGACCTTCATCCCCGTTTTGTCCGTTTCCCCGGCGGATGTGTGGCTCACGGAGATGGTGTGGACAATATTTATGATTGGAAAGGCTCTATAGGAGCGTTGGAGGAACGCAAGCCTCTGCGCAATTTGTGGGGGTATCATCAGACCCGCGGTCTGGGATATCATGAATATTTTTTGTTCTGCGAGGATATGGGGGCCGAACCTGTTCCTGTAGTGGCAGCCGGAGTGCCTTGTCAGAATTCGGGTACTTGCAGTCATCACTCGGTAGGCGAACTGGGTTGCGGCGGTCAGCAAGGCGGAATCCCGATGGAGGAAATGCCGCAGTACGTGCAGGATGTACTGGATTTGATAGAATATGCGAATGGAGATGCGAAGAAGACCGTGTGGGGAAAGAAGCGTGCGCAAGCCGGACATCCCAAACCTTTCAATCTGAAGTACATCGGTATTGGTAACGAGGATTTGATTACCGATATCTTTGAAGAACGTTTCACCATGATTTTCAATGCGGTGAAGGAGAAATATCCCGAAGTGACCGTTATCGGAACGGTAGGTCCGTTCTATGAGGGCAGTGATTATGAGGAAGGCTGGAAATTCGCCACTAAGATGGGTATTCCGATGGTGGACGAACATTATTATAACACCCCGGGATGGTTTATCAACAATCAGGATTTCTATGACCGTTATGACCGTAACAAGGCGAAAGTGTATTTGGGAGAGTATGCGGCTCATTTGCCGGGACGTCCCAACAATATAGAAACAGCTTTGGCCGAGGCCTTGTACCTGACTTCCGTGGAGCGTAATGCCGATGTGGTGACCATGACTTCTTACGCTCCGTTACTGGCTAAGGAGGGACATACCCAGTGGAATCCGGATTTGATTTATTTCAATAATACGGAGGTAAAACCCACCGTAGGTTACTATGCGCAGCAGATGTACGGACAAAATGCGGGCAGTGAATACATCGCTTCTTCCGTGACTTTGGATAATGCACAAGATGCGGTGAAGAAACGGATAGGCGTGTCGGTAGTTCGCGACGGAAAGACAGGAAATATGATCGTGAAACTGGTGAATCTGCTGCCGGTAGCGGTGAATGCGCAAGTGGAGCTCCCCTCTTTGGAAGGAATGAACACCACTGCCGTAAAGACGGTTTTGGCAGGAAAACCGACAGACCAACAGGTTCGTCCTGTATCCGGTACAATAGAGGTAAGCGAGAAATTCGGGTATGAATTGCCGGCTTATTCATTTACGGTAATCCGGATAAATAAGAATGAAAAATAATAATAGATAAATGAAGATGAAGAAATTACTGACTTTGTTGCTGGCGGTCCTGCTGCTGGCAGGATGTGCCGGCAATAAGCCCGGGACATTCGAAGCGGGTAAGAATACCTTTCTGCTGAATGGGAAACCGTTCGTGGTCAAAGCGGCAGAGGTGCATTATCCGCGTATTCCCCGTGAATACTGGGAACATCGTATTGAAATGTGTAAAGCATTGGGCATGAATACGCTTTGTTTGTATGTCTTTTGGAATTTGCATGAGGAAACTCCCGGTAAGTATGATTTTACAGGTAATAAAGATATTGCAGCTTTCTGTAAATTGGCTCAGAAGCATGGTATGTACGTCATTGTGCGTCCCGGTCCGTATGTATGTGCGGAATGGGAAATGGGTGGGCTGCCTTGGTGGCTGCTGAAGAACGACAGCGTGCAGCTTCGTACTCTCGATCCTTTCTATATGCAGCACGTGGGAGCCTTTATGCATGAAGTGGGCAAGCAGTTGCAGGATTTGCAGATTACCCGTGGTGGTAACATCATCATGGTGCAGGTGGAAAACGAATATGGTTCGTATGGCACGGACAAGCCCTATGTGTCTGCCATCCGTGATACGGTACGTGCCGCAGGCTTTACTGAAGTGCCTTTGTTCCAATGTGACTGGAGTTCTAATTTCCTGAATAATGGTTTGGATGATTTGCTTTGGACTATAAATTTTGGTACGGGAGCTGATATCGACAAGCAGTTTGCCAAACTGAAAGAAGTACGCCCCGACGCTCCGTTGATGTGCAGCGAGTTCTGGAGCGGATGGTTTGATCACTGGGGGCGCAAGCACGAAACCCGTGACGGACAAATCATGGTGGATGGCCTGAAAGAGATGATGGACAAAGGTATTTCTTTCAGTTTGTACATGACCCACGGAGGAACGACCTTTGGCTGGTGGGGCGGTGCCAATAATCCGGCTTACTCGGCTATGTGCAGCAGCTATGACTATGACGCTCCTATCAGCGAAGCAGGCTGGACCACCGACAAGTATTTTGCTTTACGTGATATGTTGAAGGACTACTTGGACGAAGGACAGACATTGCCTGAAGTTCCTGAAGCTTTACCGGTTATGGAAATCCCTACCATTAAATTCACTCAAATAGCTCCGTTGGTTGACAATCTGCCCGAACCGAAGCATACAGAGGAAATCCAGCCGATGGAGAAATTTGACCAAGGCTGGGGAAGTATCCTGTACCGTACCCATTTGCCGGAAGATGTGAAAGCGGGAACCGTTCTGAAAATCACCGAACAGCATGACTGGACACAGGTTTTTGCCGACGGGAAACTGTTGGGGCGTCTGGATCGCCGTGGTGGAGAACAGGAACTTACACTGCCTGCATTAAAAGCCGGTACACAGCTTGATTTATTGGTGGAAGCCATGGGGCGTGTGAACTTTGACAAGTCCATTCACGACCGCAAGGGAATTACCGAGAAAGTGGAACTGGTGAACGGTAAGAATGCCGAAACGTTGAAAGGCTGGACTGTTTATAATCTTCCCGTAGATTATGAATTTGTATCTTCCCGGAACTTTCAGGATATGAACTCGTCTGCCGCCTGTGGCATAGAGAAAAATGATGAAAGTGTTCCGGCCTACTATCGCGCTGCTTTTACCTTGGATAAGGTGGCTGATACGTTCCTGAACATGGAGTCTTGGGGAAAAGGTATGGTATGGGTGAACGGTCATGCCATGGGACGTTTCTGGGAAATCGGTCCTCAACAAACCCTGTTCATGCCGGGCTGCTGGCTGAAAAAGGAGTGAATGAAATCATCGTTCTTGACTTGAAAGGCCCGAAAGAGGCAACCATCGTCGGATTGAACAAACCTATCCTGGATATGCTTCGTGTGGCTGTTCCTGAAACGCATCGTAAACAGGGGCAGACCATCAAACTGGAGAAGGAAACACCGGTATCTGCCGGTACTTTCAAACCAGGTAACGGTTGGCAAGAAGTGAAAGTTCCTGTTACGAAAGGACGTTACTTCTGTCTGGAAGGGCTGTCTTCTTTTGATAATACCAACATTGCCGCCATTGCGGAGTTTGATGTGTTGGATGAGAAAGGAGAGAAAATCTCTCGTGAAAACTGGAAGATTGTTTATGCCGACAGCGAGGAAACCCGTAGCGGTAACCGCACAGCCGACAAGATTTATGACCTGCAAGAAAGTACTTTCTGGCAGACGGTAGATAATACGGCTTATCCTCATCAGGTGGTGATAGATCTCGGCAAAGAATATAACCGGTGATGGTTCAGGATAATGAACAGGACTACTTCTGGTTGGCAACCTGGGGGGATGGTGTGGTGCGTTTTGACCCTTCGGCTCCTGAAGATTCTATGTTTGTATATTCTGAAATACCGGTCAATGCTGCCGGTGAGGAGGATGGGGTCATCCTTAGTCTGGTACAGGATGATAAACTGGGGTATATCTGGTTAACCACCGGGCACGATTTCATGTCCTTACAAATACAACCGGATAAGACGTTAAAACAATTGAAATTCCAGACAGGGCTTCTGCCTGTTAATCATATGTTGGTAGAAGTCCTGAAAGGGAGGGGATGTCTATGGGTGTCGGCCTTTGACCGTCCTAGTTTCATTGTACATCTGATGGATAATATGACCAAGGATTATGCCTTGCCCGCTTTGGCGGACAGAGTAAACCGCAGTCCGGCTGTAATGGCTTTGTGTGATGACGGAGACGGTATGATGTGGATGATGCAAGAAAGAACCGGGTTGGTGTTATATGACTTGAAGCAGGATAAAGTGAAAATCTATTCGGATTTTCCCGAGCTTGTTTCGTTGTCTTTGGATAACGGACGAGAGATGACTCGAGCACGTATTAATAACGGTATTTGGGTGGCAAAAGATTTGAATAGATTGGTTTATGGTATGATCCGTAAGGGTATGGAGATGTATCTGGTGGATCTTATTGATTTGAACGGGCAGGTGGAATCGAACGCTACGGTGACCAAATTGTATGAAGACTCGCACGGAATCTTGTGGATAGGCTTGAACAAAGGACTTTGCAGTTATGATGTCCGTCAGAAAAGAATTAAACAGGTTTATCCCGATGTGGGGCATGTGATGGGAATCGTGGAGAATAAGGAAGGGTTGATATGGATTTGTACTCAAGACAACGGTTTGTTTCAGACAACGGCGGATGAAAAACTTCGTTCTTTCAAATTGGACAAGAATTTCTCTTGTCTGTCTATTGCTCCCGATTGGATTTTGTGGTTGGGAACTTGTGACGGAGGAGTCTATTCTTATGATCCTTCAGAGAATAAGTTGGTCAGTTATAATGAGGCTTGTGGTATGAACGGTAATCAGGTGAATCAAATAGTGGCTGATGCATATAATCATATTTGGATTGATACAAACCAGAAACTGATAGAATTTAATCCTCGTAACGGTTCGTTCCGCACCTATCTTACCACGGATGGTTCTATCTTGTTGCGTCGCTTTCTTCCCACTGCTGTTTGTCAAGCAAAAGATGGCAATATTTATTGGGGCGGCATTCCGGGTATTTGCATGGTTACTCCATCAAACGGGTTGGAAAGAAAGGCTAGTGCAGTGAAGACCAAGATAACTGATATAAAGTTGCAAGGAGAATCATTGATATTCGGAGATAGAAAGAGTAGCAATTCCATTAACCGGATAGAATTGCATCCCGATGATCAGAATTTGGAAATTAGTTTTTCTTCTCTTAACCACCGTTATGCTTCAAAAATACGCTATGCTTATCGGTTGATAGGAGTGGACAAAGCGTGGGTATATGTGGAAGGTGGAAAAAACTCGGCTTTTTATAATCATCTGAGTAAGGGCACTTATACTTTTCAGGTGAAAGCGACGGATGAAAATGGTCTTTGGAGTAAAGAGGTAACTGAACTGACTATCCGACGCCTTCCTGCTTTTTATGAAACTTGGTGGGCGTATTTGTTCTATGTATTGATAGTGATGGGTGTATCCGGTTATAGTCTGTATCTTTATCTGAAACGCGTGGACCGTAAGAATAATGAAATGTGGGCGGACAGCAAGGAGATGATTAAAATGCGTATTTATTTGGATAGTAAGGTGAATTTGCCTGAACCTGAGTTTGCACAACTGGACAAACTTCTATTGGAGAAAGCGGTAAAAGCCGTGGAAGATAACCTTACTGAGCCTGATTTTGATGTGACAGCTCTAGCTGATGCCATGAATATGTCCCGTTCTACTTTGACCCGTAAATTGAAAGCCATAACAGGCCGAACTCCATTGGATTTTATCCGGAACATCAAGATGAGGCATGCCAGACACATGTTGGAAGATAAAGACAAAAGTGTAACAGAGGTTGCCGCTACGTTGGGGTATTTTAATCGGAAGTATTTCACCACTTGCTTTAAGGAGGAATTTGGAATGACTCCCAGTGAGTTCCAGAAATCACAACACGAAGAATAAACATCTTCCTGTCCTTTAATTGTTGCAAATAGGGGGTACAAATGCGTCAAGTTATAGCTAGAGCTATTTGTATCCCCTGTTAGCATGGTTCTTCACCTGTATTTCTATTTCCTATTTCATTCTTTTGCCACAACCTTTTACGGGGAGAAAAACACATCTTCTTCATTCATTCCCGCAGTAAAGGTATGTATAACTTTAAATTTAATATAGAATGAAACATTTGTTTTTGTTGCTTACTCTGCTAAGCTTTTCATTAACGGCCTTAGCCCAGCAAAAAGTGACGGGTAAGGTGAAAGATTCTTCCGGCGAGCCTGTCATAGGAGCCAGTGTTGTTGTAAAAGGCAATAATACCATGGGAACCATTACCGATTTTGATGGAAACTTTATGTTGGATGTTCCGGCAAAGAGTGTGTTGGTTATTTCTTATATTGGCTATGTCACTCAGGAAGTCCCGACAGCAGGAAAGAATTCATTAGAGATTGTTTTAAAGGAGGATACCAAAACCTTGGATGAAGTGGTGGTGATTGGTTACGGTACACAGCGTAAAGGTGATGTGACCAGTTCTGTAGCTAGTGTGAAAGCCGACAACTTTGTAAAAGGAGCCGTGAAAGATGTGGGACAGCTGATTCAAGGAAAAGTAGCCGGTCTGGCCATTACCAATCCTAACGGTGACCCGACGGGAAGTACTCAGATACGTCTTCGTGGTACAAATACCATTGGTGGAGCTAATACAGCTCCTTTGGTATTGATTGACGGAATTCCGGGAGAACTCGGTACAGTGGCTCCCGAAGATGTGGAGAGCGTGGACGTGCTGAAGGATGGTTCTGCTGCCGCTATTTATGGTACGCGCGGTACGAATGGTGTGATTTTAATTACTACCAAACAGGCTAAAGGAGTGGATATTAACCAGGTGGAGTATAATGGCTACGTCAGTACTTCTCTTATAGCCAAAAAGTTGGATATGCTGAATGCAGATGAGTTCCGTACCCTTTATCCTGACCAGGACCATGGGGCTGATACGGATTGGATTGATGAGATTAGCCGTACACCGGTTAGCCATGTTCATAATTTGTCATTGATGGGTGGCAATTCAAAGACTAATTATATTGCCAACTTGAACTATGCCTCTCGTCAAGGGATCATGAAAAAATCGGATTTCGAAAGTTTTCAAGGACGTATTGAGGTAACCCACCGTATGTTTGATGATAAGTTGAAGTTGAAATTCGGTTTGTTTGGTAAGAAAAACCAGATGGAATCTACAACTAGTGGGGGTAGCTTCAGAGGTTGGGTATATGGCCAGGCAACTCGTAGAAACCCGACTGATCCGGTAAGAAATGAGGATGGTACATGGAATGAGAATGTGAGCAAATTCGAATACGAGAATCCGTTGGCTTTGTTGTATGAGGCTGAAGGAAATGTAAAAAAGACGCAGTTGCGTTACAATGGAAATATTGTTTATAATCCTATCAAAGATTTGACTCTTTCTGCCGTATTCTCTTATATTCGTGACAATATGAACCGTGGCTACGGTGAAACTTTGAACCATATTTCTGCTTTGCGTGATGGATTGGCTGGTTGGTCTTCGGTAGGTGCTTATACCAAGATGGAGAAGTTGATGGAACTTACTGCACAATATAACAAAGAAATCGGTGCGCATAAATTTAGTGTCTTGGGTGGTTATAGCTACAATGAAACAGACTTTGAAGAGCTTTGGATTGATAACTATGGTTTTCAGGATGATTATTTTGGCGGATGGCATAATATTGGCATTGGTTCTGCTTTGAAAGACGGTAAAGCGAATATCGGCTCAAAGAAAACTCCTACAAATTTGATCGGTTTTTTTGGGCGGGCTACCTATTCGTTCAAGAATCGTTATTTGTTGATGGGAGCTCTTCGTTATGAAGGAGCCAGCCAGTTATGGGGTACTGATAATGCATGGGGGCTTTTCCCATCTATATCTGTAGGATGGAGAATTACCGAAGAAGCATTTATGAAGAATCAGAAGATATTTGATGATTTGAAACTTCGTGTGGGATATGGTGTGACGGGTTCACAGCCTAAAGATCCTTTCCTGGGGGTGGCTATGTTGAAATACGGCTCGTATGCTTTTGTAAATGGGAATTGGGTACAGACCATTGTTCCGGCATCCAATCCGAATCCTGATTTGAAATGGGAGGAAAAGAAAGAAACCAATATTGGTTTGGACTTCGTTTCATGGGGTGGCCGTTTGTCCGGTTCTATTGATTATTATAACCGTGATGTGGATGGCTTGATATACGAATATGGAGTACCGACTCCTCCGAACTTGTATAATAAGACGATGGCCAATGGGGGTACAATGAGAAACCGTGGTGTGGAAGTGTTGGTAACTGTGGTTCCTGTTCAGAATAAAGATTTTGAATGGAGCACTACCGGAACATTCTCTTTGAACTCTAATAAGCTAATCAGTTTGTCTGGCAGCATCTTTAAGTCGGATTATGACTATTTTAATACGGGTACAGTGGAATACTCCGGTCAGGTAGCCGATTCTCACAGAGTACAGGTAGGTGAAAGCATCGGTAATTTTTATGGCTTTAAAGTAGTAGATGTGGACAGTGAAGGTCGTTGGATCTACGAAGACAGGAATGGTGAGTTGGTGAACTATAAAGATTTTACTCATGCTCCCGAAGATAAGCATGTTATTGGTAACGGTCTTCCTAAATGGTATGCGGGATGGAACAATACTCTTCGTTATAAAAACTTCGACTTGAATGTGACGATGCGTGGCGCGTTTGGTTTCCAGATAATCAATGGTGGACGTATGAATTATGAGAATGTAAAAAACAGCCGTTTTGAAAATCGTTTGAAGTCTGTGAATGACTTGGTATTTGGCAAGCATACGTTGAGTCCGGAAGTAGAACCGGAATTCAATAGCTATTATGTAGAAGATGGTGACTACTGGAAGATTGACAATATCACTTTGGGATATAGCTTCGGTCAGGTAGGTAAATATATAAAGTCACTCCGTATTTATGGTTCGGTATTGAATGCTTTGACTATAACCGGATATAAAGGTATTGATCCGGAAGTATCAACAGATGGTTTGACTCCGGGGTATGATACACGTGACAGATATCCGAGTGTGCGCTCATTTACTTTCGGCGTTAATGTGAAATTTTAATGAACTAAAAAGGAATTGAAGATGAAAACAAATATAAAATTATGGACAATGGGACTGATGACAGCCGCATTGTTGGGAAATACAGCTTGTACTGATTTACTGCATGAGAGCTATGGACAGGTAGTGTCTGAGGATTACGTACCGAAAACGGAGGAAGATGTCAGTTATCTGGTAAATGCCGCTTATATACCTTGGCGTGAAACGTTGCTGCAATGGAACGGAGTGGTTCGTGCACAGGAATTGTGTGCGGATCAAGATGTTCTTCCTGCCCGTGATGGTATTGGATGGGTAGACGGTTATATCTATAAAAGATGGCATCAGCATACTTGGACTACCGAGGATGACGGTGTGCTTCAAGGATGGGAACGTACGTACAATGGTGTGAATACCTGTAACCGTATTTTATCTCAGATAGAAGAAGGTGTGATCAGTGTGGATGGAGAAACGAAAGAAAAGTTGATTGCCGAATTGAAAGTACTGAGGGCTTCATATTATTATATTTTGATTGATTTGTATGGTAATGTGCCCATTGTGACAGATTTTAAAGATACTTCTTTGCCGCAACAGTCTACTCGTAAAGAGGTCTTTGACTTTATTGTGAAAGAAATAACGGAGAATATGGATTTGTTGTCCGAAACGCCGAGAGGTTATTATTATGGACGTTTCAATAAGTGGGCGGCTCATACATTGCTGGCCAAAATGTATTTGAATGCTGAAGTTTGGTCGGGTACTGCTCAATGGCAGAAATGTATTGACGAGTGTGATATCGTGATTAATTATGCCGAGAAGTCCGGAGAATATGCATTGGAGAATAATCAGAAGGATGTTTTTGTAACGCATAATGAGAATTCTAAAGAAATTATCTTTGCATTGCCGTTTGATGAAATTTATGTGACAGGATGGAATGATTTTGATTTTCATATGTACACTTTAGCACCTGAGAATCAAGATACTTACCAATTGACTGCACGTCCTTGGGGAGGCGTGTGCGCAGTGCCTCAGTTTATTAATTCTTTTGATGAGGATGATGCACGTTTAGAGGATAACTATATTCAAGGTCAGCAATATACCTATTCCGGTGAAATCTTGAAGCGTAGTATTGATGGGAAACCATTGATTTATACGGTAGATGTCCCCTCTATTGATCAGTCGGATGTGGATGATGGGTTCCGTTGGGGTAAATTTGAATATGCCACCGGTATAACCAACCGTTTGAGCAATGACTGGCCGTTGTTACGATATGCGGATGTATTGATGATGAAAGCGGAGTCATTGATGCGTTTGGGCAAATCGGGAGCAGGTGCTTTGGTGACTCAGGTACGTGAACGCGCCTTCAAGAATGAACCTGAAAAAGCGCAAGTTACAGACGCGGAACTGATGGGAGGAAGTGTATATGATTATGGTCGGAGAGATAGTTATAAGACAGAACATGATGGAGGAACGGATATTAAATATGGTCGTTTCCTTGATGAGCTTGGTTGGGAGTTTTGTCAGGAAGGACGCCGCCGTCAGGACATGATTCGTTTTGGCATCTTCACTACAAAAGCTTGGTTCTCTCATGATAAGAGTGATGAAACCAAAAATCTGTATCCTATTCCAAATAAAGTATTGTTGACCAATAGTAATCTGAAACAGAATCCGGGATATTCTAAATAGTATTTATTGGATGTTTTTTTAAGGATGAAAAGGTTGTTTTTTCTTTTCTACATTAAATTAGAAAGAATTATGAGTAAAAAGATTTCAATAAGTTTGTTGCTCCTCTGTCTGGGATTATTTTCCCAGGCACAGAACTATCAGAAAATGCCGCAAGGAGTTAAGACTACTGTACAAGGTATGGATGTTGAAGTGGCATTTTATTCTCCATCCATTGTCCGGGTATATAAGACACCGGAGGGAAGTTCGTATGACAAGAAGAGCCTTGTAGTAATGAAAGAGCCTGAGGAGACCTTTGTGGAGTTTGCAATGAATAAAGAGTATATTCGTTTAAAGTCGGATGCATTACAGGTGGAGGTCAATTCATCTACAGGTGGAATCAATTTCTATGATGCAACCGGAAGGGTGTTGTTAAAAGACAAGGATTATGGAACACAGTTCACCCCGTTTGATGATGCGGGTACTTTTTCTTACAATGTCCGGCAGGCTTTTTTATTAGATAAGGATGAAGTGATTTATGGATTGGGGCAACAACAGACTGGAAAAGTGAATCAGCGCAATCAAAAACTTTTTCTTCGTAACAAGAATATGAGTATCTGTATTCCTTTTATTCATTCAGTGAAAGGTTACGGACTTTATTGGGACAATTATTCCCCAACTATGTTTACGGATAATCCGCAAGAAATGTCATTCGATTCTGAAGTGGGCGATTGTGCCGACTATTATTTCATTTATGGTAGCAATGCGGACGGCGTGATAGCCGGAGTCCGTGATTTGACCGGGCAGGCTCCTCTTTATCCGCTGTGGACACTTGGATTCTGGCAGTGCCGCGAGCGTTATAAGAGTCCGGATGAACTGTGCGAAGTGGTTGATGAATACCGTGATCGGAAAGTTCCTTTGGATGGAATCATTCAGGATTGGCAGTATTGGGGATGTGATTCTAACTGGAACTCCATGAAGTTCCAGAATCCTCGCTATATTAATAAGATGGGCGACAAAGAATACATGAAATATCTTCCGAATGGTGAGAATCCGGATGCACGTTATGGTACTCCAAGAATAAAAAGCCCTCAAGAAATGATTGACTATATACACAAGCGGAATGCGCATATCATGATTTCTGTATGGGCCTCTTTTGGTCCGTGGACAGAGATGTATCATAAGATGGACAGTCTGAATGCTTTGCTTCATTTTGAGACTTGGCCGCCTAAAGCCGGAGTGAAACCTTACGATCCGTTCAATCCTGTAGCAAGAAGTATTTATTGGAATGAAATGAAAAAGAATATCTTTGATCTAGGTATGGACGGCTGGTGGTTGGATTCTACCGAACCCGATCATCTGGAGATTCAAGATAAAGATTTTGATACAAAAACTTATTTAGGTTCTTTCCGAAGAGTTCACAATGCTTTTCCTTTGATGTCCAATAAAGGTGTTTATGAGCACCAGCGTGCTACCACTTCCGACAAGCGGGTATTCTTACTTACCCGTTCTTCATTCTTGGGACAGCAGCGTTATGCTTCACATTCATGGAGTGGAGATGTCGTTTCTACTTGGGAAGTGATGCGCAAGCAACTGGCAGCTGGCCTGAATTATTCTTTGTGTGGTATTCCTTACTGGAACACTGACTTGGGAGGATTTTTTGCTTGGAAATATAATAATGATGTTAATAATATTGCTTATCATGAGTTACACGTCCGTTGGTATCAGTGGGGAGCTTTCCAACCTATCATGCGTTCTCATAATTCCAGTCCTGTTGCTGTAGAGATCTATCAGTTCGGCGATAAAGGTGATTGGGCTTATGATGCATTGGAGAAATATACCCATTTGCGTTATCGCTTATTACCTTATTTATATAGTACTACTTGGGAAGTAACAAATAAGGCAGGCAGCATTATTCGTCCTTTGGTGATGGATTTTCCGAAAGACAAGAAAGTACTTGATATGGATACGGAGTATATGTTCGGACGTAGTTTTTTAGTACGTCCAGTAACTGATTCTCTCTATACATGGCAGGATAAAAAACAGAATGGTTATCAGAAAAATATGCGGAAAATAGAGAAAACGGATGTATATTTGCCTGAGGGAAGTAACTGGTTTGATTTCTGGACTGGGGCAAAGTTGGCTGGTGGCCAAACCATACAGCGTGAAGTACCTATTGATATCATGCCTGTTTATATCCGTGCCGGTTCTATAATTCCTTGGGGGCCTGCGGTGCAGTATGCCACAGAAAAAAGTTGGGATGACCTGGAGATTCGTGTTTATCCGGGTGCTAATGCAACTTTTATTCTTTATGAGGATGAGAACGATAATTACAATTATGAAAAGGGAGTTTATTCTACTATCACTTTCCGTTGGGATGATAGTAACCGTACTTTGCACATCAGCGACCGTGAAGGAAGATATCCCGGAATGTTGGAAAAGAGGAAGTTCAAAGTAGTTCTCGTAAATCATAGATCAGGAGAAGGCGATAAACCATTGAAGGGAGGAAAGATGGTGAATTATACCGGTACAGCAATTGAGGTGAAACTTTAGAATGTTCATATTGAATATCCAGCAGAATAAATAAAGAAACGATAAAATACATTATGAATTTACTTAAAACCATTTTATCCACTTCCGTTTTTGCTATAGCTTCTGTAGCTTTGCATGCTCAGCTACCCGCAAAAGTAGAAAGTTTTCCAGTCAGGGATGTGCGGCTCACCGCCAGCCCTTTCAAACACGCAGAGGATATGGATATCCGTTATCTGCTGGGAATAGACCCCGACCGTCTGTTAGCTCCTTATTTGAAGGAAGCTGGTCTTTCCCCTAAAGCCGAAAATTATACCAATTGGGAAAATACAGGGCTGGACGGTCATATTGGCGGACATTATTTATCGGCCCTTTCCTATATGTATGCCGCTACGGGAAATAAGGAGATCAAGGCGCGTCTGGATTATATGATAAGTGAACTGAAACGCTGCCAGGATGCCGCCGGTGACGGTTATCTGTGTGGAGTTCCAAACGGGCGCAAAATGTGGAAAGAAATAGAGGAAGGAAACATTCGCGCGTCCGGTTTCGGATTGAACGACCGCTGGGTTCCTCTTTACAATATTCATAAAATATATGCCGGCCTTCGTGATGCAACTCTTCAGACCGATAGCCGGGAGGCAAAGGAAATGTTGGTGAAACTCACGGACTGGATGATTCGTCTGGTATCCAAGTTGAGCGATGAACAGATACAGGATATGCTGCGCAGCGAACATGGAGGGTTGAACGAAACATTTGCCGATGTGGCCGCTATCACCGGCGACAAACGCTACTTGAAACTGGCTCACCAATTTTCTCATCACACCGTGTTGCAGCCTTTGTTGAGACAGGAGGATAAACTGACTGGTATGCACGCCAATACCCAAATACCGAAAGTGATAGGTTTCAAACGTATTGCCGATTTGGAAGGCAACCGGGACTGGAGCGAAGCTGCCCGCTATTTCTGGGAAACGGTGGTAAATCATCGAAGCATCACCATTGGAGGTAACAGTGTGCGTGAGCATTTTCATCCGGCTGATGACTTCAGCAGTATGCTCACCAGCGAGCAGGGGCCTGAGACTTGTAACACCTACAATATGCTCCGCCTTACAAAAATGCTGTATGAAACGAGTGCGGACGTTCATTTTATGGATTATTACGAACGGGCGCTTTATAACCATATCCTTTCCACGCAAGATCCTGTGCAAGGCGGATTTGTTTATTTTACCCCGATGCGTGCCGGTCATTACAGGGTCTATTCGCAGCCTCAGGCCAGTTTCTGGTGTTGTGTGGGATCGGGGATGGAAAATCATGCCCGTTATGGTGAAATGATTTATGGACACAAGGATAATAATCTGTATGTCAATCTTTTCATTCCGTCTACCTTGCGCTGGGGAGATACCCAAATTGAGCAACAGACGGCTTTTCCCGATGAGGAGGGGAGTACTCTTGTTATTTCTCCGGAAAAGGGAAAGAAAGAATTTACCCTTCTTTTCCGTATTCCCGAATGGACGAAGCCGGAAGCATTACGCTTGTCTGTTAATGGTAAACGGCAGAACGTAACGGTCAAAGAGGGATATGTTAGCCTGAACCGTACTTGGTCAAAAGGTGACAAAGTAAGGCTGGAACTGCCGATGCATTTGCGTGCCATTGCACTGCCGGATGGTTCTGCCAACTATTCCATCTTATATGGACCGATTGTGCTGGCCGCCCGGTTGGGCAAGCAAAATCAGGATGGTATGTTTGCCGATGACAGTCGTGGCGGACACATTGCTGCCGGACCGCGCCTGCCTTTACAAACGATGCCTGTCATTGTGGGGGATAAGAACAATCTTCTTTCTCATCTGAAAAAAGTGGAAGGTAAGCCGTTGACATTTACATTGTCCGGAGTTTATCCCGAACGCTATGAGGGTATGACTGTGGAACCGTTTTTCCGTTTATATGAGTGCCGGTATATGGTCTATTGGCCTGTGCTGTCCGTACAGGAGTTGCAGGCAAGGCAGGAACAGTTGGCAAAAGAGGAAAAGGAGCGTGCCGCATTGGATGGTATGACCGCCGATAAAGTGATTTGTGGGGAACAACAACCGGAAAGCGACCATTTCATCCGGATGGAGAATTCCCGTACGGGGGATGATGAAGGGATTCACTGGCGTGAGGCGGCCGGTTGGTTCAGTTATCGTATGAAGACGAACGGAAAGCAGGTCAATAAAGTGCGTATCCGGTTCCGTCCCGAGATTCGTAAGGATGCAAAAGTATGGATAAACGGGCAGGAAGTAGGACGATTGGCTGGTAAACCGGCTTCGGATGTATCGGTTGGGATATTTGATGTACCTGCATCTATGCAATCCAATGAGCAACTGGAGATAAAGATCGGTAAAGGAAATGAGAAAGTGACTCCGCATATTTATGAGGTGCGGCTGGTGACTGAATGATGATAGATATACAAACCGGCCATGCCTCAGTTGGCATGACCGGTTCGTCTTTTCAGATAATTCCGTTGTCTTTCAAGACCGCTTGTAACTCTTTATCAGTGATATTCTCACGCTCTGATTTATCATAAATGAAATGTAAGCCAATCTCTTTTTCTTCTTTGGATAGAGTGGCGATGAGAGTGATCACTCTTGCTCCGCTTCTTTTCCCTTTTCCTTTTGATGCTATACTCATGCGTACTTTGTGTAGGCCATTGCCTAAATCAGTACCCATGTCAGGGTTCTGCATGAGTTCTGCGGCTAAAATTGTCAAGTCTTGCTTCAATGATTTATATCGCTTGGAAAGTTTCTTAACTTCTTTTTCGAAGTGGCGATATACTTTGATTTTATAGTTCATTGAGCAATTCTTCTATGGGACGGCCTTTCAGCTTTCCTTCACGCATCAGTTTGATGTCTTTGCAAGCCTCGGACAGCCCGTCCATTATTTCACTTTTGGTCATGTAGGGTTCTTCATCCTCTGCCACCATGGTAGAAACAGATTCCATTTCCTTTTTAGCATGAACAAGAGTCTTCCTTACAGACTCCAACACCTTTACATTCTTGATGTCCAAGATTTCCCGAATCAGTTCGTTTTGTATTGATTCCAATGTGATTGTACTCATGACGTTCTCCTTTCTTCTTATTATTTATCTCGTATGGCAAAGATAGCGAAAAGGTGGCATGTCTGCTTGTTTTCTGCATGAAAAATAGTTTTCATTTAGAGGTTGTACCTAAAAGAAATACCTTTTTTCATTTAGTTTTCCTATTTTTGCAGGAAACAAACCGAACAGCTAATGAAAATTCTCCATACAGCAGACTGGCATCTGGGCCAGACTTTTTATGAATACGACCGGCGGGAAGAGCATCTCCATTTTCTAGAATGGCTGAAACAGCAGATAAGACAGCATGAAATAGATGTATTGTTGATAGCAGGTGATGTATTCGACAGCCCGAACCCTTCGGCGGAATCACAACGAATGTATTATCGTTTTCTAAGAGAAGTTACGTCCGAAAACCCTTCTTTGCAAATTATCATCATTGCCGGAAATCATGACTCGGCAGCCCGTCTGGAGGCTCCCAATCCCCTGTTGGAGGATATGAATGTCACCGTTCGCGGTGTCGTGCGCCGCAATGCGGAAGGTGATATAGACTTGCAACACCTGATTGTCCCCCTTTACACAGAAGGGGAAGTGACCGCCTATTGCCTTGCCGTCCCTATCTGCGTCAGGGGGATTATCCTTCGGCTGAAAATTACTCAAAAGGAGTCCAACTGCTTTATGAGCAGCTTTTCAATGAAGTGAAGGAGAAAGGACTTCCCGTTATCGCCATGGGACATCTGCAAGCCACCGGCTCGGAAATCTCGGAGGACGACCGTTCGGAACGTACCGTTATCGGAGGCTTGGAATGTGTATCCCCCGATGCTTTTGATGAGGCTATCGCCTATACTGCATTGGGGCATCTGCATCGCTCCCAGCGTGTGTCCCATCGGGAGAATGTGCGTTATTCCGGAACTCCTATGCCCATGTCTTTTGCTGAGAGGAACAATGCTTCGGGAGTGGTCATGATAACGATAAGTGCTGAGGGTACCGGCATAGAGAGATTGGCATTTGAACCGCTAGCCGGCGTGATGAGTATTCCTCGTCAGGCCCGTCCGCTGGAAGAAGTGCTGCAAGCCATCGGCGATTTGCCCGATGGGGATGTCACGTTGCGGTCACCCTATCTGGAAATAAAGATTTTGATGACCGAGCCGGAACCTTCTTATAAGTATAAGATAGAGGAAGCGTTGAAAGGAAAAGCAGTCCGCCTGGCACGCATCGCCGCTATGCTTCCACAAAAAAAGGCAAGCGGCATTGTCGCCACTTCCTACGAGGAGTTGCAAACCATCCGTCCGCTGGATATGGCACTGGATGTCTTTAAACGGAAATATGGAGGGACGGAGATGCCCGATACCATGAAACAATTGCTGGAAAGTGTAATCAAGGAGGCAGGAGTATGAAAATAGTAGCGATAAGAGGAAAGAATCTGGCTTCATTGGAAGGTGAATTTATGATAGACTTTACCGTCGAACCTTTGTGCTCGGCAGGTATATTCGCCATTACAGGCAGTACCGGAGCCGGAAAGTCAACCTTGCTGGATGCTTTGTGTCTGGCTTTGTTTGACTGTACACCACGTATGAACAAGGCGAAAGAGAATAACGTCTCTGTCATGGATGTTGCCGACAGAGGAATTGCACAGAACGATAGCCGTTCCATCCTTCGCCGGGGTACGGCTGAGGGGTACTCGGAAGTGGATTTCGTCGCTTTGACAGGAGAGGTGTTCCGTTCACGCTGGACGGTGCGACGTTCGCGTGGGAAGGTTAGCGGTTCCTTGCAAAAAGTGGAAATGACGTTGACCAACCTTACCTCCGGAGTGGAACAGCAAGGAACAAAGACCGAATTATTATCCCGCATCAGTGAACTGATCGGACTCTCTTTCGAACAGTTCAACCGCTCTGTGTTGCTGGCTCAAGGAGATTTTGCTACCTTCCTGAAGGCTCGTCAGCCTGATAAAGCCGAAATCTTGGAAAAACTGACCGGAACGGAAATTTACTCGCGTATCTCTGCTTCTATTTATGAACGCACCAAGCGGGCGGAAAGTGAATATAAATTATTGCAGGAACGTATCAAAGGCATTGAGTTGCTGACAGATGAGCAATTACAGCAACTTTCGGCTGAAAAGGAAGAATTACAAGTCCGCTTGTCCGTTTCGAAGAAGAAAGAGGAGGCGTTGTCCGGCAAGTTGAAATGGCTGGAAGAAGAAGGACGCTTGAATACAGGATGCATACAGTCGGAAGAATCACTTTCCGGCATTAGAAAAGAAATAGAAGTCGCCCGTCCGCGTTATGAACTGTTGGCTCGTATAGAGCAGGCTCAGGATATCCGCGATGTGTATATGGAACAGCGTAATGCCCGGCAACAGATAGCTGCCGGTCGTTCCCGGTTGAGCGAAATACAGGTCGCCATCCGGCAGAATGCGGCTTTACAGACTTCCGCGAACGTGCAGTGGGAAGCCGCTCAGAAAGAACTGGCGGAATTTAAGGCCTATTTGTCACAGCAAGAACCGCAATTGGATAAAGCCAGAGCATTGGATGTGCAGTTGGTGGAAAATAGAAAGCAATTGGCGGAAAGTCAGAAAGAAGCGGCTTTGGCATTGCAGGCTAAAGATAATCTGCGTCAATCCGTTTGTAAGACAGAGAAGGATATAAGTTTGTTGATGGAGAAGCAAACCGCCTTGCAAACCTGGTTTGAACGATATACTGCTTATTCCCAATTGATTCCTGCCGTTGAACTGATTACCAGCTTGCTTACCAATCTGGAAATGGCAAGGGCGCAAAGCGTATCGAACCGTCAACTGCTGGATAAAGTAAAGAAAGCGAGTGAAGCGGAGGAACAGCGGTTGAAATCGGTACAACAGGAAGCCGAGCGTCTGAACCGACTGTTGCCGGCAGAGGTGCTGTTGCTTCGTGAGCAGTTGGAGGAAGGAAAGCCATGCCCGGTCTGCGGGAGTTTCCATCATCCGATGAGGGAACAGACCAATGTCCAATCCTTGCAGGAAGAGGAACTGAACCGTGCGAAAGAACAGGTTGCTAAAGAAACGGAACAACTGAAAAAACACGCTGAATGCCCGCCAACTGGAGATGGCCCGTCTTTCCGCATTGATTGAAAATTATGTGGCGCAAGTTGATGATACGCTGAAAAAGTAGAAACATACGTATCCATTATTCCCAATTGGAAAGATTTGTTGGAGCAGGGCACATTGAAACATTATGTCCAGCAATTCGGCAGGCAATGGAATGCCCGTTTGCAAGAGCAGACCGAAATAAAAGAGGCTCTTACCTCAAAATCAGCCCAAAGAGATAGTTTGAAAAAGAAGAAGCCAATGCCATTGGTTTGTACGAAGAAAAGAAACAAAAAAGAAGAAAGACAGCAGGCAGAATTGAACGAACGTGCTCGTCTGCGGTCTTCCCTGCTGAATGGTGAATCCACCGAAACAGTGGTTGCAACCCATGCAAGACGGCAAAAGGAACTGGAACAACAACTGGAAAAAGCCATGAACTTGCATCATTCTTTAACTGTGCAGGCGGAATCTTACAAAGGGCAGACCGCACAGATGGAAAAGGAATTAGTCCGTCTGACTGCTGTCTTGCAACAAGACGAATTGAAAATAAACGAGTGGCTCACGCTTCAAAAGGAAACGTATGCCGAGTTGGAACAATTGCTTTCCAAAGACAAAAGCTGGATACTGGCTGAGAAACAAGCGTTGGGCACACTGAAAGAGAAGGAAACCACTCTTCAGGCGGTCCTTGCGGAGCGAAGGCAGAAAAGGGAGGAGCATCAGCAAGCTCCTCTGAAACCGGATACCACGGAAAACAAGGAGTCGCTGATTGAAACATTGACTGCCTGCACTGCTGCCAAAGAAATGGAAACCGGACGTTTGGCCCAAATAGAGGTGACGATACAGAACCATATAAAAGGTAAGGAACGCATAGCCGGCATCGAGAAAGAGTTGGAGGAAAAAAACTCTATCTACGAGAATTGGGCGAAACTGAACGAACTGTTCGGTTCCCAGACTGGCGCCAAGTTTAAGGAAATAGCCCAAGGTTATACGCTTGATGTCCTTTTGCTTTATGCCAACAGGCATTTGCAAGACCTTGCCCCCCGTTACGAACTGCAACGCATTCCTGACACGCTGGCCTTGCAGATTGTGGATCTTGATATGATGGGTGAGGTGCGTAGTGTCCATTCCCTTTCGGGCGGGGAATCTTTCTTGGTATCTCTCGCCTTGGCATTGGGCTTGTCTTAAAAGTGACGGACTATGAAAAACATTAATTGGATTATTGGGCTCGACAGTTATATATGTGTACTGTTTCTTGCAGGTTGTATTGATGAACATTACGGGGAGGATAGCAATACCATTGTTACCAATCTGACCGGTTATGCATGGGGAGAGAACATTTCAGATACGTACTGAGGATGGCAGGGAATGCGGAAGTCTGTGAACATTATGAGTTCGGGCTGAATGGTAAGGCTTCCTGTAAATCACGGACGACGTGTGATGGCGAGGAAGTGGAAGAGCATGTACATTATTTCCGATATGATTTTATCACTCCCAATAACAGATATCTTCTTCTGGATTACTGCTACTGGCAGATTGACAGGATCAGTTCTTCAGTATTGAGCATATATGAAACCTTTGAGAATCCTGTGGCTGTGATGGGGCAGACCAGGGAATATAAGAGTTTCTCCGGCTGTCCCGTTGGGGGATGACTGATGCGCTATGTCTGATGTGTTT
>VOFI01000923.1_pt1 | contig 44000 bp, 46 predicted proteins | sample 5384131 | NCBI WGS metagenome assembly VOFI01 (sample SAMN12384728, study PRJNA508395) | human gut metagenome | isolation source: healthy gut H | host: Homo sapiens | reverse complement strand
GAGCACTTATTGCCGGCGGCAGTTTCTTTGTTGACGGTGCAAGCGGCATTGCACGCAGCCTGGGAGTAAGCGAATCTGTTATCGGACTGACGCTGGTGGCAGGCGGAACATCCCTGCCCGAACTTGCCACATCCATTGTAGCCGCCTTGAAGAAAAATCCGGAGATAGCCATTGGCAACGTAGTAGGCAGCAATCTGTTCAACGTGTTCTTTGTACTGGGATGCAGTGCATCCATCACCCGTTACACCTGACCGGCATCACTAATCTGGACTTGTGGGTACTGGCAGGCTCCGGCATTCTGCTTTGGTTCTTCGGGCTGTTCTTTGCCAAGCGTACCATCACCCGCATTGAGGGAAGCATCATGGTGCTTTGCTACGTTGCATATACGACATTCCTCATTTATAACCTGTAAGACACCCGTTTTTAAAGATTTTCATGTATCTTTGCCGGCTCATAACAACATACAACTATGGCAATTACAATTAAAAAGGTCTCTACGAAAAAGGAATTGAAGCAGTTTATCCGCTTCAACTACAAACTATACAAAAACAATCCGTATTCGGTACCCGATCTCTACGATGATATGCTCAATACCTTCAACAAGAAGAAAAATGCCGCTTTCGAATTTTGCGAAGCCGATTATTTTCTTGCTTACAAGGATGATAAAATCGTAGGACGCGTAGCCGCCATCATCAACCATAAAGCCAACCAAACCTGGAACAAGAAAGAGGTGCGCTTCGGCTGGATTGACTTTATCGACGACCCCGAAGTATCGGAGGCCCTTATACATACCGTTGAAGAATGGGGCAAGGAACGGGGCATGACCCATATACAAGGCCCGTTAGGCTTCACCGATTTCGATGCGGAAGGTATGCTTATCGAAGGCTACGACCAGCTTAGCACAATGGCAACCACCTATAACTACCCTTACTACCCGCAACACATGGAACGCATGGGCTTTGAGAAAGATGCCGACTGGGTAGAATACAAGATTTATATCCCGGATGCCATACCCGACAAGCATAAGCGTATTTCGGATCTAATCCAACGTAAATACAATCTCAAAATCAAGAAATATTCATCTGCCAAGAAGATTGCCCGCGACTACGGACAAGCCATTTTCGAGCTGATGAACGAAGCATACAGCCCGTTGTACGGTTACTCTGCCCTGTCACAGCGCCAGATTAACCAATACGTAAAGATGTATCTGCCCATTCTGGACCTGCGCATGGTGACGCTGGTTACAGATGCCGAAGACAAACTGGTAGCCGTAGGCATCTCCATGCCTTCCTTGTCAGAGGCTTTGCAAAAATCTCATGGCCGTTTGCTGCCTTTCGGTTGGTATCACCTGCTGAAAGCCTTGTTTATGAAACGCCGTGCCAAGATGCTGGATCTGTTACTGGTAGCCGTGAAACCCGAATATCAGAACAAGGGCGTAAACGCCTTGCTATTCTCCGACCTAATCCCCGTTTATCAGAAACTGGGGTTTGTCTTTGCAGAAAGCAACCCCGAATTGGAACAAAACGGCAAGGTACAGGCACAATGGGAATATTTCAAGACCGAACAGCATAAGCGTAGAAGAGCATTTACCAAGGCAATCTAAAAACACGTAGTTCATCAGCATACAAAAGACCCGCATTTTGCCGGCACACATCACCTTACCTCCCTTTCCGTCTAAGAGTTTGCAATTGTGCCGGCAAATATAATGGTCTTACACACCATTTCCCCATTGATAAACATCCGTTTTCCCCATTATAAATATACCAATCTATCAAGGATAACTTGCTTTTGCCTATACCTTTTCTTCGTTTTCCAACTGCGGGATGTCCGGTTTGCATATGCGGGATGAAGAGCCCGCAATTGGCAACCGTGGAGCCCGCAGTTGGAAAACGAGGTTTTTCCTATAGCCTAACAACCTTTTCAACCGTGCTTTTTCCTATTAAATACCCAGTAAACTGAAAAAAGTTTCAGGGCATATATTTGTTTACATAGGGTGTTTTATATTGATTTTCTTATTAACTTTGCGAAATATCAGTGCTTACAATACAAGATGTTTTCTATGGAAGATAATAATATGATGTTGCCGTTGGAAGGTTCTGCCGGTTATGAGGAAAAGACAACCGGTACAAATACCGGCAGCAGTGAGGTTGAATACAATGAAGATAACATTCGCCATTTGGACGACATGGAGCATATCCGTGTCCGTTCGGGCATGTACATAGGCCGTCTTGGCGACGGTTCGCAAAATGATGACGGTATCTATGTATTGCTGAAAGAGGTAATGGACAACAGTATCGATGAATTCAAGATGGGTGCCGGCAAACGAATCGAAGTCAACATAGAAGAAAATCTCCGCGTAAGCGTACGCGACTACGGACGAGGCATTCCGCAAGGAAAGCTGGTAGAGGCAGTCAGCAAACTGAATACCGGCGGTAAATACGACAGCAAGGCATTCAAAAAGAGCGTTGGTCTGAACGGTGTCGGCATCAAGGCAGTCAACGCACTCAGCAGCCGTTTCGAGGTACGCAGTTACCGCGACGGCAAAGTACGCACGGCTATTTTCGAGAAAGGCGTACTGCAAAGCGACCTGACAGAGGACAGTACGGAAGAAAACGGTACGTATATCTTCTTTGAACCCGATAACACCCTCTTTACCAATTACTCCTTCCAGAAGCAGTTTGTAGAGACACTGCTACGCAACTATACTTATCTCAATACGGGGCTGACTTTCATCTACAACGGGCAACGGATTATCTCCCGCCACGGTCTGGAAGACCTTCTGAAAGACAACATGACCAGCGAGGGGCTTTATGACATCGTCCACCTGAAAGGGGAAGACATCGAAATAGCCTTTACGCATACCAACCAGTATGGAGAGGAATATTATTCTTTCGTAAACGGACAGCACACCACACAGGGCGGTACGCACCAGACTGCCTTAAAGGAACATATTGCCCGCACCATCAAGGAGTTCTATAACAAGAACCAGGATTATGCCGACATCCGCAACGGACTGGTAGCCGCCATTGCCATTGATGTGGAAGAACCGATGTTCGAAAGTCAGACCAAGACCAAGTTAGGCTCTAACAATATGTGGCCCGAAGGCCCTACCGTGAACAAATATGTAGGCGACTTCATCAAGACGGAAGTGGACAACTACCTGCACAAGAATCCGTTAGTGTCCGAAGTCATGCTGCAAAAGATACAGGACTCCGAGAAAGAGCGCAAAGCCATTGCCGGCGTCACCAAGCTGGCACGCGAACGGGCTAAAAAGGCTAATTTGCATAACCGCAAGTTACGCGATTGCCGCTTCCACCTGAGCGACGGTAAAGGCAAGGACCAGGAAGCGGAATCGTGTATCTTCATTACCGAGGGTGATTCCGCCAGCGGCTCCATCACCAAGAGCCGCGATGTAAACACGCAAGCAGTATTCAGCCTACGCGGTAAGCCCCTCAATTCCTACGGCCTGACAAAGAAAGTAGTCTATGAAAATGAAGAGTTTAATTTACTTCAGGCGGCGCTGAACATCGAAGACGGTATCGAAGGGCTCCGCTATAACAAAGTGATTGTTGCCACCGATGCCGATGTGGACGGCATGCACATCCGTCTGCTTATCATCACGTTCTTCCTGCAGTTCTTCCCCGATCTGATAAAGAAAGGGCATGTATACATCTTGCAGACTCCCTTGTTCCGTGTGCGCAACAAGAAGAAAACAAGCTATTGCTACACAGAGGACGAACGGGTGAAGGCAATTGAGGAATTAGGTCCGAATCCGGAAATCACCCGGTTCAAGGGTCTGGGAGAGATTTCACCGGATGAATTCAGACATTTCATCGGCAAAGACATGCGTCTGGAACAGGTATCCTTACGCAAAACAGACTTAGTAAAAGAGTTATTGGAGTTCTACATGGGTAAGAACACTATGGAACGGCAAAACTTTATTATCGATAATCTGGTTATAGAAGAAGATTTGGCATCATGAGAAGAGCAATCTTTCCGGGAACATTCGACCCGTTCACTATCGGCCATGCTTCGGTAGTGCGCCGTGCGCTGACTTTCATTGACGAAATCGTCATAGGAATAGGTATCAACGAGAATAAGAATACGCATTTCCCTATTGAAAAGCGCGAAAAGATGATACGGGATTACTACCGGAATGAGCCTCGCATCAAGGTACAGTCATACGACTGTCTGACCATTGACTTCGCCAAAGAAGTGGATGCCAGTCTGATTATACGCGGCATACGCACGGTAAAGGATTTCGAGTACGAGGAAACGATTGCCGATATAAACCGCAAGCTGACAGGAATTGAAACCATTCTGCTCTTTACGGAACCGGAACTGACCTGCGTAAGTTCCACTACCGTACGCGAACTGCTGCAATTCGGAAAGGATATAAGCATGTTCCTTCCGGAAGGAATGGAAATGAGTGATGAGATGAAATGATTGGTAGTTAGTGACAAGAATAATGAAGAAGATTTTTGCTATTATAGTATGTATATGTGCCGTAACGGCGCAGGCTCAGAAAATGGGCAATGAAGCCCTCCGCAAGTTGCAAATGGCAGAGTTTGCCATAGCCAACCTCTACGTGGACTCCGTGGATGAGAACAGACTGGTGGAAGAGGCCATTATCAAGATGCTGGCGCAGCTTGATCCGCACTCTACCTACAACAATGCCGAAGAAGTAAAGAAAATGAACGAACCCCTGCAAGGCAACTTCGAAGGTATCGGCGTACAGTTCCAAATGATAGAAGATACGCTGCTTGTAGTACAGCCCGTCAGCAACGGTCCCTCGGAGAAAGTAGGCATTCTTGCCGGCGACCGCATCATAGCCGTTAACGACTCCGCCATTGCCGGAGTTAAAATGAGCACGGAAGACATCATGAGCCGGTTACGCGGAGAGAAAGGCTCGGAAGTCAAACTGACAATCGTGCGCCGCGGAGTAAATGAACCCTTATTCTTCACTGTAAAACGGGATAAAATACCTATTCTCAGTCTGGATGCCGCATATATGATACAGCCCCGGACAGGTTATATCCGCATCAATCGCTTTGGGGCAACCACTGCCGAAGAGTTTCTTAAAGCATTAAAGGAGTTGCAGAAAAAAGGAATGAAAGACCTGATACTCGACCTGCAAGGAAATGGCGGTGGCTATCTGAACGCCGCTATCGACCTCGCCAATGAATTCCTGCAACAAAAGGACCTCATTGTTTATACGGAAGGCAGAGCCGCACGCCGCAGTAATTTCCATGCCAAAGGAAACGGAAAGTTTAAAGACGGCCGTCTCGTCGTTCTGGTGGATGAATATTCCGCATCCGCCAGTGAAATCGTAACCGGAGCCATTCAGGATTGGGACAGAGGTGTAGTCGTAGGCCGGCGCACTTTCGGCAAAGGACTGGTGCAACGCCCTATCGACCTGCCGGACGGCTCTATGATCCGCCTGACCATTGCCCGCTACTATACTCCTTCCGGCCGTTGCATACAAAAGCCTTATGACAAGACCGCCAACCCGGACGGCACGCTTAGCGGGGAAAATAATCTGGAAAAATACAACCAGGAATTGATAGACCGCTTTAATCATGGCGAATTAATGCATGCCGACAGCATACATTTCCCCGATTCCCTGAAGTACCAGACAAAAAAATTAGCGCGCACCGTTTATGGCGGTGGCGGTATCATGCCCGACTTCTTCGTGCCGATAGATACCACCCAATACACAGACTATCATCGGAATATCGTTGCTAAAGGTGTCGTTATCAAGACAACTATGAAATTTATAGAAAGCCATCGGAAAGAGTTGCAAAGCAAATATAAGAAATTCGAAACGTTCAACGATAAGTTCGAAATCAGCGATGAGATATTAGCAAACATGCAGACTCTTGCGGAACAAGAAAAGATTAAGTTCGACGAGAAGCAATACCGGAAGTCCCTGCCGCTCATCAAGACGCAACTAAAAGCGTTGATAGCCCGCGACCTGTGGGATATGAATGAATACTTCCAGATAATGAATACTACGGACAGCAGCGTACTACAAGCCCTGAAAGTTCTAAATGAAGGAGCGTATGAAAAAGTGGTAAGGTTATAACCTTATCACTTTCCAAACAACCAGCGGTTCAGCCAGCGGTTTACATAGATATTCACAATCGCACAGCCTGCACCGATAGCCGCACCTGCCAGTACATCCGAGGGATAATGTACACCCTCATTCATACGGGACACTCCGACGGAACAAGCCCACAAGGCAGAAGGAGCTATTACGTACCATTTAGGATATTTTATGCACAGAGAAGTGGCAAGTGCGAAAGCCGATGCGGTATGCCCGGAGGGAAATGAAGGACTGCTCTCATGGCTATACGGATGTACCCTATCCGGATAGCGTTCATACGGACGTTCGCGGTCGACAAGATATTTCATACCATACGCCACCACAAAAGCACCCGCCACACTTGTTCCGACATATACGGCATCCTTCAACAAGTCCTTGTCCTTTTTAGCCCATGCCGTCAAAGCCATAGCTACCGGGACACCAATGGCCACATAAGGCTCCGAACGGGAAATAAATTTATTGTAATTACGGACAAATTTATCATCCCAGCCATTAACCCGGTGTAAGGTATTAATATCCCAATTCTGTGCAAAGAGATTTGATACAACAAAGGAAATAAAAAATACAAAAAAAATGGTTCTTCTCATAAAACCTATCTATTAGTTTGGCGCAAAGATAGCCGAAATCCTTAGAGTATTCGCAAAATTATCTTATCTTTGTTGCCACAATTTACATATTAATACAATTCACATATCTATTCATGGCATTAAATAGTTGTTGCTCTCGGCAAATTGATTGTGCGCTATGTCCTAAAACATCCCAAGGAGTATTGATATATAGCCAATATCCTAAAGGACAGCATTTCCCTGCCGAAAAGTGTACACAAAATTGTATAATATTTATATTGAAAGGCGAGTTGCTTGTCAATAGCGAGGAATATCCCGGCACTACTCTGCAGGCCCGCCAATGTATCTTGCAAGCTATCGGCTCCAAAGTAGAATTGCTGGCGCTAACCGATGTTGAATATTTTACCTATCGATTCACCGAACTTCCTCTCCTCTGTGAAGAACGCTACAAAGACATACTTGAAAGGGCTTATGCCCCTCTGACCTATACTCCCTTGCCCATCATTCCTAAACTGGAAAGATTATTCGGAGATTTAACGGAATATTTCAGGGAGCAGCCGAACACGTGCAGCAGGTATCTTGACGTTAAATGCCAGGAAATAATTTATATCCTGACTTGCTACTACCCAATCCAGCAAGTCTCCACTTTCTTCTATCCAATCAGTACATATACAGAAAGTTTCCAATATTTCGTCATGCAGAACTACGACAAGGTGAAAAACGTAGAAGAGTTTGCCCACCTTGGCGGATATACCACAACCACTTTCCGCCGATTATTCAAGAACATGTATGGCGTACCTGTATACGAATGGATTCTGGACAAAAAACGCGAGGGCATTTTAAACGACCTGCAACACACCAAGCAACGCATCTCCACAATCAGCACCCGATACGGATTCGATTCATTATCACACTTTGCCCATTTCTGCAAAGACTCTTTCGGCGACACCCCGCGCGCTCTGCGCAAACGTACTGCCAACGGCGAAAACATAACTATTATCTGTAAAGAACATAACAAGGAACAAGAGGACGAATGACACCGCTGATTCGCCCGGCAATCTTGCTACCCGCTCATTACGGAATAATTTCTTTAATTCCTTGTTTAATCAAGGTATTTCCTCTATTTTTGCAGGATATTAGTCTGACGAGCTTTTAAGAATATATTTTCTAACTATTAAATAATTTAAATTCAATCATTTATGTGGTTAAGTAATTCATCTGTAGGAAGGAAAGTGGTGATGAGTGTTACCGGTATCGCCCTTATCCTGTTTCTGACATTTCACATGGCGATGAACCTTGTTGCATTAGTCTCGGCTAATGGCTATAACATGGTTTGTGAGTTCTTGGGAGCAAACTGGTACGCATTGGTGGCTACCGTAGGTCTGGCTGCCCTGTTCATCATCCACATCATCTACGCTTTCTGGCTGACGATGCAAAACCGCAAAGCGCGCGGTAACGAGCGTTATGCAGTAGTAGACAAGCCTAAAACCGTGGAATGGGCTTCTCAGAACATGCTCGTACTGGGTATCATGGTAATCGTAGGTCTCGGCCTGCACCTGGTTAACTTCTGGGCAAAGATGCAGCTCCCCGAACTGATGCACAACATGGGCGCACATGCCGACATGCTCACGCTGGCTTACGCTGCCAACGGTGTCTATCACATTCAGAACACCTTCAGCAATCCGGTATTCGTAGTGCTTTACCTCATTTGGCTGGGTGCATTGTGGTTCCACCTGACTCACGGTTTCTGGAGCTCCATGCAGTCTTTGGGCTGGAACAACAAAGTATGGATCAACCGCTGGAAATGTATCTCCAACATCTATTCCACTATCGTTGTTGTATGCTTCGCTCTGGTAGTTGTCGTATTCTTCATCAAATCACTGATGTGCAGCGGCGCTTGCTGATAAATTATTGTAAATGATTAAATTGTAATAGCATTATGACTAAGATAGATTCTAAAATACCGGAAGGACCGGTGGCTGAGAAATGGACCAACTATAAAGCTCACCAAAAATTAGTAAACCCTGCCAACAAACGCCGTTTGGACATCATCGTAGTAGGAACCGGACTTGCCGGCGCTTCCGCTGCCGCTTCTCTCGGTGAAATGGGTTTCAGAGTATTCAACTTCTGCATTCAGGACTCTCCGCGCCGTGCACACTCCATCGCTGCACAAGGTGGTATCAATGCTGCTAAGAATTACCAGAACGACGGCGACTCCGTTTACCGTCTGTTCTACGATACGGTAAAAGGTGGTGACTATCGTGCCCGCGAAGCAAACGTTTACCGTCTGGCCGAGGTTTCCAATAACATCATCGACCAGTGTGTTGCACAAGGTGTTCCTTTTGCACGCGAATACGGCGGCTTGCTCGACAACCGTTCATTCGGTGGTGCACAGGTATCACGTACATTCTACGCCAAAGGACAGACAGGACAGCAATTGCTGCTGGGAGCTTACTCCGCACTGAGCCGTCAGGTAAACGTGGGTACGGTGAAACTGTACACGCGTTATGAAATGGAAGACGTTGTCATCATCGACGGACGTGCCCGCGGTATCATCGCCAAGAATCTCGTAACAGGTAAGCTGGAACGTTTTGCCGCTCACGCTGTGGTTATCGCTACCGGCGGTTATGGCAACGCATACTTCCTCTCTACCAATGCAATGGCTTGCAACTGTTCCGCTGCCATGGCCTGCTACCGTAAAGGAGCCTGGTTTGCCAACCCCGCTTACGTACAGATTCACCCGACTTGTATCCCCGTTCACGGCGACAAGCAGTCCAAACTGACTTTGATGTCCGAATCTTTGCGTAACGACGGACGTATCTGGGTTCCGAAGAAACTGGAAGATGCCAAGAAGTTGCAGGAAGGTACGCTGCAAGGAAAAGATATTCCCGAAGAAGACCGCGACTACTACCTGGAACGCCGTTATCCGGCATTCGGTAACCTCGTTCCGCGTGACGTTGCCAGCCGCGCTGCCAAAGAACGCTGCGACAAGGGCTTCGGCGTGAACAACACCGGTCTTGCCGTATTCCTTGACTTCTCCGAAGCTATCAACCGTCTGGGCAAAGATGTGGTTGCACAGCGTTACGGCAACCTCTTCGACATGTATGAAGAAATCACTGATGTCAGCCCATACGAAAACCCGATGATGATTTATCCGGCTATCCACTATACCATGGGTGGTATTTGGGTTGACTACGAACTGATGACTTCTATCAAGGGCCTGTTCGCCATCGGTGAATGTAACTTCTCGGACCACGGCGCCAACCGCCTCGGTGCTTCCGCATTGATGCAGGGTCTGGCAGACGGTTACTTCGTATTGCCTTATACTATCCAGAACTACCTGGCCGACCAGATTACGGTTCCCCGCTTCTCTACCGACCTGCCTGAATTTGCAGCAGCAGAAAAAGCCATTCAGGACAAGATTGACTGGATGATGAACATCAAGGGTAAGAAGTCTGTAGACTCTATCCACAAGGAATTGGGCCACGTAATGTGGGAATATGTAGGTATGGGACGTACTGCAGAGGGCTTGAAAGAAGGTCTGAAGAGACTGAAGGAAGTCCGCAAGGAGTTCGAGAAAGAACTGTTCATCCCGGGCGACAAGGAAGGTATGAATGTAGAACTCGACAAGGCTATCCGTCTGTACGACTTCATCACAATGGGCGAACTCGTAGCATACGATGCCTTGAACCGTAACGAAAGCTGCGGCGGTCACTTCCGCGAAGAATATCAGACTGAAGAAGGCGAAGCCAAGCGCGACGACGAAAACTACTTCTACGTTGCCTGCTGGGAATACCAGGGTTCAGACGAAAAAGAACCGGTATTGCTGAAAGAGCCGCTGGTATACGAAGCAATCAAGGTACAGACTCGTAACTACAAGAGCTAATCGGGAAGTTGAACATTTAAAGAATTAAAGAAAATGGATAAAAATATATCATTTACGCTCAAGGTATGGCGCCAGAAGGGTCCGAAAGCAAAAGGCGCTTTTGAAACATACCAAATGAAAGATATTCCGGGCGATACCTCATTCCTCGAAATGCTGGATATTCTGAACGAACAGCTCATCAGTGAAGGTAAAGAACCGGTTGTATTCGACCATGACTGCCGCGAAGGTATCTGCGGTATGTGTTCTCTTTATATCAACGGACATCCGCACGGTCCTGCAACAGGAGCCACTACCTGCCAAATCTATATGCGCCGCTTCAACGACGGCGACACCATTACCGTTGAGCCGTGGCGTTCTGCCGGCTTCCCGGTAATCAAGGACTTGATGGTCGACCGTACGGCCTACGACAAGATTATGCAGGCAGGCGGCTACGTCAGCGTACGTACAGGTGCTCCTCAGGATGCCAACGCTATCCTGATTCCGAAGCCTATCGCCGATGAAGCAATGGATGCCGCTTCTTGTATCGGTTGTGGTGCTTGTGTAGCTGCTTGTAAGAATGGTTCAGCTATGCTGTTCGTTTCTGCCAAGGTGAGCCAGCTGAACCTGTTGCCCCAGGGTAAACCGGAAGCATTGCGCCGTGCCAAAGCCATGTTGAGCAAAATGGACGAACTCGGTTTCGGTAACTGTACAAACACCCGTGCTTGTGAGGCCGAATGTCCGAAGAATGTCTCTATCAGCAACATCGCACGTCTGAACCGCGACTTCATTACCGCAAAATTGAAAGACTAACCGTACTTTCTGCATTTGATTAATATCACAAGAACTCTTCTATCGGGAAAACCGGTAGAGGAGTTTTTTTTTTTATGATAAGAAATTATGGAACCTGCTTGATATCCCAAGCAGGTTAAACAGACAAAAACATAGAATCCTGGGCTGCAGATAAAGATGGCTTCTCAACCTCTTTCCTCAAATTACGGGGAGACAACCCAAAATTCTTCTTGCAGAAATTAGAGAAATGAGATAAAGATTCAAAGCCATATTTATAACAAATTTCAGAGATTGTAAAGTTTGTATGCCGAAGTTCATAAAGAATGCCTTCTTTTCTGCGTTCCTGCATCCACTCGTATACAGGCTGATGGAATACAGAAGTAAAGATACGGCGGAAAGTCGTCACTGTATATCCCCCTAATTCGGCAAATTCTTCAACCGTCTTGACCTTATCATGATTCTTAAGTACGAAATACTGAAAACTATCCGTGTATTTCGATAACGTATGCACCAGCATGGAAAGCTCATAATCCGAATAGTAACGCCACAGGATAAACGCAGTTCTTTCTGCTTAAATTGCAATAGCTCCCTACAAATCTTCCCCTCAGCCAGATAAGACTTCGAAGCTTCCAAGAAAAAATTCAGTTCAGAGCATATTTTCAACGGAAAAAAGATAAGAGGTGGAACCACGTCTTTTGCGATATGCTGAAAGCGTCCCTCACAAAAAGATTCCGGCTGGGAAAAACGGTAGCATACACACTCTACATCGGTCATGGCAAGCACTTCGTATTTTGAACCGACAGCATGCAGAATAAACTCACCGGCATGCAACGTCACGCCTGCATATTCTTCACTGTTGACAAGAGCCTCACCTTTTAAAAGAAACATAATGATATTGTTATCGCACTTGGGCATAATAAAGTGAAACCCTCTACTATGAGAGGCGTATAAGATAAGATTGTCCACAGCCTTGGGGCATTTCAGGCAATCGGCGTTAACCGCTTCACAAGCGGAAGAGTCGTACATGACAGGATAGAATGTTTTGTTTGTTTGCTTTGGCAAAAATAAACATTAGCAGCCAACAAAAAAACATATTCCCCGAAAACTTTAAAAACGTTTTCGGGGAAGAATCAAAATATTATGAAATCAACAGGACTCTTATATCAAGCTCTTATAGCCCGGTGAATGTTCCGTCCTCATTGGTCCATATGCCAACATTCGGAGTAAACTTAATAGGAGTAGCATTGTTGGTCAGCGTCAATGTATACCGAATATTCTTGCCCATGCCCCAACTGCCTGTAAGGTTAACGACCTTGGTATCATTCCAGGTATACTCACTTGATTTATCTTTCGGTGCAGCAGTATAGGTAATCTCCAAAGTAACGCCTGTCAGGTCGTCTTGAGGCATCAGCATAAACAAGGCATTGCCGGAAGTCTCAAATGCTGCAAAAGCTTCAGGTTCAGCAGCAGTCGGAGTAACGGATACGGGAGTGCCGGTGTATTCGTATGTCACACCCGAAGCAGACTCTGCCAGGTTACTCCAAGCCCCTACGGTGCTGCTTCCGTCAAAAGTAAAAGTAGCCTTATCCTTTGCACCTTTAATCACCAATTTCGATACCGTGTAAATAAAATCGACAACATCACCCTTGATTGTAAAGTTCACCTGCGTCAGAAGATGCTGGAAAGGAAGAGAAATGGCTGACTCAGACTTTACCTGATTTATTACGTTGGCAGCAACCAGATCTTCCTGACTGTCAACCGCCTTCACCGCATACTCGAATTTCGGATAACCAGCAGCAGTAGTAATATCCAAAGTTTGCGCCGGTGAGGTAGCAAAAAATTGCAATTTACCTGAGGCAGGCCAGTAGTAGTCGCCCTTATACTTCCATTCCCCGCTTGATTTATCAACTTCTATATCATCCATAAAACCCGTATTCAACTGTACAGCTCCCCCCATGTCATCTGTTGTTTTATAAGCGCTTACAGTAAACTTACTGAAATTCTCAGTAGTGGCAACCAATGTCTTTGTTCCGGTCTTCACCACTGTCCCGAATTTAATCCGGTTCACTGTATTTTCATTCTCAAGCCCTTCATTTTCAGAGCAACTTACCATTGCTGCGGCAGTTAAAGCCACCAATAAAATTTTTCTCATAACCATTTGTTTTTAGTTAATATATTAATTGCTTATCTTGTTTCTACACGATAATATCCACATTCGTTTCATCATCCCAATCACCTATGTCACCGCCGATACCGCTATTTCCACTTTCTTCCTTATCCACCTCTACCGTAATCTGTCCATCGGGAACAGGCACCTCAATATGTATTTCCCCGTCAGGAGCAGGCTGTATTTCTTCTTCCTCACCGGAGGTCGAAGGTGTTATCAGCTTTTTGATATCAACCAGAATCTCCTGCACCTGCTTATCCACCTTGATAATCCTGATGGTCAGCACTACCGGACTATCGCCCCGCGTATCCGCACTTTTCGGAAGCCTGAAATGCGAAAAATGCCCCTGCAACAGTCCGTTTTTACAATCATTCTCCACATAAACGGGCATTTCTGCAAGTGTACACAGCCTTCTACCGAGAAAGTAACCGCCATTCAACCCGCTGACGTAGCACACAACAGTCGATATATTTTCTACACCATCCACCTTCACGGCAAACGAATAACTGCTTACTACCCGTTCCGGTTTCAGTTTCATCACCATAGCCGCTTCGCTTTTTGTTATTTCCACATCATCCAACGCCACAACGTAGAAATCGTCCGGCGACCAAATCATATCCTCTCCGGCATCCATTCCAATACACCGTTCCGTATATGCCCTGATAGTACCATAGCACTCATCGCCTTCTATGCAGACACATTCCGTATTATAGTTGTAAACTATCATTGCATAATGGCCGGGCGGTACTTTCATTTCCCCGCCGGCAGCCGGCAAATAGCCGTCTACTTTCCGCCCCTCGACATCTTTCGGATAAAATATTACCCGCACGGTCTCCGGCAAATTCTCCGCAACTCCCGTCCAGTCCAGCGTTATCTGTACGCCACTGTCAGGATAATCGTCCAGCACCTCCCTGAAATTGCACCCTGACAGGATTATCAACAGACAGAACAGAGGCAACGGTACATTATATCTGATATTTTCCACCACATTCATCGTCCTGCCGTTATATGCCATACTAAAGAGACCGCTACCTTTGTAGGACCCACAAAATGAAAGTGTCCTCCATTAGTTCGGACTAATTCCCCTTTATAAGAGGTATATTTACAGTATTCCGTTGTCAAATAACCTATTCCCAAACTGCACTCGATTGCAAGGTGCCCGGTTATTCTGCGTGCATATCCGCAGGTCAGCCCCGAAGTCATATAATACTTACCGCGAATGCCACTCTCTTCTTTCAACTGAAAATCATATACTCCTCCCTCGGTATATACCCCCAGGAAATACCCTGTCAATCTGTTACACAGATTTCTGTTGCCCAGCCAACAGCGTACTTCCACACCTCCCGAAAGAAGCTGATAACAAAAGCTGTTCCGACTGTTCAACCACCAAGGACATTTATATTCAGTATTCAAAGACCACCTCTTTCCTATCGAGAACTCAACTTCCACATTCGGAGCCAACGCCAAATCATATATCATATTATTCTTCAGAGCCACCATAACCTTATGTGATGGTCCCAGCCTTTTTCTTTTCTCAGGGAACGCAGTCAGAACCAGTTCTCCGCTACCAGCAGACATTACCGGTAGCGCCTTCTCCGGCATCCGTATTCCGGCAATAGGAAACTCCTTCGAATGTACCGTATAGCTGCCTATCCGCGGAAAAACGAACTGCAACAGATATTTACAGGCCCTGCCTTCGTTCAGATAGCACAACAGATCCGTCAATTTGCCGAAATTCCCATAATGATACCGGATTAACATCAAAACCTCTTTCCTGTCCGGTACATTCTTATCAGCTAGTACCCACCGATATACTTCTCTCCATTCGTCCGGTTTTATAACCGGATTCTGCATTACACTGTTTACAACCATCAAAGTGTCAGCCCGTACAAATGCTCTTCCCACGGATAAAAACAAGAGTATTATAAGAGTTACTATATTGATACGGTCTACCATAGCTTTGCTTTGTACAAAGCCAAAAATAAACCATTAAAATTAAAGAAGATACGGAAAAGCCAACTCTTTTAGCAACGTGGAAGGTTCTGTGAAACGATTGGAAGCTTTTTGCAACTTATGCAACTTCCAATACAGACAAACAACCGGAATATTCTACGAAGAGCCTAAATAGCGAGCCTCTCTTATCCGGCAGTTATCATATAGTCAGCATATACACTTTATTTAAGTCAAGATGTCAAGCGTGTCCGAAAACAGTAAATATTCGCAAAAGAAAACTAAAAGAAATTCAGAAAAAGAGTAAATATTTGGGAAATATATGAAGAAGCTATACATTTGTTACGTGATTTTTTTCATAGTATTAGATTTAAGGTTAACAAAGGTTGGAGTACAGCGGTACTCCTTTTTTTATGCCAATAAGCAATATACTCCTCCAACCAATGCCTTTACCACTCCTTTCATCTCCAGTTCGAAAAGCAAGGCGCTCATACGGTTTACGGGTATGTCCGCCTCCACTACCAGCGCATTGATATGCAAGTCTCCCTGATGAGTCAGTATACGCACCACCAGCTCCTCCTCATCCGTCAGTTCCAGAAACAGATTGCGCTGGATACCGGCTGCTTTGGCAGCAGGCTCTGCACTCGCCCACCCCATTGTTTTTACGAACTCTTCGGCACTCTGTACAAGCGCAGCCTTATTATCCCGTATCAACCGGTTGCAGCCGATAGAAGCGGCATCCGTCACCCGCCCGGGCACGGCAAAGCAATCACGATGATAGCCGTCGGCCAAATCCGCTGTAATCAAAGAACCGCCTTTAGCGGCAGATTCCACAACAATCGTCGCATCGCACATACCTGCCACAATACGGTTACGGCTGACAAAGTTATGCCTGTCCGGAGTAGTTTCGGATAAGAACTCGGTAAGCAAACCGCCGTTGACCAGCATATCGACAGCCGTCTTACGATGTACAGAAGGATAGATACGGTCCAAACCGTGAGCCAGAACGGCAACAGTAGACATATTATCGGCCAGGGCGGCACGATGGGCATGAATATCAATGCCGTAGGCGAGACCGCTCACTATCAGGGCATCAGGGAGAAGCACGGACAAATCGTGCACGAAATCCGCACAAAACCGTTTGCCGTACTCCGTTGCACGGCGCGTACCTACCATATTGATAACATGTAAACGGTTAAAATCAGTGTTTCCTTGAAAAACAGGACAATCGGAGCATCCTCACATTCCCGCAGACGGGAAGGATAGGCCTCATCCCGCAAAGTAAGACAAGTCAGGCGGTTCTTTTCCACAAACTCCATTTCACGTTCGGCACGAAGAAAAGCGGCAGGACAGTCAAGAGCCGTAATTATCGAGGAATTCACGCCAAGCAGACGTTCCGGCAATTCCTTACGATACCCGAAAACGTCAACGGCGCTACCTATGGCATCTATCAGACGCTTTGCCCCGATATGTCCTATACCGGGACAGAGCGTAAGAGCTATACTGCAAAGACGTTCGTCATTATTCATGGTCGAGGTAGGGGGCAAAGACGTTATCGAATAACTCGCTGTCGCTTAAACGTCCGTTTACCACACATACCGTTTCAACCACTGCCTTGATGGCCACTTTATTGTCACTTGCCCTGAAAATATCCTGGTAGAACACATACTTGATGCCTTCTTTCTTCATTGCCAGCTTCGATACGAACTCATCACCGCTTTTCAACGGTGTCTTGAAAGCCATATTGATGCGTGCTACCACTGGATCTACCCCCTGTTCGTGGAGTGCGGCAAAGCTGACACCCGTACTCAACAGGAACTCGTGGCGCGTATGCTCCAGATAATGCTGGTAGTTGGCATTGTTGACAATACCCTGAAGGTCGCATTCATAGTCGCGGACCTTCATTTTCAGTTCATAAATATAGTTCATTATAATACCTGCAATTTAACAATTTACCATTTGATAATTAACCGCGTTTATTCTCGATATCCAAACCTTTGAACCGCTTGAGCTCCTCTACGGAAACCAGTTTGTAGAGTTTGTCGCTGGGACGTATCTTATCCGCTTTCATCGAGAAATGCTGCCCTTTTTTTACCGTCTGCACGGGTTTCAGATCCACGCGCGCTTCTTCCAATGTAGTGAATACGGCTCCCGTTGTCGGTCCCGTTATCAGCAGCTTGTCTCCGACATTGATTTCGGCAGCTTCCACCAAGAACTCCGCCACGCCGATATTCGAGAAGTAACGGATACCCTTGCCGACATAAATCTTACGTTCGGTAGCGGCAGAACCGTAGTTCCGGGTCCATTCGCCCAAGCGCTGCCCCAGATAATAGCCGTCCCAGAAACCACGGTTAAACACGGTTTTCAGGCGCTCGTCCCAGGCAGCTATCTTTTCGTCGGTAAACGTGCCTTCCACATAGGAGCGAATGGCCTCCTTATAACATTCCACCACCGTACGCACATACTCGGGACCGCGGGCGCGTCCTTCAATTTTGAACACACGCACGCCTGCATCCAGCATTTTGTTCATGAAATGAATGGTTTTCAGGTCTTTGGGCGACATAATGTACTGATTGTCTATATCCAGTTCCACATCCGTTTCCTTGTCGCGCACCGTATACGAGCGGCGGCATACCTGCATACAGGCTCCCCTGTTGGCCGAATGGTTCATCTCGTGCAGCGAAAGATAGCACTTGCCCGATACCGCCATGCACAAAGCGCCGTGGCAGAACATCTCGATACGTATCCGCTCGCCGCTCGGTCCGCAGATATTCTCTTCACAGATATGACGGTAAATTTCCGCCACTTGCTCCAGATTCAGTTCGCGCGCCAGCACCACCACATCGGCAAATTGGGCATAGAAACGCAAAGCCTCCACATTCGAAATATTCAGTTGCGTGGACAGATGCACCTCCTGTCCTATCTGCCGGGCGTAGCTCATCACAGCCACATCGGCTGCAATCACCGCCGAGATACCTGCCGCTTTTGCCGCATCCACAATGGTGCGCATCAGGGAGAATATCGTTATCGTAAATAATGGTATTTACTGTCAAGTAACTTTTCATACCATGCTCATCGCAGGTTTGGGCAATCTCCCGCAAATCGTCAATGGTAAAGGTATTGGCGGAACGGGCACGCATATTCAGGTTTTCGATACCGAAGTAAATAGAGTCCGCACCCGCCTGGATAGCTGCGGCAAGAGACTCGCGCGAGCCTACCGGAGCCATGATTTCAAAATCGTTCAAAGTAGTAGAATTCATCCAATATGAAATTTAATGATGCAATTATTTATTACCGTGCGCATCCAATTCCCGTTGAATCAGTGTCACAAGTTCCATGCCAAGCTGTTGGCCTGCCGTCATCCCTTCCATTGTAATAGCAGGAGTAACCGCTCCCAGCTTCTTGCCCGCCGGAGATTCGTAGAAGGCTACAATCTTCTTCAGGTCGTCCAATGTCAGGTGTTTCTGATAGATGGGCACATACACCTTCACCAGATTATCGCTGAAAAACTTCTTTGCCTTTTCCGTTACTGCATTCCACGTAGCCTCCGATGCAGAGGGACTGCTGCTTCATCATGCCGATTATCTGCGGAACCATCGTATCCACAGTGGCCAGACCGCCGGAAAGCAACAGCATTTTATGCAACGTTTCCTGATATTCCTTATTCTGCCCTTGTGCAGAAACAGGGGAAATGCCGATGAGCAGTGTCATCACGCACAATGCGACTGAAAGCAAACTCTTTTTCATAATTATTTCTGTTGTTAAGTGAATGAATAGTGCAAATATACAGATTTAAGGAAGAAGCTGTATATTCTTTCAAGGATTTCACTCCTGCATAGCAAATGAAACAGGCTTTTTCCGTACTTTTGCAAACAAATCCCGTCAGATTATGAAGATTAAAGATATAGACCTCGGCAAGCACCCCATATTGCTTGCCCCCATGGAAGATGTGACCGACCCTGCTTTCCGACTGATGTGCAAAGGTTTCGGAGCGGATATGGTGTACACCGAGTTTGTGTCGAGCGACGCATTGATACGTTCCGTCAGCAAGACCGAACAGAAGCTGAACATCAGTGACGAAGAGCGCCCCGTAGCCATACAGATATACGGCAAGGATACGGACACTATGGTAGAAGCGGCGCGTATCGTGGAGCAGGCACGTCCGGACATACTGGACATCAATTTCGGCTGCCCCGTAAAACGTGTGGCCGGTAAAGGAGCCGGTGCGGGAATGTTGCAGAATATCCCCAAGATGCTGGAGATAACCCGTGCCGTGGCAGATGCCGTAAAGATACCCGTAACCGTAAAAACCCGTCTCGGCTGGGATGCCGGCAGCAAGATTATCGTGGACTTGGCAGAGCAACTGCAGGACTGCGGCATTGCCGCCCTTACCATCCACGGCCGCACCCGCGCCCAAATGTATACGGGTGAAGCAGACTGGACACTGATTGGTGAAGTCAAGAAACAATCCCCGCATGCACATCCCCATCATCGGCAACGGTGACGTCACCACCCCTCAAAGGGCCAAAGAGTGCTTCGACCGCTACGGGGTGGACGCCGTTATGATAGGCCGCGCCAGCTTCGGCCGCCCTTGGATATTCAAGGAAGTGAAACATTATCTGGAGACGGGTGAAGAGATACCGCCCCTCAGTTCCGAATGGAAACTGAATGTACTCCGGCAGGAAGTGGAAGACAGCGTAAAACTGCTGGACGAACGGAGAGGTATCCTGCACGTACGTCGCCACTTGGCAGCAAGCCCGCTGTTCAAGGGTATCCCTAACTTCCGAGAAACGCGCATCGCCATGTTGCGGGCAGAGACAAAGGAGGAATTGTACCGTATCTTCGACGAAATAGAAAAACTGATATAGCTTAAATTATCTTACAACCCCAACCAAAAGAGTGCCCTGCTTTTCTATGGGTCGGCAATCATCCGCCGAGCGAACCTCATTCAGTCAGGGAGTGAAAGACAATGAGTCAGGGACTGGCATCATTTGAACATCGGTTGCGCAAACCACCGCTTGAACATCCACGTTGCCACCACATAGAGCACAATGGCAGAGAAAAAGCCCACAATGGCATCAATCAGATAATGCGCCTGTATGTACACTGTAGCCCCGCACAGCAGCAGATAAAAAGGAAGCAGGCAGGCAAACAAACGCCTGCTACCCCGCCATGCCATAATCATCAGGATGGTGGACATGCCGACATGCGAACTGGGGAATGCTGCCGTCGGACGCTCGCCCACCTGCTGCGAGCTTTCCACCAGATTATAAAAGAATCCGTGTTCATATCCCGGACCGGGCAGCAGCTCCTGGTTGTGGTTGAAGTAATCTCCGATAGCCGGGAATATCCCCTGCGCCACGTTATCCCCACCGATAGCCGGAAAATAGAACTGCGGCCCTGCCACCGGCACGAAGATATAAATAAGGTAATAGATGAAGAAAGCGGTGACGATGACGAACGACACTTTCTCAAAAAGGTCGAAGCGGTAGAGGAAATACCACACCACTACCAGAAGTATCATCGGATAGTAGAAGAAATAACCCATATTGAACGGTTCGCTCACCCACATCTGCGGAAAACGCAGACAGAACCATACGGCAGGCTGTCCGCCGAATATCCATTGCTCGACCGAAGCGAAAACATGGTCCAGGTTGGGGAAGATACGGTTGAACTCGAATGTGTCGGGATACCAGTAGGAGAGCAACGACATCTGGATAACGATGCGGATGAAGGCGGAAAACTTGCAGGGCGCAAGCCGGTAAAGATACATCAGCAAAAACGTCATGCCTGCAATCACAGCGCGGTCTGCAAGCATCTGCACCGGATGATCCATTTCTTGGAAAAGAAACAGTATGAGTATGGAAGTCAGCAGATTATATATCAGCGTAATCTTCTCTACCGCAAAAAGCCCTTTACGGGTTTCTACTCTCTTGAATAAGTCTAAAGCCATCCTTTATCTTTATACCAGGCAATCGTTTCCTTCACTCCCCGTTCCAGGTCGTATTCGGGACTGTAGCCCAATTCCTCGACAGTCGGAGTTATATCGCATTGCCAGTTGCGTTGTTTCATTATTCTATACTTGTCCGAATTGAGCGTACTGGTCTTGTTCTGCCGCTTTGCCCAAAATTCAGCGAGCAAAGATACGACTTTCAATATAATTAACGGACATCTCAGACGAATTACAAACGGATTCCCCAGTTCTTTCCGTATCAGGTCGGAAAAAGCACGGCTCCGGTACACCTTGCCGTCTGCCAGGAAATAGGTGCGGCGGGATATTTGTTTCTCTATCCCCAGGAAAACAGCCTGCACGATATCCTTGACGTAAACAAACGTCAAATCCTGCCGGCGGAAACCCACGGAGAAGTCCGTGTGCCGACGGATAGACTTTGCCATCAGGAAGTAATCCTTCTCGCGCGGTCCGTACACACCCGTAGGACGATAGATGACATAAGGGAAATCCGGTATACTTTGCAGATACCTCTCCGCTTTCAGTTTGCTAAGGCCATAGGCGGTATTGGGCACAGGGGTATCCTTTTCCGTAATCGGAGTATAGGTCTTTTCACGTATCGGACCGAATACGCTCAAGGTACTGATAAAGACAAACTGTCTGGGAATCATGTCCAACTCCCGCAACGTGTCTACAAAACATTTGGTCTGCCGGTAGTTCACACGTTCGAAGTCGTTCTTATCTACACATTTTGTAGCTCCGGCACAGTGGATAATGTAATCGAACTTACCATACAGTTCCTTATGACTGGAAAGTTGCGCACAAAGCTCACCGGGATGCGCAAAGTCGAGTTCAAGAAAATGTATCTTCCTGTCCTGCAAATACTCCCGGCTGCTGGACGAACGGATGCCTGCCCATACGCCGAATCCCCGCCTCAACGCCTCTTCCACGATGAAACTCCCGATAAACCCGCTTGCTCCTGTTACTAAAACCGATTCCACGTTATGAATTATGAATTTTATAAATTATGAATTATTTTCTCCCGGTATCCCGTTACTTTACCATTCCGCCCCTACTGTACGGCCTCATCATTTCACCGGCTCTACATGAATACCTACATGAGTGCCTTTACCGAACTGTTCCTTCAAGGTATTCTCAATGGCCGTTGCCGTACGGTGTGCTTCTTCCAGTGTTATTTTTCCATCCATGCGCACATGCACCTCTATCGCGTAATAATTCCCGATACGGCGGGTGCGCAAATGGTGAGGCGAACTTACTCCGGGAAAAGAAAGGATAATCTTCTGAATTTCATTTTCCACATCGGCGGGCAGCGATTTCTCTAGCAACTCATCTACGCAAGGAATCAATAACTTTACGGCCACCTTCATGATGAAGAAACTGACGACAACCGCGGCTATCGGGTCGAGCACCCGCCAATGATTTCCCAAAAGAATAGCCCCGCCGATACCTATGGCAGTTCCTATGGAAGAAAGAGCATCACTGCGATGATGCCACGCATTGGCCACCACTGCCTGAGAATTCAACCTCTTCCCCTTAAACACCGTATAGCGATAAAGCGCTTCCTTAAAGGCAACGGACACCAATGCCGCTATCAGTGCCAGCATTCCCGGTTCCTGCAAAGAACCACCGTGAAGAAACCGATAGATAGATGAAGCGCCATTCCAGAAAATCCCAAAACCGACGCCGAGCAATATTATACCGATAATGGCAGTTGCCAAAGTCTCGTATTTGCCATGACCGTAGTCGTGTCCCTCATCTTCCGGCTTGGAAGAGATACGCACAAAAACAATGACAATGATGTCTGTAACAAAGTCCGATAACGAATGTACGGCATCCGCCAGCATGGCGGCACTATGCCCCATGATGCCTGCAAAGAACTTGAACAGAAGCAGCAGGAAGTTCACTACGCTCCCCACAATCGTTACGCGGTAAATGCCTTTTTCCCTCGCAACCTCTTCCTTATCCATAGATTGTACTTCCATGACGTTTTTCTAAGTTGTTGCAAATATAGTACATAAATCCGTTATGACCGGTCGTTCCCTTATAATTTTCAGTAAGACAGAAAGATTTTGAAGCCGGAGTGAACGAGTGAATACATTTATTTGTTTACTTTGCAAGAAAGATAAAAAGACATCAGATTATGGCTAAGACAAAAAAGGAAAAGAAAGAGAAAAAAGCCGGCAAGCGAATGAAGAAGAAAGAGCTCGTCAAAGCACTATTGGACTTCTTCCACGTAAAACAAGACGAAGTACTGTCCCTGAAATACATTTTCGAACAACTGCATCTCACTACACACCCGCTGAAAATGCTGTGTATGGATATCCTGTCCGAACTGTCGGATGACGATTACATCACCGAAGTGGACAAGCATAAATACAAACTGAACAATCATGGTGTGGAGATGACCGGCACTTTCCAACGCAAGAGCAACGGAAAGAACTCATTCATACCCGAAGGCGGCGGCGACCCCATCTTCATTGCCGAACGGAACTCGGCACATGCCATGGCGGGCGATAAAGTACGTATCGCCTTTTATGCCAAGCGTCGCGGACGCGAAGCCGAAGGAGAAGTCATCGAGATACTGGAACGTGCCAACGATACCTTCGTGGGAACGTTGGAGGTTGCCAAATCATACGCTTTCCTTGTTACGGAAAACCGCACGTTGGCCAATGATATCTTTATCCCCAAAGAGAAACTGAAAGGTGGAAAGACAGGCGACAAGGCCATCGTCAAAGTGGTGGAATGGCCTGATAAGGCAAAGAATCCTATCGGTCAGGTTATCGACATTCTGGGGAAAGCCGGAGATAACACCACCGAGATGCACGCCATCCTGGCCGAATTCGGATTGCCGTATGTTTACCCCGCATCCGTGGAAAAAGCCGCAGACAGGATACCTGCCGACATCCCCGCAGAAGAGTATGCCAAACGTGAAGATTTCCGCAATGTAACCACCTTTACCATAGACCCCAAAGACGCTAAAGACTTTGACGATGCCTGTCCATTCGTAAACTGAAGGATAATCTTTGGGAAGTGGGCGTACACATTGCCGACGTGACGCACTACGTAACGGAAGGCAGCATCATCGACAAAGAAGCCGAGAAACGCGCCACATCCGTTTACCTCGTAGACCGCACCATCCCGATGCTGCCCGAACGGTTGTGTAACTTCATCTGTTCCCTGCGCCCCGATGAAGAGAAACTGGCCTACTCTGCCATCTTCGAGATGACGGACAAGGGAGAAGTAAGAACTCGCGCATTGTGCATACGGTTATCAAGTCCGACCGCCGCTTCACCTACGAAGAGGCGCAGCAGATTATCGAAACCAAAGAGGGAGACTTTAAGGAAGAAATCCTCAAGCTGGACTCGCTTGCCAAGATATTGCGTGAAAAGCGTTTTACTGCCGGCGCCATCAACTTCGACCGCTATGAGGTGAAATTTGAGATTGACGAGCAGGGCAAGCCTGTCAGCGTATATTTCAAGGAATCCAAAGACGCCAACAAACTGGTAGAAGAGTTCATGCTACTCGCCAACCGCACTGTGGCGGAAAAAATAGGACGTGTGCCCAAAAGCAAAAAGCCGAAAGTATTCCCCTATCGTATTCACGACCTCCGGATCCGGAAAAGCTGGATAATCTGGCACAGTTCATCGCCCGCTTCGGCTACAAACTGCGCACCGGCGGAACCAAAACGGATGTATCCAAATCCATCAACCATCTGCTGGATGATATTCAGGGAAGAAAGAGGAGAACCTTATTGAAACCGTATCCATCCGCGCCATGCAAAAAGCACGCTATTCCGTGCACAACATCGGTCACTACGGATTGGCATTCGATTATTACACCCATTTCACTTCTCCCATCCGACGCTATCCGGACATGCTGGTGCACCGGTTGCTGACCAAATACCTGGATTTAGGCGGACGAAGCGTTTCCGAACAGAAATACGAAGCCCTCTGCGAGCATTCCAGCAGCATGGAACAGATAGCTGCCAATGCGGAACGCGCCTCTATCAAGTACAAACAGGTGGAATACATGACGGAACGCCTGGGACAGACTTACGACGGCGTTATTTCCGGTGTTACCGAATGGGGACTGTACGTTGAGCTGAACGAGAATAAATGTGAAGGAATGATACCTATCCGCGACCTCGATGATGATTACTACGAGTTCGACGAAAAGAATTATTGCCTGCGCGGACGACGGAAGAAACGCACATACAGCCTCGGCGACGCTATCACCATCAAGGTGGCACGCGCCAATCTGGAGAAAAGCAGTTGGACTTTGCACTGGTTGAATAGGCGGAATTATCATTGTCAGTTACAAAAGCTTACCTACACATACATGAAGACAATTACTATTACAAACCGCTCGCAAATAGAAGATATCATCCGTAAATGCCCTTATTGTACGGTCGGGATTATCGACGGAGAGGGTAATCCGTATGTAATACCTATGAACTTTGCCTGGGAAAATGATACTATTTATCTGCATTCGGGCCCCGAAGGAAGTAAAGTAGAAATGGTGGCACGGCATCCGCAGGTCTGCATCACCTTCTGTGAAGGGCACGAACTGGTGTATATGCATAAACAGATAGCTTGCAGTTACAGCATGAAATCCCGCAGCGTTATCTGTAAAGGCAAAGTGCGTTTCATAGAAGATATGGATGAAAAGCGACGGATACTCGACCTGCTTATGAAGCAATATACGGACAATGCATGTAGCTACGCCGAACCGGCTGTACGCAATGTGAAAATATGGGAAGTGAAAGTAGATGAAATAAGCTGCAAATCGTTCGGGCTGAGGCCGAGTGAATTGAAATAATCTCTACAAAAAACTTTGCCCGAAGTTTGATTGCCACTAACCTGCATATTCAAGGTATCCCAGTCCTATACTCAGAGTACTTCAGTCACATAGGTAGTCTCTGTATAGGACTGAGCACATAAAACTCATCATAAGGGATATTCCTCAAAGGCATACAACAGCGTCGACAAATAGCGTTCTCCCGTATCAGGGAGCAACACTACTATGTTTTTACCCTCATTCTCCGGTAACTGCGCCAACCGGGTTGCAGCACTGACAGCCGCTCCCGAAGAAATCCCCACCAACAGGCCTTCGTATTTCGCCAGTTCCCGCCCGGTACGGATAGCGTCATCATTGGATACCTGCAAAATTCCGTCTACCACGGCACTATTATAGTTTTTCGGAACAAAACCTGCACCGATACCCTGAATCTTATGCGGGCCCGGTTTTCCGCCTGACAATACCGGAGAATCTTCCGGTTCTACGGCTACCACTTGTATCCGGGAGTTATGTTTCTTCAAAGCCGCACCCACGCCGCTCACCGTTCCGCCAGTCCCCACACCGGCCACGAATATATCGACCTTCCCGTCCGTATCCTGCCAGATTTCCTGTCCGGTAGTGCGCTCATGAACGGCAGGGTTAGCCCGATTATCAAACTGCTGCAGAATCAGTGAACCGGGAGTGCTTGCCTGCAACTCTTCGGCACGGGCTATAGCACCTTTCATACCGTCTGCACCGGGCGTCAAAACAAGTTCCGCACCAAGGGCTTTCAGCAGATTGCGACGTTCCGTACTCATGGTATCCGGCATAGTCAAAATCAATTTATAGCCTTTGGAAGCTGCCACAAAGGCAAGCCCTACCCCGGTATTCCCACTGGTCGGCTCAATAACCGTTGCACCGGGCTTCAACAGCCCTTTCGTTTCCGCATCTTCTATCATAGCCAGCGCAACACGGTCCTTTACGCTGCCCGCAGGATTAAAGTATTCCAGTTTGACGATGACACGAGCTTTCAAGTTCTTGTTTTTACCATAATTGTTCAACTCCAACAAAGGAGTATTGCCAACTAAATCAGTCAGACGTTGTGCTATTTTTTTCATATCTTACAGTGAATTATCAATAAGACAAAAGTACGGCGGAGTCCGTTCATTCAAAATACCATAAATGTGGTAAATCCATACTATAAATGAGGGATATGTAGGAAAATTGGTGAGTATTTTATACCTTTGTAGCCACTTTATTAATAAAGGATATCATAATGAGTCCACTTAATTTTACTCACATCCTGACACAGGCAGTCGATGAGCTATCGGAAAGCGAATCCTACAAAGGACTGTTTCACCAGCACACGGACGGCAATCCATTGCCTTCAGCTAAGGCATTGTGCGATATTATCGAACTTGCACGTGCCATTATCTTCCCCGGATATTTTGGAAATTCAACGGTCAACAGCCGTACGGTAACTTACCATATCGGAGTCAATGTAGAAAGACTGTTCGACCTGCTGACCGAGCAAATATTGGCAGGACTCTGTTTCGGCAGTGATGACGAATGCAGTTGCTGTACCGAACTTCAACGTGAGGAGGCCGCATCAATTGCCGCCCGGTTCATCAGCCATTTACCTGAACTGCGTCGCATACTGGCTACGGATGTTGAAGCCGCTTACAACGGCGACCCTGCCGCACATTCGTTTGGCGAGGTTATCAGTTGCTATCCGGCTATCCGCGCTATCAGCAATTACCGCATCGCACACGAACTGTTGGTACTCGGCGTGCCTCTCATTCCGCGTATCATCACCGAAATGGCCCATAGCGAAACCGGTATCGATATTCATCCGGGAGCTGCCATAGGCGGTTATTTCACGATAGACCACGGTACAGGTGTGGTAATCGGCGAGACTTGCATCATCGGCAAGAACGTAAAACTATACCAGGGTGTAACCCTCGGAGCCAAAAGTTTCCCGCTGGGGCGATAAAGAAATGATGTATAGGGCAAACTTCTGCCTGCGTACTGCCATCCGCATCCTGAAACCCATCAAACATTTTGAGGCGAAGAATGCCGATGAAGTTTACGAAGCTATCAAGGCCATTGCGTGGGAAGACTTCTTGGATAAAGATAAAAGTTTTGCCGTAGACGCTGTGGTTTTCTCGAACGAGTTCCGTCACTCCAAGTTCGTAGCCTACAAAGTAAAAGACGCCATTGTGGACTATTTCCGTGAAAAGACAGGAGAGCGCCCCTCGGTACGCATCAACCATCCCGATGTGGCACTGAACATCCATATAGCCGAAAATAAATGCACTCTGTCACTGGATAGTTCGGGCGAGTCACTCCACCGCCGGGGTTATCGCCAGGAAGCTGTAGAAGCTCCTTTGAATGAGGTACTGGCAGCCGGTATGATCCTGATGACCGGATGGAAAGGCGAATGTGATTTGATAGACCCGATGTGCGGTTCAGGAACAATACCTATCGAAGCCGCCCTGATAGCACGTAACATCGCTCCCGGCGTGAAGAGAATTCAAGTCGGATGATAAACGGGAGTTCAAGCCTCGTGAATACAGAAAACCGACAGACGGAGAATGGAAACCGAAGCGAGAATTTGACAGAGAGCGAGAATTTAATAAAGAACGTAAACCGGGAGAGTTTCGGAAACGGAACAACGAACGGAATAACGACTGAAACCGTTAAAATTAAAAGCTATGAACATAAAGAGAATCGGTAAGGCAATCATGGTATTGCTACTGGCAACACCCGCTTTATCTTCAATGGAGCTTATGGCACAAGACTTGAAAATGCCCACTCTGGAAGACCTTCTTCCCGGTGGCGCAACCTATCGTATCGCTGAGAACCTGCCGGGTTTGCAGTGGTGGGGTGACGTATGTATAAAACCCGGCATCGACTCTTTGTTTGCCGTCAATCCCAAAAACGGGAAGGAGACATTGCTCACAACCCGGGAAAAGGTAAATAAAGTACTCAACTCACTGATAACTCCTACGGAAACAACCGCAACACCCGGCCATAAGGGAAATAAAGTACAGCATTTCTACAATACCGAGTTTCCATGGCCGGACAAACCGTATATGCTTATCAAATTGCCTGCGAGATACATCGTTTATGATTTCGAGAAAGATGAATTCGTCAAAGGTCTGCCGCAGGCCGGAGAAAGAAACGGTGCAAACATTGACTATACCCCGGAAGGCGGACACATAGCCTATACCGTTAAGAATAACCTCTTCGTAGACAACAAAGCCGTAACCGAAGAACCCGAAGGAATTGTATGCGGGCAGAGCGTACACCGCAATGAATTCGGAATCGGCAAGGGCACCTTCTGGAGTCCTCAAGGAAACCTGCTGGCCTTTTACCGCATGAACGAAAGCATGGTAACTTCCTATCCGCTGGTGGATATTACTCCCAGAATAGCGCTGGTGGACAAGATACGTTATCCGATGGCAGGGATGCTCAGTCATCAGGTAACCGTAGGTATCTATAATCCGGACACTCAAAAAACCGTTTACTTGAATACCGGCGATCCTACCAACCGTTATTTCACCAATATCAGTTGGGCACCCGACGGAAAGAGTCTTTATCTCATAGAGCTGAACCGTGACCAGAATCATGCAAAACTTTGCCGATACAACAGCGAGACCGGCGAACTGATGTCCACGCTTATCGAAGAAACGCATCCCAAATATGTGGAGCCTCAACAACCCATCCTGTTCCTGACTTGGGATCATACTCAATTTATCTACCAGAGCCAGAAAGACGGCTACAACCATCTGTATCTCTACAATACGGACGGCAAGCTTATCAAGCAACTGACAAAAGGGGAGTGGCTGGTACAGAACATTTTAGGATTCAATGCCAGAAAGAAAGAGGTTATCATCGCTTCTACGGAAGTATCTCCTTTGCAAAGCAACCTGTACAAGGTCAATGTCAATACCGGCAAACGTACTCCATTGGACAACAGCAAGGGAGTACACAACGGGATACTTTCCGCTTCGGGCAATTATATTATCGACCGGTATTCAACTCCGGATACTCCCCGCAAAATAGAGATAACCAATACCCAAAACAAGAAAAGTGTCTCTTTGCTCACTGCGAAGAATCCTTATGAAGGCTTTGTCATGCCTGCCATAGAAACCGGTACAATAAAGGCTGCCGACGGCAAGACCGACTTATATTACCGCCTTGTAAAGCCTGCCGACTTCGACCCGAATAAGAAGTATCCTGCAATCGTCTATGTATATGGCGGTCCTCATGCCCAGATGATTACCAACAGCTGGATGAATGACGCACGCGGTTGGGACATCTATATGGCCAATAAGGGTTATATCATGTTCACGCTCGACAACCGCGGTAGCAGTAACCGGGGGCTGGAGTTCGAAAACATCACCTTCAGACACTTAGGTATTGAAGAGGGCAAAGACCAGGTAAAAGGAGTGGACTACCTGAAAAGCCTGCCTTACATAGACAGCAGCCGCATCGGCGTTCACGGCTGGAGTTTCGGCGGACACATGACTACCGCACTCATGCTGCGCTATCCGGAGATTTTCAAAGTAGGCGTGGCCGGCGGACCGGTCATCGACTGGAAATATTATGAGATAATGTATGGCGAGCGCTATATGGACACCCCGCAGACAAACCCCGAAGGTTATGAACAGTGCGACTTGAAGAACCTCGCAGGGCAACTGAAAGGACATCTGCTCATTATCCACGATGACCACGACGACACCTGCGTGCCCCAGCATACGCTTTCTTTCATGAAGGCATGCATAGATGCACGCACCTATCCCGATCTGTTTATCTATCCCGGACATAAGCACAACGTTTTGGGACGCGACCGCGTACATCTGCACGAAAAGATAACCCGATATTTCGAGGATTATTTATAAACCGGACACATTTTCAACAGTAAACAATTAAACGTATCCATAAAATGAAAGTATTATTGCTTGGCTCAGGTGGCCGTGAACACGCTTTGGCTTGGAAAATTGCACAAAGCCCCAAAATAGAGAAACTGTATATCGCTCCCGGCAATGCGGGAACAAGTGCAGTAGGCGAAAATGTAGCCATCAAAGCTACGGACTTCCCCGCCCTCAAGGCTTTTGCCCTTGAACATAAGATTGACATGATTGTAGTGGGTCCCGAAGACCCGTTGGTACAGGTATTTTCGACTTCTTCAAAGAAGATGCCGCTACACGGCACATTGCTGTCATCGGTCCTTCTGCAAAAGGTGCGCAATTGGAAGGCAGCAAAGAATTTGCCAAGGAATTCATGCTGCGCCATCACATCCCTACCGCCCGCTATAAAAGCGTGACTGCTGCAACACTCGAAGAAGGACTTGCTTTTCTTGAAACGCTCACCGCTCCCTACGTTCTGAAAGCCGATGGCCTGTGCGCCGGTAAAGGCGTGCTGATTCTTCCGACTCTGGAAGAAGCCCGGAAAGAGTTGAAGGAGATGCTCAGCGGTATGTTCGGCGATGCCAGTGCAACAGTGGTTATCGAAGAATTCCTCAGCGGGATAGAGTGCTCGGTATTTGTCCTGAGCGATGGTGAGCACTATAAGGTGCTGCCTGTAGCCAAAGACTATAAACGTATCGGAGAAGGTGATAAGGGATTGAACACTGGCGGTATGGGTAGCGTAACACCCGTTCCGTTTGTCGATGAGGTATTTATGGAAAAGGTGCGCAAACGCATCATAGAGCCTACCATCAACGGGCTGCGCGAAGAAGGCATTCTGTACAAAGGCTTCATTTTCCTGGGACTCATCAATGTACAGAACGAGCCTATGGTTATCGAATACAATGTACGTATGGGCGACCCGGAAACCGAAAGTGTCATGCTGCGCATCAAGAGCGACATTGTAGAGCTTTTCGAAGGCGTGCACAAGGTAAACCTCGATACCAAGACAATGGAACTCGACCCGCGCACGGCTGCCTGCGTAATGCTGGTCAGCGGTGGGTATCCCGAAACGTATCAGAAAGGCTATCCCATGAACGGCTTTGACTTGGCAGCAACCACAGACAGCATTCTGTTCCATGCCGGTACTGCCGTAAAAGACGGGCATATCGTCACCAACGGCGGACGCGTCATAGCTGTCTGCTCCTATGGAGAGACAAAAGAAGAGGCTTTGAAAAAGAGTTATAAAGTGGCCGACATGTTAAGTTTTGAAGGCAAATACTTCCGTCGCGATATCGGATTCGACCTTTAACAGTCAATGAAAAGCCAAAGATTCCAAAATCGGGTTACGGCGGGACGATTTACGCTTCCCGCCGCCATCCTTATATCAGTAGCCTGCTGGATACTGAGCGCTATTCTGTTGCCCGATTTGGAAATACGGAAAGCAATTACCCCCTATGGGACATTCTCTATAGCTCATGTATCCCAACGTGGGGCACTCGTCTTTTCAGTTTCATCCTGTACTCTGTCATAGGATATTTTCTTATCGGGCTGAACAACGCCTTTGCCATCATCCGCATGCGGGCCTCAGTACAGACAGCCATTTATTTCCTGCTGATTTCCGTCTGCCCTACCATGCACATACTGTATGCAGGAGATTTGGTAGCGGTCACTTTTCTCATTGCTCTGTATTTCCTGTTCAAGAGTTATCAGCAATCCAAGCCTGCAAGCTATCTGTTTCACGCATTCGTATTTATAGGAATGGGGAGTCTGCTTTTTCCGCAACTGACATTCTTTGTTCCCGTATTTTGGATAGGCGCATATAGCTTCCAGTCCCTGCACCCCAAGAGTTTTTTCGCTTCGCTTATCGGCTGGAGCGTACCTTATTGGTTTCTATTGGGCTATGCCTATCTATCCGGACACATGGATTTATTCTACCAGCCATTCCTGGAGCTGGTGAATTTCCGCTCTATCCTATTTGGTTTCCGACCTTGGGAATTGGCGACAATCGGGTATATACTCCTTTTATATATGGTCAGTTCAAGCCATTGTTTAATAGCCGGATATGAGGACAAGATACGTACGCGCAGCTATCTGCACTTCCTGATATTCCTGAACTTCTGTATTTTCGTCTATATAGGACTGCAACCCGCTCTGTATCCCCATCTGTTCTCTCTGCTGCTAATCGGCACCAGTATTCTGATAGGACACTTATTCGTACTGACCAACAGCCGGAGTTCCAACCTGTTCTTCATCATTATGCTGGTCGGATTATTTACTTTATTCGGATTCAATCTATGGACGCTTTTATAGATACACTCATACAACTCCTGATAGACTGGGGATATGCAGGGCTCTTTATCTCGGCCTTATTGGCGGGAAGCATCATTCCGTTCAGTTCCGAGCTGGTGATGCTGGCACTCGTCAAGGTAGGCTTGAACCCTGCCATCTGTGTTCTTGCCGCCACACTGGGAAACACAATGGGCGGTATGACCTGCTATTACATGGGACATCTCGGCAAGACGGACTGGATAGAAAAATATTTCAAAGTGAAGCAAGAAAAAATAGACAAAATGCAGCGTTTCCTGCAAGGTAAAGGAGCGCTCATGGCTTTCTTTGCCTTTCTGCCCTTTATAGGAGAAGCCATTGCCATAGCACTGGGATTTATGCGCAGCAACGTAATGCTGACTTCCCTTTCCATGTTTACAGGAAAACTGATACGGTACATCGTTATGTTATCGGCTCTTCAAGGCGCTTTGTCGGTGATGAGTGTTTAGCGGTTGGTAATTAATATTTAGTGATTAGCGGGTATGGAACGGATTATAGAACAGACGGAAGACGGAAGCACCACATTGTTTGTGCCGGAGTTGAATGAGCATTATCACTCGGTAAAAGGGGCGCGCACAGAATCGCAACATATTTTCATCGACATGGGACTAAAAGCCTCCGCCGCTACCTTGCCGCATATCCTTGAAATAGGTTTCGGCACGGGGCTGAACGCTCTGCTCACACTGGAAACAGCCGGACTGGAGCAAAGGCCGGTTCACTATACCGGTATCGAACTTTATCCTCTGTCATGGGAAGAGGTGAATGTCTTACATTATAGCGACAATCCCCTGTTTAAGGAATTACACACGGCACCCTGGCACAAAGACGTGAACATTACACCGTACTTCACGTTACACAAGATACAAGGAGACGTAAATAAAGTGATGAGCGACAAGCAGTCAGCGATGAGTGACAGATTACCTGTTCATCACTCATCGCTAACCACTAATCACTACTTCGACCTTGTCTATTTCGATGCCTTTGCTCCCGAAAAACAGCCGGAAATGTGGAGCGAAGAGCTTTTCCGGCATATATATGCCGCCATGAACAACAACGGCATACTGACCACATATTGTGCAAAAGGCGTTATTCGCAGGCTTTTGCAAGCCATCGGATTTAGGGTAGAGCGTCTTCCCGGTCCGCCGGGTGGCAAACGCGAAATACTGCGGGCATCCAAAACAAAGGAATGAGCCATACACAAAAAACAAACAAAGTAACGGCCCCACAGAGCCACATATACAAAAACCATAGATAGAATAGATGAAAAAGATATACTTTCTACTACTTGCAACGATACTGATAGCTTCCTGCAAACCCGGAAGCAAAACCAACAATAGGAGCGAAGGAAAACCGGTTATCACCGTTACCCTCGAGCCTCTGCGGTACCTCACCGAAGCCATTGCCGGCGACCGCTTTACGGTAGTCAGCATGGTTCCCAAGGGCACAAGTCCGGAAACCTATGACCCTACGCCTCAACAGCTCGTAGAGCTTGCACGCAGTAAGGCTTACTTCCGTATCGGCTATATCGGTTTCGAGCAGACTTGGACTGACAAGCTGACAGACAACGCTCCTCACCTGCAATTCTTCGATATGTCGCAAGGTGTGGATCTGATTTATGACAATACGCATGTTCATCATCACGCAGCCAACAAAGAGAGCACCAACACACCATCGGCGTGGAGCCCCATATATGGAACTCGGCCGTCAACGCCCAAATCATCGCAGGCAATATCTTAAGTGCCTTACGTAATATCGACAAAGGCAACGAAGATTTTTATCTGGAACGCTATAATACTCTTTGCCGGAAGATAGAACATACCGACAGCCTCATACGGCAAACGCTGGCGACACCCGGCGCAGACCATGCCTTTATGATTTACCACCCAGCACTCTCTTATTTCGCCCGCGACTACGGATTGCATCAGATTCCCATCGAAGCCGGTGGCAAAGAACCGTCTCCTGCACATCTGAAAGCCTTGATTGATACCTGCAACAGCGAAAATGTACATGTCATCTTCGTACAGCCGGAATTTGACCGCCGCAATGCCGAACTCATCGCCCAACAAACCGGAACCCGGGTCGTTGACATCAATCCCTTATCTTACGATTGGGAAACGGAAATGCTGAATATAGCCCAAGCGCTGAACCCAATGAAGAAACAAGAATGAAGCAATGAAACCTATTATTGAAATCAAAAACCTCAATGCCGGATACGACGGCCGTACAGTACTTCGCGATGTAAACCTCACCGTTTACGACCGGGATTTTCTGGGTATCATCGGTCCGAACGGAGGTGGCAAGACCACTCTTATCAAGTGTATTTTAGGATTGCTCAAACCGCTTTCCGGTGAAATATCTTTCACCTCTTCCCGCACGGCAGGCAACTTACAGCTCACCATGGGCTATCTGCCTCAATACAACAGCATAGACCGCAAGTTCCCTATCACCGTCGGAGAGGTGATTCTGTCAGGGCTCAGCAGCAAGAAGTCACTTATTTCGCGTTTTACAAAAGAACATAAAGAAAAGGCACATCAAGTCATTGTACGCATGGGACTGGAAGGACTGGAAGAACGGGCTATCGGTGCATTGAGCGGCGGACAGCTTCAACGCGCCTTGCTGGGACGTGCCATTATTTCCGATCCCGAAGTGGTAATCCTCGACGAACCCAGTACCTATATCGACAAACGGTTTGAAGCACGCCTATACCAATTGTTGGCCGAAATCAACAAAGATTGCGCCATCATACTCGTCAGCCACGACATAGGCACAGTATTGCAGCAGGTGAAATCCATTGCCTGTGTCAACGAAACACTGGACTACCACCCCGATACCGGCATTACCGGCGAATGGCTGGAACGCAATTTCAACTGCCCCATAGAACTGCTGGGACATGGAACATTGCCGCACCGGGTACTGGGGGAACATCATCATTAACGGTTACTACTCCATAATTGATTTTGCCCTATTTCCTCTCTGACTGTATTTCTCTCATATTGGATACGAAAGCCAGTAATGATATTCTCCCTTAACAGTTTAGCTTCCTCAGCGGTCTTGCATAGTTTACACCCGACAAATATTTAGCGGCAGAAAGTCCGGGAGTTCTCAGACAAAAGACGAGGCGTTTTCTTCAAAAGACCGGGAGTTTTGCACGAAAAGTCCGGGAGTTTTACCCCGAAAGTCCCGGTCTTTTGCGCGGAAAGCTCAGGAGTTTTGAGCAGCCTCTCCCTTTTTCTATAAAATTCCCCCTATATCTCTAAACCAATCCTAATAATACGCCTTATTGTCACTTATTTAGAACTGAAATCATTATCTTTGCGCCCATATATGCCGAAATTAAAATAAAACCATAACGAATTTCATCCGAATGAAACAGTACAAAACCGTAAACAACCTGATTGGTTGGATTACCTTTATCATTGCAGCAACGGTTTATTGCATGACTATTGAGCCGACTGCAAGTTTTTGGGACTGCCCGGAGTTCATTACCACCGGCTATAAGCTGGAAGTAGGACACCCGCCCGGTGCACCGTTCTTTATGCTGGTAGCCAATCTGTTCTCACAATTTGCCTCCGACCCGAGCACCGTTGCCAAAATGGTGAACTACATGAGTGCACTGATGAGCGGCGCTTGTATCCTGTTCCTATTCTGGAGCATCACTCACCTGGTACGCAAACTGGTTATTACCGATGAAAACAACATCACCAAAGGACAACTGATTACTGTCATGGGCAGCGGTCTGGTGGGTGCATTGGCATACACATTCAGTGATACGTTCTGGTTCAGCGCCGTAGAGGGTGAGGTGTATGCTTTCTCCTCCCTGTTCACGGCAGTAGTGTTCTGGCTGATATTGAAATGGGAAGATGTGGCGGACGAGCCGCATTCCGACCGCTGGCTGATTCTTATCGCCTATCTCACCGGATTGAGTATCGGTGTTCACTTGCTGAACCTGCTCTGTCTTCCGGCTATCGTGCTGGTATACTACTATAAGAAAGTGCCCAATGCCAACGCAAAAGGTTCGCTGTTAGCACTTCTCGCATCTATGGTGCTGGTAGCGGTTGTGCTGTACGGTATCGTTCCGGGCATCGTAAAAGTGGGCGGCTGGTTCGAGCTGTTCTTTGTCAACACGCTCGGCATGTCTTTCAACAGCGGTGTCATTGTATATATCATCCTACTGGCGGCTTGCCTCATCTGGGGTGTATACGAAAGCTACAATGAAAAGAGCAAGTCGCGTATGGCGCTCTCGTTCATACTGACCATAGCCATGCTGGGTATTCCTTTCTATGGGCACGGAACCGGTTCTGTTATTATCGGCATTATCGTTATCGCGTTGCTGTGGCTCTATCTCAAACCGGGCACGCAGGAGAAGATTAAGGAGAGATACCGCGTATCGGCACGCACACTGAACACATCATTGTTGTGCACCATGATGATTGTCATCGGATATTCATCCTACGCGCTTATCGTAATCCGCTCCACCGCCAATACGCCGATGGACCAGAATTCTCCGGAAGATATCTTCACATTGGGCGAATACCTGGGACGCGAACAGTACGGTACACGCCCGCTGTTCTACGGTCCGGCTTACTCCTCACAGGTAGCTCTGGATGTAAAAGACGGATATTGCGAACCGCGCATCTCCTACAACGGAACCAAATACATCCGTAAGGAAAAGGCCACTGACGACGAGAAAGACAGCTACATCGAAATCCCCGGACGCATCGAATACGAGTATGCACAGAATATGCTCTTCCCCCGTATGTACAGCAGCGCTCATGCCAACCAATATAAGGCATGGCAGGACATCAAGGGATATGACGTACCCTACGACAAATGCGGCAACATGATTATGGTAAACATGCCCACACAGTGGGAAAACATCAAGTTCTTCTTCTCCTACCAGCTCAACTGGATGTACTGGCGCTACTTCATGTGGAACTTCGCCGGACGCCAGAACGACTTGCAGGGTAGCGGAGAAATAGAACACGGCAACTGGATTACCGGTATCAAGTTCATCGACAATATGCTTGTAGGCAATCAGGACTTGCTGCCGAAAGAGCTGAAAGAGAACAAGGGCATAACGTATTCTACTGCCTGCCCCTGCTGCTGGGTATCATCGGTCTGCTATGGCAAGCCTACCGTGGACAGAAGGGCATCCAGCAATTCTGGGTGGTCTTCTTCCTCTTCTTCATGACCGGTATTGCCATCGTGCTCTACCTGAACCAGACTCCGAGCCAACCGCGCGAACGCGACTACGCATACGCAGGTTCGTTCTATGCTTTCGCCATCTGGATTGGTATGGGCGTGGCAGGCATTATCCGTCTGTTGCAGCATTATGCCAAGATGAAGGAACTTCCCGCCGCCGCTATCGTTTCAGTGGCCTGCCTTTTCGTTCCCATACAGATGGCAAGCCAGACGTGGGACGACCATGACCGCAGCGGCCGTTATGTGGCACGCGATTTCGGGCAGAACTACCTGATGTCATTGCAGGAAACGGGTAATCCGATTATATACACCAACGGCGATAACGATACCTTCCCCCTGTGGTACAACCAAGAGACGGAAGGCTTCCGTACCGACGCCCGTACCTGCAACCTCAGCTACCTACAGACCGACTGGTATATCGACCAGATGAAGCGTCCCGCCTACGACTCTCCTTCCCTGCCTATCACGTGGGACCGTATGGAGTATGTAGAAGGCACCAACGAATATGTTCCGGTACGTCCCGAATACAAGAAGAGCATCGATGCCCTGTATGCCGAAGCAGAGAAACAGGCCCTGAGCGGCAACACCGAAGCACTGGTAAACGTGAAGAAAGAATTCGGTGAGAATCCTTACGAACTCAAGAACATACTGAAATACTGGATACGCAGCAAGAACGAGGACCTGAAAGTAATTCCTACCGACAGCATCGTGATGAAAGTGGATAAGGAAGCCGTACGCCGCAGCGGAATGATGATACCGGGCGATTCCATCCCCGACTACATGCACATCTCGCTGAAAGGCAAACGCGCCCTCTACAAGAGCGAGTTGATGATGCTCGAAATGCTGGCGGAAGCCAATTGGGAGCGTCCTATCTACATCGCAGTCAGCGTAGGGCCGGAGAACCAACTGAACATGGGCAACCACTTCATTCAGGAGGGTCTCACCTACCGTTTCACTCCGTTCGATACCGATAAGCTGGGTGTGAAAATCGACAGCGAAAAGATGTACGACAACCTGATGCACAAGTTCAAGTTCGGCGGCATCGACAAACCGGGCATCTACATTGATGAGAATGCCATGCGCATGTGCCACTCGCATCGCCGTATCTTCTCCCAGCTTGCACAGCAGTTGATACGCGAAGGCAAGAAGGATAAGGCTAAAGCCGCACTGGACTATGCCGAGAAGATGATTCCCGCTTCAACGTGCCATACGACTGGCAGAACGGCGCCGTACAGATGGCCGAAGCATACTACCAGTTGGGCGATTCTACCAAAGCCGACGACATGATGAAAGCCCTTGCCGACAAAGCCGTGGAATACCTCACCTGGTATCTGAGCATGGACGACAACCGCTTCTCCATCTCTACCCGTGAATTTGAATATCACTGGGCAGTGCTCGATGCTGAAGTGAAGATTATGAAGAAATACAATTCCAAACTGGCGAAAATCTACGCTCCGAAGGTAGAAGAGTTGTACAACTTGTATGCGGAAAGATACGAAAGATTACAAAAAATGGAAAAAAAATAATGTCGATACACGGTAGCGAATGAGCGGATTACCGCAGGTACATCCTGCCGGTAAACCTGCCCATTCGCCACCGGATACCCGGCATCAGTCAATAACCGTTAACCACCGATTAACCGTGTTTATAGAACAGCCACCCGAGTTTGTTCGTAAGTTATATCCCAGCGCCGTATGGCGAATGGACCCGGACGAGAGAGCCGTCTATCTGACTTTCGATGACGGACCTATCCCCGAAGTTACTCCGTGGGTACTCGACTTGCTTGACAAATACGACATAAAAGCCACCTTCTTTATGGTAGGTGACAATATCCGTAAGCACCCTGATGAATTCCAAATGGTTGTGGAGCGGGGACACCGCATCGGTAACCATACCTTCAACCATCTCAGGGGATTTGAATACAACTTCAAAGATTATCTGGCAAATGCCGAGAAAGCCAACGAGGTAATGAAAACGGATTTGTTCCGCCCTCCGCACGGCCACATGGGATGGACGCAGTACATGATACTGAAACGCCGTTATAAGATAATAATGTGGGATTTGGTAACCCGTGACTACAGTAAGAAACTTCGCGGACCACAGGTGCTTGCCAATGTAATGAGATACGCCCGCAACGGCTCCATCATCACATTTCACGATTCCTTAAAGTCCTGGAACAACGGCAACCTGCAATATGCACTGCCACGGGCAATAGAATTTCTGAAAGAAGAGGGATACGAGTTCAGACTGTTATAGAATTATAGAGTTATAAAGTTGAGAGTTGAAAGTTTTCATGCAGCACAATTGCGCAGCCTGACTTTCAACTCTCAATGTTTTTAGTTTACTTTTACCATCAACGGATTACGCACTTTCTTGGGCGAAATCAGCCATATACCGGTTCCAGGCATCGGCAGTCTTGATATCTGCCTTATCCCATGCAAATCCCCAATAATATACATATTCCGAACCCGGTTCGTAGTCGCTTACAGCAAGCACATGACCGTCGGCATTGTTACGTTCTTTCTTTTCCTTCTCGGAGAAAAGTACGGTTTTCGCATCTTTGACAACAGCGGGAACCGCAGCACCCATAAAGATTTTACCGTTATCGGGACCGGTCGTAGGGTCTACATAAGTAATGTAACCGTTAGCAGCATCGGCAACGACTGCTCCATCGGGTTCATGCAATACGATGCCTGCAACGATAGGCAATGTTTCTTTCAGATTACTGTACGATACGGCAGTCTTGTTCAAATGCAAGCCGGCATCAAGTGTAATCAGACGCGTTTCTACCACGGTCGAATCTCCCTTTACAGTCAGCGGAGTAAACTCCAGCTTCACCGTAAAACGTAACGGGCCGTTATCCAGAATCTCCTGGTTCTTATAGCACCACGGATAGATAATGCTGTCGTTTACCATCAGTGCGGCTACACCGGCTCCCAATGTAGGGCCTACTGCATAGCAGTCCATGCCATAACCGTGGTCGATGTGGTAAGAACGCTCGCGGCTTAACTCGGCAGCAGCCTTCGGATCGGTCTTTTTCAGTTCGGCAATCTTGGCAAGCGTTTCCTTGTCCAGTTCTTTGGCGTACATGGCCTCCAGCATCGGTTCGGTAGTGTTATACTTCGTAAACAGGTCATAACCGAAACCACGCTCTCCTTTAGCCTGCAAAGCAGGACCGTAAGCGCGGAAAGCCACCAAATCATTCTCCCAAGCCATATCATCCATACGTTCGGGATAGCATCTGCCGCAGGCCTTTACATCAAAAGCCTCAGGCGTACCGGTTTGTATGGTGTACGTAGCGGTGCCACCAGCAGCTATCGCAGCCGGGAATATAACCTTGCCGTCGTACGTAATCTGATAAGGCACTTGCTGCCCGTCGGCATTCAATACTACAATCTGTGCCGTGTCCGCCAAGCCCAGGCGGTCTGTAACAGTTTCCATAGACACCTCTACCATTTCATTGGAGCGCTCCATGGCCAACGGATTGGTTACCGTAACGGTCACCGTCCTGCTATCGTTGCAAGCGAAGCAAAACAAGGCCGTCATACCTAATAAAAGAAGTTTCTTCATAGTGAATAAATAATGTGATAAAGTGGTAATGTAACAGGATGATAATGCGATAATGCAGCAGGTGATGAAGCAACCTTATTATAAAAAATAAGGCGGTAAAGCAATATCCTCTATCACTTACCGCCTCACTACCTTATTACCTGTTATTTCGGTTGTTTTCCGATGTAAGCCAAGATACCGCCGTCAACGTACAGAATATGTCCGTTCACTGCGTTGGAAGCCTCAGATGCCAAGAACACAGCAGGACCTGTCAGTTCTTCCGGATCCAACCAACGACCGGCCGGAGTCTTAGCGCAGATGAATGAATCGAACGGGTGACGGCTGCCGTCAGCTTGTTTTTCACGCAACGGAGCAGTCTGCGGAGTAGCGATGTAACCCGGGCCGATACCATTACACTGGATGTTGTATCCACCATATTCAGAGCAGATATTGCGAGTCAGCATCTTCAGACCACCCTTAGCGGCAGCATAAGCAGAAACAGTTTCACGACCCAGTTCAGACATCATAGAGCAGATGTTGATAATCTTACCGGTGACGCTTCTTCCATCATAGCAGGCAAAACAGCCTTGGAAACGATAAACGGAGCATTCAAGTCGATGTCGATTACTTTACGGAAATCAGCAGCTTCCATTTCGTGCATAGGAACACGGCGGATAATACCTGCGTTATTTACAAGGATATCAACAGTACCTACTTCTTTTGCGATAGTAGCAACCATGGCCTGAACAGCCGGTTCGTCAGTCACGTCGCATACATAACCGTGAGCCTTGATACCCTTTTCAGCATATGCAGCCATACCTTTGTCTACCAGTTCCTGATTGATGTCGTTAAAACAGACAGTAGCACCTTGTTCTGCAAAAGCAGATGCGATGGCAAAACCGATACCATAAGAAGCACCTGTAACGAGAGCTACTTTACCTTCCAGAGAAAAATTCAAATACTGATTCATAATTTTTATTTTTTTTAGGTTAAGAAAATAGTGTTTATTATTTCAAGTCTGTAATCAAGGAGAAATCCTGGTCGCCGTAATCAAGATTCTCGCCGCCCATACCCCCAGATAAAGGTATAATTGTACGTAGCAGCAGCCGAGTGGATAGACCATTCGGGTGAAAGAACCGCCTGATCGCCTTTCATCCATACATGGCGCGTTTCGTCCACCTCGCCCATAAAGTGGCAGATAGCATGGTCTTCCGGAATCTCAAAGTAAAAGTAAGCTTCCATACGACGGCTGTGCACGTGCGCCGGCATCGTGTTCCATACACTTCCCGGAGCAAGTTCCGTCATACCCATCTGCAGTTGACAGGTAGGCAGTACCTGATTCACCAGCATCTTGTTGATGTTACGATGGTTGGAGCCTTCCAAAGAGCCCATCTCAGCTACTACCGCATCTCTCTTCGTCACTTTGCTTGTCGGGATAGTTGCGATGTGCAGTTAGTGAATTAAAATAGAACTTGGCAGGATGAGAAGCGTCTTTGCTCTCAAAGGTAACTTCACGGTCGCCCGAACCCAGGTAGAGAGCTTCTTTATAATCCAGTTCGAACACGGCATCACCGGCTCTCACCACACCCGGTCCGCCTACATTGAAAATACCCATCTCGCGGCGGGTCAGGAAATAAGGGGCTTTCAACGGGTCGATAGTCTCCAGTTGCAACACCTCACCCACCGGCATGGCACCACCTACCACCATACGGTCGTACATCGAATAGACCATATTCACTTCGTTCGGGGAGAATACTTTCTCTATAAGGAAATCACGACGAATTCTTTTCGTATCATAACTTTTCGCATCTTCCGGAT
>VOFI01000851.1_pt1 | contig 44000 bp, 36 predicted proteins | sample 5384131 | NCBI WGS metagenome assembly VOFI01 (sample SAMN12384728, study PRJNA508395) | human gut metagenome | isolation source: healthy gut H | host: Homo sapiens | reverse complement strand
AGCAAACTCATAGAAATCCTAAGCCGAACCATCAAGGATGGGAGGGTTGTCAGCCTTATACACAAATATCTTCGCAGCGGTGTGATAAACAAGGGCTTGTTCGAGGCAAGTGAGGAGGGAACTCCCCAAGGAGGACCGTTGAGTCCACTGCTGAGCAACATCATGCTCAACGAGTTGGACAAGGAACTCGAACGCAGAGGTCTCCCCTTTGTTCGTTATGCCGATGACTCAATGATATTTTGTAAGTCCAAGCGAGCGGCAATGCGAGTCAAGGAGTCCATCACCAAGTTCATAGAAGGTAAACTATACCTCAAGGTGAACAAGGAGAAGACGGTCGTCTCGTATGTGCGTGGTGTGAAATACCTCGGCTACTCCTTCTATGTATCCAAAGGCAAATGCCAACTGACTGTGCATCCCAAATCCAAAGCAAAGATGAAAGCCAAACTAAAGGAACTTACGAATCGGAGCAATGGATGGGGATATGAAAAATGGAAGCAAAAGCTAGAGGAATACATACGAGGATGGGTGGGGTACTATCATCTTGCAAATATGAAGCAACTGCTCCTTGAAACGGACAAATGGCTGCGCAGACGAATACGCATGTGTATATGGAAGTCTTGGAAGAGAGTCAAGACGAGGATTGCCAACCTCGTAAGGTGTGGTATAGATAAATACCAAGCCTATATGTGGGGAAACAGCCGTCTTGGGTATTGGCGTGTAGCAGACAGTCCTATTTTGAAAATGGCTATCAGCAATGATAGTCTTCGTAAGACAGGGTATGTCACGCTGATGGGTTCGTATCTCGAATGGCACCCAAAGTAGGAACCGCCGTATGCGGAACCGCACGTACGGTGGTGTTCAGCGATCATCTTCGTGGTGAACCGGGGTCTTCTTTCATGTTGAAAGTTAAGCGTCCAAGTACAGGCAAGACGATGAAGGTGAAGGTAACACGCCGTACCATCCAGTTGCCGTTCTTGCCTTATTATGGCATGTTGGAGGGTAACATCGGTTACATCAACTTCAATTCCTTTACCGAGCAGTCTGCCAAGGAAGTGCGTCGTGCTTTCATCGATTTAAGAAAGCAAGGAGCCAAGAGTCTTGTCTTCGATCTGCGTAATAATGGTGGTGGTTCTGTTATCGAAGCGGTCAGCATCATCAATATGTTCTTGCCTAAAGGTAAGACAGTCTTGGAGATGAAGGGAAAGTTGCAGCGTTCTAATCATGTTTATAAGACCACGGTTGAACCGATAGATTCCGTTATGCCGATGGTGGTATTGGTGAACGAGAATTCTGCCAGTGCCAGTGAAATCATGAGCGGCAGTCTGCAGGATTATGACCGTGCTGTAATATTAGGTACGCGCACGTATGGAAAGGGATTGGTGCAGACTACCATGGATTTGCCTTATAACGGACAGGTGAAACTCACTACTGCTAAATATTTCATTCCTAGCGGTCGATGCGTTCAGGCACTCAACTATAAGCACGATAAGGGCGGTTATGTGGAGCATGTTCCCGACTCTCTTACCAAGGTGTTCTATACCGCAGGTGGCAGAGAAGTGAGAGATGGAGGTGGTGTGAAGCCGGATGTAGAAGTAAAGCCTGATTCTTTGCCAAACATCGCCTTCTATCTGGCTGGTGCCCGCGACAGTAATGAGGTGATGCTTAATTATGAGGTTGATTATATCGCCAAGCATCCTGTTATTGCTCCTGCGAAGGAATTCTCGCTGACCGATGCCGACTATGATGAATTCAAGACACGCGTGTTGAAGGCTAACTTCCAGTACGACCGTGAAACAGAAAAGTATCTCAAGGACTTGGAAAAACTCGCTAAGTTTGAAGGCTACTACGATGATGCCAAGGCTGAGTTTGAGGCTTTGAAGAAAAAGCTGAGCCATAATGTGGCAAAGGATCTGGATTATAACAAGGATTACATCAAGCATCTGTTGGAAAATGACATCGTTTCTGCCTATTATTTCCAGCGCGGTGCCATCCAGAATTCCATGCGTTACGACAAGCAGATTAAGGAAGCAGTAAAATTGCTGAATTCTCCATCAGAATACGAAAAAATACTGCATCCTGTGAAGAAATAAGTACAAAAAAACGTGCACAATCGATTAAAAATGTGCACGTTGCGAATAAAAAGTTGCATTTTTTTTTTGCTAATCACAAAAATTTTGTAATTTTGCAACGTTCAGTGGAATGAGGGGCTCACAAGAGTTCCTCATTTTATTTTAATAAGGTATATATGATTGATAAAAACGTCGTAAAAAATTAGTTGAAGAATGGCTCCAAGATAAGGAATATTTCTTGGTAAGCATTGAAATCAGTCCCGACGATAGAATCGTTGTTGAGATTGACCATGCCGATGGAGTATGGATTGAGGATTGTGTTGCCTTGAGTAAGTATATTGAGGATCATTTGAACCGTGACGAGGAAGACTATGAACTCGAAGTTGGCTCTGCAGGCTTGGGTCAACCGTTCAAAGTTCCGCAGCAGTATATCAATTTCATTGGCAAGGAGGTAGAGGTGCTTGATGCCGACGGCAAGAAGGTGAAGGGTATCTTGAAAGCTGTTGAAGGAAATGACTTCACAGTTGGCGTTGAAGAAAAGGTAAAGGTTGAAGGTAAAAAACGTCCGGTTAAGCAGGAGGTTGATCACGTTTACCAGATGGATAAAGTAAAATATACAAAATACATAATTAGTTTCAATTAAGTTATGGCTAAAAAAGAGCAAGAATTGACAGCGAGTATGATTGATACATTCCGCGAGTTTAAAGAAACAAAGAATATCGACCGTACTACATTGGTAAGTGTATTGGAGGAGAGCTTCCGTAATGTACTTGCCAAGATGTAGTGACGAAAACTTTGATGTCATCGTGAACCCTGACAAGGGTGACTTCGAAATTTATCGCAACCGTATTGTTGTTGCTGATGGCGAAGTTGAAGATGAAAATAAGGAAATTACACTTTCTGAGGCTCGTAAGATTGAGCCGGATTACGAGGTTGGTGAGGATGTAAGTGAGACGGTTGACTTCAATAAGTTTGGTCGTCGTGCCATCTTGACTCTTCGTCAGACTTTGGCTTCCAAAATTCTTGAGTTGGAGCATGATTCACTCTACAACAAATACAAGGATCGCGTAGGTCAGGTTATCTCTGGTGAGGTTTATCAGGTTTGGAAGCGCGAGGTTCTGATTGTAGATGATGAGAACAACGAGCTCATGTTGCCTAAGACTGAGCAGATTCCTGGTGATACTTACCGCAAGGGTGAGACTGTTCGTGCGGTCATCCTTCGTGTAGACAACGAGAACAATAATCCAAAGATTATCTTGAGCCGTACTGCTCCAATCTTCCTGCAACGCCTGTTGGAGGCTGAGGTTCCTGAGATTGCAGACGGTCTGATTGCAATCCGCCGTATCGCCCGTCTTCCGGGAGAGCGTGCTAAGATTGCTGTTGAAACATTCGATGAGCGTATCGACCCGGTTGGTGCATGTGTAGGTGTTAAGGGTAGCCGCGTTCACGGTATCGTTCGCGAACTTTGCAACGAGAATCTCGATGTCATCAACTACTCAAGCAATACCAAACTCTTCATTCAGCGTGCGTTGGCTCCAGCCAAGGTTTCTTCAATCAATGTTGATGATGAGAACAAGAAAGCAGAGGTTTACTTGCAGCCTGAGGAAGTTAGTTTGGCTATCGGCCGTGGCGGTATGAACATCAAACTGGCTTCTATGCTTACAGAATATACCATCGATGTATTCCGTGAGGTAGACGAGAATGAGGCCGATGAGGATATCTACTTGGATGAGTTCTCTGATGAGATTGACCAGTGGGTTATCGATGCTATCAAGGGCATCGGTCTTGATACTGCCAAGCAGGTACTCAATGCACCTCGCAACTTGCTGATTGAGAAGGCCGACCTCGAAGAGGAGACCGTTGATCATGTACTCAGCGTGTTGCGCGCCGAATTCGAACAATAATTCCCTTGCCAGCGAGTGCTTGCAGGGAATCTAACTTTAAAAATAGGAGAATAAATAATTTATGAGCATCAGATTAAATAAAGCACTACGTGAATTAAATATAGGACTTCAGACGGCAGTTGAATTCCTAGAGAAAAGAAAAGACCTGGGAGATGTCAAGGCAGAACCGAGCTTCAAACTCACCGACCAGCAATACAAGGCATTGAATGATGCCTTCAGTCAGGACAGAGAGGTTCGTGATCAGGCTGAGAAACTCTTTACCAAAAAAGCAAAAGATAAGAAGCGTGCGCCAGAGCAGAAGGACAATCGCGCTGAAAGCTTGTTGGAGTCTAATGGACGGCAGCAGTATAAGCCGCTGGGAAAGATTGACTTGGACAATATCGGTAAGAAGCCTGCTGCAGAGTCTGTTGCGGAAAAGCCTGAGACTGCTGCCGTCAGTCCTGAGCAGAAGAAAGACGCTCCTAAGGCTGAGCAAAAGAAGGAACAGAAGCCACAACAGGCTTCTCAGCATAAACAGCAAATGAAACAGGAAAATCATCAGAAATCACAGCAGTCAAACGCTCAGATGAATAAGCAGAATGTTCCTCAGGGAAAGAAAGAGCATCATCATGCTAAGAATGAAACTGCACAGCATTCTGCTGGCGCAGCAGATAACAGCGTGTTTACTCTCAAGAGTGAGAAGAAGTTTACTGCTAATGAGCCTAAGGTGTTGGGCAAGATAGATTTGTCTTCCCTCAACCAGAGCACTCGTCCTAAGAAGAAAACCAAGGAGGAGCGCCGCAAGGAACGTGAGGAGAAAATGGCTCAACAGCACAATGAGCGCAAAAAGCGTGTTCGTATCAACAAAGAACGTGTTGACATCATTGCCGAAGCTAAGAATAATGGCGGAGGTAATGGCAACAACGGCGGTAATAACAAGAAGAACAAGAACCGCAACAGAAATAATAACAATAATAATCGCGGCAATAACAACAACCGCAGCAATCAGCGCCAGATCGAGGTTGATGACGAGGCTGTAGCACGCCAGGTTAAGGAGACTCTTGCACGTTTGACCAGCAAGAGTCAGAACAAGAAGGGTGCTAAGTACCGTAAGGAGAAGCGTGAGGCTGTTCAGGAGAAGTTGCAGGATCAGGCTCGTCAGGAGCAGAAGGAAAGCAAGACCCTGAAACTTACTGAGTTCGTTACCGTTAGCGAGTTGGCTACGATGATGGATATCAGCGTTACTCAGGTTATCTCTACGCTGATGGGCGTAGGTATCATGGTATCTATCAACCAGCGCCTGGATGCAGAGACCATCAATATGGTAGCTGAGGAGTTCGGTTTCAAGACCGAATACGTGAGTGCCGAGGTTCAGGAGGCCGTGAGCGAGGAAGAGGATGATGAGAACGACTTGGTTCCACGTGCTCCAATCGTAACCGTCATGGGTCACGTAGACCATGGTAAGACCTCTTTGCTCGACTATATCCGCAATACCAATGTGATTGCCGGTGAGGCAGGTGGTATTACCCAGCATATCGGTGCATACAGTGTTACGCTGAACAGTGGCCGCAAGGTTACCTTCCTTGATACTCCAGGTCACGAGGCGTTTACCGCCATGCGTGCCCGTGGTGCCCAGGCTACCGATATCGCCATCATCATCATCGCAGCCGATGACTCTGTGATGCCTACCACCAAAGAGGCTATCGCTCATGCCCAGGCTGCCGGTGTGCCTATGGTATTCGCAATCAACAAGATTGATAAGCCAGGTGCTAACCCAGACCGTATCCGTGAGGACTTGGCTAACATGAACCTGCTCGTTGAGGAGTGGGGTGGTAAGTATCAGTGCCAGGAAATCAGTGCCAAGAAGGGTATCGGTGTTCACGATTTGCTCGACAAGGTGCTCCTCGAGGCTGACATGCTCGACTTGAAGGCTAACCCTAACCGTCGTGCTACAGGAACCATCATCGAGTCTTCTCTCGACAAGGGTCGTGGATATGTTTCTACCGTATTGGTTGCCAACGGTACCCTGAAGGTAGGCGACATCGTACTCGCCGGTACTTCTTGGGGGCGTGTCAAGGCGATGTTCAATGAGCGTAATGCCAACATCAAGTCAGCAGCTCCTGCTGAGCCAGCTATCATCCTCGGTTTGAATGGTGCGCCTACTGCAGGTGACCAGTTCCACGTAATCGAGACAGAGCAGGAGGCTCGCGAAATCGCCAACAAGCGTGAGCAGCTGCAGCGTGAGCAGGGCTTGCGTACTCAGAAGCGCTTGACCCTGGGTGATATCTCTCACCGTATCGCACGTGGTGAGTTCCATGAGTTGAATGTCATCGTGAAGGGTGATACCGATGGTTCTGTTGAGGCTTTGAGCGACTCATTCATCAAGCTTTCTACCGAGAAGGTTCAGGTGAACGTGGTGAACAAGGCTGTGGGTCAGATTTCAGAGAACGACGTGATGCTGGCATCTGCTTCAGATGCAGTCATCGTTGGTTTCCAGGTTCGTCCATCTGCCGATGCTCGTAAGGCTGCCGACCGTGAGGGTGTTGAGATCAACACATACTCTATCATCTACGATGCTATCGATGATATCAAGAGTGCGATGGTTGGTATGCTCGACAAGGTGAAGAAGGAAATCGTTACCGGTCAGGTTGAGGTTAAGCAGACCTTCAAGATTTCTAAGGTGGGTACTATTGCCGGTTGTCTCGTTACCGAGGGTAAGGTACACGCTAAGGATAAGGCTCGCGTCATCCGTGACGGTATCGTGATACGTACAGCAGAAATCGATGCCTTGAAGCGTTACAAGGACGATGTTAAGGAGGTGGTTACCGGTATGGAATGCGGTTTGAGCCTCGTCAACTACAACGATATCCAGGAGGGCGACGTTATCGAGACCTTCACTGAGATCGAGGTAGAGCAGAAGCTTTAATAAAGTGAATAGTGAAGAACGAAAAGCGAAGAATTCATTTGTTTTTCGCTCTATCATATATATAATAAGGTAGGGATGAGTCCTCAGCGGCTTATCCCTATTTAGGGTTAAAATAACGAACGGTTATTCTAAATAACAATGGCAGAAATAGAGAAAGAACAGAATCAGGTTGTCAAGGATGTGATAGACCAGAAATACGAGTATGGTTTTACCACCGATGTACATACTGAAATCATAGAAAAGGGTCTCAACGAGGATGTTGTGCGCCTGATCTCGCAGAAGAAGGGAGAGCCAGACTGGATGCTCGAATTTCGTCTGAAAGCCTACAATTACTGGAAGACGCTCAAGGAGCCAAAGTGGGGACACGTTCACGTGCCACCTATTGACTACCAGGAGATTTCATACTATGCCGACCCTTTGGCAAAGAAGCCAAAAAACCAGGAGATTGATCCTGAGTTGGAGAAAACATTCGACAAACTCGGTATTCCTCTGGAGGAGCGTCTGGCTTTGAGCGGTACCGCTGTAGATGCCATCATGGACTCTGTGTCGGTGAAGACTACCTTCAAGGAGAAACTCCGTGAGAAGGGCGTCATCTTCTGCAGTATTGGTGAGGCTGTGAAGGAGCATCCTGATCTGGTAAGAGAGTATCTGGGAACCGTGGTTCCTTATCGTGATAACTTTTATGCAGCCTTGAACAGTTGCGTATTCAGTGATGGCTCATTCGTTTATATTCCTAAGGGCGTCCGCTGCCCGATGGAGTTGAGCAGTTACTTCCGCATCAATGCCCGTAACACCGGTCAGTTTGAGCGTACATTGATTATCGCTGATGATGATGCCTACGTTTCTTACCTGGAGGGATGTACAGCGCCAATGCGTGATGAGAACCAGCTCCATGCGGCTATCGTAGAGATTATCGTCAAGGACAATGCTGAGGTGAAGTACTCTACCGTTCAGAACTGGTATCCTGGTGATGAGCATGGTAAGGGTGGTGTGCTGAACCTGGTAACCAAGCGAGGCGACTTGCGTGGTGTGAACTCTAAGTTGAGCTGGACTCAGGTAGAGACGGGTTCTGCGATTACCTGGAAGTATCCTTCCTGTATCTTGCGTGGCGACAACTCTGTAGCTGAGTTCTACAGCGTAGCTGTTACCAACAACTATCAGGAGGCTGATACCGGTACCAAGATGATTCACATGGGTAAGAACACCAAGAGTACCATCATCTCGAAGGGTATCTCGGCAGGTCATAGCCAGAACTCCTATCGTGGTCTGGTTCGTGCCACATCCAATGCCGATAATGCGCGCAACTACAGTTCCTGCGACTCCTTGTTGCTGGGCAGCGATTGTGGAGCGCATACCTTCCCATATATGGATGCCCATAACGACACAGCCGTGTTCGAGCATGAGGCAACTACCTCGAAGATTTCAGAAGACCAGCTCTTCTATTGCAATCAGCGAGGTATTCCTACCGAGGAGGCTGTCGGCTTGATCGTAAACGGTTATGCCAAGGATGTGCTCAACAAGTTGCCTATGGAGTTTGCCGTTGAGGCACAGAAACTCCTGAGTGTTTCACTCGAAGGAACCGTAGGATAGTTATCATAATTCTCGATGAAATCGATAAAAATTGACTAAAATTATGTTAGAGGTAAAGAATCTGCATGCTACTATTGCAGGCAAAGAAATATTGAAAGGTATCAACCTGACTATCAACGATGGTGAGATACATGCGATTATGGGACCTAACGGTTCTGGTAAGTCAACCTTGAGCGCTGTGCTTACAGGTAACCCTCTCTATACCGTAACCGAGGGCGAGGCTATCTTCAACGGCAAGAACCTCCTGGATATGAAGCCAGAGGACCGTGCCCGTGAAGGCTTGTTCCTCTCTTTCCAGTATCCGGTGGAGATTCCTGGCGTATCCATGACCAACTTCATGCGTGCGGCTATCAATGCCAAGCGTGAGTATCAGGGTTTGGAGCCATTGAATACCAGCGAATTCATGAAGCTGATGCGCGAGAAACGCGAGTTGGTGGAATTGGACAGCAAGTTGGCTCGCCGTTCAGTAAACGAAGGTTTCTCGGGTGGTGAGAAGAAGCGCAACGAGATTTTCCAGATGGCTATGCTGGAGCCAAAGCTCTCTATCCTCGATGAAACCGACTCTGGTCTCGATGTGGATGCGATGCGTATTGTAGCAGATGGTGTGAACAAGATGCATACCGACAAGACATCTGCCATCGTCATCACTCACTACGAGCGTCTGCTCGATATGATTAAGCCAAGTGTGGTTCACGTACTCTATAAGGGTAGAATCGTGAAGACTGCCGGTCCTGAACTTGCCAAGGAGATTGAGGCTCGTGGCTACGACTGGATCAAGGCTGAAGTAGATGAGAAATAATTAGGAGGATGGCTATGCTTTCAGAAAAACAATATTTAGACTTGTATCAGTCTTCTTCGAGAATAATCAAGAAGAACAGTGCTGAGGTGCTCAATGCGGTGCGCGATGCTGCCTTTGAGGACTTCCATCGTCTGGGCTTCCCTTCCCGAAAGGTAGAAAGATACAAGTACACAGATATGAGCGCCATCTTCGAGCCAGACTATGGCTTGAACTTGAACCGTCTGGAAATTCCGGTAGATCCATACGAAGCTTTCCGCTGCGATGTGCCTAACCTGAGCACTTCGCTCTACTTCGTTGTAAACGATGCTTTTTATAACAAAGCATTGCCTAAAGTAGAGCTTCCGGAGGGCGTAATCGTGGACTCTTTGAACAAGATTGCTGCAGAAAACCCTGAATTCATCGGGAAATACTACGCTAAGATTGCCAAAACCGACGAAGATGGCATCACCGCATTGAATACATTCCTGGCACAGGATGGCTTGCTGATTTATGTTCCAAAGAATGTAAAGGTAGAGCGAACCATTCAGGTCATCAATATTCTCCGTTCGGATGTTGATTTGATGGTAAACCGCCGTGTACTCATCGTGATGGAACAGGGTGCTGAGGCTAAGTTCCTCTTCTGCGACCATGCAGCCGATGACAAGAACTTCCTCGCTACTCAGGTAATCGAGGCTTATGTTGGCGAGAATGCCAGTCTCGACCTCTATTGCCTGGAGGAGACTCATTACAAGAACCGCCGTGTCAGCAACGTTTATATCGAGCAGCAGGCTAACAGCCGTGTAAACCATAACGTCATCACCCTTCATAATGGTATCACCCGCAACCGCCTCGACCTCGTATTCAAGGGCGAGGGAGCCGAGTGCTTCTGCAATGGTTGTGTGATTGCCGACAAGAACCAGGTGGTTGATAACAATACGCTCATCGACCACCAGGTGGGTCATTGTACCAGCAACGAGCTTTATAAGTATGTGCTCGATGGTGAGGCACGTGGTGCTTTTGCCGGCAGAGTGTTGGTTCGTCATGGAGCCCAGAAGACTATTTCTCAGGAAACCAACCAGAACCTCTGTGCAACGAAGACTGCCCGTATGTTCACCCAGCCGATGCTGGAGATTTATGCCGATGATGTGAAGTGTGCGCATGGAAGTACTGTTGGTCAGCTCAACGATGCCGCATTGTTCTATATGCAGCAGCGTGGTGTGAGCCGTGAGGAGGCTAAGTTGCTCCTTCAGTTTGCATTTATCAACGAAGTCATCGACAAGATGGAGCTGGAGCCATTGCGCGATCGCCTGCATCATCTCGTAGAGAAGCGATTCCGTGGTGAACTCAATAAGTGCGAGGGCTGCAAGCTTTGCAAGTAGATAATATCCTTTTAAAGGAGTTAAGTTCTTAAAAATATGTATGATATCAATCAAGTAAGAGCAGATTTCCCGATTTTATCGAGAAAGGTCTATGATAAGCCATTGGTGTATCTGGATAATGCGGCAACCACGCAGAAGCCATTGTGCGTGCTCGATGCCATGCGCGACGAGTATCTCAATGTAAATGCCAATGTGCATCGTGGTGTTCACTATCTCTCTCAGCAGGCTACCGACCTTCATGAGGCAGCCCGCGAAACCGTGCGCAAGTTTATCAATGCGCCTAAGGTTGAGGAAGTCATCTTTACCCGTGGCACAACAGAGAGTCTGAATCTCGTGGTTTCCTCGTTCTGCGATGCCTTTATGAGCGAGGGCGACGAGGTGATTATCTCTACCATGGAACATCACTCCAATATCGTGCCTTGGCAGTTGCAGGCTGCCAAGAAGGGAATCGCCATCCGTGTAATCCCTATCAACGATAAAGGTGAGATTAACCTCGATGAATTCGCCAATTTATTTACCGAACGCACCAAAATCGTGAGCATTGCCCAGGTGAGCAACGTGCTCGGTACGGTGAATCCGGTAAAAGAAATGATAAAGATTGCTCATGAGCACGATGTGCCTGTCATGGTGGATGGCGCTCAGAGTACTCCTCATTTTGCTGTGGATGTACAGGATATGGATTGCGATTTCTTCGCTTTCAGCGGACATAAGATTTATGGTCCTACCGGTATCGGTGTGCTTTACGGCAAGGAAGAATGGCTCGACAAGTTGCCTCCTTATCAGGGAGGTGGTGAAATGATAGAGAGCGTAAGTTTCGAGAAGACTACTTTCGAGAAGTTACCTTTCAAGTTCGAGGCTGGTACTCCTGATTATGTAGCTACCCACGGTCTGGCAAAAGCCATCGATTATGTTTCTGCGCTCGGCATGGATAACATTGCCAAGCACGAGCAGGAACTCACTCACTACTGTATGGAGCAGATGCGAACCATCGATGGAATCAGACTTTTTGGTGAACAGGAGGGCAAAGATGCCGTTGTCAGCTTCTTGGTTGGTGATATTCATCACATGGATATGGGCACCTTGCTCGACCGTCTGGGCATCGCTGTACGTACCGGCCATCATTGCGCTCAGCCTTTGATGGACCGCTACGGCATTCTCGGCACCGTTCGTGCCAGCTTTGCCTTGTACAACACCAAGGAAGAAATAGATGCGCTTGTAGCGGGCGTAAAACGCGTGGCTATGATGTTCTAAAGATAAAGACTTTTTAGCCGCATACAGCGCACGTAAAAGTCTTATTTAGCCAACTGGCGAGCGAAAGACAACCTACTGGCAAGTAAAGAACAGCCAACTGGCGCTACTGCGGACAGTTGGCTGTTTGCGTTTGGCAGTTATCAGAAAGTTGAGGTTGGAATGCCCAAATACTCTTCACTCTTCACCCTTTTATCGTAACGTATTGTTATACTGACACTTACGCACTGAAGAGACGCTCAGACTCTTCACCCTCTCTTCACCCTCTCTTCACCGCCTGGTGCTATGAGGGTGAAGAGTAGGTGAAGAGTGGGTGAAGAGTAGGTGAAGAGTTGAAATGCTCTTATCTTTGTAACTGCCCTATAATTAGGCGGTTACAAAATAGAGGTGAAGAGTGAAGAGATAAACGTAAAATTCATCATAATTATGTTAGAAAGTCATTATTATAAGGATATGGTAGAGGCTGGCTGCGATGAGGCTGGCAGAGGATGTCTGGCAGGCAGCGTATATGCAGCAGCTGTTATCCTTCCGCCCGGTTATCAGAATGCCGAATTGAACGACAGTAAGAAGCTCACAGATAAGAAGCGCAAGGCGCTCCGCGAGCAGATAGAGCGTGATGCTGTAGCTTGGGCTGTGGGCATTGTTACTCCCGAAGAAATCGATCAAATCAATATCCTCAACGCCAGTTTTCTGGCTATGCACCGTGCCCTGGACCAGCTTAAGGTTCGTCCGGAAGCAGTTATCGTGGATGGTAACCGCTTCAAACCCTACAAGGATTTGCCTTATACAACCATCGTAAAGGGTGACGGCAAGTATCTGTCTATTGCAGCTGCTAGCATCCTTGCCAAGACCTATCGTGATGATTACATGGATGCCCTTGCCGAGGAATATCCTCAGTACGACTGGAAGAGCAACAAGGGCTATCCTACGAAGAAGCATCGTGCTGCCATCAGGGAATTTGGAGTCACTCCATATCATCGCATGAGTTACAAACTTTTGGGCTCCGGTGAACTGTCACTTGATTTTAAAGACTAGGCATCATAGCTGTAGTGCTATGATTTCCATATAAAAAAGCCGCTCAACAGATTTGCCTGTTGAGCGGCTTTTAATTTTGATTAGAAGTCGAGAGTGATACCCTTTTCATCAATCTTCTTGTATGTCTTGTCGTTGACAGTCACATTCTTCGAGTTCTTTGCATCGAAGGTGTGATTCTTTGCACTAACCTTGATGTTTTCGAGCTTCACGCCGTCAGTGCGGTTGATGACGATACCATACTCAGCATTGTTTACCTCCATATCCTTGATGTGGATGTTGCTTACCGGCATCTCTGGGAGACCGTTGAAGTAAGCTGCACGGCGGGCTGTGCGGCAGATGACATGGTTGATGTCGATATTGCGGAAGCAAGGTGTTGTCTCGTCTACCTTGAACTTCTGTACCTTCTGGCTCTTAGCCTCATCGCCATCGTTGAGAACTTCTACGGCAGACTTGCCACCATAATAGAGATCGAAGGTGATGACATCTGTCTGAATATCAAACATTGACATGTTGTCGATGTAGATATTCTCTACTACGCCACCACGACCGCGGGTACTCTTGAAACGGAGACCTACATCGGTGCCGAGGAACTGGCAGTCGCTCACCTTGATATTCTTTACGCCACCACTCATCTCGCTGCCAACAACGAAGCCACCGTGCCCCTTGAATACGGTACAGCCGTTTACGATGACATTCTCGCAAGGAATGCCGCGCTTTCTTCCGTCAGCATCCTTACCACTCTTGATGCAGATACCATCATCGCCTACATCGAAAGTAGAGTTGACGATGAGTGCATTCTTGCAGCTCTCCAGGTCAAGACCATCACCATTCTGAGCGTAAGAAGGGTTGCGGACCAATACATCTTCTATAAGAACGTTCTCGCACATCAGCGGATGGATGTTCCATGCAGGTGAATTCTGGAAGATAACACCATTGAGCCAAACGTTCTTGCAGCTTACGAGACTGATCATTACAGGGCGGAGGAAACGCTTGATCTCATTCCATTCTTCTTCTGAAGCTGGAGCCTTAGGCACATTCATGTTGGCACTGTTGTCTGCCTTCAATGCACCTTCTGATGGGAACCAGTAGTCGGCTCTCTTGAACGCACCGCCACGTGAAGTAATCTGCTTCCACTGTGCAGCGGTAACCTTCTGCTTCTTCAATGGGCGCCAGTATTCTCCGTTTCCGTCAATGCAACCCTGACCGGTAATTGCCACGTTGGTAAGATGATGACCAGAGATAGGCGACTGGCAGCGGCGTGTATCCAGACCCTCAAACGATGTTTCTATAAAAGGGTAGAGGGCATCATCTGGTGAGAAAAGGATGACTGCACCTTTTTCGAGATGCAGGTTGATATTGCTCTTCAAAACGATAGGACCTGTGAACCATACGCCCTGTGGAACGATGAGTTTGCCGCCGCCTTTCTGAGTCAGCGCATCGATAGCCTTGGCAAAGGCTGTGGTACAGAGAGAAGAGCCATCGCCAATGGCACCAAAGTCCTTGAGATTTACCTCGTTGGCTGGGAATTGCGGACGGGTCACCTTCTCCATCTGGAATGGTAGATTCTCGTAAAGAGCATCATACTTCTTGATGTCGGTTGCCTGGGCACTTAGCGCCAACAAGCAAGCACATACTATGCTAAAAAATTTCTTCATCTATTTTTTCGGTTTGTTGGGTTATTATATATAAGTTATTTCTTCTGCAAAGATAAATATTATCTTTTGAAAAGCCAAAAATAGAAAGGCTTATTCTAAATAAATCGCTGTAAACGTTTTCGTGAAGTGGGGGATATGATAGGATGTAAGTGGGTAGATATGTAGGGATAAATGTGTATATATACTAAGGTATATAAACGAAAAAAGGAGAGAAGTAAAACTTCTCTCCATCTTGGTACCCAGACCCGGGATCGAACCGGGATGGATTGCTCCACTGGTGTTTGAGACCAGCGCGTCTACCGATTCCGCCATCTGGGCAAATACCACCTTGCTTATTTGCGGTTGCAAAGGTACTAATAATTTTTGAACTGACAAACTTTTTGGTGACTTTTTTTTCTAAAAATGCATTTTTAATGCAGAAACATTAAATTTTTGTTGTTTTTATAGGCCACTTTATTAAATTTCAAGAAAATCTTTGGCACTTTCACGGATAATCACTAACTTTACAGATGAATTTTGAAAACCAACAAAATATTAGACTCAAGATATGAAGAGTAACGGAAATAATTATTGTGTGATATTGGCGGGAGGTAAGGGCCGCAGACTCTGGCCTTGCAGCCGCAGCAACTATCCGAAGCAGTTTGTCGACTTCTTTGGAGTGGGGCGCACCCAGCTTCAGCAAACCTTTGACCGTATGGCAAAGATCGTGCCTGCCGACCATATATTTATCAACACAAATGAAGAATATGTTCAACTGGTAAAGGAACAGTTGCCTGAGGTTCCTGCAGAACGGATATTGGCGGAACCTATTTATCGCAATACGGCACCTAGCATGGCATGGGCCAATCATCGTATCTCGATGCTCAATCCTGATGCCTGCATCATCGCAACTCCTTCGGATCAGGCTATCTTCAATGAAGATGCTTTCCGGGAGAACGTATTGGAAGGTCTGGCTTTTGTGGCTGAACATGACCGTTTCCTGACGATGGGTGTGAAGCCAACCCGTCCTGAACCTGGATATGGATATATTCAGATGGGCGAAGCTATTGGCAACGGATTATATAAGGTACAGTCGTTTACTGAAAAGCCGGAAAGAGAGTTTGCCAAGATTTTTGTAGAGAGTGGAGAATTCTATTGGAATACGGGTTTATTCCTTTCTAATGTGAAGTATCTGCGTGAGTGCTTCTGCAAGATTCTGCCTCCTGTACTCCGTGATTACGATAAACAGTATCCGGAGTTCAGTGTGGAGACTGAGAACGCTTATATGAAGGAGAGTTTCTCTTCTTATCCGAATATCTCAGTAGATTTCGGCATCCTTGACAAGCCTAGCAATGTCTATATGATGAAGTGTGACTTCGGATGGGCTGATCTGGGTACCTGGCACAGTATCTACGAGGCGATGCAGAAGAGCAGCGATGACAACGTGGTGATTGACAGCGATGTGATGATGGAGAATTGTCACAACAATGTGATCAAGTTGCCTAAAGGAAAGCTGGCTGTATTGAACGGACTGGACGGATTCCTCGCGGCAGAGAAAGATTATGTATTGCTGGTATGCAAGAAAGAAGATTCTTCTGCCCTGGTTCGCAAATATGTGAACGAGGTACAGATGAAGAAAGGCGAAGAGTTTGTTTAAGCAAGAATTTATGGAATATAGATAGAAAAAGAGCTGCGAAGCATATTCGCAGCTCTTTTTCTTGTTTGAAACTTTCTTGCATTTAAAGTTTCTTGAATTCCGTATAAATCTTATCAGCAATTTCCTTGAATTCTTCCTCTATGAGCTTGAGATGCTCCTTGCGGAAGTTTACATCAGCCTCGCTGTTCATTGGGATGAGGTGGATATGGGCATGAGGAACCTCCAGACCCAAAACAACCTGCGCCACTTTCTTGCATGGGAAGGCTGCCTTGATAGCCTTGGCTACCTTCTTGGCGAAAACCTCAAACTCAGCCAGATCTTTGTCTTCCATATCGAAGATGTAATCAACCTCCTTACGGGGAATTACCAGAGTATGACCTTTGCCGATAGGGCTAATGTCGAGGAAAGCATAGAACTTGTCGCTTTCTGCACACTTGTAGCTAGGAATCTCTCCTGCTGCAATCTTTGAAAAAATGCTTGCCATAATCGCTAATCAATTTATAATTAATAATTTATAATACATATTATCTTATTCTCTTTTTGATGTCGTTGCATCGGCTACTTTCATTTTCTGTAGAGTATATCGGGTTGGCTTACATATAACATAAAAAGGAACCGTCATACGGGCATCGCTGCCGATATGATAGTTCCTTTTATTCCGTTTTATTCAAATGAAATCTTGTCGATGCGAAGGTTGATGGTGCCGCGAGGAATCTTGATTTCTGCAACCTCACCTACCTTCTTGTTGAGCAATCCCTGTGCGATAGGAGTCTTGATGGAAATCTTTCCTTCCTTCAAGTTTGCCTCGCTCTCGCTCACGATGGTATAAGTCATCTTTGCCTTGTTAGCCATGTTGGTCATCTCTACCTTCGACATAATCTGCACGCTGTCGGTGCTGAGCTGCTTGGTATCGATAATCTTGGCCTCGGCAATGGTGAGCTTCAGGCGATTGATCTTATCTTCCAGATGAGCCTGTGCCTCTTTAGCGGCATCATACTCAGAATTCTCACTTAAATCACCCTTGTCGCGGGCTTCAGCAATTGCGGCTGATGCCTTAGGGCGCTCTACAGATACGAGCTGTTTCAGCTCAGCTACGAGTTTGTCGTAGCCTTCTTGTGACATGTAAGCCATAATTTTCTTGTTGTTTTAATGTTATTAATAATCGGTTGGCAAGTAGCATAAAAAAAAAGAATTCCAGTGCCAGTGGAGCACCGGAATCCTATATCTGTATTTATGTCTCTTGTTTATCCTTTTGTGTATAATTCGAATGCAAAGATAGAACTTTATTTCCGTATCACCAAATTTTTTGGGGGAAATTTTAAAAATATCCTCCTTTTTCCTTCACATAGTTCATTAATTCGCTAAAAATCTGATTATTGCGCAATATCTCCGGGTTGCCTGTCATAATCATCTGCTTTCGGGCACGGGTGATGGCTACGTTCAGCTTGCGGTCGATGATGGCGCCGTCTTCTACGAAACTGTTGCCGGCAAGGAAGTCGAGCTGCCAGATGTTCTGGATGGTGAAACTGTAGATGATGACATCTCGCTGGCTGCCCTGGTACCGCTCTACGGTATCGATACTGATTTTCTCCAGTTCCGGAATGCCAAGCTTTTCGATGCCTTTGCGCACCATGGCTATCTGGTTGCGGTAAGGAACGATGACGCCTACCGTCTTCTTGGCATCGAAACGCTCTCCATAGAAGCGGTGGATGCGGCGAAGCAGGTCTACCACGATTGCTGCCTCGTTGGCATTGATCTTATCGGATACATTCGGTTCCTTGCAGAATTTGGATGGGAGGAATATCATGCGGTGCTCCTTCAGCAGGTCGTCGAGCGCATCTTCTGATGGAAGGGTGTATGACAGTTCTGTCTCCAACTGGTGTGGACATGGCACGGGTTCCAGTTTCTCCCGACGGTAGAACATCCGGTTAGGAAACTCTGCAATCTCGGGATGCATTCTGCCTTGGCGGCGCAGAATGCCGATGAATTCGCTGCGCTCTTCGTGATCTTCCCAATGAATCAGACGTTCGAAGAGGGAGTTGCGGCAGTTGGTAAGACAGATGTCCTGCAGGATGCTCATGTCGATGATGCCACCTTTCTGACTGTCGTTGATGGTAGGAATGCCTGAATCCTGCTCGCTCTGCTGCACCACGGCTGGCAACTGCTTGTAGTCGCCAATGAGGATGAACTTATCTACTGCTGATAAGAGACCGATGAGATTTGGCTCCAGTATCTGGCTCGACTCGTCGATGATGGCAAGCTTGAAGTGCTTCAGCGAGAAGATGAACGGCTTGGAGGTCATCATCGAAGTGGTGCCCACGATTACACGCGTACCTATTATATATTGTTTGATGGCTTCGAGTTTCGGACAGTCGCTGATGGCTTTCTCTATCAGATAAGGGCGGAACCGCTCGTCGCAGGAGTACTCGCTGCCGAGGCGAAGGAATGGGATGCCGGAATCTACCAGCATCTCGCAGATTTCATCTACGGCTCGGTTGGTATAGCTCATCAGGAGGATGGAGGATGCAGGCTGCTGAGCCGTCTTGCCTCCCGAGGCGATGCTTTCTGCTGTCGGCATTCCCGTTCCATCGTTCAATGCTTCTTCTACCATGAACTTCAGGGCACAACTGGTCTTTCCTGTTCCCGGAGGTCCTACGAGCAGGAAGTAATCCTGTGCTTGCTTGGCACGGAGGATGATGTCGTCCAGTACATCATCGTAATGTCTGGTTAATGTAAGCGAGGCATCTCTTTGCGGAGCACGCTGTCCCAGCAGCAGGTCGCGCTTCTCCTTGGGTGCACAGATAAACTGGTGCAGGTTGCGGATGCTTCCGCCTGTCGATGCATCGCTCGTTCCATGTTCTATGGCGTAAGGCAGATTCATCTCGAAGATATCGGCATTCTGCTGTCCGTCGGTGAGATGCACCACAATCTCATCGCTGTGAATCTCCTGCAGTACACCTTTATATAATATAGCCTTTCTCACATCGGGTTCTTCCTTCAGCTTGTAGGTATAGAGATATACCATGTCGCCGATGCGGAAGTTGGGCAGGAAGTCTTTTCCCTGGTCGGGCACGCTCAGGGTGATGGTATCATATCCGCTTCCTGCGCTGCTCTGTTCCTTTCGGATGATGTGCAGGTCGGTATAGATGTTGCCCGCATCTTCTTTTCGGCGAGTGGCATGGTCCAGAGGTCGGAACTTGATGTGTTCGTTCCTTCCTGTGCGCCCACCTTGCTGATCATCTGTTCCCGCAATACGAAGGTCATCATGCGGCAGAAGTAAGCCTCCTCTAATGGGGTGAGGTTGTGGAGCGGACTGGTGATGGCTTCTATCTGCGGCTTCAGATACTTGTTGTAGAAGAAGTCCTGTGTGCCTGCTACATTGAGAACATCGGGTGTAAACTCGTTGAGTGCGTGTTCAAAACCTTCCTTGGCTATCTCGAAAGAGGCGGCTACCAGCTGGTTGCGGTAAGTGATGGCTTCCTGGAAGAGTTTGTGGTAATACGCCACCACCATCAGTCCGTCTTGCGGCTGATACTTGGAATAGAGCAGACGGATATTCACGTGGTCGTTGCTCAGCTTGAAGTTGTGCTGCAATACGCCATAGTAGAGCAGTAGCTGTACATAGTGGGGCTCCAGCTGATAACTGTGATACCCCGGATCAACCTGATGGGTTTCGATATTCATGTTGCGTCCCGATTTCTGCTCCACCAGCAGTTTGCAGTCGGTGGTCATCAGGTCCACACGTCCCTGTATGCCGAGTGCTTCGCAGACGAACGAAGGTTCGAGGATGGCTTTCTTCCTGTCGTAAAGACTTTCGCCACGGAAGGCTGACATCTGTGCCTGCGATGCGGTGCGGGGAAAGAGAATATCCACTACCTGCTGCAGATTGAATGCCTGCTGGTTGGCATCGGTATAGAATTTCTTGGCATCAAACCAGGGACAGGTGCAGAACTCCAGTGCTTTCTCCCTGAAATTCGTCTTTATGGTTTCGTTCATCTGGTATTTGCCGTTTGTATTGATGATGTCATCCAGCGCCGCACCGGCAAAGTTACCGAGCAGGGTAGCCTGGGTGTTGGCGCGGGGCTTCATCTGGTTCAGCAGATAGAGCAGGGGATGATGACCGAAAGCCGTGAAGCAGGTGGCAATGCTACTGATATCTACCAGATAATCGGGTTCTACCACGATGAGTCGGGGAGTGATGACGGGCTGTTTCACCTGACAGTCGAGCAGGTTGAGCTGCATACCTTCCTTCAGGATATCCCAGAGGTAGGTATGGTCGATATGGTTCTCTTCATCTTTCAGTTGAACGAGATATTCCTCTTCGTCAGCATCCTGGTCAATATCCACGTGGATGAAATCGTTGTCCCAGTTCTTCACAATGCATCGGATGCGGCGGTTGTTGATTTCCAGTCCTTTCTGATAAGGGCGGTTGGTATGGGGAATGAGCACGTTCAGCTCGTGGGGAACATCCACTCCGAATACGGCAGAGATGAAGATGGCTAGGGCACGTGCATCATATTTCAAATCTTCGCTTGAGAGCGGTTCCTGCGAATTACTGTGGCGGCGCATGGTCTGGATAGCAATCTTGTCTGCCACCTTGATGCCGTGAGCCTTGCAGAGATAGTCCACCTGGGAGAAAAGGTTACCGAAAGCCTGTTTGGTATCCTTCACTCCTTCGTGGCAGCAGAGGATGAGCGTATCGTGCATCATCTTGTTGCGTGTCTTCGGCTCCAGTTCCGGGAGCATCAGTAATTCCCTTACCCGCTGGAAAAGTTCAGCGGTGCTGATATTGTTTTGATTCATGAAATATTGCTTAATCTTGAGAGATGTTTACCTCATCTCTTTCCTCGAAAATGCGATTATTGGCTGTTTTTATTCCCATTATGGTAAAATGTTGTATTCTCTCTTCAGCCAAAGCTCGAAGACAGGATCGACGAATGAGAAATCTTGAAGATGTTTCTCAACGAGATCTTTCTCTACTAATACTTTCTTGTTACGTGTGATGCTCTGTGGCTGCCCCAGACCATACGTCTCTACGACATCCTTGGCATTGAAGTGCTTTTCGCCAGAAGCGATGGCTTTCAACATGCCGATTTGGGTGGGAGTGAGCTCGTCCATCTCTGTCAAGAACAAGTCTTCGTTGGTGTCCAAAACCAGTTGGAGCTGGTTGTCGAGGAGTTCTTGCGTCACCTCTTTGTCTGTGTGTGACCATAGGAAGAAGCAATATTGCTGTACGTACCAAGAGTTATACTTCACTCTTTCGCATAGACATTCTGCTTGGCTCTCAGAGATAGTTTTTCCTGTCTTCTTAAAATTGCTCATGATATATGGAATCCAATATTCCTTGGCTATTCTCTTCAGGTTCATCAGTTGTCCGAACTTAAAGAAGGGACTGTTCGCCTTGTTGAAAATATCTTTCATCATGTGCATCTTGCTGCCGTAGAGACAATAGGTGGTATGGTGCTGCAACTGCCATTCAGCCCTCAGCATAGCTTCAAGGTTCTTCCATTTTGGCAGGTTGGCGAGTTGCTGAAACTCATCGATGCAGACGATAATCTTGATGCCTTTAGCCTCGGCTATCCTTTCGGGGAGTTGCAGAATGTTTTCAGGACTTTCCTTTACAGGATTCACCTTTAGGTTGACCTCTACACTATTCATTGGGTCGGAAGCTATCGTGATGCTTGGGGTAAAACGATTGATAAATTTCACCAAGTCAGATAATTTCTGTTCCAATGTCGAAGAAACTCCTTGTATCACGATGGAGGCAAATTTGTTGTAGAATTCCTCCTCCGTATGAATCTTGGAGGCATCCATAAAGCAAACCTTTGTCTTGGATTCTTCCTGCATTAATTCTTCCATAGAGGTTCTGACAAGCGAAGATTTTCCCCATCTTCTTGGAGATACCAAGATGACGTTGATGCCGTGGCGAAGGAAATTCTTCAGTTCCCTTCGGTCTTCTACTCTGTCGATAAAACTCTCTTTCTCAGCGAGTCTTCCATAAATAAAGGGTATATCCATAATCAATTTTTTATAAGTGATGGCGCAAAGTTACAAAAATTATAAATACTCTTATAATAAATGTATTTATAATTATGGATAATTAACGAGGTGATGGGAAAAAAGTATTCCATTAAGTATTTTTTCGTATGAAATGCTTGCCGTATCATTTCTTTTTTGTATATTTGTAGCCCCCAATTGAAAAGAAGGGGTATTATTAATCTAAAAATATTAAGCAATGACAAAGGAAGAATTGATGCATAGAGCCATTGAGCTCTCAAAGAATAGCGTGAAGACGGGTGGCGGACCTTTTGGTGCTGTGATTGCCAAGGATGGTATTATCATCGCTGAGGCTTCCAACAGTGTAACCATCGACCTCGACCCTACGGCTCATGCCGAAGTGAACTGTATCCGACAGGCTACCCGCAAATTGAAGACCTTCAATCTGGAAGGTTGCGAGATCTATACCTCCTGCGAGCCTTGCCCGATGTGCCTGGGTGCCATCTATTGGGCACATCTCGACCGTATCTATTATGCCAACGACCGGAAGGATGCGGCAAAGATAGGTTTCGATGATGAGTTTATCTACGAGGAGATAGACCGCAAGATAGAAGACCGCCACAAGCCGATGATTGCCCTGATGCGCGATGAGGCGCTCGGTGCTTTCCGCATGTGGGAGGAAAATGCGGAAAAGACGGAGTATTAATTAATAAGATAAAAAGGGAAGGTTGCACGGAATATGAACAGCAGCCTTCCTTTTTTCGTAGATTCTTCTTGTATTCTATCATGCGGGATAGAGAAAAATGGAGAAAAGGAACGATTTCTCAGATTTTCTTTGTAATTTTGTCGCCAAATTCAGAAAAGACCCTGAATTGATGGATAATGGAATTTCTCTAATTATTATGACGACAATGGAACAGTCAATAGAAAATCTCTACAAATTAGACGGCAGAGTGCCCGTAGGTAAAGCACTCCCATTTGGTCTTCAGCATGTGCTGGCGATGTTTGTCAGCAATATTGCGCCAATCATGATTCTCGCTGGTGCGATAGGTTTGGACAGTTCGGTGAGCGCCGTGCTTATCCAGAACTGTATGGTCATCGCCGGTATCGGTACCTTGGTGCAGCTTTATCCGGTATGGCGTATCGGTTCTCGCCTTCCTATCGTGATGGGTATCTCCTTCACCTTCCTTTCGCTCGCCATCGCCATTGCCGGTGCTCATGGTATGGGTACTTTGATAGGCGCTGTCATCATTGGTGGTCTGGTAGAAGGAACACTCGGACTTTTCGCCAAGTATTGGATCAAGCTCATTCCGCCTGTAGTAGCCGCTACCGTGGTAACAGCCATTGGTTTCTCGCTCCTTCCTGTTGGTGCCAACTCTTTTGCGGGTGGTCAGGGTGCTGCTGATTTCGGTAGCATGAACAACTGGGTTGTGGGTTCTGTCACTTTGCTGGCTTGTCTGCTTTGTCAGATTTTCGTCAAGGGTTTCTTGCGTTCACTCTCTGTATTGGTAGGACTGCTGGTAGGTTACATTCTGGCGCTGTTTATGGGAATGATAGATTTCAGCGGACTTTCTGGTCTCTCTATCGTAGCTTTGCCAAAGCTTCTTCCATTCACTCCTGAATTCAATATCGGTGCTATTCTCTCGGTGGTAGCAGTATATCTGGTTTCTGCCACAGAGACGATTGGTGATACTTCTGCGCTCTGCAACAGTGCGTTGAAGCGTGATCCTAAGACTAAGGAGATGGGTGCGGCAGTCTGCTGCGATGGTTTCGTCAGTTCGGTTTCCGGTCTTTTCGGTTGTACTCCTATCACTTCTTTCAGTCAGAACGTAGGTTTGGCAGCGATGTCGGGAGTGGTGAACCGCTTTACTATTGCCATGGGTGCCATCATCATGATTATCGGTGGTATCTTCCCAGCTATCGGTTATGTATTGACTACGATTCCTCAGGCTGTATTGGGCGGCTGTACCATCATGATGTTCGGTAGCATCCTCTTTGCCGGTTTCGGCATGATGGCGCGTACCGGCTTCTCTCAGCGCAACATGGTCATCGTGAGCCTCTCGCTCAGCGTAGGTCTCGGATTCACATCTGCAACAGGTATGTTCAATATCTTCCCAGAGATTGTACGCACCGTTTTTGCTGATAACTGTGTGGCAGTAGTCTTCCTGCTCGCCGTTATCCTGAACCTCGTGTTGCCGAAGAATCTGGATAAGGCATAAGAATCAAAGATATTTATAGATAAAAAGGTGCAACTCACAAGTAAGAAAGTGAGTTGCACCTTTTTTGCTATAAACTATTAACTAAATCACTGTCCTCCCAGTCTTTCGAAGAAGGTGATGATTTCTTCGAAGGTCTTGAATTCATCGCTGCCGTATTCTATCGTCGTACCCATGAAACCATCGCATGGGCTAGGGTCGATGAAGTAATCGCCGTAGAGCAGGTTCTTCTGGTTGCAGAAGATGATGTGGTTGTAGGCTGGGGTAGAGAGGTATTCCTCCACCCAAGTCTGTACCTTCGCCATGTATTCATGGTCGTTGGTTGGCGCTGGGGCTACGATATATACGTTGTAATGCTCTATCAGCATTTCGTAAGCCTTGTGCATCGAGCTGGTTGCCTTCATGTAACTGTCGTGCAGGGCATCGAAGTCGATGTATACGATAGGGCGCTCCTTGCCGTTCTGCTTTGTCGTCAATCCAGCGGATAACCGGACAGAGATAGTGGAATGCTACCTTGTCGATAAGGCGGTGCTCGCCATGGAATGGGATGGCGAGTGGATAGTGCTCATGGAAGAGGTCGAAGGTATGGACCAGCGGATCAGCATCGCCGAAGAGACCGTAAACACGTTGCTGTTCCTCGGGAGTAATGTCCTGGAAGCAACGCTCGGTAAAGTCACGGTATTCCTTGATGAGGCCTTTGGTAACCATCAGTTCGTTCACTCCGTCCTTTCTCGGGTTCTGGAATTCCTGCTTGCCGGTCATGCTGCTCATCGTATTGCCCATCTCGAAGGCAGGGTTTACGAGGATGCGGTCGAATCCTTTCAGCAGTTCGGTATACATGCCTCCCATCGAGGTACCGATGATGAGGTCGGGCTTCTCAGTCTCCGCCATCTTCTGCAGCATCTCTATGGCCTCTTCCGGATGTACCGGGATGTCTTCAGCCAGGAGGGTGGCATTCGGCATCAGTTCCTGCAACATCTTTACGGTGCCGCTCTGTGCAGAAGAGAGGAAACCGTGAACATACATGATTTTCTTGCCCGCCATGAGGTCGGGGAATTGTTTGATATATGGATTCATATTCTTATAGTTTTATAGGGGGTATCATATCATGCTCCCTGAACATCTTATTCATTTCTGCTGCAAAATTACGCTAAATTGCAGACAAAACAAAATTATTGGGCGATAAACTTCCTTGTTTACGAAAAAGTAGTAATTTTGCACCCAATAATCATATTAAAGTTCAAGTCATAATGGATTTACTGAAAGAAAGAATTATGCAGGAGGGCAGATGCTTTCCTGGTGGAATCTTAAAAGTAGACAGCTTTGTAAACCATCAGATGGACCCTATTCTGATGATGGACTTAGCTAAGGAATTCGTGCGCCTTTTCAAGGATATCAAGTACAACAAGATTGTTACTATTGAGGCTTCGGGCATCGCGCCTGCCATCATGGTAGGTTATCTGACCAATCTTCCTGTTGTATTTGTGAAGAAAAAGCAGCCTAAGACTATGGAGGGTATGATTACCTCTGTGGTTCACTCTTTTACAAAGGACCGCGATTATACGGTTTGTGTGAGCAACAGTTATCTTACTCCTGAGGACCATGTTATCTTTATCGATGACTTCCTTGCCAATGGTAATGCGTCTAAGGGCGTGATGGACCTTTGCGAGAAGGCTGGTGCCAAGATTGAGGCGATGGGTTTCATCATCGAGAAGGCTTTCCAGCATGGTGGTGACTTCCTGCGCAAGGAGGGAATCCGTTATGAGGCGCTCGCTACCGTAGAGAGCCTGGACGATTGCAAGATTGTCTTGAAGTAAAACATCTTATTATATATATTAAAAGCCGCCTGTAATAGGGCGGCTTTTTTATTTGATAATGTCTGCGGCATAGATGCCCATTACTTTGTATCCGTTCGGATTCGGGTGGAGCCAGTCGTTGCTGGCATATTCCCGCTTCATCCTTCTGTCATCATTCGGGTCTTGAAGCAGCTTGGCGAAGTCTAGAATGCCATCTGCTTTCTTTGCCTGACTTCGAATCCAGTCGTTTACATAGAGTCGGGCTGCTTCGTGGAAATGGCTGTAGTAGCCGGCACCCTTTGAAAGGCGTGATGGTGCCCAGATAAACTTTCATCTTCCGGGCCTTCGCCTTCCTCATCATTCCCTGTATGCTCTCTATAATCTGGCGGGCTACCGTCTCGCTGTTGCCGCTCTTGGCAGCACCTATGTCGTTGATGCCTTCAAAGATAATTACCTTCTTTACGCCGCTCTGCATCAGAATGTCTCGGTCGAAGCGTTCCTTGGCGAGTGCCCCGAAACCGCCCGGCACGGTTACGCGGTTGTTGCCGATGCCCAGGTTCAGTACACCCTGGTTGGTTATCTTATGTTTCAGCTGCAGCATCTCCGACATAACATCCGGCCACCGGTTCTGGGCATTATCCGTAGAACATTTGCCGTCGGTGATGGAGTTGCCCATGATGGCGATGGCGCTCATGTTGGTGCTCATCGTATACACATCGATACCGCTGATGTTGTACCAGTGGTTCTCGCGGAAAGCCTTTTCGAAGTTGGAGTGGGCATTGGTTACTCCCTTCATGATATAAGAGGTGGTACGTGAGCCCATGTGAACGGTAGGCACATTGGGAGCCGAGGTGTAGTTGATGGTGATGGCTACGCGCTCCAGATTCTTGAGATTGAACTTCAGGGCATCGCTCACTATCTGTCTGCCGGCAGGGATAGTAGCCTTGTAGCTGTTGCCGAACTTGAAGTATTGAGCCGATTTGGCATCAATCTTGAAGGAGTCTTTGGCGTGGGCGATATAGATGGAGCGTATCACTACGGGTTGCATCGAGTAGATATTGCTCAGTTTCAGTCTTATCACGTTGCCTCCCACGCTTACCTTTACTATCTGGCGAACCGAACGGTTTGTCATGTTGTTATTATAGGGCATAAACGCTTTCACCACAGTCTGCGGTGCCGTAGCCCAAGTTCCAATCCATGTTTGTGCCGCCATCTGTAGTGTGTATGTGCAGATGAAGCATAGTATCATTATAAATCTTTTCACCTTGTTGTATTTTTTTAATTATAATCCTTGCGCCCGATGAGCCGTCTCGTTATGCATTATCTCATAAAAAGGGTCGATGCCATTAGAGGCACCGACCAATTCTGTTTATAATGATTTGATATTTTCTTCCGATAGCCCTGTGAATTGCATGATTTGCTCTATAGGCAGACCAGCTTGACGCATTTTTAGGGCGATGGCATTTTTTTCTTCAGTTTTACCTTCTGCTCTACCTTCTGCTCTACCTTCCGCTCTGCCTTCTGCTCTGCCTTCTGCTCTACCTTCTGCATGCCCTTCTAATCTAGCGTTTCCAAGAACGTCATTTTGAATCATGATGGCATTGACATGTTCATCGTAGGCGTGCCGTTCGGCATTCGACATAGAGTAGTATTTCAGCTTCTCGCGAGCTTCTTGCAATCCTGGTGCTTTCGTGTCAGGATTGATGACTCCGTTTTTGAGGTAATCAACCCATTCCTCCAATGGAGACTTGGCAACCTTGTTGAACTCATTTACGCGCACTAGCATATAGGTTGGGAATATTTCGGCAGGCGACTTTCTCACGATTGTATCTTTCTCCTTAGTACTGATGATGAGTTGGTCTTGCGTATGCAGGCCGATAAAATTGTTTTGTCCTACATAGATATAGTCCGACCCTTTGCCAAGGTCAAAATAAAGTATACTAATGGAATATACCTTTTTTACTTCTTTGTAGGTGTTGCCGAGATTGATATGCTCGGTAATAGCCTTTGCCACCCCATAGAGTACGCGCTCCAGATAATACAGCTCACTTGTGTTCTGTATCTCCACGATGATGATGTCCCCTTTGCTATTTTTTCGCCTTGATGTCAACTCTGTTAAACTTGTCGTCGGCTTCCTGTTGATTACCCTCGCTTTCCAATATGTCGATAATCTTGATAGGCTCACCGATAAACACAGTAAGGAATCCCTCAAGTACTCCAAAGTTAGCCTTCTGACGAAGCAATCGTTTGATTGCCCAATCGAATCGAATGTATTTATCTTTTAGCTCTTCCATATAGATTTCCTCCCTAAAATTAATATTCGGTTGCAAAGTTACGCTTTTCTTTTGAAAGAAGCAAGGATTTTTGGGAAAAATGTTTGAGTTGTAAAACTACTATTGTACTGTCAATGAGTTTATACTTGTACAACAGTAGGCTTATGGTTGTACAACTAAAGGGTATACAGTCGTACGACTAAAGAGTGTGTAGTTGTATGATAAAGAGGTGTTGTCACTAGGCTCGGCAGACCTGCTGACTAGGCTCAGCAGAGCTGCCGAGCCTAGTGGAAATCTTCAAGAAGCAGTCTGCTTGAACCTCAGATACAGTCTCTCTGAACCTCAGATACAGACTCCTTGAACCTCCTAATCTATATCTTTGACCCAGCGCAGTCGTATCCTTGTGCCAGATGAGCCGTCTCGTTACGCTTATTCAGCCGCATTATTATGCTTGCTCAGCCACCTTGTTGAATTCGCGCAGCTGGTAGGCACACCTTTTTAGTATAATAAATCTAAAAATTTTTGGTTAGAACTCTACTTTCACATATCTTTGCACTTAAAAAAAGTGGCACATGTGCCATAAATTTTAAGTAGAGGCATAAATCGAAACAATAACCTAAATCTATAACGGCACCTATAACTGCTGGAGTTTTTATAGAAGAATTAAAATGGAATATACCAAAGATCTTTTCGAAAAATTACGTCCGGACGTATCTGCTGCTACATTGGGACGTATCAAATGCTACATCGGGACGTAATTTTTGCTGCATCGTGTTAGAAGTTTTTCGGGAAAAGTTTTGGAGATTAGGAGATAAAGTATTATCTTTGCCATCAGATTCAAAAACGAATAATCAAACTGAGTTATGATAGTAAGACCAAAGCGCATTTATCGCAAGCGCATACCATACGGCATGCAGAATTTTGAGGATGTCATAAAAGAGGATTGTTACTATGTGGACAAGACTCCTTTCATAGAGCAAATAGAAGAATCCAACAAGTATTTCTTCTATATTCGCCCTCGCCGTTTCGGCAAGAGCCTTACCATCTCCATGCTTGAAAATTACTATGACATCAACAAGAAAGACAAGTTTGATGAAATCTTTGGCAAGCTATACATCGGGCAGAATCCTACACCAGAGCATAATACATATCTCATCATCCACCTCAATTTTGCCGAAGTGGCAGCAGGATTGGATGATTATAAGGATGGACTGGACAACCATTGTCGCCTTGTATTCAATTTCTTTTGTGACATCTATGCACATATTCTTCCTGCCAATACCAAGGAAGGAATGGAAAAGTTAACAGATGCAGTATCTCAACTGAGATTTCTTTGCCAGAAATGCCAGGAGGTGGGAAAGAAGATTTATCTCTTCATCGATGAGTACGACAACTTCACCAACATGATTCTCGCCCATGAGGAGCATCTTATGAGGTATCGCAACCAGACCCACGGAGAGGGATACTTGCGCCAGTTCTTCAACACCATCAAGGGTGCGGCTGGCAATACTCTGGGCAGAGTGTTCGTCACGGGAGTAAGCCCTGTGACCATGGACGACCTGACCAGCGGATTCAACATCGGAACCAACTACTCCCTAAGCCCAAAATTCAATGAGATGACGGGCTTCACGGAAGAAGAAGTGAGAGAGATGCTGGATTATTACCGCAGCGTCCTGCCGTTCAATCACACCACCGATGAGCTGATCAAGGTGATGAAGCCTTGGTACGACAACTATTGCTTTGCCGTCAAGAGCTATGGCAAGACCACGATGTACAACTCCGTGATGGTACTCAATTTCATTAGTAACTATATAGATAATGAGTACGACATCCCCGACTCCATGGTAGAGACCAACATCCGTATCGACTATGACAAGATGCGCATGCTTATCCGTCATGACAAGGAGTTTGCTCATGATGCCAGCATCATCCAGCAGTTGGTAACCCAGGGATTCGTGATAGGCACGCTCAACGAGAACTTCCCTGCCGAGCGAATCAACGACCCAGACAACTTCCTCAGCCTGCTGTTCTATTTCGGCATGGTGACGATAGACGGAACTTATGATGGTGAGACCAAGTTCATCATCCCGAATGAGGTGGTGCGAGACCAGATGTACACCTACCTGCTCGACACCTACAAGGAGAACGACTTGGTATATGATAGATATAGCAAGGGTAAACTGGAGAGCAAACTGGCTTATCATGGAGAATACAAGCCATACTTTGAGTATATCGCCGACTGCCTGAAGAAGTACTCCTCCCAGCGAGACAAGCAGAAGGGAGAGGCTTTCGTGCATGGCTTCACCTTGGCGATGACAAGCCAGAACAAGTTCTATCGCCCTATCTCTGAGCTGGACAATGACGGCGGCTATGCCGACATCTTCCTTTCTCCGCTCTGTGACATCTACAAGGACATGGTAGATTCATATATCATCGAGTTGAAATATTGCAAGAGCCAAACCACAGATGAGCAAGTGAAAAAGCTCTTCGAGGAGGCTTCAGCTCAAATCTCTCGCTATGCGGACAGTGATATGGTCAGAGAGGCAGTAAAGACTACAAAGCTCCACAAGCTGGTGGTTATCTACCGCGGAGCGGAAATGGTGGCTTGCGAGGAGATATAAAACTATTTCAACCATACAGGTCGAAAATATTTGAGAGAGATAAAAAGAAAATTTTCGACGACATCTATTGTTTGGCCTTTCGATCTACATGCAGTGATTACAAAGTCACAATTCATTTGTAGTATTTCGGTTCAGGGGAGATTGTCCGTGTATAGACAATATATCCTGAGCCCATAACTGGGAGGTCAGGTTTGTTACCTGTCCAATAGCAAAAATGCCCTATACAAACAATATATCCATTATCCCATTCCTTGACCTCTGTGTATCGTTTGAGGCATTTAGAAGTACGAAATCGGATATTACTATTGCCATATCGAAAAGAAGTCATATCTCCGTTGTTAGAGAGCAACGCTTCTGATGAAAGATTCTTGTTGTCCATATTTACCTCCTTATTTTAAATTATTCAGCATTATTTATTTTTCATTGCCCTGCGTTCAAAATCACAATTCGTGATTTCGCTTTCTTCAATAAGGCCAAAAAGTCTATAAACTTTTCTTTTGTCCACGTTTCCATTCTATGGCCTGTTCTGTCAACCTATATTGTTGGCGAGGATGGTTTGGGATATCAGGATATTTACGCTCTATAGCCCCTTCGTCGAGGGCTGGCAAAATATAGGTTGTCCTAAATCTCAGTCGGCTCTTTAATCCACAAGTTTTCATCATTTCCCCTGTTGATAAATAATCTTCAGAAACAGCTAGAATTAAATCTTTAACTTGGTTCGTACTTGGTTCGTACTTGGTTCGTACTTGGTTCAAATTTAATCCCAGTTGCATCCCCACAGGAGTCTTCATCGGATCGGTTACAGGCCGCACGAATGTCACGCAAATGAAGCCACCGTTGATGCTCCACTTCGGTTCTGGAGCATTCTGTGCCTTGCAAGCCTCCATGATACGGAATGCGCCAGACCCCCAACTTTCAAGGAAAGTGGTGCGGTAAAAAGCACTTCCGCCATGATGGGATTGTATGGATAGGAACTGTGTGACTGTTTGATTGTTTCTGTGTTGAGTTGTGGCGGCAATACACCAGGATTCTCAATCTCTATGCGGTCATCATATATGGCAATACTTGGCGTAAGGTTGTACTTCTCGAACTGCCTATGACAAAGGCTGTTTGTAAGGGCTTCCCTCAACGCTTCGGCTGGCACCTCCATATTTTCCTCACGACGGAAGCCAACAATTTTGCCACTCATGTTCAGGTGCTTCAAGAAGAAAGCCATACCGGCATCAAGCAGTTGGAAGAAATTTCCTTCCACCCTTTTGGTTGTCGATGAACTCTATCTTATTGATTCCGCGGAAACGAGCCAAACGCAGCTGCATCTGCGTGTAGCCCCTTAATTTGGTGGAAAACAGGGCGGCAGCAGCGTTATTGGGAACGCCATCGTTCATTAGTTCAAGTTTTCTGAGTACATCCGAAAGAGGCTCTGTCAAAGCTGTGGCTGGCATGCGGTTCTTCTCCACGCCGAGCCGTATAGCTCCCCTGATGAGTTTCTCGTCCATATCATCAATGGTTATGTCATCAGCCGACTGTCTCTCCCAGGCATAATAGTTTGGTTTGTTGGCACGCAGCCGTTCCTCAAACATATTGCGAGGCATCAGCTTCGTGGTACTTTCAACCTTATAATATGGGCTACCATGATAGGTATAAGGTGCCGTTCCCCAAACGAATGCTTCGAAATACATTGCTATGACTTGACAGCCTAGTCTATCGGGCACGTCAATGTATTGAATGTCAATCGAAACTGCTGGTTCGAGACCACTCAACGCTTGGGCTATCTCTCTTTGTGTATTATCCGTAACCTCCTGTCCGAGAATCTTAAGAGACTTAGGGGCTACACCGAACACCAGCCAACCGCCAGCACCATTGAGGAATGCACAGGCAGTGTGCATACCATCCTTCAACTCACCTGTAGTTTTTTTCAACTCCAAATGTACGTTTTCATCGTTGGCTATAAGCCTTTCAAGTTCCTCTATGTTCATAGTTGCCTTTTTGTTTCTTTGTCTTCTTCATTTTCTCCCGAAGAAATGCGTCATACTCACTTACGATGAGTTTCTTGATTCAATCTTCAGCAGGTCAGTCATCTTTTAATGCTATAGGGGTTTAGAGAATCTGATACCATAGTTTTTCTCTACATCTTTCAGGTCTCTTCCATTTTGTACACAATCACGTATCTCTTTCTTAATCTTAATAAGTTTCAGAAAGAAGTTTTCATTTTTCTTTTTTTGTCCATATTCTACCTCTTTATATTATGGGTTTGGATAATCTTGATTGATTTCTCTTGGGAGGAAATAACCCTTGATGCAATTAGGATTGCAGACACAAATCTGAATATGGTTCTTTTCTCTAAATCCCGCATTAGGATAAAGCTCCTGTCCTTCCCAAAATACTCCTTTTACTGAATCGTATGGATGGGCATTGGCATCCTGATTGTATGTTAAAGCTGTTTGTACAACAGCACAATCCAATTTTCTAATCAACAAATCTGTAGAATTTCCGATAGATGTATTCTTCGGTAATTCAATCCCAGATTCTTTATAAACAGTAACCATAGACTCATAAGCAGCCTTTAATTCCTGAAGATATGTGCTATCTGTTAAGTCAAAACAATACCCCAAGTCTATAATTGCACCAACAACTGCAGGCTCTTTGATTTGTGAGTTCTTTCTTTTGGCTAAATCTTTAGCCCATTGCCAAGCTCGTTCCTCATTATTCTCCCAAAAGTAAATGCCATTACCTAACCAGTCATAGTCATTAGTGCTGGAAAGAAGATCGGTCTTTCCGGCAACTACGGCATCAACAACAGTTTTGTCGCAGCCATGAAATCCTATTACTAGGTTGGAGCGCCTTGAATATAAGGACTTATCCATACCTTTATCTCAAATGTGGTGCAACTTCACCATTAGGTAAAAGAATTCCTGCCCTAATTAAAAAGGCGCGTGCTGCTTCTTTACTGGCAGTAGAAGCTTTTCTTGCTGCCTCTAATCTTTCTTGTCTTTTGCTATCAAATAAATCCATATTCTACCTCCTTATTTTAATAATTCAACTTTCGTGCTGCAAAGATACGCTTTTCTTCTGAAAGATGCAAGGAATTATTGAAAAATGTTTGAGAATGAGGGAAATAAACAGAAAAGGTGTGTCCCGCTTGCCCGATATGTTGGGCAAGAAGGATACACCTTATTATATATATATTGTATGACGTATCTCTTGAAAAGACCTATGCATCATTTTTCTTATAAAGACCTATTGCATCACTTTCTTTCCATCCTTGATGACGATACCGTGATAGTGGAATCAACCTGCTGACCATTGATGTTGAATGTCTTGGTAGAACGATACTTGGCTGGAATAGCATGTATAGGAGTAATGCCGGTAGTGGTCCAGGAATCATCCGCAATGCCCTCGCCTACAGAAGCCAGTTTGCCATCAGCTATGGTAAGCATATAACTGTTGGCAGTTCCCTCTGAGTACGAATCAGACGCCAGTCAGTATCCTTGTCACACTTAGAGGCTACATACACTCTGTAATCACCATCCTTCAAGGTAGAAGGCAATTTCAGCACACCTCCAACTTTCACAGCATCACTACCGCTATTCACATAATAATAGGTAATCGCATTAACTACATGAGCTGATTGAATTACATTCTTTACACCATCAGAAGATTCCAGAATCACAGCGATATCACCAGAGATGTTATCACCCGTCTGATTATAGATCTTACCTGGCTGCACATTCAGCAAGGAAGCCACCTTGCTGGCTTTCAATCCTTCATCAGCATAAAAACGGGATTCATATTGAAGACAGGAAGCAGGCGAAATGCCTATCAGCATATCCTGACCTTCGCTGAACTGAAATCCTGTAGGATTCAGGAGAGCTATGTCGAAGTATCCATTTCCGCCTTTTGGTCCCCATCCCCAGTTGATGTGAACCATGCCCTGCTTGTCATATCCATCAAGCACGAAGGCATGACCGCCATTTCTTTCATCATCACCCGTATAATAGATAGGACGGTTCTGATTCAATTCCGTATAGATATACTTCATCCATTCGGCAGCCGAATAGAAAGAACGGTTCAGCCAGTTGATATTCTCATTATAGCAGAAGTAATTGATCAAACCATAACGCGCTTCCCTTGACATGGCACCAGAACCAGACTCTGTATATTGCATATCTACGGAAACACCTACAGCAGCCATCAGGGTTGCCACGGCTTTTCCCTGCTCCTCCGTATAATCTTTATGGCTTGCATAATCCTCCAGCATATTTTCCCAGTCGAAAGTGGTGTTTGCGAAATCACAACTCAGCAATCTACCATCTCCCACGGCTGGTGTAAAGCTATACTGATGGCTGCCCTTTCCCCTTACAGGATACTTGTGATAATACATGATTTGCGATAACGCCGTAGCTACGCATCCCGAAGGATAAGCCTTTGTTTTTAGAATTGGTAGGACAAAGATTATTGAATGGTTTGTCCTGCGCCCAGAACGTCTTGCAGAGAGGTTCTACCGCTTCCTTTGAAATCGCCCGAAGGAATCACCAAAGCTCTTGTTACGGCAGAGCCTTTCTGCAAATCAGCCTTCATGGATTCAGATGCAGCACGAAGATACCATGCCAGAGAACTATTGGCAGAAGCATCGAAAGGAGAGTCTGCATAACCGATCACGGCATCGAAAGCATCATCATTGCTTACTACTACAAAGCGGCTATCGTCTCCCAATACTGTATAGGTATCTGAAGCCTGCAAGAGCCTGAGCGTAAGTTCTGCCTTACCACGAGTCTGTGACTGCATAGTCAATACCGAAGAAGCAATGGCTTGCTTCTCATCCATCGTTCTCTCCTTAGCCTCAACACCGCAGAGAAAGAGAGACGCTACTAAAGCTAAAGTAAAATATCTTTTCATAGGCAAAAAAATGAAAAAAGCCAGATGGGTACTGTCCCATCCGGCTTTCTTGTTATATTAAATTAAAGAGCTGGCTTCTCGTCAAATACAAAGACATCGTCAAATGTTCCGAAAAGAACCGGTATTAGGTATGAAATTATACATAGCCAGAGTTACCACGCCAGTTTCTGGATCATAAGTACCAGCAACACCAGAACCAGAGCCATCAGCTGCAGCATCATTTTCGGCGTTACCGATAACATAAACTGCGCCATATTTTGGATTATTCCAAGCAGGCTGTGGAGCTACGATTACCTTATTGTCCTTATCGATAGAGAATACTATATCATACTCATATCCGTTCGCAGGATCAGCAGGAACCATAAACTTACCAGCACCAATCTTATAGCAAGGAGTCTGGATTTCGAAACCAAGACCTGAAGCTACGTATGTACCACTGTAAGCCAGATAACGTGTGATGCTATAATCGAGCACGGTTGCAGCATAGTAATACTTCTCTGCATCGGTGATGGCAATACGGGTATTCTCTGATGTACCTGCTGCGATATTGAAGTTAACCTTTACCTCAGCAGTACCCTGACCTGCAGCAAATGATACAGTTGCAGGAACAGTAAACTTATCATTGCTACTAGACAGACCTACAGTCTGAGCCTCAGTAGAATCAATACGAGACACCTTGAATGTAAAGCTCTGCTCTGCCTCTGGCAAGAAAGATTTAGCTGTAGAGCCTTCACTTACCAGGAAAGCATTACCACCCAACTCTGTCTTAGAAGTTGGAGTATATTCATATTCATCTGTACAAGAGCTCAAACCGAGGGTAAGAACACCGAGCAGTGCTATAAATGTATATTTAAAAAACTTGTTCATAACTTTTTAATCTTTTATATAACGATTCGTGTTATTACTCTGTCCAAAGTGGATACTTGCCAGATGGGTCTGGGTTGTTCCATCCCTTAAGAGCTGTATTGTTCTCTGCCTCTGTACGATAGAAAAGGAAGTTGGTTGTAGCAGGGCGGCCATTTGTATTGATGCGAGCACCTACAGAATGGTTTGTGCCATGATAACCACGAGTCAAAGAGTAGTTCAAACGCTTCATATCGAAGAATGTGATACCCTCACCCCAAAGGTCGATACACTTCTGGAAGTAGATTTCCTTGATGATATCCTCCTTGCTTGTTGCCTTGCAAGTATATTTAGGGTCACGAGTCTTCATGAACAACTCCAAGAGTTCCTTACCCTTTGCTGCATCCTGCTGTGCAGCTGCCTCCATGCGGATGTAGTACATCTCCTCAACACGCATTACAGGGAATGCTGTAGCAGCTGCAACAGATGGAGCATCCATCTCACCCTGGTTAGGACGGAACTTGACAGATGCCATAGGAGGCATTGAAGCACCATAAGTCTTATTGACAAATGAAACCTTGTTTGCGATTGGAGAACCCGCTGGTGCTACCCACTCCAACTTACGGAAGTCGGTATCATTCAGACGATTATAAGCCAATGTATCAATTCTGATATAGTCACCAGTACCTGCACCGCAATAACCGAAGGTCTGCTCGTTACACATAAATGATATCCAGTTGATGATACCTGTAGAAACTACAACATCCTCTGATGTCTGCTGAGAACCCCACATGAAGTCTGCCAGGTTGTTGAAACCTGTAGTGGTGTTCAGGCACTGAGCCTGAGTCATAGGCTGTACAGAAGAAGTCTTGATAGCGTTCTCTGCTGCAGCCTGAGCCTTAGCATAATCGCCTTCCCACATATAGAGACGAGCCTCCAGACCATATACGCAGTCCAAGTGAGGCAAAGTCTTCTCTGTCTTTGTGAGCTTACCGATATTCTGCTCAGCATACTCCAAATCCTCCTTGATGAATTTGATCAAGTCCTCCTTCTTAACACGAGGATTGTTACGTGCATCAGCCTCAGCCATACCCTCCTTCACGATAGGCACAGTCAAGCCAGTAACATCATTACCATCGGCATTTACACCCTTTGTAACATCTGTTGGCAAGTACTCGTACATACGACCGAGGTCGAGATAAGCGAGCGCACGGAAAGCCTTGGCAGCAGCAATGTAACCCTTCTGCTCATCAGTAGCAGTCTCCTCATTGATAGTAGAGAGAACGTTATTGGCTGTCTGGATGAACTTGTAGTAGTATGTCCAGACGAAGTTAGAACGGGCTGCATCCTGGTTGATACCCTCATTCTCTGCCCATGGAGCGAACCAGTCGTAACCAGAGCCTGGTGTTACGAAAGGCTCTGTCAATGTGGCACGGATACGGATCATTGATCCGTAACCGAAGTTGAAGTGGTAGTTGTTTGGCGTATAGAATGTCTCGTTCAAGTTGTTGAAGAACGCTGGCATTGCCATCACCAATCCTTCTACGGCTGCAGCAGACTGGCTAACCTGCTCAGATGTTGCAATATCGGTAGGCTGGGTCTCGTCGATACATCCAGTGAATGTAGTAAGACTTGCAAAGGCCAAACCTACACCTAAGATTGAATTCTTTATCTTAATCATAATTGTATTCCTATATTATATAAGTTAGAATGTAAGTGTGATACCACCAGTGATGGTACGTACGCCTGGATAGTAAGAAGCGTTGGCAGCTGTCAAGCTGGTACGTGGGTCGAGACCCTGACGCTTTGACCATACCCATACGTTGTTAGCCTGAGCGTAGATGCGCAAGTTGCTCAAGTTGAGCTTGCTGATCCATGCCTTAGGGAATGTATAACCCAAGTTGATGTTCTGGAGACTCAGGTAAGAAGCGTTTGTCAAGAAACGGTCTGACTGAGAAGCCATGTATGAATCACCATACTGCAGACGTGGGATATTGCTGTTCTTGTTCTCAGGAGTCCAAGCCTTCAGGATATCCTCGTGGAGGGCCATACCACGCATAGACTTACCGCTTGCGTTCATCGCACTAGCATAGTCGTTATCGTAAATCTGACCGCCAATCTGATACATGAAATCTACAGAGAAGTCGAAGCCCTTGTAGGATACGCTTGTTCCGAAACCACCAAAGTCTGCCAAAGCTGTACCACACAAGTAGTAATCAGACTCTGAAGAGTTCTTGGTTGTGGTCAGACCGGTAACATTACCGTTCTCATCCTTCACATTCTTGTAATAGAGAGCCTCACCAGTCTCATGATCTACACCAGCATACTTGTGGAGGTAGTAAGTGTACATAGGCTCACCCTCACCGATGAAGTAACCACCGTTAGTATAACCCTGAACACCATCAACTGTCAAAGTCTTCTTTGCATCTGGCAAATAGCTTACGTAGTTGTGGTTGTAAGTGATATTCATATTGGCACTCCAAACAAAGTCTCTTGTACGGATGATGTCACCGTTCAAGGTCAACTCAAGACCATTGTTGATCATATCACCCACGTTGTCATAGTAACCGGTATAACCGAATGACTGTGGCAATGAGAAGTTGAAGAGCATATCTGTAGTCTTACGAGAATAGAACTCGAAAGTACCGTTCAGGCGATTCTTGAACAATCCGAAGTCAACACCTACGTTGAACTCACCAGTTGTCTCCCAGGTAATCTTTCTGTTACCATAACGGCCTACAGGAACCAGAGATACAGAACCATTAGAGTTCACGATATCGTAGTTGGTAGTATAGTGATAGTAACCCAAAGAAAGACTCTCGATATTGTCGTTACCTACCTGACCATAGCTTACCTTCAGTTTCAAATCATCTACCCAATCTACATTGAAGAACTTCTCCTTGTTGATGACCCAAGAAGCACCCAAAGAATAGAAGGTACCCCAACGGTTCTCCTTTGCGAAGCGTGAAGAAGCATCGCGACGGAGAGATGCATCGAAGAAATAGCGGTCATTGTAGTCGTACTGTACACGACCGAAGTAACCCTCGTTGTTATACTCACGGGTATAGGAGTTAGTATTGTTCAACAGCACAGCACCAGCCAACTCATCGTTAGAAGGGCTATACTGATTGCTCTTGCTACCATAGAGGTAAGCATAACTCTGGTTGTAGTACTCATGACCGAGCATCAAAGCTACAGAGTGCTCACCGAACTCATGAGCCCAGTTCAAACGCTGCTGCAGGTTATAGTTGAAGTATCTTTCATGATTCTTGTAAACCATACCATTAGATGATGCATACTGACCGAAGTAAGGGTTGGTTGTTCTTGTTGTACGATACTCATCAACATAAGCATTGTTGATAGATGTGAAGGTGACATCCAAAGGCAAGCGAACCTCAACGGTACCCTGCATGTTGAAGTTGTTTCCTTCTACCTTATACTTGTCAAGCTGATTAGCAGCAAGAGGGTTAGACTGTGCAACATAAGCACGCTTCTGACCATTGATAGAAGCATCACCATAGTCATACAACTTTGTACCACTAGCCTCGTGCATCATGATGTTGCCCTGAGCGTCGCGGATATAAAGAGGATAGATAGGAGCCATTGCTACGAATGCGAACACGTTGCCAGATGAACCAGATGAACCCTCATCACCCACACCTGACTGATTGTTGGCATAGTGAGCGAAGTTGACATTAGCACCAACCTTCAACCAATCCTTGATTTTGTACTCTGACTTCAAACGAGCAGAATAACGCTCGAAACCAGAACCGAAGGTAATACCCTCATTGTTCAAGTAGTTGAAAGAGAGCATGAAGTTACCCTTCTCATTAGCACCCTGTGCAGAGATGTTATACTCCTGGCGGAGGCTGTTACGGAACATGGCATCTACCCAATCATCAGCTGTAACATAATACTGCTGACCATTGTTAGATACTACGCGACCCATAGTAGCATTAGGGTTCAACTTACCGTTGGTGCCAATCAGCACCTCACCTGCAGGAGCCTGGAATACGCTCATACCCAAACCGAAAGCATTGTCTGCAGTCAGGTTCTTGTTAGCCCAAAGGTTTGCATTATTTGCATCATACTTCAAAGTATTCAAAGCATAATTGTTCAAAGCAGTGTACCAAGTCTCGTAGTAACCAGCAGCATTGTTGATATACTTGTAATCTGGCACTGCGCGAGAGTTAGAACCCCACTTAGCATCGAATGTAATAGAAGAAGAACCTGTCTTACCTGTCTTGGTTGTAATCATCACAACACCATTGGCACCACGTGCACCATAAAGTGCAGAAGAAGCTGCATCCTTCAATACGGTAAGGCTCTCAACATCGTCTGGGTTGATAGTATTCATATCACCGTCATAAGGCACACCATCAACAACAATCAATGGGTCTGTACTAGCATTGATAGTACCGATACCACGAATACGAATCTTTGAGCTCTCGCCTGGACGACCAGAAACCTGAGTCATCTGTACACCGGCAACCTTACCCTTCAAAGACTCAACTGGGTTAGAAACCTGAGCCTTACCAATTTCGCCAGCACCTACTACCGCAGCAGATCCTGTGAAAGCTGAACGCTTCTGAGTACCGAAGGCTACGACCATCACCTCATCAAGGCTATGCTCGTCTGGATCAAGAACAATCTTCATGTTATTACCTGCCTTAACATGAGCAGGATTCATACCGATGTATGTGATTTCCAGCTTAGCTCCGGCAGGAGCGTTCAATGAGAAGTTACCATCAATGTCGGTAACTGTACCTGTGTTAGTGCCTGCAACCTTGATAGAAGCACCGATAACTGGGCTTCCGTCCTCAGAAGAGGTCACGTGACCAGAGATTTGACTTTGTGCAAAAGCCATGCTCGTGCTAAGAGCAAGACCTGCAACTACTGTCATGAGTCTTTTTTCCATAAATCTCTCTCGTTTAATTAATTAATAAATATATAATGTTTTATATTTCTTTCTCACTACATATCCTCCCAACTTTTATTGGGCGTGGGGGCTCATTTCTTGTCTCCAACTCTTATCCCGAACTGGTGGGGGTGGGTATGTTGCCATACCTTATTATATATAGGGAAGTATCTCAAACTTCACTAAATTTTAATAATATTTTTAATCGGCTGCAAAATTAAGCATTTTTTAGGAAATAACCAAACTTTTTTCTAGAAAAGTTGCACTTTGCTCGATATTTTGTTATAAATATGCGATTTTTATACACTTTTGCTTATGAAAAACAAGCGAAAGCGGCAGTTTTGTCAAAAACTGCCGCTTTCGCTGAAATACTAACTTTCTGCCTTTAATTCTTTGTCTAGAACAAAAAGCATATAGAGGGGGATGTTGATGTTTTTTGAACTGTTGTTTCTCTCGTATGGCAAGAGACTGGTGCGAACCAACTTGTCTTGCACCTTCCAGTAAGAGTGGCTTCCTTCCGTGACTGTCTTTCCATTTTAACAATTGGGATATAAGTAGTCTTTCTATACGCTAAAAATTATGTTTAGGCAAAGATGCTAATAAACAGTGAATTACGCAATGAAAATCACATTTTCCTAAGGACTTTTCTGTTAAATCATCACATTTTCCTAAGGAGTTTTGACTGGAAATCCCACATTTTTCAAAACAAGTCGTCTCCTGTTACCTGTCTGTTGATCTTTCTTGCATACATATTATTATACAGTCCATGAGGGGTGACAAAAGTTGGTATGAGCGTCTTGGTGGTCTTCGTCACTTTCTTGAAAACCTTCAGGCGGTGTGCCAGATGGGCATCGTATGCCTTGCTGATTTCATATTCCCCATTGCAATATTTCATCTCGCAGATAGAGATGGATTTATCCGAGCGGTCTATCAGCAGGTCAATCTGTGTTCCACGTTTCAGGTCTTCGTCTGCCTCCTCGTCTGCCATAACTTTGGCAGTAGGTCGGTAAGACCATGAACAAGGGGTATTGATGCTGCCATCTATGCCCAAAGCTCTGATAATTTCGTTGATGTGGTGAAGGCATACGATTTCAAAGGCATGACCGCACCATGATTCATACTCTGCAGTGGTTTGCATCTTGACCCAATAGTTGTCGAGGAATGCCCCCTTATTATGCATGAATTTGAAATAAAACAGGCAGAAAGGATCTATGAGCTGATACATCATATCTTTCTTCGACTTGCCGAAAGGAGTATAACTGCGGATGAAATCACATTGCTCAAGTTCTTTGAGTATCTGGCTGAACCTTCCGTTGTTTGCCAGTCCCGTGGCGTCCAGCAGGTCTTGGCGGGTCATTCCTTTGCCTTTGCTTTTCAGGGCTGTAACTATGGTAAGATGGTTGTCGGCTTTCTTGAAGAGCGAACTGAACAGACGGTCAAACTCTTCGGTGAGTTCGCCGCCACGGGTGAAGCAAAGCTGCTGGATATTCTGTGCCACACTTTTGTTGTTTTCGAAAAGAGACAGGTAATAAGCTACACCGCCCATTGCCATATAGCACTCAATGATTTCCGGGCGCTCATAATAAAAACCCTGTGCTTTGAAATACTCTTCTACTTCATGCAGCTTGAAGGGAGAGAGCAGAATGTTGTGAGTAATGCGATTATGGAGTCCTCCCCGTGAATTGATAACCTGGTTGAGCATCCAGGTGGTAGCACTTCCACAGGCTATCAGTTTGATGTCGCTGCGGTATGATGCCCAGTCGTTCCAGAAATGTTCCAGTGCACTGATGAAGTGGGATGCATACGTGTCGAACCAGGGAAGTTCATCGAAGAAGATGATTTTTGTTCCTTCTGGCATTTTTTCCAATGCTTTCTGCAGAAGCCGGAATGCTTCCGGCCAATTAGAAGCATCAGTTTCTATGCCTAACTGGTCGTTGAGTGCGAAGCTGAAACTCGCAAGTTGCTCCTTGGTTGTAACATTGTCTTTGCCTGTAATGCGGAATGTAAACCTGTTTTCGAACAGTTCTTTTACAAGAAAAGTCTTGCCTACACGGCGTCTGCCATAGATGGCTATAAATTCTGATTTGCGGCTTGAAATATAGTTTTCAAGCTTTCCAATCTCTTGTTCTCTGCCTGTAATATTCTCCTTCATATCTATCTCATATTAGTGAAACCTGTCGCAAAGTTACAAAAAATATGAGATTACGACAACTTTTAAACGAGAAATCTGTCGTAATCTCG
>VOFI01000824.1_pt1 | contig 44000 bp, 82 predicted proteins | sample 5384131 | NCBI WGS metagenome assembly VOFI01 (sample SAMN12384728, study PRJNA508395) | human gut metagenome | isolation source: healthy gut H | host: Homo sapiens | reverse complement strand
GAGGAGGAGCGCGTGCGCATCGCGCGCGAGGTGCACGACATCACCGCCCACTCCCTGTCGGCGGTGAGCATTCAAGCCGCCGTCGCAGAGCGCCTGGTGGAATCGGACCCTCCGGCGGCGAAGGAGGCCATATCGACGGTGCGTTCCACAGCGAAATCGGCGCTCGAGGAGATGCGCGCGATGATCGGCGTCCTCCGCTCGGTGAAGCCGCCGAGACCGAGCCGACTCGAGGCACCGGATTCCTCGGGAGCTTGCGCGCTACCTCGAAGACGCGGGCGTCACGTGCGAGGTGCGGGATTCCCTCTACAATCGGGCGTATGTGCCCGCGTTCGTCGACGTGGCGCTTTACGGCATCGCGCGCGAGGCGACGACGAACATCGTGAGGCATGCGCAGGCAGGCGTCGAACGCTCGGATCATGTTGTGGACCGACATCGAGGGTACGGCCGGGTCGGCGAACCTCGTGGTTCGCGATGACGGCCGGGAAGCGCGCAGTCGCGTGCGGCCCGCCTTGAGGGGCGGGAGGGGGATGAAGACGCTCGGGAAGGGCACGGAGTCGAGGGCATGGCGGAGCGTGCTCATGTTCTGCGCGGGTTCTTCGACGGCCGATCTCGCTGACGGCGCTGCTTCGAGGTGAAGGCGTTTCCATTCCGTTCGAGGTGAAGGAGGCTCGCTCGTGAAAGAGCAGCGCGATTCGCGTCGTCGTGGCAGACGATCAAGATCTGGTTCGAAGCGGGTACCGCGCGATTTGGGGACGTATCCCGATATCGCCGTGGTCGGCGAGGCTCGAGATGGGGAGGAGGCGGTTTTGGCCGCGCAGCGGCTCAAGCCCGACGTGGTGCTCATGGATGTGCGCATGCCGCGCCGCAACGGCATCGAGGCGACGCGTGATATCACCGCGAACCCGACGCTTGCGCGTACGCACGTGCTGGTGCTGACGACGTTCGATATCGACGAGTACGTTTACGACGCGCTGGCCGTCGGCGCAAGCGGCTTCCTCCTCAAGGACGCCGACCCCGACGACATCGCCGCCGCCGTCCGCGTGGTCGCGGCGGGCGACGCGCTCATCCAGCCTTCGGTGATGAAGCGTCTCGTCGAGAGGTTCGTGGCGGCTCGCCCCAGGGCGGCGCCCGCGGGGCTCGGCGCCGACCGCTCCCTCGCGCAGACGCTCTCGGGCCTCCCGACCGAGAGCGTGAGATCCTCGGGCTCGTCGCGCGCGGACTGTCAACGATGAGATCGGCGCCGAGCTGTTCATCTCGCCCGCCACGGTGAAGACCCACCTGGCGCGCGTGATGGCAAGACGGGTGCCCATGATCGAGCGGGGCTCGTCGTGTTCGCCTACGAAAGCGGCTTGGTGGCTCCGGGCGCTTAGGGTGCTCCTCCTTCGCCATCCGCCCCTCGCCTTCGTCACTTGCTCCTGTCGTTTGCGTTCGTCGCCCGCTTCCCGCCGTCGGCCTTCATCACTCGCCCCGCCGCTCTTTCCCGCTGCCTCGCCTTCGTTCTTTCGCGGTCTCCTTCGTTTCGAGCTCGTTCCCCTAATGTGACGAACGCATGAAAATCTAAGTCAGCTCGGCTGAGGTTATTTGAAATCGCTTGCATTGGACGGCGATGCTGGTAAGATACCAGCTTGTTTAGCACTCGTAGTTCAAGAGTGCTAGCACTCTAACTAGGGTGGTTAAATAAATTGGTAATCAGCGGAAACGCTTGCAATCAAATCGAAAGGAAGGCAGCGCTATGAATTTGAAGCCCCTGGGCGATCGCGTCATTCTCCGTCAGGACGAGGCCGAGACCACGACGGCATCCGGCCTGTATCTTGCTCACGAGTCCAAGGAGAAGCCGCAGACCGGCGTTGTTCTGGCAGTTGGCGAAGGTAAGCTCGACAAGGACGGCAACCTCGTGCCCGTGCCCGTCAAGGTCGGCGACAAGGTCATCTACGGCAAGTACGGCGGCCAGGAGATCACCGTCGACGGCGAGGACGTGCTCATCCTTCGCGCCGACGACATCTACGGGTCTTCGCGTAAGCCCGTCTGAGCGGCATTTTCCCGTCGGCTGACACCGGCGGGGGGCGCGAAGCGGTTCGCGCTCCGAAGATTCGGAATTCTAGATTAATCAGCTTCTGAAAGGAATCGCTAACATGGCTAAGGAAATTCGAAGCCGACGCTCGCAGCGGTCTTGCCGCAGGCGTTAGTAAGCTCGCCGACGCGGTCAAGGTCACGCTTGGGCCCCAAAGGGCCGCTACGTCGCCCTCGAGAAGTCCTTGGCGCGCCGCTCATCACGAATGACGGCGTGACCATCGCCAAGGAAGTCGAGCTCGAGGATCCGATCGAGAACATGGGCGCTCAGCTCGTTCGCGAGGTCCGCCGTCAAGACCAACGACGTCGCGGGTGACGGCACCACCACCGCCACGCTGCTCGCCGACGTCATCGTGTCCGAGGGCCTGCGCAACGTGACCGCCGGCGCTGATGCGCTGGGCATCCGTCGCGGCATCCAGAAGGCCACCGACGCCGTCGTCGCCGCCATCAAGGAGGCCGCGACCCCGTCTCCACCAAGGAGCAGATCGCCAACGTCGGCACCATCTCCGCCGGCGATGCCGTGAAATCGGCGAGAAGATCGCCGAGGCCATGGACAACGGTCGGCCATGACGGCGCCATCTCGGTCGAGGAGTCCCAGACTTTCGGCATCGAGATCGAAATTGTCGAGGGCATGCAGTACGAGCGCGGCTACATCTCGCCCTACATGGCCACCGACATGGAGAAGATGGAGGCGGTCCTCAGGGATCCCTACATCATCCTCACCGATCAGAAGGTCACCAACGTGCAGGACTTCATCCCGCTGCTCGAGGAGATCATGCGTTCCGGCGTCCGCTGTTCCTCGTCGCCGAGGACGTTGAGGGCGAGGCTCTCCAACCCTGCTGCTCAACAAGCCTGCGCGGCACCATCAACGTGGTCGCCATCAAGGCTCCTGGTTTCGGCGACCGTCGCAAGCGCATCCTCGAGGACATCGCTGTCGTCACCGGCGCCCAGGTCATCGACAAGGACTTCGGCATGACGCTCGCCGACGCCACCGCTCGACATGCTCGGCACCGCCAAGACCGTCAAGGTGACGAAGGACAACTCGCTCATCGTGGACGGCGCGGGCGACAAGTCCGCCATCTACGCCGCGTGGCCAGATCAAGGCTGAGATCGAGCGCGTCGACTCACCGAGTTCGACCGCGAGAAGCTCAACGAGCGTCTGGGCAAGCTTTCCGGCGGCGTTGCCGTCATGAAGGTGGGCGCTGCGACCGAGTCCGAGCTGAAGGAGAAGAAGTCCCGCATCGAGGACGCGCTGCAGGCAACGCGCGCGGCCGTTGAGGAGGGCATCGTCGCCGGCGGCGGCGTGGCTTTGGTCAACGCCATTCCCGCGCTTGACGGCATCGAGGGCGACGCCGAGGAGATGGTCGGCGTGTCCATCATCCGCAAGGCGCCTCGAGGCTCCGATGCGCGCTATCGCCGAGAACGCCGGGCTTCGGAAGGGCAGCGTCGAGGTTGCCGAGGTCAAGAAGGCGGTAGCCGGCTGGGGCCGCAACTACAAGACCGGCGAGCAGGGCGATATGATCTCCATGGGCGTCAACGACCCGGTGAAGGTCACGCGCACGGCTCTGCAGTCTGCAGTCTCTGTTGCAGGCCTTATCCTCATCACCGAGGCCACCATTTCCGAGATTCCGAAGGAGGGTCCGGACCTGTCCGCGCTGGCAGGCGCCATGCAGGGGCGGCGGCGGAATGTACTAAGCCGTAAACCTGGCAGTTCGTAGTCTTTCTCGGAGCCCGCAGTGCCGATTTCGAGCGCTGCGGGCTCTTTCGCTTTCTCATCGGCTTCGTTCCCCACGGGGCGCATGGCTGAATTGGACATAACGGCTGGATGTGTTCTGGATCGTCAGGCCCGATCGCGGGACGATCGTTTCACGGAAGAAGGGCGTTTTCGCTTCATCGTTGCCCCTCCGGGCATGATGGGGCCCTTTTGCATTTCCGTGATTTGGGCCTACGGTTCGAGAAAGGTGAAGTGCATGCAGCCGATGTTTCCAAAGCGCGAGCAGACCATGGTGAGGAAGATGCTCGGCGGACAGACCTACGATCAGATTTACATGCAGATGCTCAAACCCGTTCCCTTTGAGGAATGGCGGCATATGAGCGAGGAGGAGAAAGCGCGGGCGAAGCCTTATCCGTTCAACCCGCGGGTTTACGAGGCGGCGCCGGGTGTTATCTGCGAGCAGGACGTCGCGGTTGAGATGCGCGACGGGGCGAAGCTGTATTGCGATATCTTCCGCCCCGCCGACAGCGGTGAGGACTCTCGCGTTCCCGCGATCCTCGCGTGGTCGAACTACGGAAAGCGGCCCAACGAGTACCGCACGGGCAAGGACGGGGGTACACGCCGGGCGTTCCCGAGGGCGCCGTATCGGACGAAGTCGACGAGGGCGTGCCGAATGACAGGTTCAGGCCGTACTTCGAGGAAATGCTCGGACGCTCTTATGTGGGGCTTGCGCTCTACGCCGTTCGCCAGCCCGAGGGCGATAGGCTGGATTCTCTCAGCTTGGCGAAAATAGCCAACCACACGCGCGTCGCGTTTTTCCGCGAGCATCGCGCCTCGCCCCGCCTTTCCGACGAGGCGTTGTTCGGCGAGACGGGCGAGATCTTTTTAGCCTTCCCGCGCTTTTAATCTCGTAAGGCCTGCGGCAACGTCGCTGCGGGCCTTCTTGTCTTCCGCGCCGTGCGCCGATGCGGTGCGACGCTTTTTTGTATTCCCTTCGTGTATTCGGCGCGCGACACGATTTCGTTGCATTACAATGCGCGCTTATGGAAGAAATCACACATATCGTCATGCACACCCCTCGAGCACTCGATCGAGGACACGCTGTATCTCATACCGTTTCTCTTCGTCACCTATCTTGCGATGGAATGGCTCGAGCATAAGACGGGTGGCCGCACCCAGGAGGCCGTTCAGCGCGCGGGCGCCGCAGGCCCCGTTCTCGGCTCGCTGCTCGGCGTGATTCCCCAGTGCGGGTTCTCCGCCGCTGCGGGCTACCCCGTACGCGGGGCGTGTCATCACGCTTGGCACGGTGTTCGCCGTGTTCTTGTCCACGTCTGACGAGATGCTGCCCATTTTCCTGGCGGAGCAGGTGCCGATCGACACCGTCGTGAAGGTCATGGGCGCGAAGGTGATCATCGGCATGGTGATGGGCTTCATCGTCGACGCGGCGCTTCGTTTGATTCGCCGCGACAGGCAGAACCTGCGCATTCACGAGCTGTGCGCGCGCGACAAATGTCATTGCGGCGGCGACTGCGCGACGTGCGAGGAGAACCCGGCGCTCGTCTACGAGCATCACGACGACTGCGGCAGCTGCTGCACCCACGAGCACCACGAGCATGATCACGGTCACGATCACGACCATGGCTGGAAGGGCATCGCGAAAAAAGCGCGCTCGTCCACACGGCGCAGGTCACGCTGTTCATCTTCGTCATCACGCTCGTCCTCAACGGCGTGCTCGAAACGGTGGGGGAGGCTCGCCGCGTTCGTCGGCTCCAACTCGGTGCTCGCGGTGTTCGCCTCGGCGCTTGTGGGCCCCTCGTTCCCAACTGCGCGGCGAGCGTGGTCATAGCGCAGCTCTACGTCGAGGGCGTTCTCGGCGCGGGGGCGATGCTGTCCGGCTTGCTCGTCTCGGCGGGCATCGGCCTTTGGTTCTCGTCCGCACGAACCGTCACGCGAAGGAGAACCTTGCGATAGTCGCTATACTCTATGTTACCGGCGTTGCATGGGGCCTGGCCGTCAACGCTTTGGGTATCGTGTTTTAATCGCGCCTGATGAGGGGCGGGATCCTGCCTCGTGGCGCGCGGTGGAAGGGAGATCTCGTGGCGAAACTTGAAGCTGGTATGACGCGCGACGCCGCGTTCGCGTTGCTGCAGGAGCACAACAAGGAAGAGTTCCATATCGAGCATGCGGAGACGGTGGAGCAGACCATGCGTTACTTCGCCCGTGAGTACGATCCCGAAAACGAGGAGTTCTGGGGGATCGTCGGGTTGCTCCACGACCTCGATTGGGAAGAACACGCCGATGAGCCCGAGAAACACACGCTTTTTACGCTGCGCCGCTGATCGAGGCGGCGGGAGGCGCGCCCGAGTTGGTGCGCGCCATTCAAAAGTCACACCTCCGATTTCAACGCCGATCTGCCCAGGCCCGAGCTTCAGATGGAGAAGATCCTCTTCGCCACCGACGAGCTCACCGGGCTGATCGGCGCTGCCGTCATCATGCGCCCGAGCAAGAGCGTTATGGACTTCGACTTGAAGTCGCTCAAGAAGAAGTTCAAGGACAAGCGCTTCGCCGCCGGCGTCTACCGCGACATCATCCGCTCGGGCGCCGAGATGCTCGGCTGGGAACTCGACGAGCTGTTCGCGCGCACCATCGAGGCGATGCAGTCGTTCGCCCCCGATCGCGATACCTTCAAGCCTGCTGAGTGAACGGCGGGTATTGCGAAGAGCCGCCTTTTGCGCCACCTTGGCCGAAAATCGGCGTTGTGAGCTCTGCCGTGGTCTATGAGAGCATGTTGTGTGCGGTTTTGATTAATTTCGCCTTGTATGGCGAACTGATAATCGCTCATATCGCTGAATCTCGACCGTATTCCGTCTTTGGTGAGGGGAAAAAGGCTCACATCGCCTGTTTTCGGCCATGCCGGCTTTGCGATAGATGCCGAAAAGCCGATTGAACGCTTATTGCGAACTGTTCCTATGTTCGCGGATTGCGTGGTGCTCGGCGATGAGGCATGTTTTCCGAGCGGCGCATGACCTCTCGGTTCGAATCCCCATCCGCAAGTGTGATGAGGCGTGTTTGCTGTTGGGAGAATAATGAAAATGGCTGGGGTACCAGGATTCGAACCTAGATAGCTGGTACCAAAAACCAGAGTCCTGCCGTTGGACGATACCCCAGCGTCAAGGTGCGATCGAAAACCCGAACGGGAAAGAAAGTGGTGGGCCGTGAGGGAATCGAACCCGCGACCTTGGGATTAAAAGTCCCCTGCTCTGCCAGCTGAGCTAACGGCCCACATATCGATACGCAAAGTTGTATTCTACTCGTCCTGTCGTGTTTGGTCAATGCCGTCGGGCGAGTGGTTTTCCCGTTCTGTCCTGAACGTGCGCTTTGGGCGTTTCGGCAAGAAGCGCGCGCGGGGGGCGACATCGATTGCGGTACCATATCGGGGGCGTATTCCCAACGGGCGAACTGTCGAAAGGGGAGCTTCTCATGGATGTGGATGTCGTCATCATCGGGGCGGGCGTCGCGGGCTCGTGCGTCGCACGAGAGCTTGCCCGCTACGATCTCGACGTTGTCGTGTTCGAAGCGGGCGGTGATGTCGCGAACGGCGCTACCCGCGCAAACTCGGGCATCGTTCATGCGGGCTTCGATCCCCGCCCCGGCACGCTCAAGGCCCGCTATAACGTGGAGGGTTCGCGTCTCATGCCGATCTGGGCGCATGACCTCGGTTTTTCATTACGAACGAAACGGCGCCTACGTGCTCGCTTTCTCCGAAGAAGAGGCGGCGGTGCTTGAAGAGCTGCTCGAGCGCGGGCTCGAGAACGGTGTCGAGGGATGTCGTGTCATCTCGGGTGAACAGGCGCGCGCCGCAGAGCCCAAGCTGTCCGCCGAGGTGACCGCAGCGCTCGATGTGCCCGCAAGCGCCATTTGCGATCCATATGGGCTTGCTTTCTCTGCCGCCGAGAACGCCGCCGAGAACGGAGTTCATTTCGTTTTTCGCAAGCGCGTGACGACCGTCGAGCGCGTCGAGGGCGGAGCGGATTGTTCTTATCGGGTCGTGACCGAGGACGGTAAGACGCATACGGCTCGTTGCGTCGTCAATGCCGCGGGTGTTTTCTCCGACGAGATCAACAACATGGTCAGCGAGCGCAAGATTTCGATAATCCCCAAGCGCGGCAACTACTGCCTGTATGATCCCGAATTGGGGAGCACGTTCGAGCGGACCATGTTCCAGGTTCCCACCGCTCGCGGAAAAGGCGTTTTGGTGTCCCCGACTGTTCACGGTAACTTGTTTATCGGCCCCGACTCGAACCTCGGGAATCGAAAACCGACGTGTCGACGTCAGCGGATGGCATCGATCGTATTCTGCTCGCCGCGCGGCGTACGTGGCCCGAGGCTTCGTCGCGGGGGTCATCAGCAATTTCGCCGCCTGCGCGCTTCGGGCGACACGGGGGATTTCGTCATCGGGGAGGCCGATGACGCCCCCGTGCTTCTTCAACATCGCGTGCTTCGAGTCGCCCGGCCTGACCTCGGCGCCTGCCGGGGCGAGCGAATCGCGCAAGAGGTGGCTGCTCGCCTTGGGGCTTCCCGCAATGCTGCCTTCGATCCGCGCAGGGCTTGGACGCGCCGCTTTTCCTTATGAGCGATGAGGAACGCGCTCGGGCGATCGCGCGCGACCCGCGCTACGGACGCATTGTGTGCCGATGCTGCCAGGTGACCGAGGGGAGATCGTCGATGCGCTCCACGGGCCGCTTCCCGCCGCCGACGTTGATGCCGTCAAATGGCGAACCGGCGCGATGATGGGCCGCTGCCACGGAGGGTTTTGCCTTGCCCGAGATCCTGCGCATCTTCTCGCGTGAGCGCGGTGTGACGCCGGAATCTGTGGAGAAGCGTTTTCCCGGATCGCGCCTGGTGGTCGATTCTCGTGACGATTACCGCGAGCTCGCTGCTGCTGAAGATAGCGACGCGCGCGCGTGAGCACGAAGTCTGCGACGTCGTGGTGGCGGCGCTGCCTGCTTGGCTGCAGCCGCTCGCGCTCGTATCGCGGGGGCGGCTCGCGTGCTTCGTCGATCGGGAGCGTCATCTCGGCGGCGTCATGAAGCAGTGCATCCACGATGGGTTCGGCTTGCAGCGGTTCGGGCAGGAGCTTCCCGGTCCCGAGTTCGCCGCTAAAGAGCTGGTCGATGTACGTGCTCAAGGTGTCGAGATTTTGGGGGAGACCACCGTTTTGCGCGTTGATTCGACGGGCGTATCCGGAGGGCTGCATACGGTCGTTGCGGTTAACGCGGCGGGCGAGCACTTCCATCGACTCGCGCGCCGTCGTCTTGGCGACGGGTTCGCGAGAGCGGCGCGGGCGCGTTGAACCTGGCGGGAACACGTCCTTCGGGCGTGTATTCCGCTGGCTCCGCGCAAGATCTCATGAACCTGCAGGGGTGTCTTCCCGGCAAGCGCGCGGTTGTGCTCGGCTCGGGCGACATCGGCCTTATCATGGCGCGCCGCATGACGCTTTCGGGTATGGAGGTCGAGGGTGTGTACGAGCTGATGGATTACCCTTCGGGGTTGAAGCGCAACATCGTCCAATGTTTGGAGGATTTCTCCATCCCGCTGCATCTGTCGTCGACGGTGACGCGCTTGGAGGGGAGGCTCGCCTCGAGGCCGTTTGGGTCTCGCAGGTCGATCCGCAACGAGGCGTCCCTGTTCCCGGCACCGAGAAACGTGTGGCGTGCGACACGCTGCTGCTCTCGGTCGGGTTGCTTCCCGAGAACGAGGTGGCGCGTGGTGCGGGCGTGGCGCTTGATCCCGTGACGGGCGGTCCTGTGGTGGACGATCGTCTCGCCACGTCGGTCCCGGGCGTGTTCTCCTGCGGCAACGCCTTGCATGTTCACGATCTTGCCGATTACGCGGCGCAGGAAGGCGAGGTTGCCGGCGCGAGCGCCGCCGCATTCGCTCGTGCGCTTTTCGAGCCGTGCGGTTCGCCCTCGGGCGAGGGCGACGCTCGTGATTCCGGAAGCTTCATCTCCATCACGGCGGGCGAGGGGTGCGCTACGTCGTGCCGCAGCGCACGGTTCTCGCCGAGCCTTCGGAGCGTTCTATCGCGCTCTCGTTCCGCGTGAGCCGCACCATCTCGCGCCCGAGGTTCATCGTTGAGGCCGTCGACGCCGACGGCGGGGTTCGCGAGGTATCGAGCAGGTCTGCCATGGTCGCGGTCCCCGCCGAAATGCGCCAGATGCGCGTTGATCGCACCGACATCGCCGATTGCCGCGCCTTGCGCGTCCGCGTCGAGGAGAGGGGGGTAGGTCATGCCGATCGAGACGAAAGACATTACCTGCATCAGGTGTCCGCTCGGTTGCTCGCTGCGCGTCTCCGTTGCGATATCGGCCGCCGATGCCGAGGTGGTCGGCGTCGAGGGCAATCAGTGCGCGCGCGGGTCGCGCTATGGCGCCGAGGAGGCCGTGCATCCCATGCGCACGGTGACGGCGTGCGTCTGCGTTCCCGGCGCGCTCAGCCCGTCTCGGCGAAGACGGTCGCTCCGGTTGAGAAGAACCGCGTGAGAGACGTTGCTCGCGCCATTTCCTCGCTCACGGTGAGCTTGCCCGTTCACGCGGGCGACGTGCTTTCCGAGGGCGTCGCGGGAACGGGCGTCGCCGTGGTGGCGACCAAGGACGTGGGCTGCTAGGCCGCTTCCCCGCTTCGCTCTTGCGCTGTCTTCGGCGAGTGCGGACCGAAGGTCGTGCCGCCGCTGCACGACCTTCTTTCGTGGGGCTTGAAACCTTGCCGTTCGGGCTTCGGGGAGGGGCTTTGCTGGGGTGCAGGGAAATCCTTTCTCGCGGGATTGCCGGCACGCTATTCAATCGCGCCTGTGCACCGACTGAGCAAAAGATACTGGCCGTCGGAGACTTGAACGTAGTTCTGCCCCTCGAAGTTGTCGTTTTTGCACGATGCGCGCTTCGGGATCCGAGCTGTTGTATATTGCGTAGTATCCCCGTGCGCGAGCCCGAGGTGGTGAGTTTGTACGAGCCTGCAGGGATGTCGAAGCCCACCTTGTACGTGCCAGGTTCCTTGTCGATGGCGGCGTTTGGCTGAGCATCTTCGGCTGAGATGAAGGAGGCTCGCGATATCTCGAGGAGCTGTCCCTCGGAGACGGTGACGTATGCCCTGCCGGTGAAGTTGTCGTTGTTGAGGATGTCGGATTTCGAGGCGTCGGGATAGACGCAATAGTAGGCGCTTGTCGTCGAGCTGGTCGAGGTTATGCAATATTCGCCTGCTGGGATGTCCTTTCCGACTTTGTAGGTGCCGGTGCTGTACGTCTTGGGCTTTTTCCTTCCAAGTGGCGTTGACGGTGAGATCGCTCTTCACGCTGCCGAACTCGGCATCCCACCCCTGCGAAGTTGTAGCCCGACCTTGTGGGATCGTTCGGCGCTTTTGCCTCTTCGCCATCTTTCACTTTGACGGTTGAGAGGGTCTTCCCGTTTCCGTCGGTGAAGGTGACCGTCCACGCTTTGCCGGTCTCTGCTATCAGGGTGGTGTCATACTTGATGCCCGTTGCGAGATACCTCCCTTCGGAGATCTTGGATATTTTGACGTTCTTGTCGTTGCAGCTCCACGAGAAGATGTCTTCGCCGTTTTCGGCTTTGGTTTCGTCGATCGAAACTTCGGCTCCCTCTCCGAAATCGTAGGCGGTGATGGTTGCCAGCTCGCTTCCCCCGAGGTCTTCAGCTTCACCGTTTTAGCGGCGGCTGTGATTGAAAGGCTGTCGGCGACCGCCTCCATGGTTGAGATGTCTTTCCGCTCGATCCCTCGGGCGCTAAAGCCATGACCGCGACTATGTTGCGATCGCCAACGATGGCCGACTTCATGAAGCCGGTGTAATCGCGCCCGCTGATTTTGATAGTTGCTCGTACCTTGAGCGCTTTGAATCCGTCTAGATCCGAATGCTCCTCGTTTCTGACCACGGCGCGGTCTCTTCGAAGAAGCTTTCGAGCTTCGCTTCGGCATTCTCCGGTTTGACCGACTGACCCAGCTTATATGCCGAAAGGTAGACCAGTCCTCCCGCGTCGGGGGTAGATGTAGGTTCCCCTGAGGGTCGATCCGTCGGAGGGCCCGTCTTTCACCTCCCCCACCCCTCGACGTAATCTATGCGCCCTCCGTACGCCCTCGTTGCTCGCCGTCAGCCTTTCGGGTTGAGTGTTGAGCCATGAGAACAGGGCGATCATGAAGATAACGAAAGCCGCGAAGACGACGGCGCCTATCTCGATAGCCTTCTTATGCTGCACGGTTACGTCGCGCATCTTGCGTGCGAACCCGGGTTTGGCCGGTTCGTCCGAGGAGGGTTCTTGCGACGGGGTTTCGCTTCCTGCGGGATCGCAGGACCCGGGCCGAGGAGATGCCGGTTGCCGACGTCGTCGGGAGCTGCGTCGTGGAACCGCGTCACGGGTTGCGCCGCTTTCTCGTCGATGGCGTCGCCGAATTCGCGATACCGAGGTCGGACGGCGATGCGTCGATGTTTTCCCGTTCGGAATGCGCGATGTGCGCCGCATCTGTCAAGCTGCCTCCGCACCCCACGCAAAAAGCGGTTCCGTGCGGCGTTGTCCGCGCCGCAAACAGGGCAGAGGAGATGCTCCCCGCCGCCGTCTAGATGGTTGTCTCCCATATATCCCCCTTCGATCGTGTTGGACTGCATTGCTCGCGTTCAGGGGGGATTCTACAAATCGCTAGCATCCGAACGTGTACATCAACAGGGACACGGAGAGTATTCTGATGATGAAAGCCTTGCGCCCATCATGCATGTTCTGCTATCATCCACACTCGCACCGACAAGGCGGTGGCGCTCTCCGTGCAGCGCAAGTACCTGGCGACCCCGCGTCGATATGTTCGCGAGGGTTGCGCGGATTCAGTACCGCAGGCCTGACAAGCAGGTCATTTTGAAGCCAAAGTATCTGGTTCATTCTTTTTTGTGCGCAAATTTTCAAAAAACTCTTCCAAAACCGAATAATCTCTGATAACATCTACCGTCGCTGTTTACTGACAACTCGCAAGAGGAGAGCACCCTTGGCTAAACAAGATGTTATCGAGCTCGAAGGCACCGTTCTCGAGGCGCTGCCTAACGCTATGTTCAAGGTCGAGCTTGAGAATGGGCACAGCATCCTGGCCCACATTTCCGGCAAGATGCGCATGCATTACATCAAGATCCTGCCTGGAGACAAGGTGACCGTCGAGCTGTCCGTTTACGACTTGAACCGCGGTCGCATCACCTATCGTTTCAAGTAGGTCCCTTCGATTCGCGCGTTGCTCGCACGCGCGTTGAGAACACCGAGCAAGCCGCGAAAGCGGTTGCATCGCTCTTTGCCTCGATGCAGGTTCGAGCCGAGGGATCTGAGGCAGAGGAGGGAGGACGCATGTCCTCCGAGGCAATGTAGGAAAACACTCGTCTGCGGCTGGGCGTGAAGAATAGATAACTCCCGCATAAACCGAAAGGAAATGATTATGAAGGTACGTCCTTCGGTCAAGAAAATGTGCGACAAGTGCAAGATCATCCGACGCCATGGCAAGGTGCTCGTCATTTGCGAGAATCCGCGCCATAAGCAGCGTCAGGGCTAGGAAGAAAGGAAACGTTAAACATGGCACGTCTTTTTGGTGTCGACCTTCCTCGCGAGAAGCGCATTGAAGTCGGCTTGACCTACATCTATGGTATTGGCCCTACCACCTCTAAGAAGGTTCTCGCCGAGACCGGCATCGACCCGGATAAGCGCACCGACGACCTCACCGAGGAGGATCTCGTCAAGCTGCGCGACTACATCCAGAACAACCTCAAGGTCGAGGGCGACCTGCATCGCGAAGGTTTCCCCAGAACGTTAAACGCCTTATGGAAATCGGCTGCTACCGTGGCCTGCGTCATCGCAAGGGCCCTTGCCCGTTCGCGGTCAGCGCACCCACACGAACGCCCGTACCCGCAAGGGTCCCCGCAAGCAAATCGGCGGCAAGAAGAAGTAGTGAGGAAGCGTAATGGCTAAGAAAAAACGTGCGTCAAACGCGCATCAAGCGCTCTGAGCGTAAGAACATTGCCGTGGGCGCCGCTCACATCAAGTCTACGTTCAACAACACCATTGTCAGCATCACCGATCCCCAGGGTAATGTGATCTCCTGGCAGTCTGCGGGCACCGTGGGCTTCAAAGGGCTCCCGCAAGTCCACGCCGTTCGCGGCTCAGATGGCTGCGGAAGCCGCCGCCAAGACGGCGATGGAGCACGGCCTGCGCAAGGTCTCCGTGTTCGTGAAGGGCCCCGGCTCGGGCCGCGAGACGGCCATCCGCTCGCTGCAGGCCGCCGGCCTCGAAATCGCCAGCATTCAGGATTGCACCCCATTCCGCACAACGGTTGCCGTCCGCGCAAGCGTCGTCGCGTGTAACTGAAAGGATCGAAACTATGGCTCGTTATACTGGAGCGGATTGCCGTCTGTGCCGCCGCGAGGGAGCGAAGCTCTTCCTGAAGGGCGATCGCTGCTACAGCGAGAAGTGCGCACTCGAGCGCCGCAACTACGCGCCGGGCGAGGCCGGCAAGAAGCGCATCAAGGAAAGCGAATACCGCATTCAGCTGCGTGAGAAGCAGAAGACCAAGCGTATCTACGGCATCCTTGAGAAGCAGTTCCGTCATTACTACGATCTCGCCAACCGCCAGCAGGGCATCACCGGCGAGAACCTCCTGCGCATTCTCGAGAGCCGTCTCGACAACGTCGTGTACCGTCTTGGTTTCGCGAAGTCTCGCGCCGAGGCTCGTCAGCAGGTCCGTCACGGCCACATCCAGGTCAACGGCCGCCGCGTGGACATCCCGTCGTTCCGCGTGCGTCCCCGGCGACCTGGTCTCCGTGGCCCCGAAGGCCAAGGACATGCTCGTCATCAAAAGCGCCCTCATTTCCAACGAGCGCGTTCAGGTTCCCCGCATGGCTCGAGGTCGACATCGAGAAACTGCAGGGCAGCGTGCTGGCTCTTCCGCAGCGCGATCAAATCGATCCCGACATTCGCGAACAGCTCATCGTCGAACTTTACTCGAAATAATCGCGGCATAGTAAGGAGGCTTTCAAAAACATGACAGAGTTCATGAGGCCTACCGTTACCACGGAGGAAGTCAACGACACCGTTGCCCGCTACATCGTCGAGCCGCTCGAGCGCGGCTACGGCAACACGCTGGGCAACTCCATGCGCCGCGTGCTGCTGTCCTCCTTGATGGTGCGAAGGCTACGGCCATCCAGATCGAGGGCGTGCAGCATGAGTTCACGACGGCCGAGGGTGTCATCGAGGACATCACCGACATCGTGCTTAACGTCAAGGGATTGGTTTTCAGCGCCCTCAGCGAGGACGTCGAGGAGGCGACCGCTCACGTGTCCGCCGAGGGTCCTTGCACCGTCACCGGTGCGGATCTCGAGGTTCCCACCGAGTTCACGCTGATCAACCCCGAGCACGTCATCGCCACGGTTGCCGACGGCGGCCAGCTGGATATGACGATCCGCATCGGAATCGGTCGCGGATACGTCTCGGCCGAGCGCAACAAAACGCACCGAGGACCCCATCGGCGTCAGCCACGTTGACTCGTTGTTCTCGCCGGTCCGCCGGTGCACGCTGAACGTCACCGACACCCGTGTGGGTCAGCGCACTGATTACGACAAGCTGGTTCTCGAGGTTGAGACCGACGGCTCCGTCGCCCCTACCGAGGCGGTGTGCCGTGCGGCCAACATCATCAACCAGTACATGGGGGCGTTCTTGAGCCTTTCCGAGGTGTCTGAGGAGGAAGGGGAGATCCCTTCGATTTTTCGCACCTGAGGGTCAGGAGTCGAACGCCGAGCTGGACAAGCAGATCGAGGATCTGGACCTTTCGGTTCGCTCCTACAACTGCCTGAAGCGCGCGGGCATCCACTCGGTGCGTCAGCTCGTCGAGTTCTCCGAGAACGACCTCTTAAACATCAGAAACTTTGGTGCGAAGTCCATTGAGGAAGTGAAGGACAAGCTCATTTCCATGGACCTCAACTTGAAGCTTTAGGAGACACGATAATGAGACACTACAAGAAGGGGCGCAAGCTTGGCACCGACTGGAGCCACACCAAGGCTATGAAGCGCAGCCTGGTCGCCTCCTTTTCCTGAACGACCGTATTAAGACGGTCGAGTCGCGCGCCAAAGGAGATCCGCGGCGATGTCGATAAGATCATCACGTGGGCGAAGCGCGGCGACCTGCACTCCCGTCGTCTCGCCATCGCTTACCTGAACGACAAAGAGCTCGTTCGTGAGATCTTCGAGAAGGTTGCCCAGGGCATGTTCGCCGACCGCCAAGGTGGCTACACCCGCATCCTGAAGCTTGGTCCCCGCAAGGGTGACAATGCTCCCATGGTCATCATGGAGCTCGTGACCGAGCCGGTTGTCTTCAAGAAGAAGGGCGAGGCTGCCGAGGAGGCTCCTGCGAAGGCCAAGAAGGCTGCTCCGAAGAAGGTCGAGGCCGTTGAGGCCGAGGAAGCCAAGGAGGAGGCTGTCGAGGTCATCGAGGCCGACGCCAAGGAGGCCGTTGAGGCTGAGGCTGAGGCTGCGGAGACCGCCGAGGAGAAGAAGGCCGAGTAGCCTTCGCTTCCCGGTTGCTCGCGTCTCGAGAGCCGAGCCGCGAAAGATCGATACCCGGTTAGCGGATGTGCGCACTGTTCAGCCGTTTCAGACAGTGCGTGCGTTGCTTATCTGTTCATAAGGGCGCTGCGAGCATACGGGCTCGCAGCGCCCTTCCTCGTTATGGCATACTTTATTCATGCAGATTCCCCTTTCCTCATATGTTGCGCTTGACTCGCCCGTTCATCGCCTCGATGCGCGTGTGAAGATCGCTTTGCTGGGCGTGTATTCCGCAGCGCTGTTCTTCATAGACACCTGGCCGGGTATGGGCGTCGCGACGTTGCTGTTCGCACTCGCCTTTGCATGCTCGCATGTTCCCGCACGGCGCGTGTTCGGCTTGCCGCGCCCGTCTACGTCTTGGTTGATTCGCCGTGCTTTTCAACGCGTTCGTGTTCGCTACGCCCGATATGATCGAAAGCGCGCGCGAGGGCGTTGCGGCGGGGATCTGTCCTGTGCGATTTATCCGCTGCTCGGGGGTTCTCCCTCACGTTGCCGGGCTGACGCGCGGGGCGTTCTACGGCGCGCGTATTCTGCTGCTCGTTTTCGCCACGCTGGTCGTTTCCTTCTCCACGACCTCGACGGAGATGACCCGTGCGCTGAACAGCTTTCTTTCCCCGCTGTCCAAGTTTCACGTGCCCACCGATGACATCGCGATGGTCTTTTCCATTGCGCTGCGCTTCATTCCCGTTACGGCTGAAGAGTTCTTCAGGGTTCGGGATGCGCAATGGTCGCGGGGTCGAGATTCGGGGAGGGTACGCTGGCCGAACGTCTGTCGGCGTGGCGCACCGTGTTCATCCCCCCCTGTTCGTCGGGTTGTTCCGACGCGCCGATGCGTTGGCGAGCGCGATGTACGCTCGATGCTACGGTGCGGGCGTACCTCGCACGTCTCATCATGACGCCAGGTTGACTCCGGCGTCGGTGGCGGTTCTCATCGGCGGCGTCGCGGCGTGCTGCTCGCTTGCCTTTTTCCTTTAGGAGAGGGGTTGCGAAGGCGTGATGCTCGCCCGCTGGGTGACGTAAAACGCGCGTTCGGAGCCACTTTGCAATAACTTTACAATGCATCGGCTCTTTTTCGTTCGCTTTTACCTTATTTTGATCGTAGTATTACAAACGTTGCTTTTTTACAAGGCTGAAACTTCGATTAATCTGCGGGCAGGAATGAGGAGAGCCTAATGCAAGTCGATTTCATGACGTTCGCTGCGGCGATGGTCAACGATCCCGTGCTGGCGCTGATCGTCGTGCTGACGTTGGGGGCGACCATCGTCAACGGCGCGACGGATGCCCCCAACGCCATCGCCACGGTGGTGGGAACGCGCGCGATGAAGCCGAACCATGCGATTGCCATGGCGGCTGTCTGCAACTTCCTCGGCTTGGTCGGCATCACGACGGTGTCGTCGGCTGTCGCCCAAACCATCTTCAAGATGGTCGATTTCGGAGGTGACGAGCACGCCGCCCTTGTGGCGTTGGCGGCTGCGATGGTCGCCATCATCGTGTGGGGCGTGGCGGCGTGGTGGTTCGGCATACCTACATCGCAAAGCCATTCGCTCATCGCGGGCATCACCGGAGCCGCCATCGCGCTTCAGGGCGGCCTGGGAGGTGTGAACCCCGATGAGTGGATCAAGGTCATCTACGGTCTGGTCATCTCGACGGTTCTCGGATTCGGCTCGGGGTATTTGTTCACCCGGTTGATACGACTCTCGTGTCAAGGGTTGTCGCGCGTTAAATCCGACCGGTATTTCCGCGACGCTCAAATCGTCGCGGGTGCGGGCGTCGCCATCCTCCATGGTGCGCAGGGACGGTCAGAAGTTCCTTTCACTTTGCATGCTCGCCATCATGCTCGGCATCCACGGCAACGCCGACAACGCCACGTTCCCGTTATGGGCGATCATTATGGTCTCGGGTGTCATGGCGCTCGGCACCGCGGTCGGCGGCAAGAAGATCATCAAGTCCGTCGGCATGGAGATGGTGAAGATGGAGCAGTTCCAAGGCTTCTCCGCGTGCCTGTCCGCGTGCTTTTGACATCGGGTTGGCAACCTTCACGGGATTGCCGGTCTCTACGACTCACACCAAGACCACGGCCATCATGGGCGTCGGAGCGGAAAAACGCTTGCGTAACGTGAAATGGAACCTTGCCGGGCACCATGGTGCTCACGTGGATTCTCACGTTCCCGGCTGCGGATTGCTCGCCTACGTCTTCACGCATCTGTTCCTTTTTTGATCATGTAGCGTTCCCTGCGTGACGTGGGCGGATCTGCGGGCGGTATCGCGCCGGCGACGGCTTTGCGTCGCGCAGCGGCTCGGTGGACGGCGGTGCGTCGGGGGATTGACGCTCGGCGTGGTGCGGTGCGGCCGGACGTGCGGGCGCGCGACGCGCGTCTAAGTGCCGGATGCTGCGGTGGTTCGCCGCCGCGCTGCCGCTTGGCATGGCGTTGGCGGGCATCGGCGATGGAAGGGCGGAGCGTGATTGCCGTCGTGCTAAGATATCTCCTGCGTTGAGCATTCATTCAGTCTGTAGGAGGCATACATGAGCGTCATCATCGATGTGTTCGGTCGCGAGATCCTCGACTCGCGCGGCAACCCCACCGTCGAGGTGGAGGTCGCCCTCAGCGACGGGGCTTTCGGGCGCGCCGCAGTTCCCTCGGGTGCTTCCACGGGAGCGTTCGAGGCCGTGGAGTTGCGTGACTGCGACAAGAACCGCTACCTGGGCAAGGGCACGCAGGATGCGGTCGGGCATGTCAACGAGGAGATCGCCGAGGCACTCATCGGCGTCCAGGCCGAGGATCAGCGTCTCATCGACGACATCATGATCGAGGTCGACGGCACCGAGAACAAAGGCGCGCTGGGCGCTAACGCCATCCTCGGCGTTTCCCTGGCGGTGGCGAAGGCGGCTGCCGAGTCAACCGGACTTCCTCTTTACCGTTACGTCGGCGGCGCGAACGCGCACATTCTGCCGACGCCTATGATGAACATCCTGAACGGCGGTGTTCACGCCGACAACAACGTGGACTTCCAGGAGTACATGATCATGCCGGTGGGCGCTCCTACGTTCGCCGAGGCGCTTCGTTGGTGCGCTGAGATCTACCACACGCTCAAAAAGGTTCTTCATGATGCCGGCCTCGGCGGCGGCGTCGGCGACGAAGGCGGCTTCGCTCCCAACCTCAAGACCAACGAGGAGCCGCTGAAGTACATCGTCGAGGCGTGCGAGAAGGCGGGCTACAAGCCCGGCGACGACATCATGTTCGCCATGGACCCGGCTTCCACCGAGTTCTATAACGCCGAAACCGGCAAGTACGAGCTGAAGGGCGAGGGTCGCGAGCTGACCAGCGCCGAGATGGTGGACTACTGGGAGGCGCTCGTCGAGAAGTACCCGATCATCTCCATTGAAGACGGCATGGCCGAAGAAGACTGGGACGGCTGGAAGCCTCTGACCGACCGCATCGGCGACCGCGTGCAGCTGGTGGGCGATGATCTTTTCGTCACCAATACCAAACGCCTCGCCAAGGGCATCGAGATGGGCTGCGCGAACGCCATTCTCATCAAGGTGAACCAGATCGGCTCGCTCACCGAGACGCTCGATGCCATCGAGATGGCCAAAGCAGGCGGGCTATGCGTGCGTCATGAGCCATCGTTCGGCGAGACCGAGGACACCACCATCGCCGATCTTTCCGTGGCGTGCAACACCGGCCAGATCAAAACCGGCGCGCCGTGTCGCTCCGACCGTGTGTGGCCAAAGTACAACCAGCTGCTGCGCATCGAGGGAGGAGCTCGACGACGCTGCGGTGTACGCGGGCATGAGCGCGTTCTACAATATCGCTCGATAACGTGCGCTGCGGTCGGGACGCGTCAAGGCCCCCGGGGCCGAGCGGCAGGACGGCGGGTGTCCGTCGGGTCGCCTGCGAAACGTATTCGCGTATTCCAATAAATGATGTATTCCTCCAGCTCCCTTTTTGAACGTCTCGAAGTCCGGGAACTCGCGACCCCGGAAGAACTCGTCCTTGAGGTGGCCGAACACCTGCTCGGTCGCGCCGTTGTCGACGCAGTTGCCCTTGCGCGACATGCTCTGCACGATGCCGGCTTCCTCGAGCCTCCCGCAATATCCTACGTCCTGGTACTGCCAGCCCATGTCGGACTGCATGATCGGGTGGGCGCCGTCCGAATCTTCGGGATGAGCATGTCGAGCATCTCCTTCTGCTGCGCCATGTCCGGGTGCCGGATATGGACCATGCCGCGATCTCCTTGCTTCCGAAGTCGTAGGCGGGCGCGAGGTACGCCTTGCCCCATTTCTGCTTGAACTCGGTGACGTCGGTGCCGAGCTTCTGCCACGGCCCGTCCGCCTTGAAGTCGCGCCCCAGCACGTTCTCGAAGGTCTTGCCGACCACGCCCCTGTAGGAGTTGTACTTGCGGTAGTCCGTTTCCCGGCGTATGCCGCAGCTTATCCCTATTTCGTGCATCATCTTGAGAACGGTCTTGTCGGCGATGACGGCGCCGTCCTCGGCCCGGAGGCACATCGCTATCTGGCGGTGCCCGCAGCCGTTCGGCGAGCGCGAGAAGATCTCGATCGCCTTGTCCCAAAGCTCCGGCCTGGTCGGCGCCTTGGCCGGCTTCGACTTGTTGTAGTGGTACGTGGACGCCGGCACGCCGGAGGCGGCCAGCAGGTCCCTGAGCGCGTGCCCTTGCCCTGAAAGCTCCCTGATCACCTGGCACTTCTCCCAGGCGCTCGCCTTGCCGCCTCCAGGGCACGCAGTTTTTTAGGTACGCCACCTCGGCCCTGAGCCTGCGGTTCTCCGCCTCCAGCTCCTGCTCGCGGCTCTTCGGTCCCGGCGAGCCGATCCCGTCTTTCCGCGGCCGCCCCTTCGGTTTGGGCCTCAGGGCTTCCGGACCTCCCTCGCGGTAGGCCCTCGCCCATTTCTTCAGTTGCGTCAGGTTTGCGATGCCGTGCTTGGACATGACCTCCTGCCTGGTCATCCCCGAGGTCGACGAAGTCGCGCGGCGGCGAGCTTCGTCTCGTAGTCGTAGCTCCTGTGCTTGGATCCCATGTCCAGGAACGCCTCCTTGCCTACCGCCCTGTACGTGTGGATCCATTCTTCCGCAATGCCTATCGGTATGGCAAGCGCTGTGGAGAGGGACACGGCGCGATGTGCGCGAGCGCGGCTTCGGGTCGCGCAGGCGCCGGCGAATCCGACAGGGGGCGCCGCTTTCGCCGGGGAGGCTTGCCGCGCGGCATGCTCGGGACCGGCCTCCGGCGTCGATTCATGCTTCGACCCTTACGCGGCGCCTGTCGACCCGCAGTTGCGCGAAGGCGCGGTCAGAATCCCCTCGGGATGCGCCATCGCCGCCATCATGGATCGCAGCGGCGGCAGGCACGACGGGTCGGACATCGTGAAGTCGATCGAGCTCATGCACGATCGGAGCAACGGGCTCGGCGGCGGGTTCGCCGCGTACGGGATCTACCCCGCCTACCGGGACCTCTACGCGTTTCACGTCATGTACGAGCCGTGACGCCCGCGCCGAGGTGGAGGCCTATCTGGACACCTACTTCATGTGCGAGAAGCAGGAGCGCGTTCCCACAGAGCCCGTCGCATCCATCAAGAATCCCCCGACATCTGGCGTTATTTCGTCGCCCCTCACACCATGCGTTTGAACTTGAGCGGGATCGACGAGGCGGAATACGTCATGCGGCATGTTTTCCGCATCAACAAGAACATAGACGGCGCCTTCGTCGCCAGCTCGGGCAAGGACATGGGGGCGTTCAAGGGGGGTCGGCTACCCCCGAGGATATCGGCGCTTTCTACCGACTCGACGAGTATCGCGCCTGGGCGTGGACGGCGCACGGGCGTTTTCCCACCAACACGCCCGGCTGGTGGGGAGGTGCGCACCCCCTTCACGCTTTGAACTGGTCGGTCGTTCATAACGGCGAAGTATCGAGCTATGACGCCAACCGCCGTTACGTGGAGCAGTTCGGTTACTCGTGCGGGCTTCAAACCGACACCGAGGTCATCACCTACCTGTTCGACCTGCTGTGTCGACGTCACGGGCTTTCCCAGGAGATGGCGGCGCATATCATGACGGCTCCGAGCTGGGACGCCATCGACCGCATGTCGCCGGCGCAGGCCGCGTTCGAGACGGCGCTGCGCACGGTGTACGCAAGCGCCCTGGTCAACGGACCGTTCTCGGTGATCCTCGGTTCCGACGAGGGTATCCTCGCCATCAACGACCGCCTGAAGCTGCGAGCTCTCATGGCGGGCGAGAAAGGACTCGATGGTGTATCTGGCCAGCGAGCAGGCGGCCATCGAGGCGGTGTGCCCCGACGCCGAGAACATCCGGCCGATCGAGGGAGGCGTGCCCTTCGTCGTCCAGCTCGACGAGGTGGCGCGCCGCAAGAGCGTTCGCTCCGCTTGGAGCAACCCCACCCCACGCGCCGCTGGCTCATGAGACGGGCGTGCTGCCGCGCAGAGAGGAGGCGCGCGAGCTATGATCGATTACGTATTGCCGCGTTACCAGGTGCGGCGCGATGCCGAAGCGTGCGTAGGCTGCGACATCTGCGTGCGCGAATGCGCCAACGGCGTGCACATCGCCCGGACGAAGGGCGAGGTGCCAAAAGCCGATCACGTGAAGTGCGTGAACTGCCTTCGCTGCGTGCTGACGTGCCCCACGCGCGCCCCTGTCGATCGCGCGGTGGCCGCAGGTGGACGGCGGCTCGGCGGTGGACGCTCGAGTACATGCAGGACATCGCCAAGCAGGCGTCTTCAGGCGGCGTGCTGCTCTCGTCCATGGGAAACCCCGAACCGTATCCGGTTGTACTGGGATCATCTGCTGCTCAACGCGAGCCAGGTGACCAACCCTTCCATCTACCCTGCGCGAGCCGCCGATGGAGACGCGCGTGTTTCTGGGAGGCCGTCCCGCTGCGCTCGAGATCGACGAGCGCCGTCGCGCGCTGCGATCGCCCTTGCCGCCTCAGGTGAAGCTCGACGTGCCGATCATGTTCTCGGCCATGAGCTTCGGGTCGGTTTCGCTGAACACCCAACGTGCGCTGGCCATGGCGGCCTGCGAGCTCGGCACGCTGTTCAACGTGGGCGAAGGCGGGCTTCATCGCGACTTGGAACGCTACGCCGATCATGCGGTGGTGCAGGTGGCCTCGGGCCGTTTTCGGGGTGGACCCCCGTTACCTGAACGCCGGCGCCATGGTGGAGATAAAGATCGGCCAGGGGCCAAGCCCGGCATCGGCGGGCATCTTCCGGTGAGAAGATCACCTCCGAGGTGTCGAGCACGCGCATGATCCCCGAGGGCGCCGACGCCATCTCGCCCGCGCCCCATCACGACATCTACTCGATCGAGGATCTTCGCCAGCTCATCTTCTCCCTGAAGGAGGCGACGCGATACCGAAAGCCCGTCGCGGTGAAGATAGCGGCGGTTCCACAACGCCGCCGCCATCGCGAGCGGCATGGCGCGTGCGGGCGCGGAGGTCATCGTGGTCGACGGGTTCCGCGGCGGGACGGGCGCCGCTCCGAAGCGCATCCGCGACAACGTGGGCGTGCCCGTCGAGCTCGCGCTCGCCTCCATCGATCAGCGCCTGCGCGACGAGGGGATCCGCTCGACGGTCAGCGTGGTGGCAAGCGGCACGATCCGCACGTCGGCCGACGTGGTGCGCGCCATCGCGCTCGGCGCCGACGCGGTCTCGTGCGGCAGCGCACCGCTTATCGCGCTGGGCTGCCACCAATGCGGCGATTGCTCGCGCGGAAAGTGCAACTGGGGCATCGCGACGCAGCGCCCCGAGCTGGTCGAGCGCCTCGACCCCTGAGGAGGGAGCCGAGCGCGTGGTGAACCTGGTACGCGCGTGGACGCATGAGATTCAGGAGATGATGGGCGGTATGGGGATCAACGCGGTCGACAGCCTGCGCGGCAACCGCCTCATGCTGCGCGGCATCGGCCTTACCGATCGGGAGCTCGAGATACTGGGGGGTGAAGCATGCAGGCGAATGATTCGAAGACGAGCGGGGCGCGGGCTCGGCAACCGATGCAGGCTGCGATGTGCGCAAGGCGGACGCCGCGCGTTCGTCTGCGTCGGGTTCTGCTCGACGACGTCGAGCTCGACGATGTGCGCGCCCAGCGTTATCTGGGTTGCGCGCTGCCCGAGGGCAAGCGACTGCGCGTTCACGGAACTCCGGCAACGATCTGGCGTGCTATATGGACGGCGGCGTCGTCGAGGTGCTCGGCAACGCCCAGGACCAGGTGGGCAACACGATGAACGCCGGCGAGGTGATCATCCGCGGGCGATGCGGCGATGCGGCGGGCTATGCCATGCGCGGCGGGCGCATCTTCGTCCGCGACGGCTGCGGTTGGCGCGCGGGCATCCACATGAAGGAGTACGGCGAGAAACGTCCTGTCGTGGTGATCGGGCGGGATGCGGGCAGCTTCCTCGGCGCGAGTACATGGCGGGCGGTGTGGTGGTCGTGCTCGGCGAGACGGGCGATTATCTCGCCCGCGGCATGCACGGCGGCGTCATCTATCTGAGGAAGCCCCGCGTGCGGGAGCGTTGTCGGACGAGGTCGTGCTCTCGCACGTCGATGACGCCGACTTGGCCGTCTTGGAGCCGCTGCTCGGGAGTACGACCGCCTGTTCGCGGATGAGCTGGGGTATGCGGTGCGCGCCGGGCGTCCGCGTTCCTGCGCGTTTCGCCCGCTTCGTCTCGGCCGTACGCGAGCATGTACGTCCGTTGATTCGGAATCGATCAATCGAAGGGAAAGGAAGTGCCGACATGAACGTTCCAGAGGAATTCGGAAGCTTGGTGTTCGACGACCGTGCCATGAAGGCGACGCTTCCCGCGAAAGTCTACCGGTCGCTGAGGAAGACCATCGACGAGGGGACCCGTCTCGATCTGGGCGTGGCGAACGCGGTGGCCGCCGCCATGAAGGACTGGGCGGTCGCGCGCGGGGCGACCCACTACACGCATTGGTTCCAACCTCTCACGGGCATCACAGCCGAGAAGCATGACAGCTTCATCACGCCTTCCCCCCGACGGCGGCGTGATCATGCAGTTCTCCGGCAAAGGAGCTGATTAAAGGCGAGCCCGACGCCTCCTCTTTCCCCTCCGGCGGCCTGCGCGCCACCTTCGAGGCCCGGGGCTACACCGCGTGGGATCCCACGAGCTACGCGTTCATCAAGGGCTCGACGCTGTGCGTTCCGACGGCGTTTTGCTCCTACACCGGCGACGCCCTCGACAAGAAGACGCCGCTTTTGCGCTCGATGGAGGCACTCAACCGCCAGGCGCTGCGCATCCTGCGGCTGTTCGGCAACGACGAGGTCAAGCGCGTGATCACCTCGGTGGGACCCGAGCAAGAGTACTTCCTGGTCACCGAGGAGATGTACGAGCGCCGAACCGACCTGCGCTTCACCGGCCGCACGCTGTTCGGTGCCAAGCCCCCCAAGGGTCCAGCAGCTCGACGACCATTACTTCGGCGTCATCAAGCCGCGCGTGGCGGCTTTCATGGCCGATTTGAACGAGGAGCTGTGGAAGCTCGGCGTGCTGGCGAAGACCGAGCACAACGAGGTCGCGCCCCGCGCAGCACGAGCTCGCCCCCATATACACCACCACCAACATCGCCACGGATCACAACCAGTTGACGATGGAGATCATGCAGAAGGTTGCCTCCCGTCACGGTCTGGTGTGCCTGCTGCACGAAAAGCCCTTCGCGGGCGTCAACGGAAGCGGCAAGCACAACAACTGGTCCATCGGCACCGACACGGGCCAAAACCTCCTCGCGCCGGGTGACACCCCTACGAAAACGCCCAGTTCTTGCTTTTCCTCTGCGCCGTGATCAAGGCGGTCGACGACTACCAGGACCTCTTGCGCCTTTCGGTGTCCACCGCGGGCAACGACCACAGACTCGGAGCGAACGAGGCGCCTCCGGCCGTGATCTCGATGTTTCTGGGGGATGAGCTGAGCGCCATCATGCGCGCCATCGAAACCGACACCCCCCTACGAGGGCACGGAGCGTCGCAAAATGAAGCTCGGCGTCGACGTCTTGCCCCTGTTCAGCTGCGACACCACCGACCGCAATCGCACGAGAGCCCCTTCGCCTTCACCGGCAACAAGTTCGAGTTCCGCATGCTCGGCTCGTCGAATTCCATCGCCTGCGCCAACATCATGCTGAACAGCGCGGGGGCGGAGAGCCTGCGCATCTATGCCGACAGGCTCGAGGGCGCGGACGACTTCGAGAGCGCGCTGCACGAGATGATCCGCAAGACCATCAAAGACCATGCGCGCATCGTGTTCAACGGCAACGGCTACGACGACGCGTGGATCGACGAGGCGGTCAACGTTCGCGGCCTGCACAACCTCAAGACCACGCCCGACTGCATGCCCCGTCTGCTCGATGAGAAGAACGTGGCCATGCTGACCTCCCACGGCGTGTTCACCGTCGCCGAGATGGAGTCGCGCACCGAGATCATGCTGGAGAACTACTGCAACTCGATCGAGATCGAGGCCGCGACCATGATCAACATGGCGCGCACCGAGATCGCCCCGCGGTCGGGGCGTATCTGCGCGCGGGTTGCCGAAACCGCGGCGGTGAAGCGCAGCGTGGCGCCTCGGACGAGCCTCGGTTGCGAGACCGGCTTGATCGAGCGCCTCTCGGGTCTGGTCGATCGCATGTTCGCCGCGGCGGATGAGCTCTGAGGAGGGCGGTTTCGCGGCTCGATGAGACGACGTGCGTGATCGAGCGGTCCGAGAAGATTCGCGACGAGGTGCTTCCCGCGATGGATGCTCTGCGGGCCCCCGCCGATGAGGCGGAGACGCTGACCGCGAAAACCTATTGGCCGTTTCCGACGTACGGCGATCTGCTGTTCGGCGTGCGTTAGACGCATCGCCGAGCGAGAAGCCAAGTGAGAAGTTGACGAAGAAAGGAAGGTACGACACGTGAACAGAGGGTCTCTGCGCTACGAAGGTAAAGCGAAGCGCGTGTACGAGACGGAGGATCCGACGCTCTACATCATGGAGTACAAAGACGATGCCACGGCCTTCAACGGCGAGAAAAAGGGCACGATCGAGGGCAAAGGCGTTGTCAACAACCATATGAGCAACGTGCTGATGCGCCTGCTCGCCGACATGGGCGTGCCGAACCATTTCGTGTCCGAGTTGAGCGAGCGCGAGGTCTTGGTGCGCGCGGTCGAGATCGTCCCGCTCGAGGTGATCGTGCGCAACGTGGCCGCAGGATCGTTCGCGGCGCGTTACGGCGTCGCCGAGGGCACCGAGTTCTCCGAGCCCACGGTCGAGTTCTCGTACAAAAAGCGACGAGCTGGGCGACCCGCTGATCAACTCCCACGCACGCGCGCCTCGGCTTGGCGCGAGCGCGTCGGAGATCGAGCGGATCAAAGGTTCGCGCTGAAGATCGACGAGATTCTCGTCAAGTTCTGGAAGGAGCGCGGGTGCGCCTCGTCGACTTCAAGGTGGAGTTCGGGCGCCCCGACGGCGAGGTGTGATCCTCGCCGACGAGATAAGCCCCGACACGTGCCGGTGGATGTGGGATGCCGAAACCGGGATCATCTGGACAAGGACCGCTTCCGCCGTGATTTGGGCGACGTGCAGGAGGGCTATGCCGAGGCGTTGCGCCGTCTTGAGATCGCGGTGTCGGACTGAAAGCGGGTGGGGAAATGACCAAGTACGTATTCGTGACCGGCGGCGTGGTCTCGGGGCTGGGGAAGGGCATCACGGCCGCGTCCCTCGGCAGGCTTCTGAAAGCGCGCGGCTGCGTGTCGCCGCGCAGAAGCTCGATCCCTACCTCAACGTCGATCCGGGGACGATGAGCCCGTATCAGCACGGCGAGGTCTTCGTCACCGATGACGGCGCGGAAACCCGATTTGGACTTGGGGCACTACGAGCGTTTCATCGACGAGGATCTCAACGAGTTGTCCAACCTCACGGCGGGCAAGGTGTACTACACCGTGCTCGACAAGGAGCGGCGCGGTGCGTACCTGGGGGTCGACCGTTCAAGTCATCCCGCATGTGACCGATGAGATCAAGCGGTTCATCTACGAGGTCGGCGAGCGCACGGACGCCGACGTAGTCATCACCGAGATCGGGGGCACGGTGGGCGACATCGAGTCGCAGCCTTTCATCGAGGCCATACGCCAGGTGTCGCTTGAGAACGCGCCCGAGGACAGCCTGTTCGTTCACGTCACGCCTCGTTCCCTACCTGCAGGGGTCGGGCGAGCAGAAGTCCAAGCCGACCCAGCGTTCGGTGAAGGAGCTGCAGGAGCTCGGCGTGGCCCCCGACATCATCGTGCTGCGCTGCGATCGCCGCCTCGAGGACGCCGTGTTCTCCAAAATCGCACTGTTCTGCAACGTCAAGCCGGACTGCGTCATCGAGAACCGTACCCTCGAGAGCCTTTACGAGGCGCCGCTCATGCTCGAGCGCGCAGGTCTGGCGCGCGGTGTGCAGCAGGCTGCGGCTCGATGTCCCCGAGCCCGACCTGAGCGAGTGGGAGGCGCTTGTTCGCCGCGTCGTCGATGCCGAGGACGAGGTGCGCATAGGGCTCGTGGGCAAGTACGTCGAGCTGCACGATGCCTATCTTTCCGTGGCGGAGGCGCTTCGCCACGCCGGCTACGCTCACGGCGTGCGCGTGAGCATCGACTGGATAGATTCGAGCGCGCTCGATGCGCGCACGTGCGCGATAGGCTCGGCGACCTCGACGGCGTCATCGTGCCGGGTGGTTTCGGGCAACGCGGCGTGGAGGGCATGGTGAGCGCGGTGCGCTTCGCCCGCGAGCGGAACATCCGTTTCTCGGCATCTGCATGGGCATGCAGGCGGCGGTCATCGAATTCCGCGCGCAACGTCGCGGGGCTTGTCGAGGCGGGGTCGGGCGAGTTCGACGAGGCATGTCCCCAGAAGGTGATCGACTTCATGCCCGGTCAAAGCGCCGAGGGGAGCAAAGGGCGGCACGTTGCGGCTCAGGGGCGTATCCGTGCGCCATCGCGCCGGGGCAGCGATGCTCGAGCGCTGCTATGGTGAGAGCCTGGTTCGCGAGCGGCATCGTCATCGTCTCGAGGTGAACGACGAGTACCGTGAGATTCTCGTCGGCGCCGGGCTTCGCGAATCGGGAACCTCGCCTGACGGCCGGCTCGTCGAGGCGGTCGAGCTGCCCGATCGGAAGTTCTTCGTGGGCGTGCAGTATCACCCCCGAGTTCAAGAGCCGCCCGACGCGCCCGCACCCGCTGTTCCTCGGCTTCGTCGGAGCGGCGTGCTCATGCGCGAAGGAGCGCGCGTAATGGGGTGCATGAGGAATGCGGCGTGTTCGGCGTCTTCTCGCCTTCTCCCATCGACGTGGCGAACATGGTCTTCGGCGGCCTGTTCGCGCTTCAGCATCGCGGGCAGGAGAGCTGCGGCATCGTGGTGAACGACGACGGCGTGTTCGCGTCGCATAAGGATCTCGGGTTGGTGGGCGAGGTGCTCACCCCCGATGTGCTCGCCCGCCTGCCGCACGGCTCCATGGCGGTGGGGCACGTTCGCTACAGGACCACCGGCGCGCGCGTGCGCGCAAATTGCCAGCCGATCGAAGTCAACCACCGCAAAGGGGCGTATGGCTCTCGCGCATAACGGCAACCTCAGCAACGCCGACGAGCTTCGCTGCGCGCGCTCGAGCTGGCCGGCGCCATCTTCCACACGACGAGCGACACCGAGACCATCGCCTACGTGGTGACGCGCGAGCGGTTGCGCGCGGCGTCCATCGAGGACGCGCTGTCGGTCCGCGATGGACGAGATAGAAGGCGCGTATTCGCTTGTCCTGATGTCGGCGCAGAAGCTCATCTGCGCGCGCGACCCCCACGGCTTCCGCCCGCTCTGCTACGGCGTGACCGAGGAGGGCGTTTACGTGGTTGCGTCCGAAAGCTGCGCGCTTTCGGCGGTCGGCGCGCGGTTCGTGCGCGACGTCGAGCCGGGCGAGATCATCGTGTTCACGGCGGACGGACCGTGTTCCCGCCGCGAGCATTGCGGTGCCGCGCCGCGTTCCTCGTGCGTGTTCGAGTACATCTACTTCGCCCGTCCCGACTCGGTCGTCGACGGCGTGTCGGTGCACGCCGCGCGTTTGCGTGCGGGCGGCATCCTCGCCGAAGAGCATCCGGTTGAGGCGGATGTGGTGGTGGGCGTTCCCGACTCGGGGCTTGACGCGGCCCTCGGGTACGCCCGCGCATGTCGGGCGTACCCTGGGGCATGGGCTTGGTGCGCAACCGCTACGTCGGGCGCACGTTCATCTCGCGGGGCAGAGCGCGCGCTTGGACAAGGTAAGGCTCAAGCTGTCGGCGGTGGAAGAGTGCGTGCGCGGGCGGCGCGTGGTGCTCGTCGACGACTCCATCGTGCGCGGAACCACGGCGCGCCGCATCGTGGAGCTCCTGCGTGAAGCGGGTGCGGCCGAGGTTCATCTGCGCATATCCGCCCCGCCGTTTCTGCACCCCTGTTATTACGGCACCGACATCGATTCCGAGGAGCATTTGATCGCGTGTCGCTGCAGCGTTTCCGAGATAGCCTGCGAGCTGGGCGCGGACAGCCTGGGGTATCTGCCTGTCGAGCGGCTTGGCGAACTCGCCTGCGGCGCGGGCATTTGCGCGGCGTGCTTCGACGGGCGCTATCCCACCGACGTGCCCCGCTGCGCGTCGAAGAACCCGCTTCGAGCGCAAGTTATCCGACGGGGCATGAGAAGCGCGATATCGGGCGGCGTCTCGGGGCGAGCTGTGAGCTGTGAGCTCGCGCGTCCCGACCGTCCCGCGGGGCGGTGCGCGGCGCGCGAATGACGGGGCGAATAGCGGGTAGGCGTCGGGTTTCACGTCCCTGTGCGTGAAGCCGAGGAAAGGAGAGGGCCCATGGGCCTCAAGTTCACCAAAATGCACGGCCTTGGCAACGATTACCTTTACGTGCTGGGCAACCCTGACCGGGCGAAAGAGCGCTACGGCGTTGACGCCCCCGATCTTTCGGTCCGCCTTTCCGACCGACATTTCGGCGTGGGATCCGACGGCATGATCTGGATCGCCCTGTCAGACGATGCCGATTGCACGATGCGGATCTTCAACGCCGACGGCAGCGAGGGCAGAATGTGCGGCAACGGCGTGCGCTGCGTGGGGAAGTACCTTTACGACAAAGGCCTCGTCGATAGGCTCAGCGTGTGCGTCGACACGCTTTCGGGCGTGAAGGAGCTTGAGCTCGCACCCGGCCCCGACGGCGCGATCGAGCGGGTGTCCGTGTGCATGGGGCGCGCCGAGGTGGAGCCCGAGCGGGTGGTCGAGGCGCTTGGTGAGAAGGTTCGCCTTACACCTGTCGACGTGGGCAACCCTCATGCGGTCGTCTTCACGGAAGACGCCCTCGCGGCGCCGGGTTGCGACCCTCGGCGCGGCCCTCCGAACGTCACGAGGCGTTTCCCGACGGGGTCAACGTCGAGTTCGTCGAGGTGACGGGCGAAAAACGAGCTGCGCATGCGCGTGTGGGAGCGCGGTAGCGGCATCACCATGGCCTGCGGCACGGGCTCGTGCGCGTCAGCGGCAGCTGCCGTGCGCAGGCTTGGCGGACGGCGCCCGCCCGGTGCGCGTGGTCCTCGACGGCGGCGAGCTGCTGATCGAAGTGAGGTCCGACGGGGAAGTGGTCATGACCGGCCCCGCGACGACGGTTTGTGAAGGAGAGGTTGAGCTATGATCGAGTTGAACCCGGCATTACGCCGAGCTGGAGGATTCGTATCTGTTCGCGGGCATCGCGCAGAAGGTCGCGGCATATGCCGAGGCGCACCCGGCGAGCGCATTCTGCGCTTGGGGATAGGGGACGTGTCCCTGCCTTTACCCGAGGCGGTCATCTCGGCGCTTCACGAGGCGGTCGACGAGCAGGCGAACCCTGAAACCTTCCAGGGCTATCTTCCCGAATGCGGAGCGCCGTTTCTCCGCAAGGCCATCGTCGATCACTATGCGACGCGCGGGGTATCCCTCGATGCAGGCGAGGTGTTCGTCTCGAGCGGTGCGAGCGACGAGTTGGGCGACATCCTCGATCTGTTCGACTCCTCGAGCCCGGCTTTGGTGATAGAGCCGGGCGTATCCCGCCTACGTCGATGCCAGCGTCATCGCGGGCAGGCGCATCGTGCGGCTGGAGTCGGGCAAAGACGACGGCTTCGCACCCTGGCCCGATCCCGCTCTCGAGGCGGATCTGATTTACCTGTGCTCGCCGAGCAACCCCACCGGTGCTCATTTCACGCGCGACAAGCTGAAGGCGTGGGTCGATTTCGCCAACGCGCGCGGTGCCGTCATCTTGTTCGACGCCGCTTACGAGGCGTTCATCTCGGACGAGAACGTCGCCCACAGCATCTTCGAGGTGGAAGGCGCGCGCATCTGCGCGATCGAGATCTGCTCGCTTTCCAAGACGGCGGGCTTCACGGGCACGCGCTTGGGCTACACCGTCATCCCCTTCGACCTTAAGCGCTCCGGCATGAGGCTTTGCCGACATGTGGGTCCGAAACCGCACGACCAAGACCAACGGCGTGAGCTTCATCGTGCAGAAGGGCGCGGCGGCCGTGTTCACCCCTCGAAGGGCGCCGTCAGGTCGAGCGCAACATCGAGGTGTACAAGGCCAACGCGCGGGTCATCACGGAGACGCTCGACGCGGCGGGCGTGTGGTACTGCGGCGGCGTGAACGCGCCGTACGTGTGGATGGAGTGCCCGCGCGGCATGGGCAGTTGGGAGTTCTTCGATTATCTGCTCGAGAACGCGCAGGTGGTTGGAACCCCGGGCGTCGGGTTCGGCCCATGCGGCGAGGGCTATTTCCGCCTCTCCTCGTTCGGCAGCCCCGATGACACCGTCGAGGCGATGCGGCGGATGAGGCAGCTTTTTCGGGTAGCTCGGCTTTCGGGGCGTGCAGTCTCGCGCGCTCCGTTTCCGCTTGCGTCTTTCGCTCCCCGCTCCTTCGCTGCGCATGTCGCCTCCCCCCGCACGCGCCCGTGTCTGCTCCCGCGTCCCGCGCCCTCGCTCCCGCACGCGCGATTCGCTACGCCTCCGCTTGCGCCCGCTTCGCCTTTCCCACTTCGCCTCCCGCTCGTCCCTCGCTCCCTCCGCTCTCGCACTCCGCGCCCCGCGCGATAGCTCCGTGCGTTTTGCTTTCATCCGCGCGCGCCCTTGCTCCTGCGTCCTCTCATGCTCCGTAGCCTGCGCCGCCGCAATCCGACCACTTTCTCTCTTTGGAAAAGGGGACGTGGCCCCTCCCCGTAGCGGTCGTGCACGATGTCGAGGGTGGCAATTCCGAAAATGAACGAAATGTATCATCGGGACGCTTCCTCGCACCGTTTTGAACTCTATAGATGGCGAAGCGCCGCTCGATTCTCCGACGTTTTCCCCAGGTCGCGTTTTTTGCGACGGCGAATTCCGTCTTCGCGGCAAGCGTGCGTTGATACAAGTCGTCGGAAAACGGGAATCCAGCAGCGTCGTTTCGTTCACGAGCTGTTTTTTTGGGGTTCGCGCGCCGGTTATCTGGCGTCCGCCTGACCCTGTGCGCCAGCCGCTGGCATCCGACCCGACCCCGTGCGTCAGCCGCGCGGGGGATCCGACCTGGCCTCGCGCACCAGCCGCCCCCGAGCGTTTTGCGCACGCCTGCTCCCGCCCGCTCCTCCGCGCGTCGGCGCGTATTTTCCCCGATCTATCATTCTTGCAGCGCTATAATGGACGGCGTGTCATGCCGGCGTCTTCCGCGATGGTTCGCCGTAGGGGTGGAAGGCGCTTTTTTCGAAAGGGGATGCTATGAAAGAGATGATTTCGCTCGAGGAGGCGCGCGAGCTCGTGCTGTCCCACGTGTCGCCGCTGCCGACCGAGCGCGTGTCGATTCTCGACGCGGTCGGGCGCGTCGCGGCGGAGGATCTGCGCAGCGACATCGACGTCTCGCCGTTCGCTCACGCGGCCATGGACGGCTTCGCCCTCCATGCGGCGGATATCGAGGGCGCGACTGAGGAGAATCCGGTGAAGCTGTCCGTCATCGCGGAGATCGGCGCGGGCAGCGTGTACGCGGGCGCCATCGCCGCAGGCGAGTGCGTGCGCATCATGACGGGTGCCCAGCTGCCCGACGACGCCGACGCCGTGGTGAAGTACGAGATCGTCGACGTGGTGGAAGGCGACGGGCGCCCAGGCTCCGTCGTGGCGTTCGCCGCGCCGACCGCCGTGCGCTCCAACATCCGCGAGGCGGGCGAGGAAGGCGCGCGCGGGCGAGGTCATCGTCGAGGCGGGCGAGGTCATCGGCGCAGCGGGCGTCGGCTTCCTCGCGGGATGCGGCGTCCTCGAGGTGGAGACCTACCGCGCTCCCCGCGTCGCCATCATCGCGACCGGCAGCGAGCTGGTAGACCCCACCGAGGTTCCCACGCCCGGCAAGATCCGCAACTCGAACAGCTATGCGATGGCCGCGTGCGCGAAGGCCGCAGGCGCCGAGCCGTTCATCCTGCCGATCGTCGAGGATACCTACGAGGCGCTCGAGTCCGCGGTGGCGGGCGCGGTTGAAAGCTACGATTTCGTGGTGACCACCGGCGGCGCCGCCAACGGCGATTTCGACTTCATCAAGCCGGTCGTCGACAACCTCGGCGAGCTCTACATGACCACGGTCAACATGCGCCCCGGCAAGGCGCAGACGTTCGGGCTGGTGAAGGGCACGCCCGTGTTCGGCCTTCCCGCAACCCCGCAGCGGCCTACTGCGGCTTCGAGCTGATCATCCGCGCTGCGCTGCGCAAGATGCAGGGCTACTCCTGCTTCGAGCGCCCCGTCATCGTCGGCAAGCTGTCCAAGGACGAAGAAGAAGGACCCGCGCCGTATCCTCATGCGCGCGACCGTGTCGAAGGACGCGGCGGGCGAGTTCGTCGTCACGCCGGCGAAGAACCAAAGCCCGGTTTGTTCGGCGTCATCCAGAAGGCCAACTGCATGGCGGTCATGCCCGAAGGTCTCGAGTCGAAGCGCGCGGGCGATCTCGTCACGTGCTATGTGCTCGACGCCCGAGGAAGTCGTTATCTAGCGCGTTCGCGCCTTGAGTGAAAAGGGGAGAAGAAATGTCCGAGGAAGCAAAGCCCATCACATTCGGCATCGTGACGTGCTCCGACACGCGCGATTTGAGCCAGGACTTCGCCGGCGACGCGCTCGAGAAGCTCATCGCCGAGGCGGGGTGGGTGTGCCGCACGCACACGCTGGTGAAAGACGAGCGCCCCTCATATCGCCCAGGCGATCAAGCACTGCGCCGACGATCTGGGCGTCGACGTTGTGCTGACCTGCGGGGGAAGCGGCCTTTCCTTGCGCGATGTGACGCCCGAGGCGACGCAGGACGTGTGCGAGCGCAACGTGCCCGGCATCGCCGAGGCCATGCGCGCCCATAGCCTGAAGATCACGCCGCACGCCATGCTCTCGCGTGCGCTGTGCATGCAGCGCGGTCGCACGCTGGTCGTCAACCTGCCGGGATCGACCAAGGCTGCGACGGAGAACTGGGAGGGCATCGTCGGGGTGCTTCCCCACGCTGTCAAGATGATGGCAGGCGGCGGGCACGACTAAGCCGTCCGACATGAGGTAGAGCCCGAAATGCGAATCCCTCGGGGAGTCGGTCGATCCGCTCCCCGTCTGTTTGCGTTATACTTGCTGGGGCTTAACGCCTGCAATGTTCACCTGCGCGAAAAGGCGATGAATGCACATGAGCGACCTACCCAACGGCTTCACGGGATTTTCGAAGCGCGACTCGGCTTTGTCTCCGCCGGGAGGCCATCCGCGGGCGAATGCGGAGGCCGGGCTCCGCCTGCGGTGCGCCGGCGGCTGCTTCTCGTGCCGCAGTGTCGGGCTGGCGCTCGGATGCATCGCATGCAGACGGCGACGCGAACCGCACGGGGGCGTGTGGGGCGCGCCTCCTACCATCTCGAAGATCGACATGGCGCGCTATCTTGCCGATGACGCCCACGGTTCGGTTTCCTTCGACCCCCCGGAAGCTTGCGCAGATCTCCCGCTTCGATCGACGCGGGGCGTGGATGGAGATCGACCTTTTCCGCCATACGTCGCAACTGCATCGAGGTGAAGCGTCGGCTCGCCGGCGGTGTGCGGCTCATGGCGCAGGTCGCCTCCGACGCTTACGGGCACGGGGCCGTGCGCTGCGCGAAGATGGCCCTCAACTCGGGGGCCGACTACCTCGGCGTGGCGACGGTCGATGAGGCCATCGAGCTGCGCGAGGCGCTCATCAACGCGCCTGTTTTGGTTTTGTCCGAACCGCCGCTCGCCTCCATACCGTTGCTGCTCGCCTACAAGGTCATGCCGAGCGTCTACACGCCCGACTTCGCCATCCAATATGCGGAAGCCGCCGATTCGGTGGGGGATGCGCGCCCCCCTTCCATCTGGCTGTCAACACGGGCATGAACCGCATCGGGGTGCGCTTCGACGAGGTGGTCTCGTTCATGCATCAGATCGGTTTCCACCGTGCGCTCGAGTTGGTCGGCACGTTCACGCAGCTCGCCACGGCTGATTCGTCCGAGACGCTCGATTTCCAGATCCAGGCGAAGCGCTTCGTGGAGGCGATCGGCGCGTTGCGCGCCGCCAACGTCAACCCCGGCATCGTGCATGCGGCCAACTCCGCGGCGGCCATTCGCTATCCCGAGGCGCACTTCGACATGGTCAGGGTGGGCTGCGCCCTCTACGGATTCCACCCCTGTGCCCCGAGACGCGCGGTCTCATCAGCCTGGAGCCGGCCATGAGCGTGCACGCGCGCATCATCGATGCGAAGATCGTTCCCATGAGCGAAGGCGTCGGCTACGGCATGCGCTACCGATCGCCCGGTTCGGTGAAGATCTGCACCGTGCCCGTCGGGTACGCGGACGGGCTGCCCTGCGCGCTTTCGGGGAACACCGACTTCCTCGTCGACGGCAAAGCGTTTCGCCAGGTGGGCAACATCTGCATGGATCAGTGCATGTTCGAGGTGGATCTGCGCACGTACGCGACGCGCCGCCGCGTCGATCCGCAGATCGGCGACGAGGTGATCATCGTCGGCTCGTCGGGTGAGGCGTCGGTGACCGTAGACGAGATGGCGCGCAAGCTCGGTACCACCCAAAGCGAGATAGCGCTCGGATTCGGCCTGTCGCGCCTTCCGCGGCTGTATCGCTAGCCGAAGGGAGGAAAGACCGCGGGCGCCCGCCGTTTCGAAAGCGCCGCGATGCTTGCGTTTGCGGGTGGAGTCGGTGCGCGTGGTGCGGCTTCGACGCTCTGCGGCGCAGGTTTGGAGCCATCAGGAAGGAAGAAAGCATGACGAAACCCCATATCCCCCTCGACGAGATCCGTTCGGCGGTCGAGTCGTGCCGCAAGTGCCCGCTTGCCGAGGGGCGCACGCAGACCGTCTTCGGCGTCGGAAACCCCTCTGCGCGCGTGCTCATCGTCGGGGAGGCCCCGGGTAAAACGAGGATCTGCAGGGCGAGCCGTTCGTCGGTGCGGCGGGCAAGTACCTCGACGAGCTCTTGTCCATCGCGGGCTTGAAGCGCGAGGAGGTCTTCATCGCCAACGTCTTGAAGTGTCGACCTCCCGGAAACCGCAACCCGCGGCCGGAGGAGATCGAGATGTGAACTCGGGGTATCTGCGCGAGCAGACGCGCACCATCGATCCCGAGTACATCGTGACGCTCGGCAATTTCGCCACGAAGTTCATCTTGAAGACCGACAGCGGCATCACGAGACTGCGTGGCACGCTGCAGCAAGCGGGGCGCTTCAAGGTGTTTCCGATCTTCCACCCCGCTGCGGCGCTCTACGATGGAAGCAAGCGGGTTGCGCTTGAAAACGACTTCGCCACGCTCGGCGAGCTTCTTCGGTCCGAGGCTTCGGGTAGAGGCGCGGGTCCGTCCGGCGCCAAGGCGCTCGCACGCTTGCGCTCAGTCGGTAATATATCGGTTAAATCGCCTGTTCACGTTGCTTGTTCGCGGTGCAGCTTTGCTATACTGTACGCTTCATTTTACGCTGGGCGGCGCGCGCGATTCGGAAAACGCGCGCGAGAAGGGATCCGCGAACGCGCGCACGGGAGGTGCGTGGCGCGTCGGCGTCTCTCGTGCCGTTCTGCAAACGATAAGGATCGAGGACGATGTATCCAATCGAAGCCGTTGAAGCGCTGAACGCCGAGGTCACGCGCATGGTCGTGCGCGCCCGGAGATCGCGCGCAAGATAGCGCCCGGGCAGTTCATCATGCTGCGCATCGACGAGGCGGGCGAGCGCATCCCGCTCACCATGAACGAGGCGGACGCGCAGACGGGCACCGTCACCATCGTGTTCCAGGCGGTCGGGGCCACCACCATGCGCCTTGCGCGCGCATGAAGGCGGGCGAGGCCCTGCTCTTGACTTCGTCGGCCCGCTCGGCAACCCCACCGAGCTCGAAGGAGCGCGCCGTGCGTGCGTCATCGGCGGCGGCTTGGGCTGCGCCATCGCCTATCCCCAGGCGAAGTGGCTTCACGATCATGGTTGCGAAGTCGATGTCGTCACCGGTTTCCGCACGTCTGACCTGGTTATATTCGAAGACGAGCTCGCTGCCTGCTCGAATCGCTCGATCGTCATGACCGATGACGGATCCAACGGAACAAAGGCGTGGTCACCGCGCCGTTGAAGAGCTGGATCGAGGAAGGCGCCGACTACGATCTGGTGCTCGCCGTGGGGCGGTCATCATGATGAAGTTCGTCGCCTTGACCACGAAGTCCCTACGGCATCAAAACACTCGTCTCGATGAACCCGCTCATGATCGACGGCACGGGCATGTGCGGCGGCTGCCGGTGAAGGGGGGACGAATACCTCCCACGCGTGCGTTGACGGGCCGGACTTCGACGGGCATCTGGTCGACTACGACGACGCCATGCGCCGCGGCGTGATGTATCCGCAGCTACGAGGACGTCGCCCGAAAGAACGTGAAGAAGAAGCTCGCGAGCGAGGCGCGCGACTGCGCCGCGACGGGTCGTGCGGCTGCCGCTCGTGCCGAGAAGGATGCGTGAGGCTTGTGTCCCGTATGTTCAACTACAACCGTCAGGGCTATAAAACCCCCGTCCCCGTCCTCGATCCGCCGAGCGCCGCTAACACGTTCGCGGAGGTGACGCTCGGCTACTAACGCGGAAGCCGCCGTCAACGAGGCGCGCCGCTGCATCCAGTGCTCCTCGAAACCCTGCGTCGCCGGCTGTCCTGTAGGCGTGCCAATCCGCGAGTTCGTCGCCCTCATCGCCCAAGCGCGATTTCCCGAACGCGTATGCGGCGGTCAAGGACGCCAACGCGCTTCCGGCCATCTGCGGTCGCGTCTGCCCGCAGGAGTCCCGAGTGCGAGGGCGTGTGCATGCGCGGTCGCAAGGCGCGCGGCGAGCGGTGGGCGTCGGCCCGTCTCGAGCGCTTCATCGCCGACTGGGCGGCGGACAACAGGCCAGGCCAACGCGGCGCTTGCGACCCGGCGTGCAGCGCGCTTGGCGGGCACGCTCGACGGCGACGACGAGCTCACCCGCGCGGCGGCAAAGGCCGTGCCGCTCATTGCGCCGGGGACCGATCTGTCGGGGCAAGCGCGTGGCGGTGGTGGCTCCGGCCCCCGCGTCGCTCACCTGCGCAGGCGAGCTGGCGAAGTTCGGCGCGGGCGTCACGGTGTTCGAGGCGCTCCGACGTCGGCGGCGTTTTGACGTACGGCATCCGGAGTTCCGCCTGCCGAAAAGCCTTGTTTCGCGCGAGGTCGCGGCCATCGAGGAGCCCTCGGCGTCAAGTTCAGGTGAATGCGGTGGTGGGCAAGCTGGTCGACGTCGAGGAGCTGCTCGGCGAGCGCGGATTCGATGCGGTGTTCGTCGCCACGGGCGCAGGCCTGCCGAGCTACATGGGCATCGAAGGCGAAGGCTCAACGGCGTGTGCGTCGCCAACGAGCTGCTCACGCGCGTCAACCTCATGAAGGCTTATCAGTTCCCCGAGCACGAGACCCGGTGGCCAAAGGGGCGGCACTGCGTGGTGGTCGGCGGCGGCAACGTCGCCATGGACGCGCTCGCACGGCACGCCGTCTCGGCGCCGGGTGACGGTCGTGTATCGTCGCGGTCGCGACGGATGCCCGCGCGCAGGAGTATTCGCCATGCCGAGGAGGAGGGGGTCGTCTTCAAAACGCTGACCAATCCCGTCCGCCTGATCGGCGACGACGAGGGCTGGCTTGTCGGCGCGGGAAGTGGTCGACATGGAGCTCGGCGAGCCCGACGAGGGCGGAAGAAGGCGTCCGCATGCGGTGGAGGGCTCAATCATGTGATCGGAGAGAAATGCGACATGTGCGTCATCTCCATCGGGAACAAGACCAATCCCGCTCATCGCGCGAACCACCCGGTCTCGAGACGACGAGCCGTGATCTCATCGTGGTCGACGAAAGACGACGTGCGCGACCTCGGTTCCGGCGTGTTCGCGGGCGGCGATGCCGTCAGCGGCGCGGCGACCGTCATCTTGGCCATGGGCGCCGGCAAACGCGCGGCGGCGGGCATCGCATCGTATCTGACGCCCGGCAAGCTCGCCACCGTGCCGAAAAAAACGATGCGGGCGTGGCCATGGTCGCCTGCCCGGTCGTGCCGAGCAGCATGCGGCTAACGAAGCGGTGCGCGCAGAGGCCGAGACGCCGCGCCTTCCGCGCAGGAGCCGCCTGTTGCCCGGCGCCCGCGCGCGGTTCCTTCGACGAACGCCCTCGTCCGGGCTTTGAAGGCGGCGGGCGTCGATGAGCGACGTCGCGCTTCGCGCCGCCCGCGCCGTCGCGCGTGAGAAGGGGAGCTTAAGGTGAGCGCTTGCGCTGCGCCGGATGAAAAAGGAATCGCTTCCGAGGGGCTGCTTCCGAGGCGGATGGTTCCTTCGACGCCGTCGCCTACATCAACACCCCGCGCTGGCAGACCTCGCGTCTCGGCCTCGAGCGCATCGAGGACCTCCTCGAGCGCATGGGACGTCCCCAGGATGCGCTGCGCTTCGTGCACGTGGCGGGCACGAACGGCAAGGGATCGACATGCGCGTACCTGTCGAGCGTGCTTGCGAGCGCGGGGTTCAAGACGGGGCTTTTCACGAGCCCCTACGTCGAGGTGTTCGAGGAGCGCATACGCGTCGACGGGGAGAACATCTCGCGTGACGATCTCGTGCGCGCCACGCTCGCCGTGCGCGAGCACGCCTGCGCGATGGAGGCCGAGACGGGCGAGCATCCCACCGAATTCGAGCTCATGACGGCGGTGGCCTTCGAGCATTTCCGCACGGTCGGGTGCGATATCGTCGTGCTCGAGGTGGGGGCTTGGCGGAAGGATTCGACCAACGTCATCGAGCGTCCCGAGGTGTGCGTCATCTGCCGCATCGGACTGGACCACACCGCCGTGCTCGGCGATACGCTTGCTGGTTGCGGGGGGAGAAGGCGGGCATTATCAAGCCGGGCGTCGCGGTGGCGTCGTGGCCTCAGGAACCCGAGGCGCGTGAGGTGGTCGCCGCCGTCGCCCGAGAACGCGGTTGCGCGTTGACGGAACCCTGATTTCTCGCAGCTCGTCGTCGGCTCGATTGACGCGGAACTCGCCGTTCGCAGCTTCACGTACCGGGGCAAATCCTACGAGACCGCGCTTCTCGGCGCGTATCAGCCCGGCAACGCGACTCTTGCCCTCGAGGCGGTTGGGCTGCTGCGCGCTCGCGGGTGGGATATTCCCAAGGAGGCCGTGCGTGCCGGCATCGCGCGGACGACGTGGCCGGGGCGTTTCGAGGTGGTGGCGCGCGACCCGCTCGTGATCGTCGACGGGGCCATAACCCGCAAGGCGCCGAGGTTCTGGCCGATTCGCTGCGGGAGCTGGTCGAAGGCGGAAATTCGTCCCGCGGCGCGTGGTGTTCGTCATGGGCGTGCTCGCCGACAAAGATTATCCGCCGATGATTCGCTCGGCGGTGCCGTTCGCACGTGCGTTTTTCGTCTACGCTCCCGAAAATCCGCGTGCGCTTTCGGCGGAAGACCTCGCCGCCGCCGTCCGTTCGGTCGTCGACGATCGAACGGACGCTGCGGGCAATGCCGTCGAGGGCGGCGCCGGTGTTCGCATCGAGGCGGCGCTCGGTGCCGCGGATGCGGTCCGCAAGGCGTTGGACTTCGCGGGCGAGGGCGACGTCGTCGTCGCCTTCGGGAGCCTGTATTCGCTCGGCGAGGTGAAGCGGACCGTGCTCGCGGGGTGATGCGGGCGTGAAAAAGGCGTCGAGCTGCGCCGACGCCTTTTCCGCAAGTGCGCTGTTTGGCTTATGGCCCCAAGCCGCTCCATGTCATATAACTAAAAGGCGAACCCTTGGGCTCGCCTTTTTCGCATCTTTTCTTCGCCGGCGTTACAGGCTGTCGATGTAGGCCACCAGATCCTTGACCGTCTCAAGCCCCTCGGGCTCGCCAGAAATCCACCTCGCAGCGATCCTCCAACTCGCAGATCAGCTCGACCATGTCGAGCGAGTCGATCCCGAGCGAATCGAAGGTGGAGTCCTCGGTGACGGATTCCGGGGCGATGTCGAGGTTGGTCTCGAGAATGGAGCGGATGGTGTCGATGGTTGCCACGATCTAATCCTCTTTCTGCTGGAGCTTGCCGTAGCCGCCGCCTTCGCGACGGTAGAGCACGCAAACGAGATTGGTGTCGCGGTCAGTATATACGAAGAAGTCGTGCCCGATGAGGTCGATCTCGATGAGGGCCTCCTCCTCGGTCATGGGCGCGAACTCGATCTCCTTCACGCGCACGACCTCGTCTCCGGCAAGCTCGTCCATGAGACGATCGAGATCGAGCTCGCCCTCGGCGCCTTCGCCCTGAACATGGTCGGCGATCTTGTCGGTGGTGCGGACCTTCTTGTCGATGACGCGGGTCTTGTACTTGCGCAGCTGACGTGCGACCTTGGCGGCGGCGACGTCGATGGCCGCGTACATGTCCTCTTCGCTCTCTTCGACGCGGACGATATGGCCTTTCACGCGCGCGGTGACCTCGCAGATGGAGGGAAGCGGGTTGGCGGGATTCTTCTCCTTTGTAAAGGACGACCTCGGTGTTGATGGGCTCGATGTCGAGCACCTTGATGGCGCTGCCGATCTTCTCTTCAGCGTATTCGCGCAGTGCGTCGGTCACGGGCATTTTGCGTCCGGATACGGTGATGGTCATGGTTTTCACCCCTTGTCTCGCGGCGAATAAAAAAAGCCTGTGGATCGGGACGAGCTGTGCTTGATGCGAGTCGGGCCGCGCGTCTTCGTCGGGCGAACGAAGCTATGAGCGCTTTCCGTCCTCAAGGTGTGCATCGACCCCTTTCCTCCGGCTGCGGCACAAGCATAACGCAAAACAAATGCCCTGTGGCCCGCAAATTGGCGGCGTGTTCCCCGGCTGTTTCACTGTGGGGAGAATTCCGTAGCTCATCAGGTGAAACGATGCGTTGGAATCATTGTGTCGGAGGGATACGCACGGCAGCGTGGTGCGTGACGTCCTTTGCGCGGCGTTGCTCTGTCGAATTCGTGGGGCGCTGTTGTCGCCGGCGCGCCGTAAAGGGCGCATGAGCCGTCCTTCGCGCGTCATCTGCTACAATCTCTCGATATTTATCCTGATGAGACGGAGATGGTATCCGAGAAAGCCGCGCCGTAGCCGCCGGCGCAAGAC